>Ga0209055_1000874_pt1 | contig 20350 bp, 20 predicted proteins | sample GraSoiAngelo_110_FD_185875 | JGI IMG/M metagenome (GOLD analysis project Ga0209055, IMG submission 185875) | Grasslands soil microbial communities from the Angelo Coastal Reserve, California, USA - 14_0903_12_30cm (SPAdes) (version 2) | ecosystem: Environmental > Terrestrial > Soil > Grasslands ... | reverse complement strand
GGCGCATCTGGACCCCGACTCGATCTTCGCCGGGGTGCAGCGGTTCGCGAAGGAGCGTCCGAAGCGCCTGAGCCGGCAGCGCGCACTGCTGGACGCGCTGGGATGAACCTGCTGATCTCACATCTGCGGCGCGCGCCTTTCACCTCGTCGGGGTAGTCGAGGCCGTCCATCGCCCGGAGAGCCAGCGACCGGCGCATATCTATTCTGCGATGGGAGGCCGAAGAATGAGCATCGCGGGAGAGCTGGCGCGGTTTCTGGCGAGCACGAACGTCACCGACCTGCCGCCGCTCGCGCTGGAGCGCGCACGAATGGTGATCGCCAGCGCGGCGATGGGCGTGGACATCGTTTCCTCGGGTGAGCGTCGCCTTCGGGCGAGGCAACGTCGTGCTGATCAGCGAATATCGCACCCAGGTCATGGACCCGCTCGACCTGACGGGGCCGGGATTCACGATCGATCAGTTCAAGGTATTCGCGATCAAGTCGCGCGTGCACTTCCGCCGCGGCTTCGACGATTCGGGCTTCGCGAAGACAATTCTCTTGACCGAGCCGGAGCAGCCGTTCCTCGGCACGGTACGGCTCGAGGCCTGCCCTACCGGAACGTCGACATCTCCAAGTTCTATCCGTACGGCGACGTTTCCTTCCAGCAAAGGAGCCGACCATGCTGATCGTCGACGCGCAGATTCATCTCTGGAATGCGGGCAACCCCACCAGCCCGTGGCACCGGCAGATCCCCGCCTATCTCAAAGAAGATGCCCTGAAGGAGATGGACGCCGGCGGTGTCGATGCCGCCATCCTCACGCCGCACACGCCGTGGGATCCAAACGCGAACGAGCTCTGCATCGAGGCCGTGCGCGCGCATCCCGACCGGTTCGCGATCCTCGGCAACTTCCCCCTCGACAAGCCGGAGAGCCGCGCGCTGGTCGACACGTGGAAGCAGCGCCCGGGAATGCTCGGCTGCCGCTTCACTTTCATCGGGCCGGAGCAGAGCAAGTGGCCGACGGACGGCACCGTCGACTGGCTGTGGCCGGCGGCGGAGCGGGCCGGCCTGCCGATCGCGATGATGGCGGCGAACTTTCTGCCGAAGGTCGCCGAGGTCGCCCGGCGGCACCCGAACCTCAAGCTGATCCTCGATCACCTCGGCCGCCCGAGGGGGGACGCGAGCCCGAGTGAGCGGTGGGCGAATCTGGCGGACGTGGTCGCGCTCGCGAAATATCCCAATGTCGCGATGAAGGCGACCGGCGCGCCGAGCTACTCCGATCAGCCGTATCCGTTTCGCGACATCCACGACAATCTGCATCGCCTCTACGACGCCTTCGGCCCCGCGCGCTGGTTTTGGGGCACCGACATCACGCGCATGCCGTGCTCGTGGCGTCAGTGCGTGACGCTGTTCACGGAAGAGCTGCCCTGGCTGAAGGGCCGCGACCTCGAACTGGTCATGGGCCGGGCTATCTGTGACTGCCTGGGATGGAAACGATAGGAAAGACACCATGAGACCCAACAAGCTGCGCGAACTCCTGAAGGCCAACAAGCCCACGCTGTCCACCCACATTCACACCACGTGGCCGTCCGTCGTGGAAGCCATCGGGCACACGGGTCTCTACGACTACGTCGAGTTCGTCGGAGAGTACGGCCCCTTCGACCTCCACGACCTCGACAACCTCGCTCGAGCCGCGGACATCTACAACATGTCGATGCAGCTCAAGGTCGACCAGGAGCCGCGGGGCTTCCTCGCGCAGCGGGCGATCGGCTCCGGCTTCCACAGCATCCTGTTCGCCGACTGTCGCTCCGCCGCCGACGTGCAGGAGTGCGTGCGCATCGTTCGACCGGAGACCCCGGAGGACAAAGGCACCTACGGCGTGGCCACCCGTCGGTTCACGTACATGGGCTATGGCGGCGGCAAGGCCTACGTACAGGCCCTGCGCGACATCGTCGTGGCCATCATGATCGAGAAGCCGGGGACGGTCGACACGCTCGAGGAAGTCCTGTCCGTCAAAGGTGTCGACATGGTGCAGTGGGGCGGCTCGGACTACTCGATGGGCATCGGAAGGGCCGGCGAGCGCTACTCGCCGGAGCTCCGCGTGGTGGAGCGCCGCGTGTTCGAAACGGCCATCAAGATGGGCGTGCCGCCGCGCGCCGAGATCGCCACCGCGGATCAGGCGAAGTACTTCCTCGACATGGGCGTCCGGCACTTCTCCGTCGGCACCGACATCACTGTCCTGCACCAGTGGTGGAAGGCCCAGGGTGAGGACCTGCGCAAGGCGCTCGGCGCCTAAGGAAAGGAAGACTATGGCGATGCTCCACCCGCTGGACCCCCTCACCACCAACGAGATCCGCGCCGCCGTGTCGGTGGTGCGTGCCTCTGGACGGCTTGGGGACGACGTGCTCTTCGTTCGCGTCTTCCTCCACGAGCCCCCGAAGAGCGCGGTGCTGGCGTTCCGGAAGGGAGACCCGCTCGAGCGCCAGGCGTTCGTGTTGCTTCGCGACCGGCGCGCTCGTACGACGTGCGAGGTCATCGTCTCGATCACGGCTCGGAAGATCGTGTCGTGGAAGGAAATTCCAGGCGTCCAACCGCCGATCACGTTCGACGAGTTCCTCGAGTGCGAGCGGATGGTCCAGGCGAACCCGGTGTGGCAGCGCGCCATGGAAAAGCGCGGCGTGAAGGACTTCTCGCTGGCGATGGTCGACCCGTGGTCGGCCGGGTACTACGGTGCGGCGGACGACCCGGCCCGCCGGCTCGTCCGGGCGCTCACGTGGATTCGCACCGACGAGCACGATAACGGCTACGCGCGTCCGATCGAGGGGCTGGTCACGCTCGTCGACCTGGACCGGATGGAAGTGGTCGACGTCGAGGACCACGGCGTCGTGCCGCTGCCGACTCACGAGGGGAACTACACGGCGGCGGCGCTCGGCAATCCGCGGAACGTTCCTCACGTTCCGGCAGGGCCTCGAACCGACCTCCGGAAGCTCGAGATCATCCAGCCCGATGGTCCAAGCTTCGAGCTCTCGGGCCACGAGCTGACGTGGCAGAAATGGCGACTCCGGATCGGCTTCACTCCCCGCGAAGGCGTCGTCCTGCACACCGTCGGCTACGAGGACGGTGGCCGCGTCCGGCCGATTCTCTACCGCGCGTCGCTGGCCGAGATGGTCGTTCCGTACGGCGATCCGGCGCCGACGCACTGGAGAAAGAACGCGTTCGACGAGGGCGAGTACGGCATGGGCATGCTCGCCAATCGCCTCGAGCTCGGCTGCGATTGCCTCGGGGAGATCCGCTACCTCGATGCCGTCGTCTCCGACACGCGCGGGGAGCCGGTCACGCTGGAGAACGCCGTCTGTCTGCACGAAGAGGACTTCGGGATCTTGTGGAAGCACACGAACTTCCGCACCGGCCAGGTGGAAGTGCGCCGCTCGCGACGCTTCGTCATCTCGTCGATCGCCACCGTCGGCAACTACGAGTACGGCTTTTTCTGGTACCTCTACCAGGACGGCACGCTCGAGCTGCAGATCAAGATGACGGGCATCGTTTCGACCGGAGCGATCGCGCCCGGGATTGCGCCCGAGCACGGCGTCCTGATCGCACCGGGTCTCTACGCGCCGAACCACCAGCACTGGTTCAACTTCAGGCTGGACATGATGGTCGACGGCCTCGACAACTCCGTCTACGAGGTCAACACCGAGGCGGTGCCGCTGGGCCCCGGGAACCCGCAGGGCAACGCCTGGGTGGCGCGGCGCACGCTGCTCGCGCGCGAGTCCGAGGCTCAGCGCCTCGTCGACCCGCTCGCCGGCCGTTACTGGCTCGTCACGAATCCGGCCGTCACGAACTCACTCGGTCAGACGGTCGGCTACAAGCTGGTGCCCGGCGAGAATGTCGGGGCGTTCGCTCATCCCGACTCTTCGATCGCCCGCCGCGCCGGCTTCATCACGCGACACCTTTGGGTCACGCGCCATGACCCGGCCGAGCTCTTCGCCGCAGGCGACTATCCGAACCAGCATCCCGGCGGAGCGGGACTTCCGGCCTACGTGAAGGCCGACCGGGCGCTCGAGCAGACCGACGTCGTCCTCTGGTACAGCGTGGGGTCTCACCACATCTCGCGTTCCGAGGAGTGGCCGGTGATGCCGGTCAGCTACGCGGGCTTTCAGCTGAAGCCCGCGGGATTCTTCGTCGGCAGTCCCGCGCTCGACGTGCCCGCAACGTCTCACAACGGCCACGGGGGTGCTCCTCACTGCCACTAGGTGCGGACGTGGATATCGAGGAAGCGCCGCGCTTCCTCGAAGCTCCGCGCCGCCGCCGCCGCCTCGTACCCGGGATGCGTCCGGACGGCGAAGCCGTGACGGGCGCCCGGGTAATACGTGAACGCGCACGCCTTGTCGAGCGTCCGCATGCGCGCTTCCATCCGCTGCATGGTCTCGAGCGGCGCCTGTTCGTCTTCGGTTCCGTGCATGATGAGCGTCGGGACGTTGACGGCTTCGACCAGGTCGTACGGCTGCGCGCCGGGCTGGGCGCGTGGGGAACGGAACGCGAAGCCATGGAACACGACGATCGCTCGGATCTCGTCGTGCGCTCGCGCGGCCATGAACGCGTGCACGCCGCCACGACAGAACCCGAACACCGCTAATCTGGTCATGTCGGCCTCTCGCACCGAGCGCAGGTACGCGATCGCGCCCTGCATGTCCGCGTAGACCAGATCGTCCGGCGGATCGTCGCCACGAATCTTCCAGCCGTGCATGAGCGCGGCGTAGCCCCAGCCGGCGAGACGCTCCGCGATCTCCGTGTAGCCGTCGTCGGGTCCCGCCACGCCGCGGAGGATGAGCACGGTCGGATGCGGTCCCGCGCCATCGGGCACGGCCAGATACGACGGGATCGGCGTGACTCCGTCACCACTCGTGAACGCGACGGATCTGAGCTCAGGCATGCGCCATCAATCAGGCATGCGCGCGACGCCTCAGCGACCGGCCGTCACGGCTGGTGCGATCGGAGAAAGACGCGCACCTGGTCGATCGTCTTCTCGAGCAAGTCCTTCGGCTCTCTCCACGGGAACACCGTCGACTGAGACTTCGGCGCAAGCGCGGCAATGTCCACGGACGTCTGATAGGGGTGCGCCGGCGTGTCGTCCGGCATCACGAGCATCGGCGTCTGGCAGGACCGGACGAACTCACGCGAGACGCTGTACACGAAGTCCGGGCGCACGCGATAGAGGTCGTGTAGATACGCCTCGATGCTCTCCATGGTGATCTCGGGCCGCCGGGCTCGCAGCTCGGGGGCCCAGACATCGCGCCCGGACTTGTACATGACGTCGGGGTTCTCCGGCCGATGTCCGACCGGCTGGCACAGCACGGCAGCCACGACGCGATCAGGAGCCCGCTCGATCAGCTTGAGTCCGAACGACCCCCCGATGCAGTAGCCCATGTAAAAGAATTTCTGGATGCCGAGGTGGTCCATCAGCCCCAGCTGGTCATCCGCAAACGCGCCCCAGGGATCGCTGGCGGGAATCGGTCCCGTGGACTCGCCGCCGTTCGCGTTGCGCTGATCCATCGTGATGCAGCGAAAGTCATTCTCGAACGCTTCCATCGCGTTGAAGACCGCGGTGGGCCAGTTGCTCACGCGAGAGTTCAATCCCCCGCCAGGAGTAACGAGCAGCGGAAAACCCGTGCCAACCGTCTCGTAGCGGATGCGGACGTCACCCTTTTCATAGAACGGCACGGCAGTCTCCTCCTGGTGAAAGGTTCGCGATAAAGTAGCGCGACATGAGTCTCGCTGCCACCAACACCGAGCCCTCGGGCCATGGCCGCATTCCGGTGCTCGATATCGGCGCGTATCTCGCCGGCGAGGCGGGGGCGGCGGCGCCGCTGGCGCGTGCCATCGCCCGCACCTGCGAAGACACCGGGTTTCTCGTCGTCGCCAATCACGGCGTGCCGCAGCACCTGGTCGACGACACCTTCGCCGTCGCCCAGCAATTCTTCGCGCGCCCCGAAGGGGACAAGCTCGCGCTCAAGATCGGCACGTACAACATCGGCTACCTGCCGTTCGGCGGGCAGGTCGTGCGCCATTCGCCGGTCAACAAGAACACCAAGCCGAATTTCAGCGAGAGCTTCTACATCACCCGCGACCGCGCCGCCGACCACCCCGACATCGTCAACGAAAAGCCGCTCGTCGGGCTGAACCGTTGGCCCGAGGACATGCCGGAGTTCCGCGCGGCGACGACGGCGTACTACCGGGCGATGGAGGCGATGACGACGCGGCTGGTGCCGCTATTCGCGCTGGCGCTCGACCTGCCGGCCGACTATTTCGCCGAGGCCTTCGCCGAGCCGAACTGCACGATTCGGCTGATCCACTACCCGCCGCATCCGTCGCCCGAGGACAACGAGTTCGGCTTCGCGCCGCATACCGACAACAACTTCATCACGTTCCTGGCGCAGTCGAAGCTCCCGGGCCTCGAAGTGCGCACCGCCGAGGGCGACTGGATCCGGCCGCCGGCGGTGCCGGGCACGTTCGTCGTCAATACCGGCGCGATGCTGGCGCGCTACTCGAACGATCGATTCCGGGCGACGCCTCACCGCGTCATCAATCGCAACGACCGCTCGCGGTACGCCTGCCCGTTCTTCCTCGGACCGAACCACGATGTCGTCGTCGAGCCGGTCCCAAGCTGCGTCGGCCCCGACAACCCGCCCAGATACGAGCCGACGACGTACGGCGCATTCACTCAGCACCTCCTGACTCTCAACTTCGCCCACCGCCAGGCCGGCGGCAGCGGCGAGTACGCGGGGTAAAGCCGCTTACCGAACGCGAGGACAGTGATGAACGACAGTCGGATCGTACCGGTGTTCCAGGCGCTGGCCGAAGACATCCACGCTCTGGGCGTACGCACTGTGTTCGGGCTCATGAGCGACGACACGGCAGTCTTTGCCGTGACGCTCGACGGCCTGGGTGTCAGGTTCGTGGGCGCGCGGCACGAGAACAACGCCATCGCCATGGCCGAAGGCTATTCCTACGCCACCGGCGAGCTTGGCGTGGCGCTCATCGGTCGCGGCCCGGCCACCGCCAACGGATTACACGCGGCGGTGGCGGCGAGTCGCATGGGATCGAAGGTGTTGGTGATCTATGGCGACGCCGCCGTTCAGACCGGAGCCGTCAACACCATCGGTCCCGACTACAAGGGCTTCAACGCGCAAGGCGTGCTGGGGGCGGCAGGGTTGACGTGTTTCACCGCCGCGAGCCCGACGACCGCACGTCAGACGCTGCGCGATGCCGTGGCCGCCGCGAATCGAGGTTCCCTGGCGGCTCTCCTCTTGCCCACCAACGTACAGATGATGAACGTGGAAGTTTGGGGCGAGGCGACACCACCGCCGCTCGCGGCTGCCCAGCCAGCGGCAACCCGCGCACAATCCATCGACGCCGTCGTCGCTCTTCTCGGCAAGAGTCGTCGCCCGCTGATCGTCGCCGGCATGGGAGCACATCGAGCCGGGGCCAAGGCCGCACTGGAAGCGCTCGCGGACAAGACAGGCGCGTTGCTGATGACCTCAGCTCGCGGCAAGGACATGTTTCACGGCCATCCCTACAACCTCGGCATCCTTGGATCCTTCTCTCACGCCATGGGCCGACGCATGATGGACCAGTCCGATTGCGTGATGGTGTTCGGCGCCGGGCTGAACTTTCTCACCATGAGCTTCGGCGCGGCGATTCCTCCGGTGCCACTCATCCACGTTGATTCCGTACGAGCGCACATCGGCCGGTGGACCACGGCGGATCTCGCGGTGGTGGGCGATGCGAGGGTTGTTGCCGAGCAGCTGCTGGCCGCGCTGCCCGAGCGGACCGCCGCCGACAAGCCGTTCCACACCGCGGAAACTCTCGCCAGCATCGCGGCCTTCGACATCGCTCGCGACTTCGAAGCCGCTCACACGCCGCGCACCGTGGATCCGCGCGCGTTGGGCGTCGAGCTCGACAAGCTCCTGCCGCGCGAGCGCAACATCGTCTACGACGCCGGAAATTTCCTCGGCGTCCTTCCGTATGTGACCGTCCCCTCACCCGCTCATTTGAAGATGACGAGCGAGTTCGCCTCCATCGGTCTCGGCTTCGGCACGGCGCTGGGCGTGGCGAAGGGCCGCCCCGGAACTCCCACGGTGTTGATCATCGGCGACGGCGGCTTCCTCATGACCATGAGCGAGCTGGAAACCGCGATCCGCGAGGATCTGCCGCTGATCATCGTGCTGATGAACGATTGCGCTTATGGCGCCGAGCTGCACTTCCTCGCGATGCGCAAGCTGCCGGTGGGGAAATCGGTGTTTCCGGACGTCGAGTTTGCGTCGGTCGCGGAGGCGTTCGGGTTCCAGGCGTACACGATTCGCACGCTGGACGAGCTACGCGCGCTCGGTCCAATTCTGAGAACGCCCGACGGTCCCATTCTTCTCGACTGCAAGGTGAACGCGGAGATCGCCGCGCCGTTCATGGGCGAGTTCGCCGAGTTCGAGGCGCGGCACCAGTGATTCTGCCCAAGAAGTGATAGGGAGCGGGGCATGAGCGCGACGCTGGCCGATCCGAAGATCCAGGCGTTCCTCGCCACGAAGTACGTCGTCGTGCTCGCGACCGTGAATGCCGACGGCTCGCCGCTCGCGATGGCGATGTGGCTCCTCTCCGATCACGACTCGCTGACGATGATCAGCGTGGCGAATCTCGCCAAGATTCGGAATCTCAAACGCGATCCACGCGTGTGCGTGGTTGCCGAGACCGGCACGATCGGTGACGACCAGATCAAGGGCGTGGCGATCCGCGGTCGTGCCGAGTTTCTCGACGATTCGCCGGCGCGACGACAGCTCGTCGAACGGTTTCTGACGAAGTACCACCCGCAGCTCGAGAAGTACTGGAACGGGCGGGTGATGCCGCCGAATCGTGTGATGTTCCGCATCGTGCCCGAGCACGTGCGGAGCTGGGGGCTCTGAGCCCTTAACGCAGCAGGCGAGTCAGCTCCGACACGGTCTTGACGGCATCGAGACGGTGCACCACGGCGAGGCTGGCCTCGACCTTTTCCTGAGTCAGCCCTGAGAGCGGCACCAAGCGCCGATACTTGGCGTCCACGTCGGCCCACTCGATGCCGCGGGGAGCGGAGCCGCGCGGAAAGTCCACGTGGTCGGAGAACCGGCGGCCGTCCTTCAGCGTGATCGTGACCGTCGCGCCGTGATGGTGCGCGAAGCGATCCGGATACGGCGGCGGATTCGGATCCACGGTGATCCTGTCGATGAGCCGCGCGATCACCGGGTCGGCGACCTTTTCCGGCGCCGCGTGAATCCATCCGTAGCCTCGGTCGGCGATCGCCGCCGCGATGAAGTAGGCGGGGCTGTGCGCGACGCCGATCAGGTCGGTCGGATGCTTCGGTCCGCGCAGCGTACGGTACTTCGCCGACGAGAGCACGATGCTCGCCACGTCTCGCGGGTCGACGTCTCCCGCGATGGCGGCGTTGGCGGCCGCTTCGGCCGCGGCGTGGTGCGGATGGCCGCCCGGCACGAGCTTGATCGCCATGTTGGTGGTGATGTCCCACGACGTGCCGAGGTCCTTCGTCACGTCCAGGAGGTGGTCGCCTCCAAACGCTGAGAAGAAGCCCCGCGGCATCTCGAGGACGTTCTCCTCGGCCACGAATCCTTTCCGCGCGGCGAGCGCCGCGTGGATGCCGAGCATCGCCGAGAGTCCCGCGTGGTATTCGCGCGCCACGCTGGTGTTGGCGGCGACCACGAGGCCGCCGATGGAGGTCGCGGCCAGCGCGATCGCCTGCGTCATCTGTGCCGGCGTCAGCGCGAGGAGCGTGCCGGCGGCCACCGCGCCGCCAAAGATCGTGGAGATCGAGCCGTGGAACCCACGCTCGCCGCGTCCCGGCGTGAGCGCCTCGTCGATGCGCCCCGCGATCTCGTAGCCGAGCACCATCGCCGCGAGCACGTCGCGGCCGCCGGCGCCGGTGCGCTCGGCCATCGCGATCGTCGTCGTCGAAACGATCGTGCCGATGTGCGCGATGCTGCGCAGGTCGCTGTCGTCCGAAGCGGCCGCATCGCTCATCACCGCGTTCACCCGCGCCGCGTCCGCGACGGGCAGCGCGCCTCCGCCGTCGAACCACACGGTCGCTTCCGGCGCTCCGGCGCGCTCTCGGGCAAGCTCGCGGATGATTCGCGAGGACACGATGTCCACGCCCATCGCCGCGCTCGCGATCGTGCTGGCGATCACCATTCGCGCACGCTCGAGGGCGAGCGATGGCAGGTCGTCGACGCTCGTGCCCGTCACGAAGCGCGCGAGCTCGCCCGCGATGCTCATCGATTCATCTCCCTGGCGGTCCCAGGGACGCTATTTCGGTCCGAACACCTCGATGGCGACACGGCCAGCGTTTACCGCGCAGGGCCAACCGGCATAGAACGCCACGTGGGTGATCAGCCCCTTCAGTTGGGTCTCCGTCACCCCGTTGTCGAGCGCCCTCTGCATATGGCCCCGCATCTCGTCGGTCCGGTAGAGCGCCGCCAGCATTGCCACCGTGATCAGGCTCCGGTCACGCTTGCTGAGGTCGGGATGCTCCCATACGTCGCCGAACAGCACGTCGTCACGGAGTTGCCCCAGCTTGGGAATGAACTCGTACACGGTCGGCTTCTTCTGAGCCATGTGTCGATCTCCTCGTGAAGTTCGTTCAAGCGAAAGGGGTTAGCGGGAGTGGCGAGGCCTGTGCTCAGAGGCGGTCCCGGTGCTCCACCAGTTTCCAGTAGGTGTCCTTGTTGAGTACCTTGTCGCCGCGAAACTCGTAGAGGTCGCAGCCGCGGTAGTTCAGCTTCTCGCCGTCGACGACGGTACCGGTCATCCACACCGTGACAGCGCGGTTGCCGGTGACGAACGAGTCGACGTGGTCCCAGCGCATGTCGGTGATGACGCGGAACCGATCGCCGAGCACCTTCCTGACAGCCGCCTTGCCGTGCACTCGCCGCCCTTCAGGCTCCGGCCCTCGTGCCATCAGGAACGTGCAGTCCTCTGCGAAGAACGACATGATCCGGTCAACATCGCGGCTATTGAAGGCCTCGTTGATCTGTTTCATGAGCGCAGGTGTTGGACCAGTCGTCATCGTGTCTCTCCCAGGACCGGCACGATCACCTGCGTGGCGCGAGCGGACATGCGGCGCAAACTGGTACCCGCCACGCATGGCGCGGAACTCCGGGGTAGCGATGGCATTGGCGCGGGCGAGATCGTAGATCGTCGTCTAGATCCGCCTCGTCGTCCGTTCCGTTTTGCCCGCCGCGGCCTCCGACACCCCACCCGAGGATACATAGCGCCGGCCGCGCCGCACCCCCGGGCATCTCAGTGCGTCCGGGCGGCGTCGGGCCCGCGGGCGGACCCGACGACACCGGTCCGAGCAGAGCCACCCGCATTGGGCGTTCTACCGCTTCAGGTGTTATTCGGCGGCCGCGAGGTTCGGAGTCGGCTCCAGCGGCAACCCGGGATGACCGGTCAGCTGCCGCCCTTCCTCCCACATATCGAGCGCCTGCTTCTTCATCGCCGGAAGCACCGAGGCGATCTTCTCGACGTCGAGATCCGCCGCCACGCCCGGATAGCCGGCGCGCTCGATCATCGCCGGGAGCTTGCCCTTCTCGAACTGCTCCAGCGTCCAGGCGAGCGGATCCTCGACCAGAGTCCGATCCCAGTAGATGCGATGGTTCTTGTTGCGCGGGCCGTAGTGGTAGTGGGCACCGTTCCAGAAGTGATCAAAGGCCAGGAGCTCGGTCTCTTCCGTGTACTTCTTGCCCGGCGTCCCGCCGATATCGGCCAGCACGTGGATCGCGAGACCGCCATCGCCCAGCGGCAGCCGCCGCATTTCGAGCCCGAACCGGATGTTGCCGGCCTCGAAGATATGGGTGCCGCGGTTGTGCTTGACGGTGTTGCGCTTCGTCGCTCGCAATTCGCGGGCACAGGCTTCGACGTCCGGCAGGACGTCCGCCACCGCCGCCATATCGACGATCTCGGCAATCTGCGGATAGCCGGCGCGCCCGAGCATTTTCGGCAGCTTCGTCCCCAGGGTGCGGATGGTCCAGCCGATCGGGTTACCGTCGACGGTCGAGTCCATCCGGTAGAGGTTCGTCGTGGCCGCGCCGCCGAGCATCGCTGGCCCTTCGACACGCAAGTCCGGATTTTCCGGACCGTAGATGTAGCTTCTTTCGAAGTCGAAGCAGTTGAACCGCAGCAGCGTTGTCTCCTTGCCGGCAACATCCGCCATCACCAGGATCGCGACGCCCTGATCCGGATGATCCTGGATGTTGCCGTCCCACAGTTCGTGGCGGACGGCGAAGGTCAACCGACCGGCGCTGAACCTCCCCTTCTTCATCTCTTCCATCGTCGGGCTCTCCCTTCCAGCGGTTTCCGAGAGTTAGAGGCCAATTCCAGGCTATCTCGCCGTATCCCGAAGGGGCGTGGCGCCACGCTTCAATAATGCCGCAGCTTCCTTGGCCACCGCCGTGCCCTCGAAGAAGCGCGGGTTCTGCGTGCCCCACAGCCGCACGGCGTTGCCGAAGACGAAGTCGTGAAAATCGCTCTCGGTGATGAGCCCGTCCTCGACCAGCTCGAACGCCTCGGGCAGCGGGTCGCGCATGTCGACGACGTCGAAATGCCCGATGTCGGAGCTGTAGATCGCGTTGATTCTGGCACCCAGCGGCATCGCCTTGCCGAACGCCACCGCGTTCATCCGGTCGTCGGCCTCGCAGCCGAAGTAGTACGGCGCGGCGTAGAGGTCGATCCAGTCCTGCTTCTGGGTGATGTGGCAGTGGATGTAGTCGTCGGGCGGCATCCCGCCGGTGAGGAAGTCCTCTTCGAGCGGCCAGCCGTCGCGCTTGCCGAGCTCGGCGGCGATATCGGCGTAGCCGTACTTGTCGACCAGCTCGCGCAGCAGCGGGCGATTGAGCTTGGTCGGGTCCATGTTCGCCATACCGTTGGCGCCGCGCCGCTCCCAATGCTCGATCAGGTCACAGAACAGCTGGCAGCCCCAGCCGACGCCGCCCTCGAGGAACGCGAAGCGCAGGTCGGGGAAGCGCCGGGTCACGCCGCCGAGGAACAGCGCCTTGGCGACGTTGTGGCCGGCCGCGGCGAAGTGACCGATGTGATTGAAGGTGAAGTTGGACGGGCTGTTGCGCTCGCCATAGGAGCGGCCGCCGGTATGGAAGGTCGGCGCGACGCCGAGCTCGCGGCATTTCTGCCACACCGGATCGTAGTCGTAGTCGCTGTCGAGTCCCAGCTGATCGAAGCTCTGGGCATAGCGGGCGAGGTCGGCGGGGGCGCCTTTGGCGTGGGGGATCGGCCGGCGCACGCCGCTGCCGAACATGCAGACCTTCGCGCCCAGCTGCTTGGTGACGAATTCCAATTCCTCGATCGCCTCGTTCGGCGTGTGCACCGGGATCACCGCGGCGGGCGTCAGCTTGTCGCCGAGGTCCTTGAAGTATTCGTAGGTGACGACGTTGAAGCCGCGGATCACCGCGCGCCGGGTCGCATCGTCGGCGATGCGCGGAATGCCCAACCCGGCGGTGGGGTAGACGATGCCGAAATCGATGCCGAGCTCGCCTAGCCGGTCGTAGAGCATCCTCGGCATCATCGCCGTCGCGCGATCGCGGGTGTTGGTCGATTGCCGGCCCCAGAACCCCTCCATCGCGACGCCGCGTTCAGTCCGCTGCTCGAGGGTCATGCTGAGCGAATCCGGGATGCGACGTTGCGACTGCAAGAAGCCGTTGGCGCCGAGATCGCCCGTGACTTTGCGGATCTGCTCGGCAAAGACCGGGGTGTACTCGACCCAATGCCCGTCGCCGTCGATGACGGGGTGCGTGAGGCCCTTGCGGATTTCTTCGGGTGTATGGTGCGCGCTCATCTGGCGCCTCCCGGACAGGGTGAAGTGCGATTGCGCGGGAGCGTATGCTCCGGTACAAGCCAAGTCAAACTACCTCGACACGGAGGAGTCCATGTCCGCCAGCGTTGCCGACTTCACCTTCCTGAAGGGCGTGAAGGTCATCGATTTCACCCAGTTCGAGGCAGGTCCGTCCTGTACCGAGGCACTCGGCTGGCTGGGTGCCGACGTCGTGAAGATCGAGAACCCGAAAATGGGAGACCCCGGCCGTCGTCTTCGCCCCGGGCAGCCCGACACCGATCCCTATTATTTTCACGCCTTCAACGCCAACAAGAAGTCGATCACGGTCGATCTCAAGTCCCCCAGGGGGCTCGAGCTCGTCAAGGACATGATTCGCAAGGCGGACGTGATGATCGAGAACTTTGCCCCAAGCGCCATCGAGCGGCTGGGCCTGTCCTATGACGTCGTGAAGGTGATCAATCCGAGCATCATCTACGCCCAGGTGAAGGGCTTCGGCGAAGGCAGCCCGTTCGAGCACAATCTCGCCTTCGACATGATCGCGCAGGCGTGCGGCGGCACCTTCAGCGTCACCGGCGACAAAAACGGCCCACCGACCCGGCCCGGCATCTCGCTCGGTGATACCGGCACCGGCATGCTGATGGCGATCACGATTCTGGGCGCGCTGTACAAGCGCCGCGAGACGGGCGAGGGCCATCGCCTGCAGGTCGCCATGCAGGACGCGATGCTGCACTACATGCGCATCAACTTTGCGACGCAAGGCCTCACCGGGAAGGCGGCCGAACGCGGCGGCAGCAAGGTGCCCGGCGTGAGCAACGCGCCGATGGGACTGTATCCGTGTGCGCCGGGCGGGCCGAACGACTACGTCTACATCATGACCAGTCGAGCGAATCCGGACCATTGGGACCGCCTGCTGAAGCTGATCGATCGGCAAGATCTGATAGGCGACAAGCGCTACCTGACCCCGGCGGACCGCGTCGAGCGGGAAGCCGAGGTGGATGACGTCATCTCCGTGTGGACCCGCAAGCACACCAAGCTCGATGCAATGAAGCTGCTAGGCGACGCCGGCCTTCCGGCCGGAGCGGTGCTGGACACGGATGAGCTGAACAAGGACGTCACGTTCGAGCAGCGCGGAATCATGCAGACGATGATCCATCCCGTGCACCGACCGTTCAAGATGCCGAGCTGGCCGGTGCGCGTCGATGGGAAGGCCACGCGCATCACATCGTCGCCCATGCTCGGCGAGCACACGCACCAGGTGCTGAGCGAGTGGCTGGGTCTGAGTGCCCAGGCGGTGGCGGAGATGAAGCGCGAAGGCGTGATCTAACCCAGCGACGCTGGATTGATCTAGGGGGGCCAACGTAAACCCGGGTGCTGCCGGATACGATCTCGCCGTCGAGAGGGTACGATGACGTGAACCGCTGATGGCCACGTACGACCACGCGACGTTCGACCGCAAGTGGCAGCAGTACTGGGAGCGCGAGCACACGTTCGCGACGCCCACCGACCGCACCCGGCCCAAGTACTACGTGCTCGACATGTTCCCGTACCCGTCCGGTGACGGGCTGCATGTCGGACACCCGCGGGGTTACACGGCCACCGACGTCATCGCGCGCGCGAAGCGCATGATGGGCTTCAACGTGCTCCGCGTCATGGGCTGGGACAGCTTCGGGCTTCCCGCCGAGCGGCGCGCCGAGCGCGACGGCATTCACCCCAGCGTCATCACCGCGCGCAACATCGCCATCTTCAAGGGCCAGCTCGAGAAGCTCGGCCTCTCGTACGACTGGGCGCGCGAGCTGGCGACGAGCGATCCCCGTTACTACAAGTGGACGCAGTGGATTTTCGAGCTCCTGTTCGAGCGCGGGCTCGCGTATCGCGCCGAGGTGCCGGTGAACTTCTGCCCCGCGCTCGGCACCGTGCTCGCGAACGAGGAAGTCCACGATGGGAAGTACATCGAGACCGGCGACCCTGTCGAGAAGCGGCTGATGACGCAGTGGATGCTGCGCATCACCGCGTACGCGGATCGGCTCGTCGAGGAGCTCGACGGCCTCGACTGGCCGGCGGGCACCGACAAGATGCCGCGACTGGATTGGCAAGTCGATCGGCGCTAACGCGACGTTCACCGTCGTCGGCACCGGCGAGCCGATCTCCGTGTTCACGACGCGTCCGGACACGCTGTTCGGCGGCACGTACGTCGTGCTGGCGCCCGAGCATCCGCTCGTCGCGCGCATCACCACATCAGCGCAGCGTGCCGCAGTCGCCGCGTACTGCGAGGGCGTCGCCGCGCGGAGCGAGCGCGAGCGCACCGCGGAAGCGGCGGATGCGCCCAAGACGGGCGTCGCGACCGGCGCGTACGCGATCAATCCCGTCAACGGCGCGCACATTCCGATCTGGGTCGCCGACTACGTGCTCGCGAGCTACGGCACCGGCGCGGTGTTCGCGTGCCCCGCCCACGACGAGCGTGACTGGGCGTTCGCGAAGAAGTTCGGCCTGCCGATCGTGGAAGTCGTGACGGGTGGGGATGTCGAGCGTGACGCTTACCTCGGCGACGGCGCGCACGTGAACAGCGCATTCCTCGACGGGCTCGACGTGGCGCACGCCAAGCAGAAAGTCATCGCGTGGCTCGAGGAGCGCGGCCTGGGCGAGCGCGCGATCCGCTATCGCCTGCGCGACTGGCTCTTCTCGCGGCAGCGCTACTGGGGCGAGCCGTTCCCGACGATCGAGCTCGGCGACGGTACGGTGAAGCTGTGGCCGAAGAATCAGCTTCCCGTCGTGCTGCCGGAGATCGACGAGTACCGGCCCACGCGCGACGGACAGCCTCCGCTCGCGCGCGCGCGGGAGTGGCTCCAGACGCAGGATCCGCAGACGGGGCAGTCGGCACGCCGCGAGACCAACACGATGCCGCAGTGGGCGGGATCGTGCTGGTACTACCTGCGCTTCCTGTCACCCACGCGCGACGACGTCGGCTGGGATCCCGCGGAGGAGAAGTACTGGATGCCGATCGACCTCTACGTCGGCGGCTCCGAGCATGCGACGCTGCACCTCCTCTACGCGCGGTTCTGGCACAAGGTGCTGTACGACGCCGGGCACGTCTCGACGAAGGAGCCGTTCCAGCGTCTCGTCCATCAGGGCATGATCCACAAGCGCTCCTTCCGCGACGCGCGCGGCAAGTATCACTACGAGGACGAGGTCGAAGAGCGTGGCGGCGCCTGGGTTCTGAAGGGCACGGACGAGCGCGTCGACGCGTCGCTCGAGAAGATGTCGAAGTCGAAGTACAACGTCGTCAACCCCGACGACATGTGCGCGCAGCACGCTGCCGACGCGATGCGGCTCTACGAGCTGTTCATGGGGCCGATCGAGGACGGCACCGAGTGGGACACCGCGGGCGTCGCCGGCACGCGGCGCTTCCTCGATCGCGCCTGGCGTCTGCTGAATGCCCCCACGGACCGTCCGGGGGAGAACCGCGAGCTCGAGCGCGCGCTGCACGCGGCGATCAAGAAGGTGACGCAGTCGATCACCGACCTGCGCTTCAACACGGCGATCGCCGAGATGATGATCTTCGTCAACGAGGCGACGAAGGCGCCGGCGATCCCGCGCGACTGGCTCGAGACGTTCGTAAAGATCCTGTCGCCGTTCGCGCCGCACCTCGCCGAGGAGATGTGGCAGCGGCTCGGTCACACCCAGACGATTGCGTACGCGCCGTGGCCCGCCTACGACGAGGCCAAGCTCGCGCCGGCCACGATGGTGCTCGTCGTGCAGGTCAACGGGAAGGTGCGCGGTCAGATCGAGGTGGCGCCGGACGCGAGCGACGCGACCATCCTCACGGCGGCGCGCGTGGACCGCAACGTTCAGTCCTTCCTCGGGGGCAAGCAGATCAAGCGCGAGATCTACGTCAAGGGACGGCTGGTCAACCTCGTCGCCTGATTCACGCCTTCGTCCAACCATCACGCCGCAGTGCATGCTGTGACTGCCTCTCAGTTCGGGTACACGATCGTGCGCAGCATGATGCGGCGCTCGTCCGGCCGGTAGTCGCCGGCGCCGCGGTGCATCGTCGCGCGCTCGTCCCAGATCAGCACATCGCCGACGCGCCAGCGGTGGTAGTAGACGAAGCGCTCCTGGGTTGCGTGCTCGGCGAGCTCCTCGATGAGCGGCCACGCCTCTTCCCGCTTCATGCCGACGAACCCATGCGTATGCATGGGATTGACGAACAGGATCGAACGTCCGCTGACCGGGTGCCGGGTGACCGCAGGCCACTGCACTTCCTCGTACTGCTTGTCGGTCACGCCCTTGGCGGCGCCGTACAGGCGATCGCCGGCGGGACCATCGGTGCGGCCATGCAGGCCGGTGAGTCCGGACAGCCGTTGTTTCTGTGCCTCGGGCAAGGCGTCGTAGGCCGCGCGCATGTCGGCGAACATGGTGCCGCCTTTCTCCGACGGCACCTCCTTGGCGTGCAACATGGCGAGCAGCGGCAGCCTGTCCTCGTAGGTCGAATCGGTGTGCCAGTCGGTAGCGCGCTTGACGCCGTACCAGTCGATCTTGCCCGTCTCCTCCACGTTGGTCAGCCAGGAAACTTCCGGACAATCGACGTGGCGATACTTGGTGAGCGCGTGGGGACGCGGCACGCCGAAGCGGCGGCCGAACGCGGCAAGCTCGGGTGCGCCCAGATCCTGATCCCGGAAGACCAGCACCGGGTGCTCGGCGAACGCCGCCTGGATCCAGGCGAAAGTGCCTGCCTCGAGTGGCTTCGCCAGATCGATCCCGAGAGCCTCGGTTCCCAGCGCTGCGCCGAGGGCGCGAAGTTGCGGTGCCTGTGTCATCGCCGATCCTCCTGGTTGACTGTCGGCCTGCCGCGGTAGTGTATGCCCGACACGGGAGGTGAGTCATGCCGGACATGAAAGTCATTCCGACCGCGGCCGTGCTCGGCGCTGAGATCGCCGGGGTGGATCTGTCGCAGCGGCTCGATGACCCCGCGTTTGCCGCGATCGAACGCGCCTACGACGAATACGGCGTCATCTTCTTCCGTGGGCAGTCGATCACGCCTGCTCAGCAGGTGGCGTTTACGCGCCGCTTCGGCGAGATCGAATTCAACATCTTCGGTGAGCGCTGGAGCGTGCCCGGTCACCCCGAGATCGTCGTCCTGTCCAACGTCACGGAAGGCGGCCGACCGATCGGCGTCCGCCGTGCCGGTGAGAACTGGCACAGCGACATGTGCTACACGGCGAGACCACCGCGCGGAACCGTGCTCCACGCCATCGAGATCCCCGAGCTGCACGGGCTCCCGCTGGGAGACACCGAGTTCGCCAGCGCCGCGGCGGCCTGGGATGCCTTGCCGGATTCGATGAAGCGCACCCTCGAGGGACGGCGGGCCGTGTTTGATTTCCATGCGCGCAAGCGGGCCTTTCCGCCGACTCAGGCGGAAATCGACCGCAATCCTCCGGTTCGCCATCCCATCGTGCGAACCCATCCGTCGACGGGCCGAAAGTGCCTCTACGTCATGCGCGACGACTGCATCGGCATCGACGGCATGGAGCCCGATGAGGCGGAGGCGTTGATCGCCGCGCTGGCGGATCACATCGTCAAGCCTGCGTTCGTGTATCGGCATCAATGGCGCCCGGGCGACGTGCTGATGTGGGACAACTGCATGGTCCAGCATCGGGCGATCCAGGACTACGACATGCCCCAGCGCCGCTTGATGCATCGCACGACGATGGGTGGCGCGGTCCCGGCGTAGCGGTCGCGCGCTCAAAGTCTATGCAGCAGTCGCGACTTCGCAAGTCGGACCACTCCCTGTACCGACCAGGCACACATCGGCTACGATCCTCCGATGGACCAGCGGCCTGGCGGTGGCACGCGGGCCGCGCCGACTATCAGGGAGGAACGTGATGAGTGAGCCGAGATTCACGACGCTGACGCCGGAGACAATGACCGCGGACCAAAAGCGCGTGGCTGACGCGATCCAGTCAGGCCCACGCGGCGCCGGCCTCCGCGGTCCCTTCAATGCGCTTCTGCGAAGCCCGGAGCTCTGTGATCTCGTCCAGCGCCTCGGCGCCTTCGTGCGGTTCGGCACCTCCGTCCCCCAGCGACTGAACGAGATGGCGATCATCATGGCGGGTCGTAAGTGGACCGCGCAGTACGAGTTCTACGCGCATCGCCGGCTCGCCCTCGAAGCGGGATTGAGCCCGGCCATCGCCGATGCCATCGCAGCGAACCAGCGCCCCGCGAGCATGGCCAAGGACGAGGAGACCGTCTACGACTTCGTCTCGGAACTGCTGGCGACGGGCAGCGTCTCGGACCCGACGTTCCAACGCGTCAACGACACCTTCGGTGAGCGCGGGGTCGTCGATCTCGTCGGTGCCGTTGGCTACTACAGTCTGGTGTCGATGACGCTGAACGTCGCGCAGGTGCCACTGCCCGCCGGAGTCACGCCGCCCCTGAAGTAGGGCGGGGAGCTCACGATGGGCCAAGCAATCGAAGAACTCGCCCACTTCATCGCCGGT
>Ga0209055_1000873_pt1 | contig 20367 bp, 22 predicted proteins | sample GraSoiAngelo_110_FD_185875 | JGI IMG/M metagenome (GOLD analysis project Ga0209055, IMG submission 185875) | Grasslands soil microbial communities from the Angelo Coastal Reserve, California, USA - 14_0903_12_30cm (SPAdes) (version 2) | ecosystem: Environmental > Terrestrial > Soil > Grasslands ... | reverse complement strand
TATGACTTGGAAACTCGACAGGGGATTCGTGTCATTCATAATTTGATTTGCAGGTTGCCTTTGCTCCGCTGGGGTTAATCCGACCGCGGCGTGTACCAGGCAAAAGCTGATCGGTTCCAACCGGACAACCGGATAACTCCAGGCTTTCATTGAGTATCCATTATAGACTGACCGGTCTGTCTGTAAAGAAGTTTTTGGCATTTCGACTCCCTATTTGTTCTTGCGTGGAAGCGAGCCTGTTCAGACCTATTGGCAACGCCGCGCAACTAAACGCTTCAAGCGCTCGCCGAGCTGAACGTGCCGGCCAGTAGGATCGTTTCTTCCTGTGCGCCTGCACCTTTGAAACTCGGGCGTTACCCACACTTCCTCGCTGCTACCGTCGCAGCTTTACCTTCTATGTCACTCATCCCATTCGCTCCATTCCAATCGAGTCAAGAATGACGTCTCGCAAGAGCTGCCCTGTTCGTGCACAAAACGCCCGCAGCAGTAACGTCATCTGCGTCGTCGTGGATCCGGCTACTTTTTTTTACTGCGCTGAAGCGGCCGCCGCTCACTTCATCACAGAGAAATTCCCACCTCCGGTGGTGACGATCACGAGACCCATTACGATAAGCATCGTGTCGTAACTCCATCCATTTGTTCCTGAGTCCCCCCAAAAGCCTGTGCGCCAGACGAAAATCTTCTTCTGAATCGCGCCGAGCAGGATCAATATCAAAGCCGCCGCAGCAAGTTGCGTGAGAACGCCAAAAATTACTCCCAGACTTCCGGCGACTTCGGCCGCGCCTAGAAAAATAGTGAAGCCTTTGCTCATTCCGATGTCTTTGCTTCGCGCGTCGGGATCCTTGAGGTCATTCCAGCCACTGGTGAAGAACACAATGCCAACTATGACGCGCAAAAGAAGAAGCGCGACATCAGTGAACTGGGCTAATTGGGGAAACATCATGCAGTGATGATTTCGATGTCGATTTTGTAGCATCAACCGCGGCTATTGGGCAAGAATTTGCGTTACTTGCTCTCGTGACGACGCCAGCCGCACCTCGCCGAACTTTCACAACGGCGCGCCCTCTGCGCCACTGGGGTCAGCGACCCCGGCTACAGGGTCTCCAGGCGTTCGTGGTTTCGTGTGGACGAATCGCTGATGCTATACGTGATTCACGTATAGCATCGATTCCCGCCAATGAACCCTGGGGGCGCGGGCTAGGCACGAATGGCTTTTTCGATTGCGGTTCGCGCAAAGCCGCGTGGCGCAGCTCGATCTTGCTCCCACTCTTGCAGTGTTCGCTTCGAGATTTGTAATTTCAACGCCGCCTCGCTTTGCGAGAGATTATTCCGCTCGCGCCAGGCTCGCAGTCTTCGTGGAAACGCACCGGGTGCGAACCTCTGATGCCGCACGTGACCGGGGAGCGTCCCGAAAGCCATTTTGAGATGCTATACGGGACTCACGTATAGCATCAAGGCTGCGGGATAAGATGATTGACTCGATCCTCCCGGTTCTCGGGCTGTGCCCTACGCTTCGCATTGTCTATGTCGCACCGCTTCCGCGGGCTCACTTGACTCGACTGCATCCCGCATTCTCGCCCTTCGGGCTGCCCGTCTACCTCATCGCGTCCCCGCATTCGATTCGTGCGCTCCAGTTCGTTCAGGCAGGCGGCCTGCCCACGGCGCTCCCCTGGGCGCTGGTTCGGAACTGGTCGTCCTTGTTTTTGAACAGGATGTTGAACGTGGTGAGCGATCCGTAACAGCGCGTGATATACTGTTGCAGGTCGAACTTGTCCGCATCGCTCAGTTTGTCGCTCGCGTTCACCTTCTGCTCGAGAACTCGCAGATTATTCCGAATCATGACGATTTTGTGGAAGAATGTCTCGAGCGGGACTTCTTTCGGTTGAAGCGAACTGTCCGCCGACTGCATGACCAGCGTCCCGCGCTGCCATCGAGTCGCCAGACCTTCTACGAGCACATCCTTTTGTTCCAGCCCGAGCGCTTCGACTACAGCGTGAGCAGTATCGCGGATCAGATTCGCGAGCGGCATCTCTAGCTCGCTCAAAGTAGCAGTCGCTTCCGCCGGTTGCAGATCGCTAGACGCCGGCGCAATTGTCCGCGGCGCGTCGTCAAACGCGATGTCCGCGGTTTGCTCGGTTAGCGCTCTCACCGTCCCGACCCCGTATTGCGGGTGGCGCAGCTTCATCCCGATATGGAGCGTCTCGATGTTCATGTTGCTCTCGAAGCCTGCGATATCGTCAATGAAAGCGCAATGCTGGTGCTCATCGTCTTCGCCCTCTCGGGCTTGCCCATCTCAATTCCCATTGGCTGCATTGATTGACTCGACTGCATCCCGCATTCTCGCCCTTCGGGCTGCCCGTCCATCTCATCGCGTCCCCGCATTTCGATTCATTCGCTTTTTGTTCCGTCATTTGTTTGGTTAATCGAAAAGCTCACGCACTTTCACCAATACCTCGTCAAGTTTCACCGTGTTCACCTTTCCAACCGATTTAAGAATGACGCGGTAATCAACTGTGAAAAGTCGTTGCGGACGAATGAAGCCTTGTTGGGTGAATTGTCCGTGTTCGAAATCGGTACCATCCAGCGGAACGGCGAAAGCATCGAAGTGCGCCCGGCTGGTAATCTGGCAGAGAATCAAATCCTGGCCTGGAAGATCCTCTATCACCAAAGCGGGCCGGTGCTTTCCGCCGGCGACATCGGTCCGCGGAAACGGTATGACAACGACTTCGCCGGCTACAGGTTTAACCACGCGGCATCCTCTTGTGGTGAGTTCCAATCCAGCGCGAGAACAGATTCGCTCAGCTCGGCGCCGTTGAATGCCTCATCGCGCGCGTTCTTTTTCAGGCGCATCGTGAAGTCGTAAACCTTTCGCTGCAACTCTTCAGGCAACGAGGCGATCTCTTTGTCGATTAGTTCGCGCGTGCTCATGTTTCCATTATTACGCCAATGTGGTCCCGTTGCTAGCAATCAAAAATTCGCTTCGGCGAAGACGCCGAAAGTCCCAGCCGGACTGGCACTGCATGTAGGCCGCGTGTGCTCCCCAGAAAACAGAACGCCTCGACGCAGCGAGGCGGCTACAACAGTGGGTACTTCCTGTTTGTCTATCAGAACCGCGTTGCAGTAACCTTCCCCGCATCGCCATGGAACCGGCTACTTTTTTAACCGAGCTGAAGCGACGCAAGGTTTACAGGGTCGCGGTCGCCTACGCGATCGTGGCGTGGCTGCTGATTCAGGCAGCCTCTATTCTGTTTCCAACTTTCGAAGCGCCTCCCTGGGTGATGAAAGTGTTTGTTAGTGCAGTAATCCTTGGCTTTCCAGTCGCGCTGATCCTCGCGTGGGCATTCGAGTTGACCCCCGAAGGAATCAGACGCTCGGAAGAAATACCGCCGCGGGAGTCGAAGCCGTCAAAAGTCGGTCGCAGATGGACCGCGATCATTGTCGCCGCCGCCGTGCTCGCAGCTGCATTGCTTGCGTTTCAATTTGCGCGAACAAGAAGATCGTCGACTGCCGAACTGCCAAAACAAACCGCGCCAACTGCAACACTGGACAAATCGGTTGCTGTGTTGCCATTCGAAAATCTCAGCTCGGACAAGGAAAACGCGTTTTTCGCGCAGGGAATTCAGGATGAAATCATCACCACGCTCTCGAGAATCAGTGGGCTTCGCGTGATCTCACGCACTTCCACTGCCCGCTACAATAGCGCTCCGGAAAACCTGCCGGAGATCGCGCGACAGTTGCGCGTGAGCAATGTGCTCGAAGGCAGTGTGCAGAAGGTGGGCGATCGGGTGCATATCAATGTGCAGTTGATTCAGGCGGATAACGACGCGCATTTGTGGGCGCAAAGTTACGACCGGCAATTAACCGACATTTTTGGAGTAGAAGGCGAGGTCGCGAAGAGCATTGCGGAATCGTTGCAGGCCACGCTTTCTCCGCAGGAAAAAGCGCGCGTCGAAATCAAACCGACAACCAATGCCGACGCTTACGTGCTCTATTTGCGAGGGCGCGATTATCAGACGCGGCCGGATAACCTGCTGCAGGACTTTAAGTCAGCGATTAATCTTTACGATCAGGCGATCAAACTCGACCCGAAGTTTGCTCTTGCCCACGCGCGGCTCTCCGCCACGACCAGCCTGCTATACCATTTCTACGAACCAACCGAGACGTGGAAGCAAAAGGCGCATGGAGAAGCGCTGGAATCGCTGCGACTCCAGCCGAGCCTTGGTGAAGGCCATCTCGCGCTGGGACTTTACGACTACTACACGGAAGGCGATTACGACGCAGCGCTGCGCGAACTACGCCTCGCGGGGGAGGCGCTTCCCAACGATGTTGACGTGGGCCTCTATACCGCCGCAGTTGAAAGACGCCGTGGGAGCTGGACGCAGGCGCTCGCTGCTTACCAGCACGCGGAACAGCTCGATCCGCGCAATTCCATCACGCTCTATGATTCTTCGCAGACCTACTTCGGCTTGCGCGACTGGCGCACCGCGGCCGAGGGAATGGATCGCGTACTCGCGCTTTTCCCTGATTCTTTCAACGTAAAAATACAACGCGCTTACATTGAGTTTTACTGGAAAGGCAGCACAGCGCCGATTAAAGCCGCGCTGCAATCTCTGCCGCCTAATCTTGATCCTGACGGTGTCGTCACCTTCGCGCGCTGGGACGTCAGTTTGATGGATCGCGATGTGGACGGCGCGGAAAAAGCCCTGGCCACTTGCCAGCTCGATACGATCACTTCGCAGACGGGGGTCCGACTGCCGAAAAGCTATCTTCAAGCCTACGTCGATCTCGTGCGCGGAGATGCGGCGAAAGCACAGGCGGAGTTCGAGGCCGCCCGGCCAGCTATTGAAAAAATCGTTGCTGATAGCCCGCAGGACGGTACGCGTCGCGCCCAGCTCGGGCTGCTGTATGCGTTCCTTGGGCGAAAAGAAGACGCGCTGCGGGAAGGACGACGAGCGATGGAACTGAAACCCATCACGCACGATGTGATCGAGGGCGCGATAGTTGAAGACTTCTACACTTTGACCTGCGGCCGCCTTGGAAACACTGACGAGGCGATCAATCGAATCGAACGCCTTCTCACCACGCCTTTCGCCGTCGATTACGCCGACGAAAGCATCACACTTTCAGACCTGCGACAGCGCTGGGAATGGGACCCGCTACGGAATGATCCGCGTTTTCAAAAAATCCTCGCCGGGCCTGAGCCGAAAACTTTGTACAAATGATATCGGTTACAAGGTGGATCGGCTTCTCCTGAAAATGCCCGTCCGGCTCGGACCGATGCCATAAGCAATCGCCGAAGGCGCATATAATCAGGCCGAAGGCCGCATGTATTTTTGCCAACGCGTTGAGGACAACGCGTTCCACCTGCCTGCAAACGTTACCAGTAATTTTGACGAGATTCGTCGCCCGCGAATCTCGCCCTCCGCGCTGAGTTTCATGTCATCTAAAAATGCTTCGCGCTTGGACAAGCGCCTGATATTTCAATACCAGGTGAAATCGCCGTACACTTCTGTCTTCGCAGCATTGATTCTTTGTTTAAGTTTTGTCGCATCAATGCATGCACGACAATCTCCAGCAGAACGGGTGGCTGAAATTCAGACTGCTTTGCGCGACGCCAGGCTCGATGGCTGGCTCTTCTACGATTTTCGGCATAGCGATCCGCTCGCTTATCGGATTTTGAAGCTGGACGAAAACATGCTTGCTTCTCGCCGCTGGTTCTACTACGTCCCAGCCTCGGGCGAGCCGGTCAAAATTGTGCAGTCGATCGAGCAGTTCAAACTCGACTCGCTTCCCGGCAAGAAGATTGTGTTCCGCGGCTGGCAGGAATTACACGCGCGTCTGCGAGAGGTGCTGGGCGCGGGCGCCAAGGAATCGAAGCGCCGCGTTGCCATGCAGTATTCGCCCATGAACGATATCCCTTACATCTCACGCGTGGACGCCGGAACGATCGAGCTGGTCCGCTCATTTGGGGTCGAACCGGTCACGAGCGCGGAACTAGTACAACGATTCGAAGCCGTGTTTTCTCCGGCTCAATATCAGATGCATGTCGAAGCTTCCGATAAAATGCATCGCATCATTCAGAAAGCATTTGCCGAGATAGCGCGCCGGATTCGCGCCGACGAACCAACTACGGAGTGGGATATTGCGCAGTTCATGCTCCGTCGCTACAGCGAAGAAGGAATGCAGCAGGAGCCCATGATCGTTGCGGTGAATGCAAACAGCGCCAATCCGCACTATATGCCGACGAAGGAAAAGAATTCACCTGTCAGGCGCGGCGATTTCGTGCTGATCGATGCGGCCACTAAACTGACCAAACCGGAGGCAGTCGCGACCGACCAAACCTGGACTGGCTATGTGGGCGAAAGTGTTCCTGAAGAGTACTCGCGCATTTTCAATATTGTGCGGGACGCGCGTGATTCTGCCGTTGATTTCGTGCGCAAAAACATTCGGGCGGGTAAATCGATTCGCGGAGCGGAAGTCGATGATGTGTCGCGTGGTGTAATTACACGCGCAGGTTTCGGAGAACAATTCACGCATCGCACCGGCCATTCCATTGGCGAAGAAACTCACGGCAATGGCGTCAACATCGACGATTTCGAGACGCGCGATTCGCGCCGCATCATTCCGGGAGTTTGTTTTTCGATCGAGCCTGGAATTTACCTCGAAGGAAAGTTTGGGGTTCGATCCGAAATTAACGTTTACGTTTCGGATAAAGACATCGAAGTAACAGGGCAGCCAATTCAAACGGAGATCATCGCGATCCTAAAGACTCCGTGAGGTCCGAGTCGGCCTGGCATAAGCTCAGGGTCTTCCGCTGAGACAGCGGACACTACAAAGAACGCCTCGACGCAGCCCATTCGACTTCGCTCAGGACAGGCTCATTGGCGGCTACAGTCACGCCTTCGCGTAAACTTCGGCTCCAGCTTCGTTGAATTCGGTCGCTTTCTTTTTTAGACCTTCTTCCAGCGCAGCGTCTTCGCTCATGCCGTGCTCCGCTGCGTACTTCCTTACGTCTTCCGTTATCTTGACGAGCTTCGTCTCCCAGCGAATCTCGCCCTGCGGGTGATTTTTGATGTCATCTACCCGGCCGCTCCCGCTCAAAGCCGTGTTCATCGAGATGCGCCTCAAACTCTTTGATAAAATTCGCCCTGCTTCGCGAACTCAGCAGCCTTTTCTTCCATTCCACGTTTCATCGCGGCTTCATCACTCAACCCTTTCTCGGCTGCATAACGACGGACATCCTCCGTGATGCGCATGGAACAGAAATGCGGACCGCACATGCTACAAAAGTGTGCTGTCTTTGCTCCTTCACTCGGCAGAGTTTCGTCGTGGAACTCGCGCGCGGTTTCGGGATCGAGTGAAAGATTGAATTGATCTTCCCATCTGAACTCGAATCTTGCCTTCGAAATCGCGTTGTCGCGATATTGCGCGCCGGGATGCCCTTTCGCTAAATCGGCGGCGTGCGCAGCGATTTTGTAGGCGATGACGCCATCCTTGACGTCTTTCTTGTTAGGCAAACCGAGGTGTTCTTTCGGTGTGACGTAGCAGAGCATGGCGCAGCCGTACCAGCCAATCATCGCCGCGCCGATCGCGCTGGTGATGTGATCGTAGCCGGGTGCGATGTCGGTCGTGAGCGGCCCCAGCGTATAGAACGGCGCTTCGTCGCACCACTCGAGTTGCTTCTCCATGTTCTCCTTGATCATGTGCATGGGAATGTGGCCGGGGCCTTCGTTCATCACCTGCACATGATGTTTCCACGCGCGCTGAGTCAGCTCGCCTTGCGTGTATAACTCAGCAAACTGCGCTTCATCGTTTGCGTCAGCAATACTACCGGGCCTCAGGCCGTCACCGATGGAAAAGCTGACGTCATACGCGGCCATAATCTCGCAGATCTCGTCCCAATGCGTGTAGAGAAAACTTTCCTGATGATGAGCCAGACACCACTTGGCCATGATGCTCCCTCCCCGAGAAACAATCCCTGTCGCGCGTTTAACCGTTAAAGGGATGAAGCGTAACAGGACGCCGGCGTGCACGGTGAAATAATCGACTCCCTGCTCCGCCTGTTCGATGAGCGTGTCGCGATAAATTTCCCAAGTCAGTTCTTCCGCGCGGCCCCCGACTTTTTCCAGCGCTTGGTAAATCGGCACGGTGCCGATCGGCACGGGCGAATTACGAATGATCCATTCGCGCGTTGCGTGAATATTTTTGCCGGTGCTGAGGTCCATCACGGTGTCGGCGCCCCATTTCGTTGCCCAACGCATTTTCTCCACTTCCTCTTCGATCGACGACGCCACGGCGCTGTTGCCGATGTTGGCGTTGATTTTTACCAGGAAATTGCGGCCGATGATCATCGGCTCGGATTCCGGGTGATTGATGTTGGCGGGAATGATTGCGCGGCCGCGCGCGACTTCGGCCCGCACAAACTCCGGTGTTATTTCTTCCGGGATGTTGGCGCCGAACGATTCGCCGGGGTGCGCGAAGTCTAATGAGTCGCGTGATTCGTGATTTGTAACTCGTGAATCGTTTTGTCCGATTCTCGATTCTCGATTCTCGATTTGTCGGCCACTCTCACGAATGGCGATGAATTCCACCTCTGGCGTGATGATTCCCTGGCGAGCGTACCAAAGCTGGGTGACCGGATGATCGGTGGAGGCGCGTAATGGTTTGCGGCGCGCCCGGCGGTCGCGCCCTACCAGGTCATTCTTCCCGTTTCCGCCGACTGCATGTTTTTCCGACAGGTAGCCATCATCAATTGGCCTAACGACTCGTCCCTCGTATTCCTCCACATCGCTGCGTGCGCGAATCCAGTTCGTACGCAACGCTGGCAGGCCCTGCGTGACATCGCCTTGAAAATCGGGAGCGCCCCACGGGCCGCTCGTGTCGTACACGCGTACTGGTTCGTTCTGGAGAATTACGGGCGAGGCGTCCGCGCGACCCTCGATCTGGCCGCTGATCGATTTCGTCGGTGCGAGCGAGATTTCCCGGAACGGGACGCGAATATCCGTATGCAATTTGCCCGCGACGTAAGTCTTTTTGGAATTGAAACTCGATCGACTCCCGTCTCTCTCGCCGCTAGCCGTCGCAGCTTTACCTTCTATGTCGCTCGCTCCATTTGGCAAAGGCGTTTCTGTGCCTTGTGAATCAATCGAGTCTTTGGGCGCAATCATGAATGAGTAAGTGTGCTTTGGGGAGGTCCCTCATTTCATTCGGAATGACATCATAAAACAAAAAGCCATGCGCGATCGCGCGCATGGCTGACATCACCAGTCCGGCATCGGACCCTCGCTCCCTTCGGCGGCATTACCCGCATCAGGTTCAAGGGGTCTCCACTCCCGCCGTCGCGGGACCAGACTCTCAGCCATTGCGGCTCCCCCGCAGTTTGCTTCTTGGTCAGAATAGGACTCGTATTTGCGAAGTCAATGGTAGCGACAGGTGTGTCGCCTGCGAACTCCCATGCAGTCGGCGCGGCTGCCACTACAGCGGACCCCAATCGGCGACGCCGCGCCTGTAGCGAAACTGCTGACGAGATTCTATCCCGCGGGTTGCGTAGCCGATTCTTCTTTCATGTCAGAGTGAAAGACGGCTTGCCACTGACCTTTTATCATCCGCCAGACAGAACCGTTATTATAGGTGCCGGACGTGTCCTTGCCTTCCGACGTGGACTGAACCTTCGCCTTATAACTAATGATGGCGGTGCCAGGATCCGGAAAGACGACATTGAAATCGCTCAAGTCAAACGATTGCATCTCCGTCTTTGCCATTGCGTCCAATTCTTTTTGCAAGGTTAGGATTCCGTTGCTGTAAACAGCCACAAGATCTGCGGAAACGAGCTTCTTGAAGTCGTCCTGTTTCTTGTCTTTGAACGCTTGCCAGGCCGCTTTTTCCTTGGAGATAATCGCGTCTTTGTTGTTGTCGGGTGCGGCGAATGAAATCGCGATCGTCGCGCAGAGCGCTATCAGGGTGTAGCTAAGTTGTTTTTTCATGAGGTTGGTTCTTTCGTTAAGGTTGTATTCGATCAGGCGGGCAAACCCAATCAAAAAATTGTGTCGTTGATCGCCTACCCGGAAGGCCAATCCCGACGCCGGCGCGGAGCGCATCGCTACATCACGGGACAATCGGGGCTGATTCGAGGGACACTCTTTGCGAAGGAGTCGGCGCCTGCTGGGGCGCAGGAAATGCGGATTGACCAACCAGGTTGACTATACTTGTGTCTGCTTCCTTCAATTCCGCGTCCTGAACCACGAATTCATTCGGCGCCGATTTGATCTGCTTGCGATAGTCCGCGACGAGCAGTGGCGGCTGCTTCTTGATTCCCAATGCGCGATAACTCTCGATCCCGACGCTGATGGCGTGGGCGAGCTTTGCGCGCCATTCTTTTTGCGCAATCAACCTGCACTGTCCCTGCTCTGTTAGAAAGCCGCCTTCGATCAGCACAGCCGGCACCTTGGTCAGGCGTAGCACAGCAAAGCGCGCGCGCTTGATGCCACGGTCATACTCGGGGATGTGGCCGAGCAGAGAATGATAGATGCACGCTGAGAGCGCCAAGCTTTGCGCATCGACAGCGCTGCCGGGTTGGGTACTGAGAGCACTTGGAGCTACTGCGCTGTCGGACGTGGATGGCGCTCCGCGCGGGGTAAACGAAAAAATCTCAAAGCCCGTGGCGTTCCGATCGTCATTTGAAGCATTGAAATGAATACTGACGAAAATCGAATCACGCGCCTTGTTGGCAATCTGTGCCCGAACTTCGAGAGGAACAAAGTAATCGCCCTCGCGCGTCATGATCACGCGCAGTCCTTTCGATAGTAACAGCGGGCGCAGCTTTCGCGCCACATCGAGAGCAAAATCTTTTTCGTAACCGTAACGACTCACCTGACCCTTGTCGTAACCGCCGTGTCCCGGATCCACAACGATAGTCTGAACTTTGCCGACGTTTGGGACACGGTGCGGGCGCACCAGCGGCTCGATTGTTTTGGCTACATCAGTGCGTGAGACAAGAAGCTTTCCATTCTGTTCGATCGCGGGAAAACACAACCAACTCCGCGCGCCGTTGATCATCACCTCGCGGCTGCCGCTGACAAATTCCAGCGGGTTCTTTGCGGCCTCGAATTCTACTTTTTCGCCAGAAGCGGCGATGCCCGCAGGCAATCCATAAAACCGCGAGATGTTATCGACGCTCAAATAATCCTGGCCGCTAAGTTTGATGATCTGCCAGTCGTCCGCGGCAAGTGCGGTTGCTTGGCTTATTGCGATGGCACCGGCCAGGAACGCGATCGCGAACCATCGTTTCACTGGGAGGACCATGGTTGCGTTATAGTATCGAAAACATCTCCAATCTCAAATCGCGTGAATCTGCGTCTGCGGGTGGCAATCTCGATGTGAAATTAAATTGACGCAGCGTTTTTTTTCGTTAAACACCGGAAATGTTTTGGTCTTGCCGACGTCTTCCCTCCTGTTGTGTCATCTCGCTCCTGCTTGGCTTAACGCTCCTGTTTGCAGTCCCTGTTCGCGCGGCTCAGACATTTCCGAAATGTTGCGTCTGGCGCGTGACAAACGCGAAGGCGCCATTTTACCTCGTGGGCTCAATCCATGCGCTCAGCAAAAAAGATTATCCACTCCCTGCGCCGTACGAGCTCGCGTTAAAAAATAGCAGGCGTTTCCTCTTCGAATTCGATCCGAGTCGACATGTCGAATTCGAAAAAAAATTTGAGACAGCGGGCAAATATCCTCGCGGACAGGATATCCGCTCAAAGATTCACCCTGACCTTTTGGCGTGGCTGCGCCAGAATATTTTGACTGTTGAGGCCGACCATCGCCAGGACAGGCGGGAACATGTCAGGGGCTTCGACAGCCAGATGGGCTACAAACCCTGGTGGATTGCACAGCATCTCGTCGGCCCGGCGACATACACTAAAAGCTCTCTCTCGCACGGGCTGGACAATTATTTCGTGGACCACGCCGCAAAAGAGAGAAAAGAGATTGCCGGCCTCGAATCAGTCGATGAACACGTCGCAGTCATGGGTGGGTTGTCAGATCGCGATAGCGAATTCATTCTGCGCGACGCTCTCGACGAGCCCAGGAACGCCGAAAAGGAATTCAGCAGGATGCACAAGGCATGGCTCAAAGGTGATACCGATGCTCTTTGGGCGGGGGACACTCGCCTCCGGACAAAGGCTCCCTGGATCGCTGCGCGTTTTGTCGATAACCGCAACACCAAATGGGTTCCGCGGATCGAAGCGGAACTGAAAAGCGGTAAGCCGACTGCAATCGTCGCTGGCGCACTACACTTCTCCGGTCCGAATAGCGTGATAAAGCTGCTGGAAAAACGCGGATACAAAATCGAGCAACTCTAGTCCGGAAAAACCGGAGAAGTATTTATGCCGCGTCGATCGAGAGTCACGGGCAGTATCGCCGCCAGCGGATGCCTTCTTCTCGCCGTCTGTCGACTTACATCTGGTGAGCTGGCTTCGAATGGTAAACACTGTCTTTGGCGAGTCACGAACGCCCCGGCGCCATTTTATCTCCTCGGCTCCGTTCATGCGTTGCAGTCATCCGATTATTTTCGGACGCCGGCCATCGAAGAAGCGATCAAACAATCCCAGCAAGTCTGGTTTGAGATCGATCCCAAAGATCAGTCCTTTGGAGAAAAACTCAGGGAAGCTGCAAAACTTCCCAGCGGCGAGTTGGTCCAGAGCAAAATACATCCAAAGACCTACGAATATTTGCGCAAGATCACACTCAGCAGGATGAACGACTGGCATCATCTTCGTCCCTGGGCCATCGCGATGATGTTGCGAAATCCAACTCTCGGTAATCCCGATTACCGCTGGGGCGTGGATAGCTATATCGCACAGCGAGCGCGCTACTACGGTAAGCCGACTGGCGGCTTGGAAACAGCGGACGAGCATATCCGTGTCTTTTCCGACATGTTCGACGCCGAAGGCGAAGTGGTCCTGCTGCAAGCTATAATCCACGCAAGGGACGAGGCGGGGCAGTTTCGACAAGACGTGGCAGCATGGAAAGCCGGAGACATTGCTCGTCTTTACGCGATACACACCGGTGAAATGAAAGAGGCTCCGACGGTTTCGTGGCGGTTGCTGGATCGGCGTAATGCAAGATGGATCCCGAGGATCGAAACGGCAATCAGATCGGGAAGACCGACATTGATCGTCGCAGGCGCACTGCATTTCGCCGGCCCGCGGGGCGTTATCGCGTTGCTCCAAGAACGCGGTTACAAAATCGAGCAGCTCTAGTCGCCATCGCGCGAACGCCGTAAAGAAAAACGCCGCTACGAGGCCTGCTCCACGGAGACGATCCTTTCTCCGTCTGACACCAGCGTCTTATAAAGTGCTTTCGTTTTTTGTGCGATTGACGTCCAACTAAAATTTTCCTCCACTCGTTTGCGCCCGGCTTTGCCGAATTTTTCGCGTAATTGTCGATCTTTCATCAGCTGATTGATGCGCTCAGCGAGATCTCGCGCGAATTTTTCGGGGTTCGCCGGCTCGAATGAGCCTTCCTTCGCTTGTTCGAGTGGAACCAGGAATCCGGTCTCGCCATCGACAACGACTTCTTTGATTCCGCCAACGGCACTGGCAACCACCGCGGTTTCGCACGCCATTGCCTCAAGATTGATAATGCCGAACGGTTCGTAAATGGAAGGGCAAACAAACACCGCTGCGTGCGAGTAAAGTTCGCGGGTCGCCGTTTGATCCACCATTTCATTGATCCAGATGACTCCCGGCCGCTGCGCTTTTGCGGCTTCCACTGCGGTTTTCATTTCTTCCGCCATCTCGGGCGTGTCCGGCGCGGCAGCACAAAGGACGATTTGGAAACCGCGATTCATGAATTGGATTGCGCGCAGCAGGTGTTGGAATCCTTTCTGGCGTGTGATCCGACCGACGAACAGCAGATACGGTGTGTTTGGATCGATGCCGTAGTGCTTGAGAGCATTGGTTGAATCAACTTTTCGGTATTGCTGCAGATCGATTCCGTTGTGGATCACGTGCACGCGCGCGGGATCCACATCGAACAATCGCTCGATGTCGCCCTTGGTCTCGCGAGAAACAGCAATGATCGCGTCGGCCATTTCCAGCGCCGTTTTCTCAACCCAAAGCGAGAAATCGTAGCCACCAGCGAGTTGTTCGCGCTTCCAGGGTCGAAGCGGCTCCAGCGAGTGGACCGTGATCACCAGCGGAATTCCGTAATTCTTTTTCGCCAAGATCCCGCCGAAATGGCTATACCAAGTGTGACAATGCACCAGATCAGCATCGATGTTGGTAGTATTGAAATCGGTGCATCGCCGCACTGCGCCGAAAACGGAGCGCAGCGGCTTTGGGCAAGTAAAATTGCTGGTGTCAACCTCGTAGCCGGTGACCGTGAGATTAGCCTCTTCAATGCGCTGATCTCCAAAGCAACGAACTCCGACCTGCATTATCTTCGCCAGTTCGCGCGAAAGATAGCCGACGTGAACGCCCGCGCCGCCGTAGATGTGCGGCGGGTATTCGTTGGTGAGAAAAAGAACTTTCACGAGCGTCCATAGAATGACGAGGCACGAATGTCGAATGACGATTAATGACAACGTTCGAATGACGAACAAACGCGTGCGGAGATCGAGATGGCTTGGAGATTCCTCATTTGTTCATTCCTTCGTCATTCGTCATTCGGATTTCGTCATTCAGCTAGCGTTGCACTTTCAACAGCAGCACCGGCACCTCCACTTCGTGGCGCACTTTGTCGACAGTCGCCCCGTAAAGTATGTCGCTGATGAAGCGGTGGCCGTGCGTCGTCATCGCAATGAGATCGACGTTTTTTTCCCGAGCAAGTTTGATGATCTCGTCCGAGGGCTCGCCTAACGCCAGGACGGCGTCGCAGGAAAAGCCCTCCGCGGTCAGTTCACGGCTGCGTTTTTCAAGGTAAAGCCGGTCCTGTTTCATCTCTTCGCTCTCGGCGAGCTTGAGCTGATCGAAATTGCGCGCCACCCAGCCGTCGGCCACATGAACGAGGAGCAATTTCGCACCGGCCATTCGTGCAAGAGACTTGATATGGGTGAGAATGGTCTCATCGGCTGGGCTGTTCTCGAGCGGAATGAGGATATGTTTATACATGACAAAAATGACGAAATCCGAATGACGAACGACGAATAAAATCCGAACCTCGAATGGCGAAAAACCACAAATAAATCGCTAGCTTACTCTCCGGTTGCTGCTCGCAAACAGTACGCATGACGCTGCCGTTCCAAGATAAATCTTGCGCGCGCGCGTTTCGAGCTTCGGATTTTGTTATTCCTTCGTCATTCGTCATTAGGCCTTCGTCATTTTATTCAGGCATCGGCAAACCGATGAACCCATAGAACGCCTTACGAACCGCGTCTGGCATAAAAATATCGAAGAGCAGCTTCACGTTAAGCACAATAATAATGCCGGCTGCCGTCCAGCCCAGAATTTTCACCCAGAGACGGTTGGCAAACTCGCCCATTTTCGCCTTTTCCCCCGTAAACCGCATCAAAGGCCAAACGGCAAAACCGAGCTGCATGCTCAATACGACCTGACTGGCAACGAGCAATTCCGTAGTCTTGCCTTCACCGAAAATACCGATGATGAACACCGCGGGAACGATGGCGATGAGTCGCGTAATCAATCGGCGCAGCCACGGGGTGATGCGAAAATTCAAAAAACCTTCCATCACAATCTGTCCGGCGAGCGTGCCAGTCAGGGTCGAGTTCTGTCCGGAAGCGAGCAGGGCCACCGCGAAAAGGGCACTGGCCACGCCGATGCCCAGCAGCGGGCTGAGCAATTTATAGGCGTCCTGAATTTCCGCGACCTGCTGGTGCCCCGACCAATGGAAAACCGCGGCTGCCAGTATCAGGATCGCGCTGTTGACGAACAAAGCGAACATGAGCGCCGCGCTAGAGTCGATGGTGGCGAACTTGACCGCCTCGCGCCTGCCCTCCGGCGTCTGCTCGAACTTGCGCGTCTGCACGATGGACGAGTGCAGGTAAAGATTATGGGGCATCACGGTCGCACCAAGAATGCCGATGCTGACGTAAAGCATTTCCTGATTTGCGACGATGCCTGGATTGGGAATAAACCCCAGGAGGATGCCGGTCGGGCTGGGCTTGGAAAAGATCAGTTCAGCGGCAAAACAACCTCCGATGGTGGCGATCAGAGTGATCACAATAGCCTCGACATAACGAAAGCCTTTGGTTTGCAGATACAACACCAGGAGCACATCGGACGCAGTAATGATGCAACCCCACACCAGCGGAATTCCGAAGAGAAGCTGCAGCCCGATGGCCGAGCCGACAACCTCCGCCAAATCGCAAGCAGCGATGGCGAGCTCGCAAAGAACCCAGAGAAGCCAGACGGTCGGTGTCGAGTAGTGATCGCGACAGGCCTGGGCTAGGTCGCGGCCCGTGGCCACCCCGAGTTTGATGCACAAATGCTGGAGCAGGATGGCCATCAAATTGGAGATCATGATGACAGCCAGAAGCGAGTAACCAAACCGGGCCCCCCCAGCCAGATCGGTGGCCCAGTTGCCCGGATCCATGTAGCCGACCGCCACGAGAAATCCTGGGCCGGAGAAAGCCGCCAGTTTCCGCCAAAATGAAGCCGTCGTCGGAACGGCGATGCTGCGGTGGACTTCCGGCAGGGAAACCTCGCCGGCGGTTTTCCGCCAGGCTACATGAGGTTTTGCTGCAATTGTGCCGTCGCGTTGTGTCATCACTTTCCTGGCCGTTTCATTTTCGAGATCTTCACTGATGAGTAAGCTTGGTCTCGAAAATTAGTCTGACCTAATTTAGTTGTATAACAATATGATTCTGTCAATTATCAATTATTTATCTCTTTGACTATTTCGTCCTGAATCCTATTTTTCGGAGCATGCGCCGCAAGACGTCCTACTCCGCGCTCGGCAGTTCCACCGCGGTCGAGGATTACCTGGAACGCATCCTCGAACTGATTAACTCAAAAGGATACGCCCGCGTGGTGGACATCGCGGCCGCCTTAAGAATTTCCCAGGCAAGCGTGACCAATATGGTTCAGAGACTGGATGCCGAGGGTCTGCTGAAATACGAAAAGTACCGCGGACTTATTTTGACTGCAGCCGGTAAGAGCCTGGCCCATAAAATCGCCCAGCGGCATAAACTTCTGACTGATTTTCTGGGACTGCTTGGCCTCGACGATCGCGTCATTTATCATGATGTAGAGGGAATGGAGCATCACATTAGCCCCCCCACCTTGCGCGCAATTGAAGCTCTCACCGCTCAACTGCGGCGCCGACCGGCGTTGCTGGCGGAATTGCAAGCTGCGATTGCATAGGCGACCCATGAGGAAGAAAAGGATTTCATCGCGTCGGGCTGCGATTCCCGTTCGAGCGCTTGATTTCGTGATGTATAACACGAAAAACATTCGCCGGGCCCGGGCCTTTTATCAGAAGCTTTTTGGCCTCAAGCGCGGAGAGGAGTGGAATGATTTCTGGAGTGAGTTCGCCACCGAACCGTTGACGTTTAGTCTCAACGGCACGGGACATAAACGCCATCCTGAATGGGACTGGAGTGGGCCGGCGTGCGTCGCGCTAGCGGTGGACGACGTTCGCGCTGCGATTGATATTTGCCGCAGACACCGCGTCAAGGTCCTCATCGAGCCAGTTCAGACACGCGTCTGCTGGATGGCATGGATTGCGGATCCAGATGGCAACCGGATTTGCCTGCATTCACGCAAAGACGGGACAGCAGGATAGGACTACACCTTGCCAGACGCGGGGACTGTCGCTGCCGTGTTGCTGCTCAATTTCTTAAAGTGAAGTTGATTTACACGGCGACCGTCGCTTTGAGAAACCGTAACGATATAGTTGTCGATCTTGACCTGTTCACCCTGCTTCGGCAGGTGACCGAGCAGGTGCGTGACGTACCCACCGACGGTACTCACGTCTGCGCTCTCCAATTCTAGTTTCGCGAGCTCGTTCAATTCGTAAAGACCCAGCGCGCCGTCCACAGTGAATTCGTTTGCATTGATCTTACGAAACTCTTCCTTTTCAAAATCGAATTCGTCCTGGATATCACCAACCAACTCCTCGAGGACGTTCTCCATTGTCACCATGCCGACTGTGCCGCCAAATTCATCCACCACCAGGGCCAGGTGGGCATGCTTGCTCAGGAATAACTTGAGCAATTTCTCCAGTGGCATCATCTCCGGAATGGGAATTAAATCTCGTTTGATCTTCAGGAGATCGGGATGCTCCGCGCGCATCAGCGTGAGCAGTTCCTTGATGTGGATGAGGCCGATGGTGTTATCGAGGTTCTCGCGACACAGCGGAAACCGCGTGTGCCGGGATTCGATTGCTTTTTTCACATTGGCTTCGAAACCGTCTTCCAGATTGAAGTAAACGATTTCTCCGCGTGGCGTCATGATATCGCGCACCACGCGGTCACGCAGATCCAGCACATTAAAGACAAGCTCCCGGCCGAGAGGTGTGACCTCGGCGGATTTTACGCTTTCACTAACGATCAAGCGCAGTTCTTCTTCGCTGTGGGCCAGTTCACCTGCGGCGATGGGTTCCACACGAACAAGGCGACGAAGGACCCAGTTGCTCGCGGCGTTTAGGAACCAGATCGCTGGTTTAAAGATCGCGTAAAACAATCGTAGCGGCGCGCTGACAAATAGCGCAGCAGCCATGGATTTGCGGATGGCGAGAATTTTAGGGGCCTGTTCCCCAAGCACGATGTGCAAAAACGTGATGGCAGAAAATGCCAGCGTGAAGGAAATCGACTTGATTACCGCCGTGGATTCGATTCCCGCAATACCGAAAAAAGGTTGAAGCATTCGCGCGAGGAAAGGTTCCCCCACCCAACCAAGACCGAGGCTGGCTGCAGTAATCCCAACCTGGCAGGCAGAAAGATACGCGTTCAAATTGTCCCTGATCTGTTTTACGAGGGATGCTCGCTTAACCCCTGTGTCAGCCAGCGTCTTGAGCTGGCTGTCGCGGATTTTCACCAGCGCAAATTCGGCGACGACAAAGAACCCGTTGACCAAGACCAACGCCATAACCGTCATCAACTTGACGATCAGGAGCATCAACGGGTCCCAATGCCGCGCCACTACGTCAGCAATGAACGCCAGCGAAAATAATGAGGGGAAGTTCATCCAGATTCGTGTAGCAGCCGGTTTATGACCGACCGATTCACGCGCCGCACGGCGACGCGCCTACGCTAGAAAATTCACCAGCTCGACTTGGTTACGCCAGGAATCAAGCCTTGAGAGGCCAGCTCACGGAAAGTCAGACGAGACATCTTAAACCGGCGAATAAAAGCGCGCCGGCGGCCGGTAACCTCGCATCGGTTCACGACACGCGTCGGACTAGCGTCACGCGGCAATTGACAAAGGCCGGCATAGTCCTTTTTCGCCTTCAGCTCAGCGCGTAACGCGGCGTACTTCTTCACCGTCGCGCGTTTGCGTTCATTGCGATTGATCCAGGAAGTCTTGGCCATAAAGAGTGCTGACTATAATGCAACACCTATGGTTTGCAACAGGACCCAGCTCCTGATCGCTTACCCCAAGGCGCTTGCTCGTCGTCGTTTGACCAGTGCGCTGGTCGACCCTCGGCCGCTCGATGGACCGGATGCACGCTTTTGCTTGAGTGATTGCGTCCGGTTCAGGCTGTCCTGCAACACCTTGACCAGATCGACAACATTGGTCGGGGCCGGAGGAGCAGGCGCTTTCGCCGCGATCTCTCTGTTCTGCGCTTTCTGCTCGATGATCTCCATTAATGCCGTCCTGTATTCGTCCCGATACTTTTCTGGTTCCCAGGAAACTGCCATGCTCTCGATTAGCGCCTGCGCCATTTTTAGTTCCTTATCGCTCACGGCTGTAGCCGAACCATCCTTCAAAACCTCGGTGCTCAGTATTTCGCTGGCGAAGTGCATCAGTTCCAAAATCAGAAACAACCCATCCGGTTTCACTGCAGCCAGATGCTCACGGTTGCTGATCACGACCTTGGCAATGCCGATCTTGCCGGTCCCGCTGAGCGCCTTATGCAAAACCGCGTAAGCTTTTTCGCCACCCTTTTGCGGCTCAAGGAAATATGGCTTGTAGAAAAACTTTGGATCGACCTGCTCCACGTCCACGAAATCGGTAATATCGATGGAATGTGTGGACTCGATCCGCACCTTCTCGAAGTCCTCGTCCTTCAGCACTACATAACGGCCCCGCTCGAACTCGAAGCCTTTCACGATTTGGTCGGCTGGAACTTCCTTTGAATCGGCCTCCGCCACCTTTTTGTATCTGATAGGGCTAAGATCGCTGGAGCGAAGCTGTCGAAAACTAATTTTCTCTTCGCGCGTGGCTGGATAAACCGCCACCGGAATATAAACCAGCC
>Ga0209055_1000868_pt1 | contig 20406 bp, 14 predicted proteins | sample GraSoiAngelo_110_FD_185875 | JGI IMG/M metagenome (GOLD analysis project Ga0209055, IMG submission 185875) | Grasslands soil microbial communities from the Angelo Coastal Reserve, California, USA - 14_0903_12_30cm (SPAdes) (version 2) | ecosystem: Environmental > Terrestrial > Soil > Grasslands ... | reverse complement strand
GGAGAGGGACTGCACGGCTTGTTCGGCAACGAAATCTTCTGCCCGCCCCGAGAGTTTCTGCGCACGATTGGATGGCGCCCAACCCGTGATGATAGGAAGTTTCTCGGGCAGGGTTGTCCACCAGGTGGGAAACCACTCGTCCTGAGAAAACAGAAAACGCATGTCCGCGAGCGTCTTGGATTCCGAGCCACCGCGGGCCCGCAAATCGTCCCAGAAGCGCTCGCGAAAACACAGCGTGGCTCGAATCACTTTGCCCATGGCGAGTTTTTCGAGCGCGCCCAGTTTTTCTGCCGGCAACTCCGGGGAGAAGCGTACCGCGCCTGCCAGGTCGAGAGGAGCTTGCAAGACCGCCAGCGGCAGAGTGACTATCAGGCGTGCCGCCGTATACGAAAATCGGTCTGTCCCACACTGCCCGTTCACCTCGACACTTCCTCGCTTCCACGTGACGCTCTCGATGGTTGCGCCGAGTTGAATGGCGACTCCGGCATCCAATAACTCTTTTCGAAGCCACTCCACCAACAACTCATATCCGCCGGGAATTCGAAACGCCCGCTCGGCGTCAATTTCCTCATCAGCTCGCATTCCCTTCACCAGCGAGTGAATACTGATGAGTCCGGGATCGGCAGCATGAAAGCCAGTTATGTAACCCAGTGCCCATTTCTTACTTTCCTGCTGCCTGGGATTGGGGCAGCAGCTCGCGAGGAAATCGAGAAAGGACTGGTCCGGGGCGCGGTCATCCAATTTGTCCAGAATTTCGTCTACTTCCGGGAAGAAGTCGCACTTACATAATTCGCCATCGCCAGCGCACCAGTCTTCGCCCACCATTTCCCTTGCCTCCAGCTTGTGTTGGCGGAGCAAGCCCCAGATTTCAGGGGGCCGGCCATGGATGAATTCGGCGCCCAGTTCGACGGCAGCTTTCGTCGCCGGATCGTGCCTGGTGAGGATTCGTCCTCCTAGTCGCTCTCTTGCTTCCAAGATCAGGACTTGCACGCCCGCGTGCGCCAGCTGCACCGCAGCCGAGAGTCCGGCCACCCCTGCTCCGGTAACGATTACCTTGGGATCAGAAGGCATGCTTAAGGCGTAGATGCGATTGCGAGGAGAGAAGCTGCGGAAAAGCCCTTCCCTAAGCCGTAAGATTCGCAGCTTGCAACCGGCAGCTAGAGCCACCTGCCCGGCATCCGAAGCGGCCATGAGGGAGCAATATGGCCGGCGCGACATCCGGCCGACGGGGATCCGTGGAAATCGGGGTTATTTGCCTGGCAACTCCCGACCAGCATTTGCTGCTCGAGACAGGGCGCGTACGTGTAACCCGTGGCCGAGTGAAAATCATCGCCGGCCAGCCAGCGATCCTCTGTTTCGCTCAGCCGCTCGCGCTTATGGTCCGCGAGTGGCTGGCGTAATCCTCTCGGGCCAACTGGGTGCCGGTTTCCGCGGGACTGATTGCAATCAAGATTCGCCGAGACATGAGTGTCGTCGAAGAAGCCAGGGGATGCGTTTGCCCCCGAGATGCCGAGCCGCGCCATCCAGTACGCGGGTGCTGACTTCATTGTTCCGGTGACAAAGGTCCCGAGCTTGCTGGCTAAGCTTGACAAGGGGAGCCGCTGCCGGCCGGAATCTCTGGGTAACGAGTTCCCGTCCGACAAACCCGAAAGTGCAACCAGGGAATCCGATTTGGCGGATGCTTTCCCCCAAGGAAAACCTCGGCAAACCATCCAGCTTTGCCTGCTCTCTATGTCCGAGTCCACCGAAGACGCGCTCTGGGCGGCCATGCGGGCCCTGGAAGAGAAGTCGGCTTTGCTGCGCCGCATGGTTCCGCGCTCTGCCGCGCTTACGCGAACAGGATCAGGAGGAAGCCCGCGGCTACGATCAGCATGCCACGCCATTCGCGAGATTCTGTTCAGAATCAAGGAATGGAAGGCAAGGTAGAGGCAACGGAAAGCAGGATGTGCCAGCCCAGAAGGGGGAACCTTCTAAAGATCTAAGGCGTAGGATTTCGTCCAACACTCTGGGTTACGTACCGTGTCAGAGGAAATTGATAGATCCTTTAGCTTCGCTCGGGATGAAACCGGGTCAGCGGGAAGCGGCCAACGGTCAGTGGTTAGGAACTGACACTAACCACTGGCTCACCGACGAGGTCAGTTCGAGGTTACCCTTTTGGCGCTCTCCTGATGGTTTGGCACCTCCACCTTGATCGTCGTCCCCTTCTTGCCGGAGGAAATTTGGAGGGTTCCCCCCAACTGGGACAAGCGCTCTTTCATGCCCAGGATGCCCACCCCGAACGGTGCCTTTTCCTCACTCGCACTGGCCAGAACCTCTTCTGGCATTCCCTTGCCATCGTCACTGATCTGCAACGACACTTTATCGGTATCGTCCTTCAGCTCGATTCTGGCATTCTTAGCGTCTGCATGCTTGCGAATATTATTTAAGGACTCCTGGATAATTCGGAACAAGGCCATTTCTACATTTTGGGGCAAACGCGACCACTGGGGAGAGATCTCCAAATCCACCTTGATCCCGGAACGAGTGGAAAAACCCTCGACTATCCATTGCGCGGCAGACACCAGGCCGGCCTCGTCAAGCAAAGGCGGATGCAAGAGCTGGGCCAGGGTGCGAAGCTCGCTAGAGGCTTCGTCGGCTAACTTCACTGCTTCCGAGAGCGGCTTCTGGATGTCGGCTTTGGACTGCTTGGCGAGCTCTTCCAGGTCCATCTTCAGGGCTACCAGCTTCTGTCCCGTGGAATCGTGCAACTCGCGGGCAATGCGGCGGCGCTCTTCATCCTGCACACGCATCAGATAGCCGGAGAGGTGGCGAAGACTTTCCTCGGAGCGTTTCTTGTCGGTGATGTCGGTATTGATTTCGATGATCACTGGGGCGCTTTGCTCCTCTTTCAGCAGCGCCCACCGGCTGCTCACCAAGCGGCGCTCGCCGTCCCGGCGAGTTTGCGCCAGTTCGCCTTCCCAGTATCCGGTCTGCACCAGCTCCGCTTGGATTTCTTTGAATGGATTGGGAAACTCCGTACGCAGCAGTTCATGGGTAATCCTGCCGATGGCCTCGTCTCGCTTCCAACCGTAGGTTTCTTCCGCCCCGCGATTCCAGAATTGTATGTAGCCCTCCAGATCACGCACGATAACCGTATCGCGAGCCAAGTCCAGAAGGGCCGCCTGCCGCTTCAGCTTCTCGAGTTGCGCCCTCTGTTCGGTGACATCATCGATCGATAGATAGATGAGCTGCTGTCCCGGTTGCGGCTCGATGCGGCGGGCATTGAGCACCATGGTTCTGGCGCCAAGATGCGGAAAGTTGTGCCGTACCTCGAAATCATCGATGCGGGTAATACCTTTCTGGATCTGGTGCAGCAAGTCGCGGAGTTCAGGAATATCCCATTGCCGGCTACCTAATTCGTAGATCAGCCGTCCCTCGGTCTCCTCTGGAGCAACGTGGAAAGTGCGGTAAAACGCACGGTTCGCTGCCGAGACGCGCAGGCCGGCCTCCAGAATTAAGATAGATTCCCGGGCATTCTCGGAGAGCAAGTCCACGTAGACTCGCACCCGTTCCAAGGTACGTTTGAGAACATCGATGTCCTGCAAGGTGATGACTGCGCCGTCGAGCCTGTCGTCCACCGTCTTATAGGGACGCACCCGCATCACGTGCCACCGGCCATCGTTCTTCTCCTGTACCTCTTGTTCGTGAAGGACGGTGCTCTCGATCGTTGTCCTGACGATTTGCTCCAGGTCGTCCACATTGAAGTTGGAGCGGATCTCGCCCAGGCGACGGCCGATGTCCCCCTGGATCAAATTCATCAGCTTCTCTGCCGGGGGGGTGAATCGGCGAATACGCAAGTCGCTACCCACCATCACGACCGGAAGATTGGTATTGGCCAGCAGGTTGAGCAGGTCATTATTGGCGACACTCAATTCGGTATTACGATTGTGCAGTTCTTCGTTGAGCGTGGTGAGTTCTTCGTTGCTGGACTGCAACTCCTCCTTGGCGGTTTCCAGTTCTTCGTTGGTACTCTGCAACTCTTCATTGGCGGAGAGCACCTCTTCGTTGGCCGATTTGTACTCCTCCGATGTAGTCTCATGATCTTCAATCAGAATGAGAGGTTGGCCGCGCATTTGCTGCAATTCCGCGGCCAACCTCTCATTCTCGCGCCCGGCAGGAGCCTGTTTCGGGAGTGCTTTTTCGCGCTTGTCCTTGGCTTCGCGAGCAACTCGCGAACCAGACTCGTCAAAGACGACCACAAAGTAACGCTCCGCCGACCCTTGGGCACGAACCGGCATCACTTCCAAGGCAACTTCCCGGGTGCCTCCGTTGGATTTGACCCGAACTCCTTCGGCGCGAACCGGTTGGTTGTCCTTTTTGGCCGTGCTCAAAGCCGCACGCAAGTCGACCAAGAGGCCCTCGCGCGCCATCTTGGAAAGGCTGAAAGTGGGATGCCCGGCTGCCGGCTCCAGGTAAGCCCCGGTACGCCCTCGGAACTGGACGATTTCCATCGCATCATTCAGCACAATGCTGGCCGGAACGTAGCGGTTCACCAACAGCCGCTCCACTTCTTTCTCGACCGTCAACTCAGGGGACACAGCCTTGTCCGGCTTGGCGTTTTTCAGTTGGTGGGATGAGAAATCCACGCCCGTGAAATACGTAATCAGGCGGGTGGTGGTCTTCTTGCGATAGATCTTGTTCTTCTTATCGACGAGCATGAAGTGATCCGAAAAGGTACCCAGGCTTTCTGAGCTGCCCAGCATCAGGTAGCCATTGGGTTTCAGGGCATAGTGCAGCGCCGGAATGACACGTTTTTGCAGCGCCGGACCCAGATAGATGAGCAGATTGCGGCAACTGATCAGGTCGAGATTGGAAAATGGCGGGTCCTTGACGAGATTCTGACGGGCGAAGATGCACATGTCGCGGACCGACTTGTTAACGCGGTAGCCGCCATCGAGGCGCAGGAAAAAGCGCGACAGGCGCTCGGGGCTGACAGCCGCTACCGCCGCTTCCGTGTACAACCCAGTCCGGGCGCGGTCCAAAGCAGTGTCGCTGACATCGGTGGCAAAGATCTGCGCTCCCTTGCTGAGGGACGAGGGGGTGGTGCGTGCCTTCTCCCACATGTATTCCAACAGCACGATAGCAATGGAATAGACTTCCTCGCCGCTCGAGCAACCCGGGACCCAGATGCGGATGGGAGCATCGTCCAGCTTGCGGTTCTCAAAGAGAGTGGGAAAGACGTTGTTGCCTAAGGCGTCGAAGGCATCTTTGTCGCGAAAAAAACCGGTGACGTGAATCAGGATGTCGCGGTAAAGCTCATTCAGTTCGCCTGGGTTCTCCTTGATATACTGCAGGTAGTCTTTCACGCTTTCTAGCCGTTGCAGTACCATGCGGCGCTTGACGCGTCGCTGCAGAGTGGTGGCTTTATAGAGATTGAAGTCCACCCCTGTCGCGTCGCAAACCAGGGACAACAGCCGCTCCATGTCGGTGCCTTTGCCGATGGCCTCGGATTCTTCTTTCTGGGCGGGAATGTAGGCGACGTAGGGATGCTGGCCAATACGGGCAAGTTCCCTGGCGATATTCTTGGGGTCGAGCGCCAAGTCAATGCACCCAGCCGCGATCGCGCTGTGGGGCATGCTGGAGTATTTGGCAGACGCTTCACTCTGGGCAAACGTGATTCCTCCCGCTGCCTTGATGGCATTGCATCCTTCTGTGCCATCCGAGGCGGTGCCCGAGAGGATTACACCGATGGCCTGGCTGTCGCGATCCTCGGCCAGGGATTGAAAAAACTGGTCGATCGGCATGTGTATCCCGCGGGTGAGGGTCCGGGCCCCTAATCGCAAGACCCCGCCTTCGATCACCATACTAGTATTGGCGGGAATGACATAGACGTGATCGGGCTCCACCTTGGTCCCGTCCTTCACTTCGGTGACCGGGATTTTGGTAGCCCGGGAGAGGATTTCCGGCAGCACGCTGCCATGGGTGGGATCCAAATGCTGCACCAGCACGAATGCCATCCCGGTCTTCTCCGGCAGATGGCGGAGCAGGTCGGTAAAGGCCTCCAGGCCGCCGGCCGAGGCTCCGATGCCAACTACCGGAAAAGCTGCGCCCTGCTCGGGTACGTTTGCAGCGGACGCTTCCCGCTTTCCGCGCGCTTTCTTGGCAGATTTGGTCTTGCTGGAAAGCTTCGTTTTCATGGGGGTGTTCCTGTATGCGCGTATCAAGGCCGGTCTCCTGGGTTGGGACGGCCGACACCAACCACTCGGCTCTTGCATGTGCGTGCGAAGCCTGGGTTTTTGCTTGCGCTTCCCGCGCTGTCGGGCTTCGATCGTATCCAGATCAGGTCGTAGGAGGAACCACCACTACGGCGCGGCCGAAATCCACCACAACACCTGGCCTACAACCCGCCAGCCACTGTTCTTGCCGAGTACAACGCTGTCATACTCGTGGTTTTCCGACTCGAGCAGTTCGATGCCGTTGTACCTGCGAAGACGGGATACGCACAAGCCTTCCTCTTCATGCGTGACAACCACAACCCTGCCGTCTAGTTCGGCCTTGTCGGTCCGGAAAGAATCGACTGCCAGGATGTCGCCATTGTGAATCAGTGGTTCCATCGACTGGCCCCTAACGCGCAACAGGCTGGTGTACCTGGGGTTAGGGCACCAATCGCTGGGTGCTCCCATCAGCTTGGATGAGGCGATCATGTCCAGGCTCAGCTTCCTGTCGCCGCGATTGCCATGTGTACCGGCAACCGCTCGTAAGAGGGGAACGGCTACCATCCTTTGAGCTGGAATGGGCGAAACCTTGGCACCTGCCCTTGCATGCTCCAGGGGAGGAACGGCCGTCAGAGGGCCACCGGCCCTGGTGACAGGCAAGGTGCGTGCCACATCTGTAATCTGCAGGCCGGCATGCTCCCAGAAAAACCAGCAGTGCTCCTTGCCCGCCAGCTTGCCCAGTTGGATGTAGTAATCCGCAGTCGGCGCCTGCATTCCTCGCTCCCAGCGGGAAACCGTCATGGCCGAACATTCCATACGCCTCGCCAATTCCCCTTGGCTCATTTTCAGTTGGCGACGGAGGGCGATGACCCGCGAGGCCCATTCTGGCAATTTGGCTTGTTTCTTTAATTTTGCCATTGCAGCACCTAACAGCCTCGATGTAACATTGGCGTTATGGAACACGCTCCCTGCACCGATCGCGGGGGGGCATGTCGAGGTAACCTATGCCCGGCGTCCATAACAGAAACGGCGCTCACAACAAAAATGGTAACACCAAGTTGTGGAGCCTGCCTTCACTTTCTCGCGGTATGTACAAGAGAGTAGCGGAAAAGGTCGGTTGCGACCCCTCCTATGTCAGCCGCGTGGCCCGCGGCGAACGGGAATCCAAGCTCGTCGCGGACGCCCTCATGGCGGAGATTCAGCGCACTTGGGCGGTGGTTAACAACGGCGCTTCGCGAGCGAAAGCCGCAGCAAGGCGCAAGTAGGGCTGGAGAAATTGGTGGGTTCAGTAACCGTGTGGGAGAAAGACTTTTCTCTGCGCGGACCGGGGCCCTGAGGATTGGCCCCACGTGATGCAGGTTCATACCAACCCTAACGGCTGACCACCGATTCTCGCCAGGGAGCCTCGTAAATGGACTTTTCTCCCTTCAACTTTGCCAGCTCAGCTAAAATCTCGGACCGCCGTTTCTGGCGGGCGGCGTGAACACCATTGTCGTCGCGATTGAACTCGCGATCGAACTCGTTGTTATAGTCCTGGAGCCTGTCAAGTAATCTGATCGTCGCCAGCTCTTCCTGCAGGTGAATCAGTTTCCTTCGCCACCACATAACTTTCGTCTTCTCCCTCAGTCAAGCGCCTCAGTGTACGTAAGCGGGCAAAGAGACGCATACGGTGAATTCTGTAGAGAGCCGCCGGACGAATCCTGAGTTCCTGGCTTGGCGCGTCGAGTGCGGGAGTTGGCACAAAATTAAGTCGCACCCGGGGGACGGTTCGCAACGCATGCGCCTGAAGTTCAAACAAGGTTTTTTGTGAAGGTAGTACAGCTTTTCTTGAAAAAACTTCGAAAGCCAGCGGAGGGCTTGTAGTGCGCGTAAATTTTTGGGTTACGCTGGCTCAATTCTGGGGAGCTTCAAACCGTGGTGGCCGGCTCATTGACAGCACCCGGGGGGGCCGCCGCCCGCGCTCACGATACATAGCAATTTCCACCTCGCTACATGAATCACTGTATGTACCGGAGTAGCTGGTTGAAGTAGGTTCCCGCGCGCTGAGGTTCCCAAGATTTTGGCCCGATTCATAGAAATTCAACAGAGGATCAATCCCCTTAACGCCGCGGGATTTTCCTGTCGCCGTCCGAACGCAAGATGCCGCGACGACAACCAAAGACCAACTAACAAAGTGGAAGCTGCGCTTTTGCCAAAGAGGAGCAAACCGTGAAACGGGTGATCGTATTGCTGTCGCTGTGTTTGCTGATTGCAGTCGTTGTCTGTGCGCAGTCGGACCTGGGCCGGGTTTCCGGGTTCATTAAGGACCCGACGGGCGCAATCATTCCGAACGCCAAGATTAAGATTGAAAACAAGAGCGGCATCCAGCGCCAGACCACGACCAACGAATCCGGCTATTACATCATCACGAACGTCCCACCCGGCTTCTACACGATGAGCGTCGAAGCTCCTGGCTTCCGAACATATCAGACGACAAACAACAAGCTCGATCCCAGCGCAAACCTCGTCATCGACGCAACCCTGGTGGTAGGTGCCGTGACCGAAACGGTTGAGGTACCGGCGACTGCAACTCCCCTGCAAACCGAATCGGCATCGGTGCAAAAACTGGTCACGCGAGAGCAGATCGACGCTCTGGAACTGAACGGGCGCAATCCTGTTGGCCTGGCCTCGCTGGTACCGGGGGCGCGGGCCAGCACTCTAGCCAATGCTTCTCCTTTTCTCACCCAGGGACCGGCCAACTTCAACGGCTCGCGCAACCCGGAAAACCTGATCACCTTCGATGGCGCTCCTGCCACCCGCACCCGGTCCAATGGCACCAGCATTGGGGCTGCCGACGTGGACTCTACGCAAGAAGTCCAGATCCTCACGGCGGATTACGCTCCAGAATACGGCCGCAGCTCCGGCGCCCAGATCCGAATTGTCACCAAGACCGGGACCCAGACGTTTCACGGCGCTGCCTACGAATATCTCCGCAATAACCACTTGAACGCGAATACCTGGGCGCGGAACTCGAACCCGTTGACCGAGTTTGCCGCGCCCCTTCACTACAACCAGTTTGGGTACAACTTCGGCGGCCCGTTTTATATTCCCGGCAAATTCAATACGGATAAAAGCAAGGTGTTCTTTTACTGGGGCGAGGAGTGGATTCGATATCACTGGACCGAATCAGGCTCGACAGTTCCAAGCGCCGGTCTGCTCACGGTCCCAACGCTCAAGATGCGGCAGGGAGACTTCAGCGAACTGCTGGACCCCAATAATCCCTTTGTCAAGACCCCAGTACACATCAAGGATCCGCAATCAAGCCTGCCCTGCACGACAGCCGATCAAAGCGGCTGCTTCCCCGGCAACATTATTCCGGCGAACCGTTTGAGTCCGACCGGCATCGGGATCTTGAACGCGTGGCCGATCCCCAACCTCGCCAACTACATCGGCGGCAACGGCAACTGGTTTGGGGCGGCGCTGCATACGCAGCATCAGCGCAAGGACACCCTCGCGGTGGATATCAATGTAACGACCAAGCAGCGGCTCGCGCTTCGCCGGCAGCAGTACGCGTATCTTGAATACCAACCGCTCGACGGAAACACCGATCGAACTCCAAAATTTTTTAATCGACCGAACCAAACCAACTCTCTGAATCACGTGTGGACCATCAGCCCGACTGCAGTTAACGAGTTCCTGGTCACGGCTAGCCAGGATGTGGTGCGCATCCCAATCGATACGGCTCATTTTTTCGATCGAACAAGGGCATGCGCGCAGTCGACTGTACCGTGCAGCCTCAACTATCCCTATATCTTTAGCGACGGAAAGCTCGTTCCCAACCGCATTCCCACCGTAAATATGACCAACTTCTCGCAACTGAGCGGGGGGCCGTATCCGTCGCATTCGGCGGGCCCCATCTACGATGTTTCGGATAGCTTCACATGGGTGAAAGGCAGCCACACCTGGAAGTTTGGTGCTCTATTCGAGCGAGCCGGTGAGAACGACAATGACGAGATCAACGTGCAAGCCTGCCCAACTTGTACCGCCAACCAAAATGGACAATTCCTTTTTAGTGATACGCGAAGCGGCGGGACCGGAGTGGCGGTGGCGAATGCCGCTCTAGGATTGTTTGATACCTACTCGGAAATCGGCCACCGCGCCTACACCATTTTTCGCGCCAATATGTGGGACGGCTTCGGGCAGGATTCCTGGAAGGTCCGTCAGAATCTCACAGTTAACTATGGTTTTAGATACACCGTCATCGTGCCCTATCATGCTGAGTGGAGAAACATGGCCGTCTTTGATTCCCGTTTCTACGATCGGGGCAAAGCGGTAACCATCGATCCCACCACCGGCCTCATCGTCGGGTCGCCGACCATCGAGCAGCGCTACAACGGCATGGTGATTCCGGGAAACGGATTTCCATCATCCGCGATCGGACGCGTGCCAGAAGCCAGTTCTGGCTTATACAACGGTCTGTTCCGCGGGGTTCCCGATCATTATTCCGATATCCAATGGAACGACATCCAACCGCGCTTAGGCTTGGCCTACCAACTGAACGACAAGACGGTGCTGCGCGCCGGTGCGGGACGATTCTTTACTCGTCTGGGTGTGAGCGACTCGATTTTCCTGGGCGGCAATCCCCCGTTCCAACCGAATGCTAGCGTGTCAAACGGCATCGCCGATAATCCTGGAGGAAGCGGAACGGCCACGGTGCCGCTGGTGGTAACCACGCAGAGCAAAAACTTTCGAAATCCGGAAGCCTGGAATTGGAACTTCACGGTTGAGCGGGAACTGCCCTGGAAGTCCACCCTCTCGGTCGGATATGTGGGCCGTCGTGGCTTGCACCTGCAGAGAGAGGCAGACATCAACCAGCCGACCACGGCGGCAAGAGCGGCGAACCCCGGCGTGAACATTAATGCCATACGACCGTATGTGGGGTACGGTTCTATCCGGCAAACCGACAACGTAGCGAGTTCGCGATACAACTCGCTGCAGGCGACCTGGAACCGGCGCTTTTCTGCCTCGCTCCAGTTCGGGGTGTCCTATACGCTGTCGAAAAGTCTTGACGACGGCTCCAACCAGCGCGACGTCGTCCCGGATACTTACGACACCAGCATGCTGTGGGGCCCTTCTGAATTCGACGCGCGCCACGTGCTGATCGCCAACTATCGTTATGAACTCCCGTTCTTTCACAGGCGGCCGGGGTTTCTGGGCAAAGCGTTGGGCGGCTGGCAAATCAGCGGCATTGCACAATTCCAGACTGGCCTGCCCTGTAGCGTTTCGGGAGCCAGCGATTACGCCGGCGTGGGATTGGACGCGAATTTCGGGTGCGGCGTGAACGGTCAATACTGGGTGGTTAATGGAAAGCCCAAGATCATCGGCACGTTTGGTAAAAAGGGCCAGTGGTTCTCTACCACCAACCCGGATGGTTCGCCGATCTTTACCAAACCGCCGGCCGGCACCTTCAACACGCAGCGCGTTCGTAACCTCATCCATCAACCTGGATTCCAGAACTGGAATCTGGGCTTGTTCAAGGCTATTCCCATCAACGAACGTTTGCGTTTCCAGTTCCGTGCCGAAGCGTTCAATGTGTTTAACCACCCCAACTGGGACGGCCCGGTAGGGGGCCGCGGTAGCGTGACTTTCGACCCGACCAGTTCGAATTTCGGAAAAGTAACCACAAAAGGCGGCGGGGTCGGGGGAGGCGAACGCAACTTACAGCTCTCGTTGCGCCTGGAGTTCTGAGAGCAGTATTCGGTTATTGAGCCCAACTCAAGCGATTACACGACAGGACACGGCCATCAGAGCGACCTTCCGAGTCAACCGGTTGATCCATCCCGGCAGTACAATATAACTACGCGAGCAAATCGCAGGCGTTGCCCCCGCGAGGAGGCCAAGCCGGCCGCGACTGTTTTCAAATTTGTTACCTTGGAGTATCCCCCCATGATTTCAATAGGCGTTGTTGTTCTTGTGATTGCAACCATTTGGGTCAGCAGTGCCGCACTTCGTCGAATTTATAAGTAAAAGGGCCCAGACAACTGCTAGCGGCTCGCGCTTAAAAATGGGTTAGAATAATACCCGTTTAGGAGCCGGGCCGGCCTGTGCGCACATTATTTTTCTTCATCGCCACAACCACGGTGATTTTTGTGTTCCATCTAACGATTGTGGCCGGCGGGTTCGCGTCCCACGCGTGGGCGGTTCCCTGGTTATGGGCGTTCTGGGCGCTAGCCTGGATTGCATGGAGCGCAAATTTTCAAGTTCCGCGTTTGTTGCGCAGGTACCGGCGCCAGAGACGCTGGCAGCGTCAGATCTCGGATTTAGATCATCGCCTCTAACGGAATTTCCATCCGGCGGTACGATCTTGGCGGAGCCAGGGCTGTGGAAGACGCCGCGGAGTTCAAGCTCTTGGCGGTTCAGAGCACGCCGCTTACTTCAGTAACTTGTGACCGAAACTTGATGTCGTCAAACTACGTTCATTGCACTATTCAAGGTTTGGAGTCTTTTGTGTCGCAGCGGGATAGCTATTCTCCTAACACCTATGTGCCGAAGCGGACCTCGTCGCAGCTCTCGACGGGTGGCTCTTGGCTTGGCATCCGCACAGAGGAACGCCTGGGCAGTCTGACTGCCGCCGCGGGAATCATATGGGCCGTGTACGAAGCGACGAAGGGGCTGGCCGACCTATTACACTTAAGAGTCCTTCCTCCGGGACCACTGGAGGTCTGCGCTATTGGCATCCTGATCTGGCTCCATGCCAAGTGGCGGCGGGCTACCAAGGTGAGATGAAGAACGACGGTCTCCCCGGGAAATCTCTGCATCTTCTCCACTAAGTACTTCAAACCATCGGAAATAGCGGGGACGTTGCACGCGAAGCCCGCGGCGTCGCTGTGAGATCCGCTGGTCTCTTTCCGGGCGGCACTGTCCGATCGAATAACTGCGGGGCCGGATTGCGCAACACGCTGGTTTTGCTTAGCTCTGAGACCTGGTCAAAATCGGGCTTGGTGATGGGTGAATACTGTGGTGGGGCCGATTCATGCATGAACCCTTCCCAAGCCGCGAGACAGGGCTCGATTTCTCCCGGCGGAGGCGGCATGTATGATGCTGTTGCGATCGTACTGCCGGGCTTCCCGATCCAATTTTGGATCTTTCGGAACTGTCCGGGAGCGGCTCGATGTCCCCTGACGCCCGTCATGAGTTTTTCATGCAACTCGCGAGCGAGCCTTACGCAGAGCGGCAGTTTCTTCAGCCGGGAAATTCCGTGCTCAAGAGCAACCACATAGTTGCCGACCTCCCGAAGATCGTCGGGACTTCGGTCAACGGTCGCCCCCGCCTCGGCGGCCAGCAGCTCCCCCAACGTAGCCTGCGTCCCTTCAATCTTGCTCGATAGAACAGCTTCACGCCGCACAAACGGACGGATCAAAATATGGGGATTGGGAAGTCGACCACCTTCTCCTGCTAATCTTCCTACGAGACGGTCTGCGTCCGAAAGCACGCCAATCAACCGTGGGGTCCAATCGAGTTCGGGAGGGAGCGGCGCAGGCACGAAGGCCGAATAGCTGCCCTGCGATATGCTCGTACCGGGACTGTTGAGTGCCTTGTGCCCTCGATGGAAAGTTCTTTTGCAAGAAGGCCCGATAGGCTTCACGATCGCTGCCGTTGAAGGCTTGCTGCCAAGCCGCACACTGGCGTCCCGCCGGCGTTTCTGGCAACTGAATTTGTACGGCACGGGGCGGAGGGCCATTCAGCAGCAGGACAACTACGAATAACAGCGAAGGACTCACTCTCCTCATGCGGAGCAATCCTTATCCCTTGCTAAAAGACTCTAAGAACGTTACTCGCTGAACCCTATTGGGCGGCGCCTTGAACTCTCAGCATTCCATCGCTCGAAGTCGCCCCCCATGTCACTAGCTATGGCTTCCGCGTTGCCGTCCACCGGCCATCGGCCCGGCCTTCTACCTTCATGCGACCGCCCGCCGAGTCGCCATCAATCCAACCGGCGAGGGTCGCGACCGCGGCGGTCCCCGCACCACCGCCGCCGCTCGGCCAATCGGCGTTGAAGCTGAGCTCGACGTAGCCGTCGCGCCACGTTCCGGTAACGGGCCGAGCATTACCGAGGGTGCCGGACGAAGTTCCGGTCACTTTACCGGCATCGCGTTTAAGTTGCAGAATAGAGTCAAAGATGCCAGCGTCGCTCGAAAACCTCACCTGCCATGTGCCGCTAGCGTCCGAGCCATTCTTGACAGGCAGGGGGGTCGAGTTAGTGATACTGACGTTTGAGAAATACGCCTCCTCGCCTTGGTAACTCCACAACCCGACGCCACCTCGCAAATCCTGGCCCTTCAGGCCGTCCACGACAAGAGTGGGATTTTCCGATCCGTTCAAAAAGAGTTTGGCGGAGCGACCCATAACCTCGATCCGAACTTTTGTCCATTTCTCCGGTTGCAAGTCCGCATAGGTCTCGTAGATCGCGGGCCACTCCCGGCGCAGTTTGTACCAGCCGAAGTCCGGCTCGGAGGTGTATTGCACCGAATGATTCCGCATCGCCTGGTCATCTGAGCGTGAGTTTCCCGGTCGCAGGTAGAAGAGCTCGTAGCGCGATGCGTCCGGCCGCGCCCTGAAGGCGATGCCGACAAAGCCGGGCATTCTCACTCCCGGGGGAGTAGTAATTTTTAACGCTATGTCACCCTCGATGGTTCCATCCTGAAACTCCGTGCCCCGCAGGAGCGCGAAGCCGTCCTTTTCCGTGTCCTTTGTGAGACGCACAGCTTTACGTCCCTTGTATTCGATGGCGTCGGCCTTCACGTTAGACAGGACCAGATCCTTGGTGTCGCTCAGCGCAAATATTTGAGCGTTAGACGTAGCCTGACCGAAGCTGGCCCAGGCTAGTAAGATCGCGAAAGCCTCTAGAGTGCTCCCGGCTAGCCGCGTGACTCGCGACATATGCTTCTGCCCCCCAACGCCGCCAAAGGCGCCATCAGTTATTCGTAGCGGAGCGCGACCATTGGATCGGCACGCCCCGCCCTTCGCGCTGGAATCCAGCACGCGATTGCTGCCGTAATCGTCAGCAACAACGTCGTCGCTGCAAGCGTCAGCGGATCGTATGCCGTCACGCCCACCAACTGAGTCCCGATTATTCGCCCCAGCACGAGACTGACTGCTATCCCGATCACCAAGCCCGCCGCAACGGGTCGCAACCCTGTCCTGACTACCATTCCGAGAACGTCCGCGCCTTCTGCCCCTAGCGCCATGCGGATTCCAATCTCGTGCGTCTTCTGTGTCGTCGAGTACGCTAACAGGCTGTAAACGCCTACCGTAACCAGAACCAGTCCGATGCATCCGAAAATCGTCATCAATAGACAGCCAAACCTCGGCCCGGCATACAGCCACTCGCTGATACGATCCTCCAACGTGCCGGGGTAAGCCAAAGCGACCCCCGAATCGGTGGCCCAGACTGCCTGCTGGGAGGTCCATGAAGCCTGCCTGTGATGGCGCCCTCTCAAGCTCTTCCAAGTCCTTCGAAAAGGCCCGGACAACCTTCATTCTCGCCCACAGCCTACATCTTCACCGCGGGGCAGCGTCAAGCACCATTGTCAGGCAAAGAGAATTAGTGAGAAAAGCTGTAGTTTCATCACTTTTTACTTTTATGTACTTTCGCTCGAGTACCCGCAGGCGCTTTCCTCTTCAATTTGATCTGATTGTAATCAACGGCGGCACGGACAAGATTTTTTAGAGCACGCTCATTAATCTTATCGCCCTCGAAAAAATCGATCGCTCGCCACGCGTTGCCTTCGAGGCCCGCGTTGAAGAGCTTGTCAGGATCTGGGAGGCTCGCCCCGTGGGAAAAGGTAAGCTTCACCTTATCTTTGTGGGCGTTGGCGACCGCGATTATTCCGTCGTGAGACCACACTGGGCTTCCCATCCACTTCCATTCCTCGAGTATCTCGCGGTCGGCCTCAAGGATACTCTTGCGGATGCGGGCGAACGTTTTGCCACGCCAGTCTGTGAGTTCTGCGATCAGCTGGTCAATACGTTCCGATGGATTCATTGGATCTTTGCGCCTCGTCATGCCGACAGCGGTTCGCTGCAGCGTCTTGTTAGGCCGATCTTTTCGAAATAAGACGTCGAAGGACGTGGCCTTTCCACATCCACAATCCCGAAAGGACCATTACAGGAAGGAAGACAAACCGAGTTGCGGGGGCGTAGTTTGGAAGTTTTTCAAACGGACTATAAATATAACCGAGTATCGGAATGCTAAAGATGATGTGAATCCAGCGAAGAATCGAACGTGTGGTGGCTTTGGGGGTAGTCTTGGCGGCGACGAGGGCCGGCTTCTGCAGGGTCGATTCCATGGGGTTCTTCCTCCTTTTCGTTAGTTAGTGTTGATTGATCCGTGCGGTCGAGGTGGCGTTCGAGAGCATCTACGTGAGCGGACCAGAACCGACGGAACCGCAACTCGTTTCGTACCACGAGGCCAGTTCTGGCAAATGGAGCTCCGGGAGTTGTCTCGATCCTTCCCGATAATTGTTTTCCGATCCACCTCGATTCACGAGTTTTGAGTCGCCTGCGGCGGCCAGTTGGGCGTTTCAACACCGAACTGCTTGGCGTACTCCGCGTTCAGCCGCTGCCAGCTGCGGAACTTCATCGCCTCGCCACCAGCGATGCGGCCGATGGGAGTTCCGCTGAGAAGGCGATCCAGAACATCGAAACAAATGTGCCACCCGGCAGCACCCATTGAGATGAAGCGGCGATCGATGCTGTGCCACAGCGTCAGGGCGTGCCACCACCAAAGGCTTCGAGTTCCCAACGGGTATCGTTGTACTCAAGCACCTTGGAAGCGTCGGCTCGCGTCACTCTTGTTTCCAGCGGCGTGGGCGTTCCCACCCAGGTGAGCTTCACCGTTCCAACCGTACCCAGGCTCGCATCGGCTTCAAAGGGCGCCCACTCGCGCAGATGCGCCGGGTCGGTTAGCGCCTGCCAGACTTTTTCCGGCGAGTGGCGCAGTTCTCTGACGAGAATGAGCGTCCACTTCTCTCCGTCCTTTCGTATCTGCGCCCCGCTGGCCGGACCCGGTGCGTACTGCTCGCGATCGGTCACCTTCTTCTCCTTGTCTTCCTTTTCGTTCGTGTTGATTGATCCATGTGGTCGAGGTGGCGTTTGAGAGCATCTACGTGAGCGGAGCAGAACCGACGGAACGGAGCCAGCCAGGCATCCACCTCCTAGCGTGAATAGCGTGCCAGCTGGGTGAGCTGAATGAGGTTGCCGCAGGTGTCCTTCAGCATCGCAATGGTCGAGCCGGTCACGTCGGTGGGCGGCATCGTGAACTCAGCGCCGCGGGCCTTGATCCGCTCGTAGTCGCCCTTGACGTCGTCGGTGTAGAACATGGCCCCGGGCTGGCCCTGTTGAAACATCGCCTGCTGATACGCTTTGGCCGCGGGGTTGTCGTTCAGCGCCAGCTGCAGCTCAGTGCCGTCCGGCTCTTCGGCCGAGGCCACGGTCAGCCAGCGAAATGGGCCCTGACTGAAATCGGCCTTCTTGGCAAAGCCCAGTACCTGCGTATAGAAGCGCAGGGCCTTGTCCTGGTCGTCCACGTACACGCTGGTCACTTTGATTTTCATTTCGTTTCTCCTTTGCCACGTTCGCGGTTTGGGCTGCGTCGTCTTCTCCTTGTCTTCCTTTTCGTTGGTGTTGACTGATCCATGCGGTCGAGGTGGCGTTCGAGAGCATCTACGTGAGCGGACCAGAACCGACGGAACGGAGCCAGCCAGGCATCCACCTCCTGAAGTGGTTCAGGTTTCAGTCGGTAGAGACGGCGCTGTGCGTCCACCGTGGATTCTACGAAACCCGCCTCTCGCAGCACTCGCAGGTGCTTTGACACGGTCGGCTGCGGCATACGAAGTTGACGCTCGATCTCTCCCACCGACTGTTGTGACCAGACCAGGAGGCTCAATATCGCGCGGCGGTTCGGCTCCGCAATGATTTCGAAGACGGATTCCACTCTCTTAATATACTCCACAGAGAATATACGTGTAAAGGTATATTCAGGCAGGGCCCACACATCCGACTGGACGGTAGACCGGTGACGGGCTACGATCGCCCGCTTGAGGACATTATAAGTGATTGTAATTTAATGATTTGTTATAATTAATGCATTAGATACTTGCACTAACACAGCATTATATACTTGTACTAGCACGGCAGCAAAAACTTGTAATAACCCGAAGCGGGGAAAGTTCATGGCGACGCCGAATGAGAAACTGGCTGAATCCCTCGATGCGCTCAAAGCGCTTCAGGATGGCGGGAAACGTGTGTTCCGGTCAGATGACCTGAGCCGCGTCAACCGCGAGCGACTGGTTGCCAATGGCTTTGTGCAGGAAGTCATGCGCGGCTGGCTGATCTCCTCCAGCCCGAGCGCGCGCGCCGGCGACAGCACGCCGTGGTACGCCTCATTCTGGGAATTCTGCGCGCGCTACTGCAACGACCGTTTCGGCAATGAGTGGCATCTGTCGCCGGAGCAATCGCTTTTGCTTCACGGCGAGAGAACGGTCATTCCGGCCCAGGTGGTCGTAAACAGCCCGAAGGGCACGAACAATACGATCAACCTTCTGTTCGGCACATCGCTCTACGACCTGAAGGTGTCGGAAATGCCAGCGGCGGCGGATCTCGCGGTGAGGGACGGCCTGCGGCTTTTCTCGCCGGTGGCGGCGCTGGTGAGGGTGGCGGAATCTTTCTTCGCGCGAAACCCGATCGAGGCGCAGGTGGTACTGGGCAGCCTCGCCGACGCATCGGACCTGCTGCGGCTTCTTCTCAACGGCGGCCACTCTGCGAAAGCGGGCTATCTAGCCGGGGCGTTCCGGGAGACCGGCCGGCCGAAGCTGGCGGATGAGATCATCAGTACGATGAAAAGCGCTGGCTATGATGTGCGGGAGAGCAATCCGTTCGAGGCCGGGCAGACATTTGGCGCATCGAGCCGCGCGGCGGCGCCCATCGTCGGACGGGTCCAGATGATGTGGGAATCCATGCGCGGCGCCGTCATCAAGAATTTCCCAGCACCCCCGGGACCGCCCAAGGACAAAAATGCTTATCTGCGTTTCATCGATGAGATCTATCAGAGCGACGCGTATCACTCGCTGTCCATCGAGGGATATTCCGTCACGCCCGCGCTGATCGACAGGGTGCGGGGAGGCGACTGGGACCCGGAACATCACGAGGACGACCGCAAAAGCCGCGACGCGCTGGCGGCGCGGGGCTACTGGCAGGCATTCCAAAAGGTGAAGGCGACGGTGGCGGAAGTCATCGCGGGTGCCAATGCCGGAGCCCTCGTGCGCACGGCGCACAAGGACTGGTACCACGAACTGTTCCAGCCCTGTGTTGCGGCGGGCCTGATCGAAGCCGGGGCCTTGGCCGGATACCGAAACAATCCGGTCTATCTGCGCACGTCGCGCTTCGTGCCGCCGCGGTGGGAGTCAGTGCGCGAAGCCATTCCGGCGCTGTTCGATCTGCTCGAAAAAGAAACAGAACCGGGTGTGCGCGCCGTGCTCGGCCACTGGCTGTTCGGCTACATCCATCCATACCCGGATGGCAACGGACGAATGGCGCGCTTCCTGATGAATGCAATGCTGGCCTCGGGCGGCTATCCCTGGGCGGTGATCCGCGTCAGGGATCGCAACGATTATCTGAAGGCTCTGGACAGCGCCAGCATCGACATCGACATCAATCGGTTCTCCGCGTTAATCGCAAAGCGGGTGCGATGGTCCCTTGAGCAGCACGATCTGAGATTTCCGGAGCCAGAGGAGAGATATGACTTCGACCGTGGTGTCGTCATGTTCTGGGGAGATGACGGAGAAACCCGGGTGCGGTGCGCCATCAGCGAAGAAGCCTTGGACGATCACTTCAGGGGAGACGACAAGGATAAGCTGGAGGTATTCAGGGCCAACCGTCAGCCCATCGAACAGGAAGCGCGGCGGAAATATCTTAATGGCGAGACAGAACCGGACGGATCTGTTCTCATCCGCACAAGCGACCTATAGCGCTAGCCCGAGTTTCCGGGTTATCGCCGCTCGAGGCCCAGCAAGAGCAGAAAACATCAAGCTTGGTGCGGCTATGAGAACTATCGGAAGCGCCGGCCGGCGTAGTTACTAACGTGCCTTCCAGTCGTTCAATCGGAAAATTTCGGCGAGACGGCTGCTCGTGGGTGTCGGCTCGGTGTAGGTGGTGGCCGCACGAAGGCGGCCCG
>Ga0209055_1000865_pt1 | contig 20432 bp, 11 predicted proteins | sample GraSoiAngelo_110_FD_185875 | JGI IMG/M metagenome (GOLD analysis project Ga0209055, IMG submission 185875) | Grasslands soil microbial communities from the Angelo Coastal Reserve, California, USA - 14_0903_12_30cm (SPAdes) (version 2) | ecosystem: Environmental > Terrestrial > Soil > Grasslands ... | reverse complement strand
AACAGGCTCACAAGTCGAATCATGATCTTTACGGTTAATGCGGCACACATCCTCGTGATCACGTTGCTGCTCCCGCTAGTGGCTGCCAGTTAGTTCGCGGTAGATCATGCTGGCATCTTCGCCCGGCCGGCGATCCTGAATGTGGATAGCTCTCTCCGCGCCCGCCTGCCGGAATGCATCGGCGGCGCGACTGTATTCTTTGCCGATTTCGCTGGCCGGCAATTGGTGTCCCATCGGGTCGTTGCCATTCACAATCCAGACATCGCGCGGCACCAGGGTCGCCACCAGATCAGGTAAATCGTAAAACTTCAGGGCGCGAGGAACGATGCTCTCGAATACCTGCCGGTGAACTTTGTTCTTCACAACCGATTCGTAAGAAGACAACATGCCTTCGAGCGCCAGTTTCTTGATGCGATGATCGAACACGGCGGCGTACAGAGCGGGCACTGCGCCTCCATCCTTGCCGTAGACATAAACCCGGTTTGGATCTACGTCCGGGCGCGCCGAGAGCAAATCAACGCCGCGGGTGATGTCGAGAGCGCGCATTCCAACCATCGTCTTGCCGACCAGCAAAGCAGTCATGGCATCGTCGTAGTCTCCGAAGTAGTGGTCAAACTCCCTGCTGTTGACCTCCGCCGTTACTCTGGTCTCGCCCAAGCCTCGGGCATCGATGGAAAGCACAATTACTCCGGCTTTCACGAACTCGTCCGCCTCCGCCGCCGAATCTGCCTTGCCCTCTCCAACGATCATAAGCAGGGCAGGTTTCTTGTCAGCTCCCGCGTCGGGAACATAAAGGAGCGATGGAATCACGATTCCGGGTTCGCTCTCGTAGATTAGCCTCTCGATGTGATAGCCGGAGCCGGAGAGCGTGCCATAAGGATTCTGCTTTAATGGCGCGCTCGGTACCTCGTAGTGGGCCAACTCCTTGGCCTTGCGAGCCACATCGTCGGGGCGTCGGAATCGAGTCGCCTTCGCACGCTCCAGCCTCTTCAGGTTCAACGTGAACACGCTCTCACCGCCCAGCGAAGTGGCAACCTGGCCGGTCGGAGTGGCGCGCAGCTCCTCGGGAGTAGACATTTCGATCTCTGGCTCTGGACTTTTATCCTCCCCGCCACTCAGCCAACGGCCGAACCAGTCGTAGGCGGCGAGGCGGCGCCCCTGGTTGTACCCATGCCCATCGTCCGCCTCGAACATCCCCACCTTTTCTTTTGCGCCGATCGCGGCGTAGACCTTGGCAGCTTCGGCAAACGTCTCGCGCGCGCCGGCGATCGGGAAAAAATCACGAATAGCGGAGAGCATGAGATAGGGTTTGGGGGCGAAAGCGTACAGATAATCGGGGTAGTCGATTCCATCTTGCAGCCACCAGGGGAAAACTTGCTCTGCGTCCTGCGGACCAATTGTGCGAAGCATCAAATTCCAGGAAGTGATGTAGCAGGAAGGGGCAGCGACCTTGATGCGATCGTCGAGCGCCGCGAGATAGGCGGTGTGGGTGCCGCCCCCTGAATTTCCCGTCAAGCCGACTCGCGCGGGATCAACTTCCTTTCGCGACAGAAGATAGTCGAGAGCACGCATGCCGTCCCAAATGGTATAGCGGGCCACGTGGTCGCCGGTCAGCAGGCACTGTGTCCCAACTATCGTGTGCTCAGTAGTGGAATCACCCACTTTGGACTCACGCAAATCTTCGTCGTAAATCTGCAGCCGTTCCCCTTGGCCGATCGGATCCCAGGTCAGCGCGACGTAGCCTTTGGTCGCGAACGACGCGAGCATCTGCTGCCAGGTCGGATTGGTCTTGCCCCCACGCTCATGGCCCAAAGGGAAGAGAATTGCCGGATAGGGCGGATGGCCGGTTTTCGGCAGATAGAGGTTGGCAGTTACATAGAAGTGAGGTTGGCTCTCGAAGATCACCTTTTCGATCCGGTACTTCGGGCGCTCCACGACGCCCGTGACACGCGCGTTCAGCGGCGTTCTTTCGGGAAAGCCCCCAAGATCGTCCAGCATCCGTTGCCGGAGGTAGTCTCTCCGTTGGTTGACTTCCTCAATGGTGGACAGTTTCTCCATGCGGGCTTTGCGTTCCGCCAGCATCTGGAAGCCAATATTGTTCAAGTACGTCGGAAGCATGCGGCGAAGATCCTGGAATTGCTCCAGTCCGGAGGCGAAATTCAACTCTTCGGACCGCTGCGCCGCTGTCGGCAAGGAGAAGAGGCAAACCAGAATACCGGCGACGTAAATGGATGGCATTCTTCGACTCTTTGGCATCCTCGGAATCAACTGCGATTAGAGTTTGACCAAGTCGTTGATCTTGACCGTCTGACTGCCCCGTTCAATACTGTGCCGGGCGGCAATTCCGACCAGACTTGAAAGAGCACCGTCGTGCAGACCGGCGCGCAGATTGAGCGGATCAGAACCCTGTGCTCCACGAAAAATCTGATCCTGCATCGAGCTGTCGGCCCCGCCATGGCTGCCCGCCCGCGACGTTTCCAGGTCCTTTACCGCTTCCGATTTGCCGAAGCTGCGGGTCAGGCGAACTTCGTTGTTGGCGAATCCGTTGGCCTTGACTTCGGTGTAGTCCAGCCGCCCGCGGCTCCCGTTGATCGAAACGGATTGACCTTCATAAGGCAAATAAGTATTGGCCGTGTAGGTGAGATGCACACCGTTCTCGTACTTCACCACCACCGACATCGTGTCATAAATATTGATGTCATCCCGCCACACGCAACCATCGCGCAGGTAGCCATCTTCCGATTCACACTCCGTGTAGAGTTTTACGTACTGCGGGTTCTGGGTAACATCCCAGTAGAACTTGCACTGCTGTTTGTATGGACAGACCCGGCAGTGCGTGCTGCGGAAAGAGTTGTTATGTCCGTAGAATTTCAAATCGCCGAAGGCCGTCACCTCCATCGGCATGGAATCCAGCCACCAGTTGGCCAGGTCAAAATGATGCGAGGCCTTGTGGACCAACAAGGTGCCTGAGTTCTGCTTCAAACGGTGCCAACGACGGAAATAGTCCGCGCCATGGCTGGTGTCGAGGTACTCGTGAAAATCCACCGAGATGACATCGCCAACGGCCTTCTCCAACAGCAGTTGCTTGACTTTCTTGGCCTCGGGAGCGTGGCGGGCGTTGAAGGTCACCGTAATTTTCTTGCTGCTCTTCTTTTGCGCGTCCAGGATCGCCTGACACTGCTGTTCATCGGTACAAAGCGGCTTTTCAGTCATCACATTGCAGCCTAGTTCGAGCCCGCGAATGATGTAACGATAGTGAGTGCCATCCACGGTAGTCACCATGACGGTATCGGGACGAGTTTCGTTAATCATCCGGTCGAAGTCCACAAATGTGGGCGCGTTGATGCCGATCAATGCCTTGCCCGCTTCCGCGCGCTTGCGGTTGATGTCGCATAGTCCGACAATTTCGACGACATCACTGTAGCCTTTCACGACCTCTTGTCCCCACGTCAGGGACCCACGATTGCCGGTGCCTACAAGGGCCATCCTCAGCCGTGGTTGCGGTGCTGCCAGCAGCGGGAAAGAGCGAGTTGCGGTTGCGGCCAGCGCCGCCCCGCCGGCGGCGATGAAGGCGCGTCGGGTGATGGTTGAATCGGTTGTGGTCATCGTCGCCTTCCCCTTAAATCACAATCGCGCAGTGGAGAATCGATACGACATTGTGGTGATATGTTATATATCACAGGCGGCTAGGGGGCCACGCTTTTTTCGCGGCCGCCGCAATCGTCAAACCTGCTGATCTTGGGAGTGAGATTTTGGATTGGCAGTGCCCTCCAACCGAGCATGCGCCGACTTTGACAACGATCATGGCAATTGGCTATAAGCTGATGTCTCATCACAGCCTATTCTTCTGTGCGCGAGGTCCCAAATGCACTCGTTTTCACGCCGCGAGTTTCTTGCCACCATGGGGGCGGCCGCAACTCTCTCAGTCTCGAGAGGCGCGGTTGCGACAACTGCCATGCCCGCGAAGGGTTCGACGCCTTTTTCTGACGAGGATCGGATTGTTGATATGCACGTTCACTTCGACGAAAAAAACCCTAACTTCGTCGAGGATCTGGTGAAAGTTACCGAGCCGCTGAAGGTGACGGCGTGTGTACTCACGCCCTATGCCAGGCGTACGATAATCGCAGAAGCAGCGAAGCGGCATCCCAAGCGAATCGTTCCTTTCGGCTATGTAGACATGGACGCACCCGACGCGGTTCGGCAGGCGGAGGAATTCCACGCGCTGGGGTACCGCGGCCTTGGTGAACTCGAATTCGTAAAGAAGCCTTTTACCGACCCCTCATACATGCCGGTTTACGAACTGGCTAACCGACATAGCTGGGTTATTTTGTTCCATACCGGCATCGTCCTGCGGCAAGAGTTCGACCAAGCGGAAGACGTAGCGTCTTATCGGATGCGAGCTTTTCACCTGGAGGAAATCGCCCGGCGCTTCCCCAAGATTACGGTGCTCGGCGCGCACTGCGGCAATCCCGAATATGAATGGGCGGGGGAGGTGGCGCGCTGGAACCCCAACGTGTTTTTCGACCTAAGCGGCTCGAGTCTCACAAAAATGCGCGACCGTCTGGGTGATTTCCGCAAAATCTTCTGGTGGACGGGTACTAAATGGGGAACCAAAACGCCGGAAGACGACCCCAGCGCCTTCGTCAAGTTAGTCTTCGGGTCCGATGAAGGCCTCGATGGGATTGCTCCCGTACTGGAACAATATCGTGCCATGTTCGAAGCCTGTGACGTTCCCATGCCCACGCGAAAGTTGATCTTGGGAGGCACGCTAATCAAGATCCTGGGTCTGACCGCATGATTTTTTTGCCAAGGTTGCGGCGAAATATGGCCCCGCCATCCTTCGAACCGAAGGCTGAGCCCTGACATATCTTCATCTGTTTCCTCTCCCAAGGCCCGACAGGTGTAATCGCTGGCGCGAAGAAGCCGCCACTACCGACCACATTAAGCTTGACAGTGGAAACAGATATATTGTACACACCACACCGGAAAGCGCTTTCTCCCTATGCGGTCTCCGCCAGGTATTCGTGCAGAATCGCTCACCGATCAGGTGTACTCCCTGCTGGAACGGGAGATTGTCGAGGGGCGGATGAAGCCGGGCCAGCGCATCCGCGAGAAGGAGCTCTCCCAGCGGTTAGGAATAAGTCGGACGCCTATTCGCGAGGCGCTGCTGAAGCTGGAGATGGCTGGCATTGTAGTTTGCAATAGCAGACGCAGCTACAACGTCCGCATACTGACGGCGGCCGACGTCAGCGAGATTTTTGAGATCCTGGGGATTCTGGAGGGGGCAGTGGTGACCTCGGTCGCCGAGGAGATTACGGACAAGGATTTGGAGCTCCTTGAGCAATACAACGAAAAAATGGCAGAAACCGCCAGTACCGAGGACTTTCACACCTTCGGTTTGTGGAACGAAAAGTTTCACGACGTCCTGCTTTCGAAGTCCAGAAACCACAGCCTGCGGGACATTTGCGACTCAATCCGCCGGCGAATCTACGTGTTTCCTGTGCAGCCACGCACGCTGAGCCACTTGATTGAGCAATCGGTTCGCGAACACAAGGAAATAATCCGACTGGCAAAGGCCAAAGATGCTTCGGCGTTGGGAGCGTACTTTCGCGATATCCATTGGAATTACCAAGCCCATTTGCCTTACGTCGAGGAGGCGTTTCGAAAGGCTCCAGTTGCTCCCGCCGAAGGCACCGACCACTTCGATCGCTTACCGAGTCCACGCAAGTCGTCTGCTTTGTCCACCAAACGCAGGGGAGGGAAGCGGCTATTGTCGGTAGCGAAATGATCCGTGGAAGGAAAGGTTTGAGGTTCGTCGAGGGCGCATTCTTGGTTGTTGGGTATTGATGACCAGGAGGATTGTATGAAGCTGCGACAGATCGGGTTGATCACCTGGGGATTGGTGCTCGGAGTGGGCACGCTCAATTGCTTTCCTTCGCCAGCGCTGGCGCAGACTGGTCAAGCCAGCATCACCGGGACGGTGCGTGACGCGGGACACGCCGTGGTTACTGCAGCCAGCGTTGTGATCACCAACTCGGAAACCAACGTTACTACCAGGGCTGAGACTAACAACGAGGGTGTCTATTACGTGGGCGCTCTTCCGCGCGGTCCCTATACGCTGACTGTCGAGAAGCCAGGATTCAAGAAATGGGAGGGCAAGCTGGAGCTCTACGTCGGTCAGAACGCGGTGGTTGATCCAGTGCTCAACGTGGGCAGCGTGCAGGAAACAGTGGCAGTTACGGACGCCGCCCCGGTCATCGCCACGCAGAGCGCGGAAGTGTCCGACGTAAAAGATTTTGAGCGCATCCGCCAGTTGCCCCTGAATGGCCGTGAGGTAACGCTGCTGTTAAATCTGACTCCCGGACTCGAAGGGGAGGGCTCATGCAACGACCGCGCTAGCACAGCGCCATGTACCAGTTTCCGTGTCAACGGAACAAAAGTTGGAGCGCTGGATATCACGGTGGACGGGGTCTCAGAAGTAGATCGCTTTGGCGGCGGCGCCTCGCGGGTGCAGCCGGGACTCGATACCGTGCAGGAGTTCCGAATCGAGACGGCCGGTTCAGATGCTCGCTACTCGCGGCCCTCTACGGTCACGATCTCAACCCGCAGCGGAACGAACTCGATCCATGGGAGCCTCTTTGAAACCCATCGCAACAACTCCGGCGGCCTGCGCGTTCGCCGGCGTGAGGACCTGCCGGATCCGGTCACCGGCGTCTTCAAGCCCGGACAGCTTATTCGGAACGAATACGGGGCATCGGCCGGCGGTCCCGTCTACATTCCGAGCCTGTACGACGGGCGTCGCAAGAGCTTCTGGTTCGTGGCCTTCGAAGGCTTGCGGGCCCTGCAACAGAGCCTCAATGTGAATGATGAGAATGGCCAGCGCGTGCCCACCCAGGCCATGTGGAACGGAGATTTAAGCAATGCCCAGGATACAGAGGGTAACCCGATTACAATCTATGACCCGCTGACCACAGACGCCAACGGTAACCGCCAGAAGTTCCCGGGAAACATTATTCCCTCTGACAGGATTAGCGCTACCGCCAAGACGTTGGCCGCGCTCACGGCCCGTCCAAGTTCCGGCAACAATCCTTACCTGGGGCCTAATTTCGTCCACTTCTATCCCGACAGAACCAAACTATGGAACTTGACGATTAAAGGAGATCAGCATTTCGGCGATAAAGACTCCCTTTCAGTCAGGTATACCCGGAGCGCGCGCAATCACACCACCGAAGGTGGCGTTTTTGCCGATCCAGCAACCGCGGCCGACGGTGCTGGAACGTCCAGGACTGACACCACCATTCATGATGTGGCGGTGAACTATAACCGGCTGATTTCGAATTCCTTCTTGAACGAACTTCTTGTGGGCGTGCACCGATCTTTTCACGATCAGGGAACACTGGCTGACTTTACCGACTGGGCGGGCAACCTCGGCTTGCCCAACCCGTTCGGTGTCAACGGGTGGCCTACTTTTTGCGCCTCCAACCTGGGATACTATGGCTATTTTTGCTGGGACGCGGACAATCATTCGAATCAGGCCCTGACGGCTGAGGTCCTGGACGACAACGCGACCTGGACCCAGGGCAAGCACACCATCAAGTTTGGTGGGAGAGTGCGCCTGGAGCAGAATAACGTTCGCGAGCTACAGCAGGCCCAAGGATCGCATGACTTTAACGGCGGCTGGACGGGACAGTCAGCGCATGATCCAAACGATACCGGAAAGCTTTCGGATTTCACGGGGGACGGGTTTGCGGACTTGCTTTTGGGTCTGCCCACTACTTTGCGCAACCAATACAACCGGGGCTATTTCTATTTCCGACAGAAGGAAATAGGACTCTATTTTAATGACAGCTGGAAGGTCTCGCCCCGCTTGACGTTGAATCTGGGAGTACGCTGGGACAAATGGACCCCCTACCACGAAAAATTAAATCGCCTGACCACCGCCGATATCAATTCCATATCCGATCCCAACAAGTTCGAAGTGATCACGCCAGGGAACCACGATATGCACTCGTTGCCTGGAGTTCCTCCGTCCGTGTTGACGTCGTGGGAAGCGCGCGGCCTGACCTTCAATACGGCGCGGGCGATAGGCTATCCCGATAGCCTGTTCGCTGCGGACAACAATAACTTTGGTCCGCGCCTGGGGGTCGCTTTCAAGCTCACGCCTAACACAGTTTTGCGCGGCAGCTACGGAGAATACTTCTGGACCATGCCACTTTCCCAATTGTTGCAGGCCTCACGGACAAATCCACCACTGAACCTGCTCTACCGAAACGCCCTTAATGAGAGGAACTTTCCCGACAACAACTTCACGACGGTCAGCGCGCCGGGGCCTGGTGATTTTCTTCCCAACGCGACCGTGGATATTTCCGGCAATGGAGTAATCTCACCGGCAGCACAGTCAGAACAAGTCTGGGATGGACGCCACTGGAAGGATGACCGTGTTCAGCAGTGGCACGTGACGTTGGAGCGCGAATTGTTTTACCAGACGGCTCTACGTGTCAGCTACCTTGGGACTCACGGAAGAGATCTGGAGCAGAACTATGCGCTGAATACCCCGGAGGCCGCCTTCAACTATGCTAGTCGCACCGGCCTGGCGCCGCCACCCAACAGCTTAGACCCTCGACCCATTGACGTGCGCCGCGTCAACCCGAACTGGAACCTCAGGGCCAAGGATCGCAGCGGGTATTCAAATAGCCACTCGGCCCAAGTCCAGGTCGAACGCAGATTTTCGAAAGGCGTGGCTTTGCAGTGGTTTTACACCTATATTCATTCCTTGACCACGACCGACGCGGGAGGGTTTACCAGCGGCAACTCCGGTATAAACGATGTCCGCTTGGGAGCTGCACCGCCAGAAATTATTGACCTGCTTGGCGAGCCCAACCTCACTTACAGCCAGCGGCTTCACCTCGTCTATCTCAACTCCACCGAGGTCCCGCCCCACCACATCCGTTACAACGCCGTCGTGGCTCTTCCTTTTGGCCGGGGGAAGAAATTCGCAGGCCATGCTTCTGGAGCTCTCAATCAGGTGATCGGCGGTTGGCAGGTCGCCACCATTGGAGATTGGCGGGGCGGGTTCTGGCGCAGCGTTAGCGCCAGCCGATTCCAGGCCGGCAATCCCATTCTCAGCCCCGACCAGCGACCGGAGATGGATATCTTCGGCCGACACCAACGTTTGTGGTTTAAGGGAGACTTCAATCCCACCGGGGCAACCAACGTGACGGGAGGAAACCTCTCGGCTTTGGTTCCCGCGGATCGCAGTCAAAGAACGGTTCACCCCTTCGGACCAGACTGCAGCGGCAGCTTTGATACTGGCCGGCTGGCCGTGACTTTGGCAGACGGCAGTTGTTTCGGCGCAAGCAGTTCGGACTTTTTCAATCCGGGTAAGAGGGCCAGTTTGATCGGCCCAGGCGCATGGAATACGGACATCTCCCTATTCAAGAACTTCAGAATCAAGGAAGTGGCGAATCTCAGATTTACGGCGGATTTCTTTAACGCCTTTAACCACCCGAACGATATCGATCCCGACAGCACTACAGGGCTGCAGGATTTGAGCAAACAGGCCAATGATCCGCGGATTATCCAATTCTCGCTCCGGCTAGACTGGTGAGCCTGGGTAAGTGGGCTGATTCAAGGCCCCTGCCAGCCAGGCTTGCGGGGCTTTTAGTTTTGCAGCTTATCGCTGTAATCACTTGCGGAAGTGAGTTGAGAAAATCCAGCCTGTTGCTGGTCGTTGTTATGTGCGCCTCCTGGGCAGAAATGGCTGGGCGACTTCAGGTACAGGCCAGTCTGAGCGCGGCCGCATCAGAATTAGAATAAATCATAGATGTGCCACCTAGCTCCGGATCGCGATGAATTTCGAAAGCAGGTGCCGCGTCTACAAGATGAAAATCCAAAATCGAAGGAACGGGGGAGCGCACTCTGCCTCAATCCCGAGAAGTCCCCGTTCAGGGTGACGCAATCGGGGGCCGTAACTCTGGCAGTTTTTCTGCGAGAGTGAACTCTAGCGGAGGAGCGGATCGAGATGAAGGACAAGGTTAACGACGAGGTCACACGGCGCAATTTTCTAAGGTCGGCGGCCTCAGCCGCCGCGCTTGCAGCCCTGCCAGGGGTCGCCGCCATCGCAGAGAACCCAGGGCCCAACGACGCTGTTCGTTACGGCTTTATCGGCACGGGAACGCAGGGCTGCACTCTGCTGAGGTTTTTGACCACGATACCGGCAGGGCGATGCATTGCCACCTGCGATATTTACCCGCCTAACCTCAAGAAAGGAGTCGAGACCATCGGCTCTAAGCCGGATACGTATGAGGACTACCGGGAACTGCTGGACAGGAAGGACATTGACGCGGTGCTGATCGCAACGCCCCTCTATCTCCATGCGCGGATGACGATCGATGCTCTCGAAGCCGGAAAGCACGTCTTCATCGAAAAGAGCATGTTCTTTAAGGAAGAAGAGGCCGAGCAGATCCGCAAGGTCTCAGCCGCGCATCCGAAGCAGGTTCTCCAGGTAGGCTTGCACCGCCGCTCAAGCGTGCTCTATCAGACAGCCATGGAGATGGTGGGCAAGGGTGCCCTGGGCAGGGTTTTACTCGTGCAGTCACGCGTCACCACCCACAGCAGTTGGCGAAGGCCTGTGGCGGACGCGAAGTATGAACGCCTGATTAACTGGCGAATGTACCGTGAATATTCGGGCGGACTGATGGCAGAGATGGGTTCCCATTTTATCGACATCGCGAACTGGGCGTTTGAAGGCGAACCGGTTTCGGTCATCGGTACCGGCGGACTTGATTACTGGAAGGACGGGCGGGAGGTTCACGACAACATTCAATCCATTTTTGATTACGGCGGCGGTGGAAGACATTACTTCCACTGCATGCTTTTCAATGGTCACCACTCCAATGGCGTGATGATCATGGGTGATCAGGGGACGCTGGATATCACCGATGATCGCGGCATCTACTTCCGCGAACCCGTCGCCAAAATCTCTTCGGGCCCCGCCAAGGAAAACTGGTGGGCTGGCGCCACTGTCTCCAAAGCAGCCGCTCAAAAGGGTGTGCTGATATTTCCGGAGAAGGAAGCCAAGGATAGTGGTTTCGTCGATCGAGAGAGTCTCTACGCGAGACGGTGGCTAGCCTCAATGGGTATTTATCAACCCGAAGAGCCCTACGATCCTTACTGGGGCGAGCTGGTGAACTTCTTTGCCAGCATTCGCGAAAACAAAGCTCCCGTCGTTCCTCTGGAGATCGGCACTGCAGACGCGATGGCGGTCATTAAGGCGAACCGTGCCATTGACACCGGCCAAAAGACATCCTGGACGAAGAAGTCAGCCTAGCCGCCAGTGACGCCAAGCTGGTGTCGCGAGCGGGCCAGCAATCGTCCATCTCGTTTGCACGTTCCGGTCGTGGAAACCGATGCGAGCTGCCATCACACGTTATGAAGCCGCCCATCAGGCTATGGGGACTGAATTCACCCTGGTTGCCTATGGTGACGATCCCCAGTACCTCACGGCAGTAGGAAACGAGGTGTTTGATGAGATCGACCGGCTCGAAGGCCAGATGAGCATCTACAAGCCAAAGAGCGAACTTTCCGTTATCAACCGAACCGCAGCCTCACGAAGCGTCTGTGCGGAGCCGAAACTCTTTGAGTTGCTCGTGAATGCGGTCGATCATAGTCAGTCGACTGGAGGGGCTTTTGACGTGACCGCCGGCCCGCTGATGAAGGCTTGGGGGTTCTTTCGCGGCAAAGGTCGCGTTCCGTCGAATTCCGAAATTGCCCAAGTTCTGCGGCGCGTTGGCTCTCGACACGTGCACCTGAACCGAGCGGAGCGCACAATCCGCTTCGATATGGAGGGTCTCGAGCTTGATCTCGGGGCAATTGGAAAAGGCTACGCGGTTGATCGGGCTGTAGATATCGTGCGCCGCTATGGCGTCACCCGGGCGTTGGTGTCGAGCGGTACTAGTAGCCTCTACGCTCTCGGCGCACCGCCCGGAGCGCGGGGATGGTCGATTAGCCTGCGCAACCCCTACTCCAGCGAGAAGGCGGCGAACATTGTCTATCTTCGAAACTGTTCCCTCTCGACCTCGGGCAATTACGAGAAGTTCTTTAAGCTGGGAACTAAGACGTACGCGCATATCCTCAACCCCTCTACCGGCAAGCCGGTGGAGAATATGCTGGCTGCTATCGTCTTGGCGCCCAGCGCGTGTGATGCCGACGCGTTATCCACCGCCTTTTATGTAATGGGCGTCGAGCGCACCCGCGAGTACCTTGCGACGCATCGTGACCTCATGGCTCTCTTTTATCTGCCTTCAAGCACGGGGCGGAAATTCCGCCGCGCGATTCTCCGCTCGGACGGCTCAAGCAGGATAGGTGCATTTTTCCCCAGGACTCCGGAGCGAAAAAGGAAGTCCACTCGAAAGGGAACTTCGACGGGTGCTTCGGCCCGCAGCTCCGCCAGGTACGCAACAGCGCGTTGGGACGATCGATCACTATGACACCAAGAAAACGGCAATTGTGCCAAGCCCGTCCCTGGCGGCGCAACCAGGCCCCTGTGCACGAGAAAGACTTCCCGCGGAAACACTCTTGCTGCTACCTTGTCCTGCTCACCAGCGCGATGCTGATTCCGGCGGCGCTCCTCGGCCAGAACCCATCCCCACTTGCCGCCGCAGGCTATGCCGTTCTGCCGGTGCCGCAGAAGGTCACATTGACGGGCAAAAACTTTCCTTTGAACAGCGGCTGGCAATTGGACTTGGAAGCCAGCGTCAAAGAGAAGGACGTCGCGGTCGAGAGCCTGAAGGAGGGTTTGGCAACGAGGTTCCACCTGAGCCTCACAGCTATGCGTTCCGCCCGGTCGCAGTCCGGAGTGATTCGGATGGCGCTGAAGGCGAACTCGGTTTCAATCGGCGAAGCGAAAGATGGGGACAAATCCGCTCTCGCCGAACAGGCGTACCGCCTCAGTCTTAGCCCGAAGACGGTGACAATCGCAGCCAACGCCGCCCCCGGACTCTTTTACGGAGTGGAGACTCTGCTTCAACTGATTCGACGTCGGCAAGAAGGTCTGTGGCTTCCCGCGGGAGATATCCTGGACTGGCCTGATCTCGAACTGCGGACCATTTATTGGGACGATGCCCATCATCTCGAGCGTCTCGATGTGCTGAAGCAGGTTGTCCGGCAGGCGGCATTCTTCAAGATCAACGGCTTCGCTATTAAACTTGAAGGGCACTTTCAGTACAAGAGCGCTCCGGCACTGGTTGAACCGTACGCACTGACGCCCTCGGAGCTGCAAGAGCTCACCGACTTTGCGTTGCACTATCACGTGCAACTTATTCCCTACCTGGATGCCCCAGGCCACGTTTCCTTTATCCTGAAGCACCCGGAATATGCAGCGCTACGCGCGTTTGCCGACAGCAACTATGAATTCTGCGTCACCAATCCCCAAACCTACAAGCTATTGTTCGGCATGTATGACGACCTCCTCGAAGCCACCAAGGGGAGCAGATATTTTATCCTGTCAACTGACGAGCCCTATTACGTGGGCATGGCTAGCAGCGCCCAGTGTGAAGAAGCGGCGCGCGCTCGCGAGCTCGGGTCAGTAGGTAAGCTGCTGGCGGAATTCGTTACCAAGGCATCCGACTACCTGCATGACAGGGGCCGCACCGTGTGGTTCTGGGGAGAATATCCGTTGACTCCCGACGACGTCGCCTCATTGCCAAGCCACATCGTGAACGGCGAAGTGCATGGTGACGAATTCGACTCTGCCTTCAAGAAGCGCGGAATTCGTCAGCTCGTTTACACCTCGACCGAAGGCGAAGAGCCGTTGTTCCCCGACTACTACATCCTGCCGTCGAGCCGTCGTCTGCACCCCAAATCGCCGGACCATGGGCGTGTCACGGAAATGTTCAACCGCATCTCGTTCACATCAGCCCGTCAGCAATCTGACCTCATGGGGACAATCGTGGCCGGATGGGCCGACGCCGGTCTGCATCCGGAGACGTTCTGGCTGGGATACGCAACCGGCCCTGCCGCTGCCTGGCACCCTGCGTCGACGAGTCCCGTCGAGCTCACAAACTCATTTTACGATCTGTTCTATGGACCCGGCGCACGCAACATGGGTCGCCTCTATCAGCTTATGAGCGAGCAGGCGCAGATCTGGGATGACATTTGGGAGGACGTGGCTTCAAGCGCCCGAGTGCCTATCTGGGGCAACTCGGACAAAATCTTCCACCCGCCGAAACCGGCAGGTGATCAGACACTTCCGGTGTTGCCAGTTCCTTCCGCCGGAGCGCTGGCAATTGGGCATGATTGGAAACAGGAGAATTCCAAGCGTCTGGAGATCGCAACCGCCGCCCTCCCCGAAAACGATGAGTTGCTCGATCTGCTGTATGACAACCTCGAAAGAGTCCGCGACAACAGGTACAGCTTAGAGGTATTCCTCTCGATCGTCGGGTTTTACCGGCAGAACCTTGAGATGATCCTCGATCTGGGTGAGATGAGTGACCGGCTGAAGACGGCCCAGACTGCTGCCGGAAGGGGTGACGGCGGCGAAGCACTGGCCGCGCTTGATGAGGCGCTGAACACGGCGGCTGGAATCCAGCGCCGGCGCAATCGCGCCCTCCAGGATGCGACGGCCACCTGGTACCAGACGTGGTTTCCGCGAGTTGCGGAGGCCAACGGACGGCGCTATCTCGACCAAGTAGACAACGTGAAGGACCACCGGCCGGTGCGCACCGTCGACATGAGCTACCTGGTGTACCGCGAGCTCCTCTATCCGCTCGGAGATTGGGCGTCTCGGACTCTCGAAGCGAGGAACGAATACGCGCGCGCACATCAATTGCCCGTGCGCACGTTTGAGCTGAACTGGAAAGACACCACTGCGGCTGGGAACTAAGCCGGTCAAACACGCTCATGGCTTTGTAACTACCGGCTTGCCTTGAGCCTCCCGGCTACGAATTCTACGCAAGGCATCCTGAAAATCTGCCCGGCTCGGCGCGAGGCGAACCGCGATTTCATATTCGCGCATGGCATCCTGCGTCTTGCCGAGTGCTTCGTAGATACTGCCAAGAAGACCGCGAAGCTCGGAATTGGCAGGCCGGCTCAGTTCTACCCGCTCCGCATAAGTGCGGGCCCGCTCAAAGTCTTTACGCGCAAAACTATACCGAGCCATCAGGTAATTCCCGACTACGGAGTCTGGGTCGATTGACTCCATCTTTGTCAGGTGCGGGTAGGCACGGTCTAGCTCGCCGGAATCGAGGAACATCTCGGCCAGATAACCATGCGGTTCCCAGCGATTCGGATCGGTCAGAGCGGCCTGCTCGAACAAAGATCGCGCTTCTGTCATGTTCCCCTCGTCAAGCTTCAACTCACCCCGAGCGATGTTCCTGTCCACGGTCTGATTCTTATCTTCACCTTGGCGCTGAGCGGTCGTGGCCTGCTCAAACCTTTTAAAGTATTCCTCTGCCCGCAGCCGGTTTCCCTTCCTCTGGTAAGCGCGCCCCAGGGAAAAGTAGATTTCCGGAAAGGCGGAGGCGGCCGGCTCCGCGCGCTGCAGATGGCCGATGGCCTCCTCGAGTTCGCCCCTTGCCAGAGCGGCTATTCCCAGTTTGCAAAGGTACTCGGGGTTATTCTGGTCCTGTTCTACGGCCTTGAGAAGAGCCGTCTCGGAGGCCTCCGACTGACCAGCCTGATATAGGACCTTGCCCAGCTCGAAGTATGCGCGTGGGTTGTGGCCGGGTTCCTTTTCGATGCTCTTCTTCAAGGCCTCCACGGCCGGCTCGAATTGTCCTGTCGCGATGTAGACCTTGCCTCGGTCGAAATCGACACTTGCATCTTTGGGGCTTCGTTCGCTCAGCAACGCAAGAACTCTCAAAGCATCATCTGTCTTCCATAGGCGAAGGTAAGTTTCCGCCAGGAGCTTCAACCAGGCAGGCTCGAGTTGTTTCGCGGAGCCCTCTTTGTCCACTGTGGCAAGCGCGGCTAGGGCACTGTCGTTTTGCTTCAATTGCGACAGCACGCTAGCCTGCAACACCAGATATTCCGGCTTTCCGGGAGCAAGACGAATCGCTTCCTGCAATTCCAGTGCGGCGGCAGTCAGTCGACCGGCCTGTGTGAGCGCCATGGCGGAATAGAAGTACGGGCTGGAATCCTGAGGAGCTGATTGCTTGAAACGGTTGAAGGCTGCCAGCGACTCGATGTATCGGCCGGCGGCAATAAGTTTGATCCCCTCCTCCAGGTCGTCTTCCTTTTGGCCGTGATTTGCCAGTGGTGCATCGGCGGCGAACAGCACTCCAGCCATCGCCAACAGAAAAACCAGAATCACGGCGTTGGTTCTTAATGACCTCATGTTCGACACACGCGCACACCTGAAGACGGAGAATGATTCGACAGCAGTTCCCTTACGACTCAAGGCCCTTGCATTCTCCGAGCGCCGTTGTCCCGGCGACTGTCTGGTCATTGGTTTGGAACATCTTTCGGAGCCATGGGTGGGAGCGAGTTGGCGCGGTCTAATTCCTCTTGAGCTTGCGCATGGAGTCCTTTCGCCTCGTAGGCATGGCCCAAGCGGTAGTGGGCTTGCTTCATTTGCGGCGCTATTGCGACGGCCCGCTCCAGTACCCGCACCGCATCGTCGATCCGCTTCTGGTAGAGATAAATTTCACCTAATGCCGTGTAGGCCTCCGCATAATCGGGGTGCAACTTAATCGCTTCCTGGAAAGCGCTCGCGGCTTCGTCCACGCGCTTCAAGCGCAGGTAGGTGGATCCCAGGCCGAACGCCGCAGTGAAATTGGTCGGCTCAAGTTCCAATGCCTTCTTGAAGTGCTCCATCGCGGCTTCGTTATTGGAAGTCTGTGCGTACATTACGCCCAGATAGTAATGCGGTTGAGCGAATTTGGGTTTAAGTTCAAGCGTTCGGTTGAACAGTTGAATGGACTGCGGGAAATCTCTCATCTGGAAGTGATCCAGGGCCGCCAGCAACAGCACTGGCAAAGAATCGGGCTCGAGTTTCTGCGCCTCACCGAGTTTGCGCAGAGATTCTTCATAGCGGCCTTGCTGGCCATCTGCCATTGCCTGCCAGAACAACTCGTACACTTGAACGCGGTCCTTGGGATCAGGAAGCTGTTTGCCGCTGGCATCAGCAACTGTACCGGCAGGAGTTGTCACATAGCCCAGTGCATGCAACCGGTCCAGCAGTGCTGGATCTGTGAGCCCCTTACCGCCAGCTTCCTCACTTGAGACGGATGTATAGCGCCGGACGATGTTGGAAAGCCTGTTGCGCATGACTTGCGCCACGGCAGGGCGCGTTTCTAATAAGTTTTTCGTCTCGTGCGGATCTGCAACGGTGTCATAGAGTTCTGGATGTGGCGCCTCTATGTACTTGAGACCTTTCCATCGCAGGGCGCGCAACTGGCTCCAACTGAAGTGCAAAAGCGGCAGGAAAGTTTCCGCATAAACGTCTGAAGAACCGGAACCGGGGCGGCCCAGACTTCCACTAAGCAGACTGCGTCCCTGTACTGTGAGTGGAGTTGGAATCTGGAGTGCCTGAAGAATGGTGGGCATTACGTCCACCAGGGAAATATCTTCGCCAATCACTCGAGGCGTAGCTCTGGGCACCTTGATGAGTAAGGGCACATGCAGGGTCGAATCGTAAATAAAGAACCCGTGTTTCTGTTCGCCGTGATCGCCTAAGCTTTCGCCGTGGTCACTGGCCAAGACGACCAACGAGTTCGCAAAGCTCCCTTTTTCCTTCAGAAACGACAACAGACGACCCACCTGAACATCCACAAAAGCGATTTCCCCGTCATAGGGTCGAGTCTTGTAGCGGGTGGCAAACGGTTCCGGCGGTTGGTATGGGTAATGGGCATCGTAAAGGTGAACCCAAAGGAAGAAGGGCTGACGGGGACCACGCTTTAGCCAGCCCAGCGCTTCGTCCATTACCTTGTCGCCCGGTCGCTTCACGACGTCTGCCTTATCTTCGTCAACGTGCCTCAAGTCGAAGTGGTCGAAGTAGGTGTCAAAACCCTGATTCAATCCATAGCGGGCATCGAGCACAGGAGAACCGAGGAACGCCCCTGTGGCATAGCCGTTCTGGCGTAGCACTTCCGCCAGGGTTACAGCGCTCGAAGGGAGAGTATTGGTGGCAAAGTCGTGCACGCCCGTTGCCATGGGAAAGCTACCGGTAAAGAGAGAAGCGTGCGCAGGAAGCGTAAGCGGGACGGTGCTAAAGGCGTGGCTGAATCGCGCCGAGGAGTGCGCCAAACCGTTGATATTGGGCGTCTGAACTAACGCGTAGCCGTAGCACCCCAGGTGGTCGGCGCGAACTGTATCAATAGTAATAATGATGACGTTGGGCTTTGTTTCCGCTGCATGGACTTTGATCGTAAAGCCGACGACAAACAGAATGGCATAAACCCAGCCCGCAAAAGCGCCGGCAACGAAAACCCTTCCAGAAACTGTGGCGCAATTGGCCTTCCGCCCTTGTTGCATTTGTTCACATTGCATCGGAAAAATGCAGAAAATCAGACTGCACCCGCGCTCATCTTGAGTTCTAGATTCTATCGCGATCCTGAGAACTGTGAAACGCCGCTTGGTCCTTTCCGGCTGCCATTGGCGCCCCTATGGGGTGTTAAGAAGAGATGCTATGCCACACTAAGAATCTCCTGCGACCAGTCCGCATGAGGCATCCAGCCTGGCGGACTTCGTGCGCGAATTACGCACCCAGGATCCCGTGATCGAGTGCACCGGCCAGACAATCCGAGCCTGGTAGGGCAATATGAGAGGGCAATCCCAACCGGAAGGAGAGCAAAGAGCCGGACCGCGTTGAACTAGCGCTCTTCGCCCATTCATCAGAGAGATCCATCAGGGTAACGGCGATTAAATACTCACGATCCGGTCATTGAACGCAATCGCGATGTTTGGCCAAGTATGCTCAAACTACGGACTCTGGTACCAAGGGCTTTCAAACCTCGTTTACGTTACACCTCTTGTCGCGCAACCGAACGTCGCAAAACCAGCCGCGCCGTGGCTGAATACGAGAGGCCACGAATGAGGGGAAACGTAAATATCCAAAAATCTCCGCACTCACTTCTCTGAAGACCGATTGCACAGTCGTGACCTGAAAAATGGGACGCAAATCCTGTGTTTCCAGTCAACAATCCAAGCCGGTGCTGCGCACGACAAACTGATGCCCGACAAAAGAACAGCCCAGTTGGTATAACCCATGACCATACTGCAGTCTTCGACAATGTAACTTTGGCTACCACAAGTCCGTACAAAGCTGTAGATACTATCTCGGTAAACCACTCGGCCAAGAGAATGGCGACACCGGAGTACGGCCAGAAGGAGTACGGATTGAATAAGCGAAGTGGGTGAACAAGGGATTCGAGGGCCGCAGGTCCGAATACTGCTATCAGGGTGTTTAGAAGGACATACACAAACATTCACAAACATGCGAAGTTCACTGATCGCAGAACACTGCGTAAACGCAGGCACGTTCATGCTGGTAACCAGACCTCATGAGCCAGCAAATAAACCGGCAGGGAAATCGAATCCTCAGGCGTAATTGCGAGACTCTCTTACATGCGTGGCTCAGGATTGTAGCCCATAGCGGCCGCGCTGCACAGCGCGCCACAATGCTGTGGAACGCAACCTACGTACAATATGCTGCTCGGGGGTAACAAATGCCTCGATACCGCCTGCTGTATCGAGTGGACAGCGCCATCCGGTTCCGCGACGACACGTCGTTTCAGAATGGGCCCCAATCCGTTCGCTTTCTTGGTCACGATCCAAACAACGCTGAACCAGCACCCGCAGTTTTGGCGCAACTCGAGCTTGAGACACCCACACACACGACGACGCGTGGAGTCTAGCGGCAGGAACCGTGATCCCGCCAGTCCTGGATGCGGTCTCCTTTGCGGCAGGAGCACCGATGTTTCTTCGAGATTGTGAGCTGACCCTGAAATCTGAACCTGGGCACCGTACTCGGCGCGGAATTTACATCCGTCAGTTGCGATACCCGAATGCGCTGTTTATCGTGAATCGGGCGCGACAAATTCTGAATACGGATGGGCCGAGATTGCCCATTTGCTGGCTGCGCTACAGCCGCCAGCGCGAACTCGCATTGGAAAAATACGTTTTTGCGTGGCTGGAGCTGGAAGAACTCGCTGGCGACGCTGATATCGAGAAAGCAATTGGAGCGCACTACTTGCGTGCTCCAAGCACAGTAGAGTCGCCAAGCATGATTTTTCTGATCCAACCACTAAACTAACATAAGTCGCAGTCACCTCCTGGCGGAGTTTGACGACTCCGGAGCGAGCCGCACCCGGCTATCTGTGACGGAGCCGCATACGGATGAGCCGTGAACCCTTCAGAAATCACCGCCGGCCTGTCCATTTCTCTCTCAGGTAAGTTCCACTTCCAAGGGCAACAGGCGCTCCAGGGTCTCCTCC
>Ga0209055_1000857_pt1 | contig 20553 bp, 16 predicted proteins | sample GraSoiAngelo_110_FD_185875 | JGI IMG/M metagenome (GOLD analysis project Ga0209055, IMG submission 185875) | Grasslands soil microbial communities from the Angelo Coastal Reserve, California, USA - 14_0903_12_30cm (SPAdes) (version 2) | ecosystem: Environmental > Terrestrial > Soil > Grasslands ... | reverse complement strand
AATAAACGAGACACCGGCATCGGCGGCGACGAAGCGCTTGATCATGCCGATACTGGGCAACTCCATAGTGACGTGAATGCGAGCGCGATACGGCCGGAAAAGTTTGTCAAGCACCTGACGGGTGAAGCCGGTGCGCGGGAAAATGAGCGGCTGTTCGGCGACTTCAGCAAGAGTGATTTTGGAGCGATGAGCAAGGGGGTTCTTGGTGCTGACCATGAAGCGGAGGCGGTCCCTGTAAATGTGGTGCATCTTCAAATTGGGGGACTTGATGGGCAGCGTGACGATGCCCACATCGACGGAGCCGTCCTCAACGCGCTGCAGAATCTTGTGGCTGAAGTTGCGGTAGATGCTGATGTGCACCAGCGGATAACGGCGCTGAAATTCCGCAAAAATGTCGGGGAGCAGATAAAGGCAGGTCGCTTCATTGGCGCCAAAGACGACCGGGCCCTGGACGACGTTGCCGCGGTCGGCGACGACCTGAATGGATTCGTCGCGCAGGCGGAGCAACTTTTCGGCGTATTCGAAAAGAACTTCGCCGGCGGGCGTTAGCTCAACGGACTTGGCGGAGCGGTCGAGAAGCCGGGCTTTATAGGCTTGTTCGAGCTGGCGAATTTGGGCGCTGACAGCGGATTGCGAGCGGAAAACCTTCTGGCCCGCGCGTGAGAAACTTTTTAGTTTAGCGACAAAGACAAAAGTAGTGAGCTGGTCGAAGTCCATAGTCAGAACGCCCGGCAGGGATTATAGCGAATTCTTGATGCCGGATGCGGAGTACCTGTCCTTCCTTTCCAGGCTCTTCCCGAGCCTCCTTCAGGCATGAAACGCCGCTTGCGAAAGCGGCGCGGCAATGGGCGACGGTAAAATTGTCTGACGACGCTTCAGCTGGGCGAGAATGGCGCTCCAAGTGGCCTCCACGGTGCCCTGAAAATGCACTGGCTGCACGCGCATCAGCGGCAAAGAACCGCGCCGCGAAAGCAAACGAGCCGCACGAGGACTAGCCGTGAAGTAAACATGTTCTTCCAAGGTACGGCGCAACCAGCTTTCTTCGTCAGAATCAATTTCAAGGAGGGTAACGAAATCGCGGTGAAGCACATCCTCGGCTTCGGCGCGCAAGACGTAAGCGAGCCCGCCAGTCATGCCCGAACCGAAATTGAGGCCGAGCGGCCCGAGAATGACAGCCACGCCGCCGGTCATGTACTCGCAACCGTGCTGGCCGACGCCCTCGACTACGGCAAGCGCGCCGCTGTTCCGAACAGCGAAGCGTTCGCCGGCGCGGCCGGCAATGAAGAGCTGGCCCGAGGTAGCGCCATAGAGCACGGTGTTGCCGGCAAGAACGTCGCCGCGCCTGGAAGCAGCGAGGCCCGCGGCGATGGCGATGGTGCCGCCGGAAAGACCCTTACCCACATAGTCGTTGGCTTCGCCTTTGAGCTTGAGCGTTACACCTTCGGCAAGGAATGCGCCGAAGCTTTGGCCTGCAGAGCCCTGAAAATTCTGCCTGATCTCTTCGTCACTGGGTAAACAGTTCTTGCGCCGGCGCATCAGTTCCCCGCTCAGACCCGTGCCGACACTGCGATCCGAATTCTGAATCGGCTGAGACTCTTTCTGAAGCGCGAGAGCCGTATAGAAATGAAGTGATTCTTCAAGCGCCCCGACGTGAAGGGCAGGTTCCTGCTGGGGCGCGACACGATTCGAGGGAGAGATGGGCACAACCAGGAACGGGTCCACTCCTGAACGCGCGCTGAGCCGGTCGTACCATCCGGTGAGTTCGCTGAGCGAGCGAACGCCAAGCTGGGCGAGACGATTGCGCACTTCTTCGGCGAGCGAGCGGAAGTAGGTGATCACCATCTCGGGCTTGCCTGTAAACCTAGCGCGCAGCTTTTCGTCTTGTGTAGCAATTCCCACCGGGCAAGTGTTGAGATGACATTGCCTCGCCATGACGCAACCAATGGCTAGCAGGGACGCGGTGCCAAATCCGAATTCATCCGCACCAAGAATGGCGGCTAGAACGATGTCGCGGGCGAATTTCAGACCTCCGTCTACGCGGAGAGAGAGTCGCGAACGGAGGCCCGCGCGAACCAGCGTGTCATGAGCTTCGCGCAAGCCAATTTCCCAGGGGAGACCAGTGTTCTTGATGGAGGTCAAAGGCGAAGAGCCGGTGCCGACGCCAGCGGCGATAATGCCGACTCCGGCGCCGGAGACGAGCTTTACGCCAATGCGCGCGCGCGGATTGACGGCACGGAGGTCGTGAATCAATTGCGCGAGGTCCTCAATACTGTAAATGTCGTGATGCGGCGGAGGCGAAATCAGCGGCGTGCCTGGCGTGGCATGCCGGATGCGCGCGATGTATTCGCTGACTTTCTTCGCAGGCAGTTGGCCGCCTTCGCCTGGTTTCGAACCCTGCGCCATTTTGATTTCGAGTTCTTCGGCGTGGACGAGATAGTCGGCGGTGACGCCAAAGCGTCCGGAGGCGACCTGCTTGATCTTGTTGGCTTCGGCCGGTTCGAAGCGATAGGTATGGGGATCTTCGCCGCCTTCGCCCGTATTGCTGCGGCCTCCGAGCTGATTCATGGCCACCGCCAGCGTGCGGTGGGCTTCCGGGCTGAGCGAGCCGAGAGACATTGCCTGAGTGCTGAAACGCTTGACGATAGATTCGAGCGGCTCGACCTCGTCGAGAGGAACGGCCGTGTCCGGAACCGTATCGAGCAAATCCCGCAGAAAGACGGGCCCCTGGTGTTCGGCGAGCTCTTCAAACGCCGAGTAAGTCTTGGCGCTGGGAGCCCGGACATGCGCGTGCAGCCGACGAACAACTTCGGGCGAGCTGGCGTGAAGTTCCGCACCTTTGCGGAAGCGGTAAAGGCCAGAATCGGGCAGTTCATCGAATTCGGCAGAGAAGGCCGCTTTGTGCAGACGGAGATAATCGGAGAGGAGATCGTCGAGCGATTTCTGGCCGGGATAATCGGCGGCATCTTCGAAGACTTGTGCGCAGAGATCCTCGGAGAGGCCCACGATTTCAAAAAGGTGGCTGTTGCGATAGCTGGCCACGGTGGAGACGCCCATGCGGGCAAGAACTTTTCGCAAGCCGGCGTTGATGGCCGCGCGAGCTTTCTCCACGCCGCCCGGTTCGAGAGATTCCGCGAATTCATCCGCGAGATAAGGCAACACGGCACTGGCACCAGCGGCCACAAGCAAGGCGACATGGTGCGTGTCAAAAACCTGCGCCGATTCCACAATTAGCGGAACATCCGACAATCCTTCGCGAACCATTGCTTTCCACACAGCAGCGGTAGCCAACAGCGCAGGCAGTGGCGCGCGATCGGCGCTAATCGCGCGGTCAGAGATGAGGAGGAGCCCCGGGCGCCCGCCGCTGCTCAGAGGGGTAGAAGAAAGCTGAGCAAAACTGCAGCGCGCCCCCGGAACTCCCGTGGCGGCAGGAAAAGTAATGTCGATGCGCTGCTCGGGGCCGAGAATGGCGGAAAGTTGAGAGAGCTGGCCCTCTGAAATTACGGGACTCGGCAGCGTGAGGCCGTCTTTCAAATGGACATCGAGAGACATGACATGGGTTTCGCGCAAGGGGTCGATCGGCGGGTTGGTGACCTGCGCGAAGCGTTGCTTGCAGTAATCCCACAAAGTTCTGGGGAGCGCGGAGAGAAACGCGGGCGGCGCGTCATCTCCCATGCTCCAGTCCGCTTCCTTGCCGCGGGTAAGCGCGGAAAAGAGAATCTTGAATTGATCTTCGGTCCAGCCGGCAGCGCCTGCAACGCGCTTTGGTTCCATAACCGGAGTGGAAGGAGCGGCAACTGATGCGGCCAGCATCCTTTGCGGAATGGCGTTGCGCGCCTGCTGAATGGCGAGCCGCTTGAGAATGTCACGCCAGCGCAAGAAAAGCCCGGTGACGGGATTGGCAAGAATCATTTCTCCCGGGCCAAGCCGCTGGCGCTCAGCGACGCGAGACTCGTCCAGATCAACAAGGCCGGTTTCAGAGCCGGCGATCAGCAGGCCGTCGTGCGTCAGCGTATAGCGCAGCGGGCGCAAGCCATTGCGATCCAGCTTCGCGCCGACAAATTGGCCATCGGAGAAAACCAAAGCTGCGGGGCCATCCCAGGGCTCGCTTTGCTGCGAAAGCGCGGTCAGCGCGCTGCGCACGTCACGCGAAAGCAGAGGATCTTTCTCAAAGGCGGGAGGAACCATGGCGAGCATGGCTTCTTCCGAGGACAGGCCTTCGAGAAGGCGAAGCTCGAAACCATTGTCGAAACTCGCAGAATCGCTGACGTTCTCTTCGAGAAGCGGAAACCAGGAGCCGACGGTGAGGCGCGCGCGGAATTCGGCGGCTTTGGCGCGGAGCCAGCGGCGGTTCGAGACGATGGTATTGATTTCACCGTTGTGAGCGACGTAGCGGAACGGCTGCGCCAGATGCCAAGAAGGCTGCGTATTCGTGGAATAGCGCTGATGAAAAACGGCGAAGGTAGTTGCGAACGAGGGATCGCGCAGGTCTTCATAAAACTGGGGGAATTGCCAAGGAGTGAGCAGCCCCTTGTACACAATGGTCTGCGAAGAGAGCGAGCAGATGTAACAGCGAGGAGGCAAGAGCGATTCGGCGCGTTTTCTTAAAAGAGAGAGCCGCCACTCGAAGCGCGCCGTTCCGCGCGCAGGATGAAATGGCTCGACAAAGAACTGCCAAATTTCGGGCATCGTTTCCAGGGCGCGGCGACCCAAAGAATTGGTGTTCACGGGCACGCGGCGCCAGCCGATGACGCGCAGGCGCTCGGTGTCCGCGGCGACTTCAACGGCTGCGCGGGCCTCTTCAACGACGGAAGGAGGAAGAAAGGCAAAGCCAACCCCGAACATTTCCGGCAGATCAATTCCCTGCTCTTGAGCGCGGGCGCGAAAGAAGGCTTGCGGGAGCGAAGTCAGCAGGCCAGCCCCGTCGCCGCTGGCTCCGTCGGCATCAACTCCACCGCGGTGAGTGAGGCGCTCTAATGCTGTGAGTGCAATCTGGATAATTTCGTAGCTGGGAGCGCCGCCAAGGCGAGCGATGAATCCTGTGCCGCAGGCATCATGGTCCGGGTGCCCCCAGTTGGGGTGACGATCCCGAGCGGAAAGGGGTCGCGCGTCGTGCTGACCGCGTTGGCCTCGACCATGCGGATAGGACATACCAGTTTATCGAACGGGACGGGGGTGGTTGTACAACGCAGAATTTTGATTCTGTGAATTGATTTCTTGATAGTAGAGGCTGAGCGGGATCGAATCGCTAAAATTTGGTCACTTCTGAGAAGTGAAAGTCGCGCACTTTCATGGCCGGGACGACCATCTCGAAGGCCTCTTCGCCGGTGGCGCGGATGGCAGGACCAAGCAATTCCACATTCTTGAGCATTTCGATGAGCGACTGATTGAAGCGGAAGTTTCGAACGGCGCCGGTAACCCGCCCATTCTCAACGAGAAACAGGCCATCGCGGGTCATGCCGGTCATGACTTTCTCGTAGGGATCGACTTCGCGGATATACCACAGGCGAGTGACGAGCAGGCCGCGTTCGGTGGAGGCGACCATTCGGTCTACCGAAGAGTCTCCGCCGCCAAAGACGAGATTCATGGGCGCTTCGCCGTATTCATTGGGAAGAGCAAAGCCGTGGCCGGTGGGCTGCTTGTGCGCGGCCTTGGCGGCGGCGCGTGAATAAACGAGATTCTTGGGGATGCCGCGATCGACGAGCACAACACGCTGGCGCGGCAGCCCTTCGCCATCGAACGGGGCGCCCTGCTGTAGCGGATGATAAACGTCGTCGGTGATGCTGATATTTTGGCCGAAGAGTTGCTTGCCCATGCGTTCGTTGAGGCAGGAGCGTTTGTCCGCGAGCGCGGTGGCTGCGAAATCGTAGAAGAGAAAGCCGACGAGATCGAGCACGGCGGCGGGTTCGAGGATGACCGTGTAATGGCCGGGGGCAAGCTCGTGGGCGTTGAGGGCGAGATGTGCTTTTTCACCGACTCGCGCGGCGAGTTTCAGGGGGTCAAAGGTGCGAACGTCGGCAGAGTTAGCTTTGGCCCAACTCGCCGCGGAGCCTTCTTGCATGGTGATGGAAAACCCGGAGTGCGTCTCGCGGTAAGCCGCAAATAGGCCGCGAGAATTCGCCAGAGCGGATTGGCTTTGGCCGTTCGAAAAGATTCCAGCCGCGACCTGGCCTTTCTTGACGGCCAAATCGCAGGCGCGGCGAACGGCGCGTGCCCGATCTTCAGCCGAGAGAGCGGCGGTCTGTTTGACGAAGCGGTTTACGGTGCGATAGCGCTGCTTTCCCGGCATTGGCAGCAGGTTGGGGACCTTCGGCTGGCTGTGCGCGAGGGAGAGAGAAGCTTCGATCGTGGCGCGGAGCGAGTCTTCGTCGATGCGATTGGTGGTGGCGCGCGCGGTTCGGCTGTCGACGACAGTGCGAATGGAAACGGTCAGCCCGTGCTCAGCCACGTTCTGGTGAATGGCGTTGTTGGCGAAACGGGTCAACGCGTTCGCAACTTCGTCGACGTGGACTTCGGTGTCCTCGGCGGCCGTGGATTTCAACAGATGAAGGACGGTGTCGGCGATGCGGCGAAGTTCGCGCTCGGGGAGAAGCTCGGAAGCCAGTGCGCTTGCCTTCTTTGACGTGGGCGCGGATTTCATTGGTTCGAAAAGGCCGTTCCGATGCGCACGTTGCGAAAACGCGCCGGCGAGGCTCCGTGGCCCGTGCCCATGGTCTGCATGGGCTGGCCTTTTCCGCAATTCGGCGTCCCCCAAAGCGTCCAGTGGCCGAGCTTGCAGATAGCGTCGCAGGAATTCCAGAACTCCGTGGTGATACCGCTGTAGCTGGGATTCTTCAGCATCCGGACTTTCTTCCCGCCCTTGATTTCCCATCCGATTTCGGTAGAAAACTGAAACTGGTAGCGGCGGTCGTCGATGGACCAGGAGCGATTTGTCTCCATGAGGATTCCGTCGTTTGTGTCGGCGAGGAGATCGTCGTAGTCCCAAGTACCAGGGAGCAAGCTGACGTTCGTCATTCGAATGATGGGCAAACGATTCCAACTTTCCGTGCGCATGGTTCCCGATGAACGGTCCAGCCCAACCAAGTGGGCGGTCTCGCGATTCGAAAGATAGCCTCGGAATTTGCCGGCCTTGATGATGTCCGTGCACTGTCCGGGAACGCCTTCGTCGTCATAGGCAAAGGTGCCGAGGCCCTGGCCGTGGTCGAGCCGCGCGTCGGCCACGACGTTCACGATGCTCGAAGCGAAATTCAGCTTGTTCAGCTGATCGAGGGTCAGGAAACTTGTGCCCGCGAAATTCGCTTCCTGGCCGAGAACACGGTCCAGCTCAATCGGATGGCCAATCGATTCGTGAATCTGCAAGCCAAGCTGGCTGGCACCAAGGATGAGCGTGCCGATTTTCTCCGGGCATTGCGACGCGGAATGGAGGGCGGCGGCTTCTTCAGCGATGATTGGAGCGTTTCTCATCAAATCGAGCGAATCGACAAGTTCGTAGCCCTGGAGAGCATGCTGGCCGCCAAAACTGTTGGGATAAGAACGCTTTTGAATTTCCTCGCCCTGAAATGAAGTGGCGGCAATGCCGCAGCCGGAAATCACTTTGCGCTGGTGAATGCGCGATCCGATCGTGGACGCAAACCAGGAATCGATCTTGCGGAATTGCATGTCCGTTTCGGTCAGCGTGACGCCCTTCACGCGGCGCATTTCGGCGTCGGCCGCGAGCAGCAGGGCGAGCTGCGTTTCAAGGGGAATTTCGAACGGGTCTTTGCGGAACGGGCTCTGCCAACTGTCCACGTAGGCCTCTTCGGGAGCGAGAACAACTTCGCTGCGTTTCGCCAGCGCCGATGCTTTCGCGATGGAAACCGCCTGCGCCGCACAAGCGGCGACGCCTTCTCGAGTCAAGCGATCCGTGGAGGCGAAACCCCAGGCGCCGTTGGCCAGCACTCGAATGCCGAGCCCGATCGACTCGCTTTGCGACAGAGTGCCGACCTGGCCGTTCTTGGTAGTGAGATCACGCTGGCGCAAATGCATGACGCGCACATCGCCATAAGCAGCACCGCGCAGTCGGGCGGTATCAAGGGCGTTGGTGCAGAGGTCCCACATGGGCGTTCGTCAAGCTGAAAAAGATATCAGGAAAAACGAATGGGCGCAGTAACTGTTCCTGGTCTGCCGGGATGCTGCACCGGGGGAAAGAAAGCGGCGGTCCTTCGAGGCTCCGGGCAAGCAGAGCCGCCGCACTCCAAATTACGTGCCTTCGTTCCAGGAGGCCAAATAGTGTTCTTGCTCAGGGGTGAGCTTGTCGAGCCGGTGGCCCATGGAGTCGAGCTTGAGACGGGCGATTTCCTTGTCTAGGTGCTCCGGAACGACATACACCTGCGGCTTGAGAGTTTTATGATTCGCGCGCAAGTACTCAGCGGAAAGCGCCTGGTTGGCGAAGCTCATGTCCATCACAGCGGCGGGATGTCCTTCGGCAGTCGCGAGATTGACGAGGCGTCCTTCTCCAAGCAGGTAAACTTTGCGGCCGTCCTTGAGTTGGTATTCATCCACGAGCGGGCGGACTTCGCGTTTGCCGGTGGACATTTTTTCGAGAGCCGGAATGTCGATCTCCACGTTGAAGTGGCCGGAGTTGCAAACGATGGCGCCGCCCTTCATTTTTTCGAAGTGCTCAGCGCGGATCACGCTTTTGTTTCCCGTCACGGTGATGTAGACGTCGCCTTCTTTCACTGCTTCGGCCATAGGCATCACGCGGAAGCCGTCCATCGCGGCTTCGATGCCCTTGACCGGGTCGATTTCCGTAACGATCACGGCCGCACCAACCGTACCCGGCAACAACTACCTTCTGGCCTGCAAGCAACACGTTCGTGGCTCGGATGACACCGTCAATCGTGGATTGCCCGGTGCCGTAGCGATTGTCAAAGAAGTGTTTCGTCATCGCATCGTTGACGGCGATGATTGGGTACTTCAGTGTTCCGTCCTTGGCCATGGCGCGCAGACGGATTACGCCGGTAGTGGTTTCTTCGGTCCCAGCAATCACGTTGGGGACGAGATCCGTGCGCTTGGTCAGCAGCATGGTGACCAGATCCGCGCCGTCGTCCATGGTGAACTGCGGCTGGTGCTCCAGCGCCGCGCTCAGGTGCGAATAGTAAGTGTCGTTATCCTCGCCCTTGATGGCGAAAGTTGGAATGTGGTAATCGCGATTCAGTGAAGCCGCGACTTCGTCCTGCGTGGACAGCGGATTGGAGGCGCACAGCACGGCGTCGGCGCCGCCATCGCGCAGCGCAATCATCAAGTTTGCGGTTTCGCTGGTTACGTGTAGACAGGCGGAAACGCGCAAGCCCTTGAGCGGCTGTTCCTTCACGAAACGTTTGCGAATTGACTCGAGCACGGGCATTTGCTGGCCGGCCCATTCAATCTTGCGCTTGCCGGCGTCGGCAAGCCCGATGTCTTTCACATCACCCTTTTTTAGTTCAGCGATTGCCAATGTCTTGCTCCTCAATTTTGGATTCGAGCCAGAGGGCAGTAACGGAAGTATCCCGGTGAAAGGCGCACCCGCTACCGCATATCGTGCTGCCCTAGTCTTAAAAGTTAGATGCGTGCGCCGACTTCTACGGCAGCGGCGGCGCCAAGACCTGCAGCCTTGCGGAGAGCATCCGCGCGGTCCGTGCGTTCCCACGTGAATCCGGGTCCGCTACGGCCAAAGTGGCCATAAGCGGCAGTGGCCTTATAAATCGGGCGGCGCAGGTCGAGCGTTTCAATGATGGCCTTGGGTGTCAGGGTGAAAAATTCGCGGATCAGCGAGGTGATTTTTTCTTCCGGCACTGCGGCCGTGCCGAAGGTTTCTGCCATGACCGAAACAGGTTCGGCAACGCCAATGGCGTAGGCCAATTGCACCTCCGTCTTTCGCGCCAGACCAGCGGCCACAATGTTCTTTGCGATGTAGCGCGCCATGTAGCAAGCCGAACGGTCCACCTTCGAGGGATCCTTGCCGGAGAATGCGCCGCCGCCGTGACGGCTGTATCCGCCGTAGGTGTCGACGATAATCTTTCGGCCAGTAAGACCCGCGTCACCCATCGGACCGCCGATCACAAAGCGGCCGGTCGGATTGATGTGATACTTCGTCTTTGAATCCAGCATGGAGGCAGGAATAATCGGCTTGATGACGTGCTCGGTGATCGCATCGCGAAGGTCGGCATTCGACACTCAATGGTGACCTGAGACTTACCATCCGGCCGGAGAAAATCAACTTTGTTGGCTTTGCGAATCTCGGAGAGGCGCTGCGTGAGGCGATGGGCAAGCTGGATGGGCATGGGCATCAATTCTTCAGTTTCATCGCAGGCGAATCCAAACATCAGGCCCTGATCGCCCGCTCCGCCGGTATCCACGCCCATGGCGATGTCCGGCGACTGGCGCTTGACAGTGCACATGACCGCGCAGGTATCCGCATCATAGCCATACTTCGCGCGATCGTAGCCGACACCACGAATGGTGCCGCGCACAAGCTCGTCGTAATCGACATGCGCGGTGGTAGTGATTTCACCGGCGACGACTGCCACGCCAGTGGTGACGAGGGTCTCGCAGGCGACACGCCCCTTGGGGTCATGCTTCATGACTTCGTCGAGGACAGCGTCAGAAATCTGGTCAGCAATTTTGTCCGGATGGCCTTCGGTGACGGACTCCGACGTAAATAGGAAATTGCGTAAGGCTTCGCTCAAACTAATTCTCCTTCGTGGTTCGCGGCGGGACACACCGTTGTATACAGCTTGCCGTTATTCAGCACCTTGCTAAACTTTACAAAATTACCATTGCCGCGGATAAGAATCAACGCATTGATTCCATGCCGCTTATTGGCGCATTGAACGGTCGAAATTGGCCACTGAACGGCTATTTGCTGCATTTAATGGTGAGGGCTAAGCCGCGTCCGCGTCATCATCTGGCTGGATGTCGAGCCGTCCCTTCGTTTTCTTGGCCATTAAGTAAGAACGGATAAAAGGGTCTAGGTCACCGTCCATTACGCGATCCACATCGCCTACTTCGAACTTTGTGCGGTGGTCCTTGATCATGCGATAGGGCTGCATGACGTAGGACCGGATTTGACTGCCAAAGGAAATGTCCAGTTTGCTTTCGTCGAGTTTGTCGGTGTGCGCCTGCCGCTTCTGAAGTTCCAGATCATAAAGGCGCGAGCGGAGCATCTTCATAGCCATTTCACGATTCTTGCCCTGGCTGCGCTGTGCCTGGCACGCCACGACGATGTTGGTAGGAATGTGCGTGATGCGGACAGCGGTTTCCACTTTGTTGACGTTCTGCCCGCCCTTGCCGCCGGAACGGAACGTGTCTACGCGAAGGTCCTCGGGCCGAATGTTGATCTCGATGCGATCGTCAATCTCGGGGATCACAAAGACCGATGCAAACGAAGTGTGGCGCCGCGCGGCTTGATCGAAAGGAGAAATCCGCACGAGGCGGTGAACGCCAGTTTCACCCGCGAGGAGGCCGTAAGCATTTTCACCGGAAAATTGAATCGTCGCCGATTTGATGCCGGCTTCTTCTCCGGGAGTCTCATCGAGGATCGAAGCATCTATTCCCCGGCGCTCCGCCCAGCGCACGTACATACGAAGAAGGATGGAAGCCCAGTCCTGCGATTCCGTGCCGCCAGCGCCCGGCTTGATGGTCATGATGGCGTTGAGGTGATCGGTTTCCCCGGAGAGCAGCGTTCTGGTTTCTAGTTCGGAGATGTAGCTGTCGTCGGCGTTGAGCTCGTGGTCGAGCTCTTTCAGGAGATCGTTCTTTTGCTCGACGTTGGTCTCTTCCTGAGCGAGATGGATGTACGTCTCAATGTCACCGGAGACGGACGTGAGCTTCGCGTCCGCGGCAATCTGTTCTTCTGCGCGCTTGCGCTCGCGAAGAACGTCCTGTGCCGCTTCCTGATTGTTCCAGAAATTGGGGTCGGCGACGCGCGCTTCGAGAACTTTCAGGCGCTCGCGGTACTGTGGGGCGTCAAAGATAGCTCCGCACGAGCGTGATGCGCTGCTTGAGCCCTTCGTAGCGATGCTGAAGATCTTCGAGGATCATGCTTGTTCTGGTAAGACGTCCGTCACGGAACGGGCGTCACTTTGCCTTTCGAAAAGTAGCAGCAACTAGAATAACGGAAACGAGCACGCAGAGCCAAGCGAACCAATCGCCAAAACGAGTGTAAATCGTCTCGTCGGTTCGAAAATCGTAAGGAAGATCAGCGGCGGTGCGAGTGTCCGGCGGAATTGGCTCGAAGAACCGGCCGTAGGGATCGACGGAAACGGTAAAACCGTTGTTGGTCGAGCGAACGAGCCAGCGGCGGTTCTCCACGGCTCGCACGCGAGCCATGCGCAGATGCTGTTCCGCGGCGGCGGAGCGCCCAAACCAGCCGTCATTCGAAATATTAATAAAAACTTGGGCGCCATTTGCCGCAAAGCGGCGCACTTCGCCGGGAAAGATGGCTTCATAGCAAATGAAAACGCCGAAGCGGTTCCCGCCCGGAAGCTGCCCCACGACGTATTTGTTTCCTTTGTAGAAGCCGCCCACTTGGCCGGAGACGCTTGCGACCACGCGGTGAATCAAAGGAAAGGGCTCGTATTCGCCGAACGGCACGAGATGGATTTTGTCGTACACGAAAACGCGCCGGCCTTGCGCATCAAAAAGCAGCGCACTGTTGTACGGCAAGAGACCACCGCGAGGCGCTGCGTCCGACGTGTCGATCGGCGGTTTCCACTCGACAGCCCCTGCAAGGAACGGGTGGCCGAAGCGAATCGCCAGCGTCGCGGCAATTTTTGCGAATTGCGCGTGTTGATACGAGAATGGCGCTGGCGCTTCAGGCCATACGAGAAGGTCGGGCTTCTCCGCAGCGGGGGCCAGGCTGAGGCGTACGATTTCATCGAGGTCCGCGGCGTGTACTTGGAACCAATCCGTTGGGTACGAATCCACCTCGGGAAAATTGAGCTGCACGGCGCGCGCGAAATGATGGGCTTGTGGCTGAGGCACCAGGCGAGGGCCAACCAGGACGGCGCTCAACAGCATTGCCGTTGCGGCAGCGGCGCATGTCATGCGCGCGCGAGGCGTCAGCGCATTCGAAACGCCTGTCCATGTGAGCAACGCATTGAAGCCCGCCGAAAGAAAAGAAAGTCCGTAGATTCCCGTGATGGTCGTAAGCTGAGCGAGACCCAGATTTGCGGACGCGGGGTAACCAAGCAAATTCCACGGAAAACCGATTTCGGGCAAATGTGCCCGCGCAAATTCGAATGTCACCCAGAGAAACGGCGCGCCTATGCAGGCCACGTCGATGCTTTGGCGGGATAATCTGTGGGCGGACCAGGCAAAAGCGCCAGTGAGAATTCCCCAGACAGCGGCGATCAACAGCAAGAGACCCCACCCGCCCGCCGGCGAGATGCCACCATGGACCGCGAGAACCGTCGCAATCCAAGGCAGCGCCGTCAGAACGAAGAGTAACCCATGAAGGAATCCGCAACCGAACGCCACGTGGGGGCGCACGCCGAACAACGAAAGAAGGAGAATCCCAACGCAAACCCAGGAATAGATGCTGAGGTAGAGGCCGCTGTAGGAGAGCGAAAGGGCGGCTCCCGATACGGCGGCGACAATGAGACGAAAGGTCTCCGAGATTTCCTGGCCAGCTTCTGGGCGAAGATACGTGAGCCAACCGCCCCGAGCCATCAGTGTTTCACAATGGCTTTAAAACCTGCGTCCTCGAGGCCTTTCCTGGCCGCTTCGGCGGCCTTCGGATCAGCGTAAGGGCCGACTTGCACGCGGTAGTATTTGTCGCCTTGCGGAGAAAGAACGAACGCGGGGAATTTTTTCTTCTGCAAGCGGCTCGCGAGATCCAAGGCATCTGATTCTCTCGTCAAGGCAGCCACTTGGAGGATGAGTGCGCTTCCGGGAATGAGGGGCGGGTTCTGAGTTTTCGACGAACCGCTGGCGCTCCTCGGCGGAACGGAGGATTTCGCAGGCGATGTCAGGTTCTTTTTTGCAGGCGCAGCGGCAACAGCAACGGGCTTCAGATGATCATCGGTCTTCTTGTTGTCGCCCGCGTGGTAAAATTCCCAGTCCGAATTCGGCGGGGCGGGAGTGTCCGTTGGCACCGTGGCAGGAGCGGGATTATTCGCACGCTTCGGATTCACTTCCGCCTTGGGTGAAACGGAATTCGACGGCTTCTTGAAAAAGTCGGTCGCGGCGCGCACCGATCCATCGTACTCGTTGCGCCCCATGACGTAACCGAGCGTGAAAAATACTCCCGAAAACAGCAGCATCAGCATGAATAAACCAATGACATGCCGGCTTTCGAGTACACGCTCTCCGGCGCCCCCTCGTTTTCCACCAGAAGCCATTCTTACCTTTGCGTTCCCCCTAATTTGCTAGTCCACTGATTAATGATATCGATGGGCAGCGGAAACACAATCGTTGTGTTCTTCTCGACACCTATCTCCGTCAAAGTCTGCAAGTAGCGCAGCTGGATTGCAGAAGGCTGCGTCTCCAAAACTTTCGCGGCGTCGGCAAGTTTTTGCGAGGCTTCGAACTCACCTTCAGCGTGAATAATTTTTGCGCGGCGTTCGCGTTCGGCTTCCGCCTGCTTGGCGATGGCGCGCTGCATCTGCTCGGGGATGTCGACCTGCTTCACCTCGACTTTAGAGACCTTAATGCCCCAAGGTTCGGTGTCGGTGTCGAGTATGATTTGCAGCTTGGCGTTGACCTTATCGCGCTGGGAGAGAATCTCATCGAGTTCGAATTGACCGACGACACTGCGAATGGTCGTCTGGGCAAGTTGCGAAGTCGCATAGCTGTAGTTCTGCACCTGCGAGAGGGCCTGATTGGCGTCAACCACACGGAAATAGCATACAGCGTTCACTTTCACGGAGACGTTGTCGCGCGTGATGATGTCCTGCGGCGGAACGTCGAGCGTCTCAATCCGCAGCGGTATCCGGTACAGCGTTTCAATCGGCCAAAAAACCAGCCTCATGCCGGCGCCCTTTGCCACGGGTATCAAGCGGCCGAGCCGAAGCACCACGCCGCGTTCCCATTCCTTGATGATGTAAATCGAATTCCAAAACCAGATGAGCCCGAGGCCGACGATCAACGCTATTCCTACAAAACCAATTTCCATGTCTTCCTCCCGAACGTGAGAATCCCTATTTCGACCCTGAAACAGCCACATCGGCCGGCTCAACGTACAGCTTCAGTCCCTCGACACGTAGAACCAGGACAGTCTCACCTTCCTGGACAGGTCGCGAAGACTCAGCCCTCCACAGCTCCCCATGCACGCGAACCATGCCTTCAGCGCCTGCAGGTAGCGGCGCAATGGCGATGCCTTGTGATCCAATCAACTCTTCCTTGCCCGTTGCCGTTTTCCATTGGCGCGAGCGCAATACCAGACGCATCAGAACCACGGCCAGCATGGCAAAAGGGATCGTTCCCGCCAGCGCCACGCCGATGCTTACTCCGCCGGATGTGAGCGGCGAACGTATCAGGAAGATGGCGCCTAAAAACATCGACACCACTCCACCAAAGGCCAGCACTCCGTGACTCGGAGCTTTCGCCTCCAAAATAAAAAAGGCGAGTGACAAACCGATCAGAAACAGTCCCGCAAGATTCACCGGCAGAAAATGCATTGCGTACAGGGCAAGAATCAAGCAAATTCCTCCGATGACTCCAGGAGCGATCACTCCTGGGTGCGTAAACTCCGTGTAGAGCCCCAGGACGCCGAGAATCAACAGCACAAAGAAAACGTCCGGCTCAACAATCCGCGCAAGAAATCTCTGCCGCGCGGAAAGTTCGAAGGGCACGCGCGAAGCATTCTTGAGCACAAGCATCACTTGCGTGCCGTCGAAACGCGTGATGGTTCTGCCATCCAACTGCCGAAGCAGCTCCTCTGTGGAATTCACGACCAGATCGATCATCTTCGCATCCAGCGCCTCTTTTTCGGTAAACGCCCTGGATTCAGTGATCGCCTTTTCTGCCAGCTCAGGGTTGCGTTTGCGCCTCTCCGAAAAACTTCGCAGAAAGGCCATGGCATCCTGGTTGATTTTTCTCCGAAATACTTCGTCGATTTGCTGCGGAAATCCGCCGATTGCGATGATGGGCGAAGCTGCGCCGGCATGCGTGCCCGGAGCCATCGCAGCAATATCAGCTGAAAGTAGAATGTAGAAGCCCGCGGAAGCCCCGCGCGCGCCTGTCGGCGAGACGTACACGGCCGCAGGCACGGGGGAAACGAGGATATGCTGGACCATGTCCTTCATCGAGTCGCTCAAGCCGCCGGGGGTATCCATGGTGATTAGAGCAAGCGCCGCGTGACGCCGCGCCGCGTCCGCCAACCCCTCATCTATATACGTGGCCAGGATGGGTTCCACTTCACCATCCAGGCTCAATTCAAGGACCAATGGCCCGGTGGAGTGCTCGTCGGCGCGAACCGACGGCAGCTGCCGGAGAAGCGCGCCAGAGAGCATCAGAAAAAGGGGCGAGAAAGCCAGCAGAAACTTCCATTTCCTGAAAGATGGGAAGCGCTGCATCGATCGGGACCGATCGCTCATGGCGCACCTCCTCCTGGCTTTTTCCCGGCTGGCTTGAAATTTCGCAAATGATCGAGCAGTTGTTTCGCTTCCGCGTAGTTTGGCGCCAGCTTCAGAGCCTTCTCGACTTCCGCCCGCGCAAGATCGGGCTTCTTCTGCTCCAGGTATATTTTCGCCAGCGTCGTTCGAACGACCGCGGAATCCCGCGCCTGCAGCGACTCCTGCAATTCCTTCACCGCGTCATCCATCTTGCCCTGGCGGCGGTCAATTTCCGCGAGCCCGCGGTGCGCGGCGGGGCTCGTGGGGTCAGCGGCAAGCACAGCCCGAAATTCTTTCTCCGCGGCATCGGCATTTCCCGTGGAGAGCTCCTGCCGGCCGCGCCGCAGGTGTGCGACGGCCGCGTCAATCGAGGAAGCAGCGTCGCTCGACCGAGTCCCGGCCGATTCGATCTCCGTGCGAAGGGCAGTAACGTCAAGCTCGGTCTTGATGCGATTGAGCCGTGCCAGGGCTTCGTTCTTCGCATCTAGGCGAATCGCCGGGAGTCCGTTTGGGCCAAACGTTTCATTCGCCGTTTCCCGCTCCTGGTCGGCCTCAGTTTTCTTCTCCGCCTTTTCCAGGGACAGTATCAGCAGCGCACGATCCTCGGGATTATCCGGAGCGCGTTCCGCGGCTTCGCGGAAATAATCTGCCGCCGCGGCGGCATCATCGTTCTGCAGCGCAAGCAAGCCAAGATTAAACGGATAGTCGTCTTCGTCGGGATCCAGCTCGGCCGCGCGGCGAAGATCTGTCAGGGCCGCGGGCGTCTTGCCCTGCCTGGCCCTTGCAATCGCCAGATCATTCAGAATCTCCGGCAGGTCAGCTCCGGAGACCATGCTGTTCTTCAGAGCCTCCTGCAAGGAAGTGAACACTTCCTCCGCGCGATCCGGCTGTCCCAGCAGAAGCTGGCAGACGCCCGTGGCGAAGACAGCCTCTACATAATGGTTGTGAGTTTTTGGCACCCGCGCATACCAGGGAAGCGCGGAATCGCAGTCGCGGCGCGCGAAGTAAACTTCGCCCAATGCGAAGTCGGGTTCCGGCCATTCCGGTTCGAGGCGCGCCGCTTCCCGCAGCTCGCGCAGCCGAGCGTCATCTTCGCTGGCCAAAAGTCCCCGAATGAAATGTTCAAAGGCATCGAGGCGCAGTGGACGCTGGCGTTTTATGAACTCCGCAAGGCTTTGGGAATAGTTGTGATCGTTTCCGGAGAGCATTCGCCACACCAGACGAGAATGCAAATCCATCAGCGAATCCAGTGTGCCAGCTTCCCGCAATACGGGGAGCAATCGCGCGGGATTGACCTTCAGGATGCGTGACTCGATGGTGAGCGAGTTCCCGCTCGCCGTGAACCGGCCAAAGACCACAAAATCTGCGTCGAGATCTTCTCCAATGTGGAGCATGGTGGCGCGGCTGAGTTTCGACGAGCGCAGCAGGCCGTTCCGTTCCAGCTCGGCGAGCCGGCCGGCATGCGAATACACCTGCTCCCCGACCGCGGAAAGCCGCTGGATAGTTAGTTCCTCGAGGCCCTCGCTGAGCCATTCCAATCGTGGCGACGCGCCCGCATTTTCAAAGGGAAACACCAAATAGATTCCTTGCTGGTGGGCTGCGGAACCACTGCGAGAAGACGGAGCAGATTGCCGCGGACTAACCGAAGTTGTTCCTAAAATGAATGCGACGGAGAGTAAGAGCAGAAAACGCGCGCTGAAGAAATGGCGCTCCATGTCTGTTGCATTGTAACAGACGCAGCCGCTCGATTCGCGCCGGATGTGCGAATCGACTCGAAATCGGCGAACGAAACGCGTTCAAGGCTGCGTGCTGTTGGGAGGCCGTGGAGCAAGGACCTCTTGTATCGCGGGGTCCTTCAAGACCGCCGCAAAAGAGGGATCAGATTTCACAGCGGACAATTCCTTGTAGCCTTCGTCCTTGGCCTTTCGCAGGTAAATCAGGCATCGCTCCAGGTTGCCCGCTTCCGCGAAGGACTTTGCGAGCAGGAAATAAAATCGCCCGCGGTCGCCCACGGAGCGGTCTTGCAAAATCGACCCGCTCCTCGAGCTAGTGTGCTCGAAGAGTTGGGGATCCAATGCCAGCGCTTGCCGGAACGAGGAGATGGCCTCCTGATATTTCTTGTCGCCAAAGTAGGCATAACCAAGATTGCTGTAGAGAACGGCCATGTCGCTGCGAATATTGATCGCTTTTTGATACGCCCTAATGGCCTTGCCGTACTTCTTTCGCTGATACCAAATTGTTCCGATGTTGTTCTGCGCATCGGCATACGTCGGATCAACCTTTGACGCACGCTCATAATACTTCAACGCCGCACCCAAAGCCGCCTGCTGGTGCAGGGCGATTCCCAGCTTATTCAAATACACAGGATTCTGAGGGTTCCCGTCGGCGAGCCGCTTATAGGACATGGCGGCCTCTCGGTATTCTTTCCGCGCCATATACAGATCGGCAAGCTGCTCGTCAGTAAGGCCTGGCTTCACGACAATAACCGATGATTCTGGCGGCGATTGGGGCTGCGCCTGCTGCATGCGCGGCGCAACGGGAGCACTCGGAGTTTCAGCGAACGACTGACCTGCGGAGGGAATCGAAAGACTGAAGAGGAGAACGACTGCTGGAAACGCCAATCTTACTCGGATCATGGCGAATCTCCCTTCTCCGGCTTAGGCTTGACCTTGTCGGGTTCCTTCTTCTTACCTCCAAAGATACCAAAAATCTTCTGTAAAGGATTCTTTTTCTTTTCGCCGGGTTCGGCTGAGGGGTCCGCGGGGCCCTGGCCAGTCGCATTGGGCGGCCGGTTCGGATCGTAGGTTGTAATTGGCTGGCCATTTGCGTCTTTTTGCGGCGATTTGGGATCGCCACCACCAAAGACGCGGGAGAGAATGGATCCCGTGGAAGTGAAGAGGTTGTGGCCTCCATGGACCTCGCAGAATACGGTCGGCGCAGAACCGGCGACATAAACCTCTTCACGGGTTGTAGGACAATTGGGCGTCGCAAGCTCCAGGGTATCTGGATCGATCAGCACGGATTGCACACCGTCCGGCATCGTAAAATCCTTGACGTCACGATACTGCGCGAGTGATGTCGCGCGCGTCATGAAATCCGCCCAGATTGGCCCGGCCACCACGCTGCCGGTAAACCCCAGGTCGCGGTTGTCATCGAAGCCGATCCAGATCACGCAAAGGAGATTCGAAGTGAAGCCCGCGAACCATCCATCGCGCGAAGTTCCCGTCTTCCCCGCTGCCGGCAACGTGAATCCGCGCGCGCGGACTCCCGCGCCGGTGCCACGGTTAAGAACGTCCTTCAGCAAGCTGTCGACGAGAAAGGTGACCCGCGGATCCAGCGCCAGATGGGTCTGCGGCGTGAACTTCTCCAGTGGCGTCCCGTCCGCGTTAACGACGACGTGCAGAAACTGCGGCTCCGCGCGCGTGCCCATGGTGGCGAATGTCGTGTACGCCGCGGCCACGTCGATCGGAGTCATTTCATAAGCGCCGAGAGCAACGGCCGGTGTCGGCTGGATGTTCGTGCCCAGGCCCATTTTCCGTGCGACTTGCACGACCCGGCCGTAGCCGATCAGTTCCGCGACTTTAACGGTTGCGACGTTGAGAGAATTCGTCAGCGCATCTCGCACCGTGACGCGGCCCATGAACTTTTCGCCGTAGTTATTCGGAGTGTATTCCTTGCCATCGAATTCAAACGTCGTCGGCTCATCGTCGATTGTTGTTGCGGGCGTTATGATGGGCTGGACGTTGTCAACGGCATTGTCGAAAGCTGCTGCATAAACAAACGGTTTGAACACTGACCCTGGCTGCCGCCGCGCCAGCGCATGGTTGAGCTGGCTCTGTCCGTAATCGCGTCCGCCGATGACCGCCTTGATCTCGCCGGTCCGCGGATCGAGGGCGACGAGCGCGACTTGCGCCTGGGGGATCGCCTCGTTGCCTCCCTTCCTGGCTTGGTCGCGCTTCCACTTGTCGTATTTTTTCGCCAG
>Ga0209055_1000855_pt1 | contig 20575 bp, 19 predicted proteins | sample GraSoiAngelo_110_FD_185875 | JGI IMG/M metagenome (GOLD analysis project Ga0209055, IMG submission 185875) | Grasslands soil microbial communities from the Angelo Coastal Reserve, California, USA - 14_0903_12_30cm (SPAdes) (version 2) | ecosystem: Environmental > Terrestrial > Soil > Grasslands ... | reverse complement strand
AGTCCGGCAGAACCGGAGGATCTCTATTATTTGGCTATGTCGCAGATCGACATGGGAAAGCCTATCGAAGGCCTAGAAGTCCTGCGCAGGGGGTTGTCCTTGTGGTCCAATTTGCCGCAATATCACTTCGCAATGGGGCTGGCCCTGAGTAAGACAGGGAACTGGCCGGGAGCTCAGGAAGAATATCACCGCGAACTGCTTCTCTACCCTGAAAGTCAGAGTGCCCGTGACGGACTCAAGGAAGCAAGCGCACACATCCTTGGCGCTGCACGGAAGTCGCGTAACGACGACCAGTAACTGTCGTAATCTTGCCCTCAATTCCAAGGCCTCCGTAGACTGAATATAATTGTAAAAGGCGCAGTCCTGTAGGAGCTCTGAGGAATGCCTGCGATCGAAATTCTCGGCTTACAAAAGACATATTGGGTCGGTTTCTGGCGTAAGCGTGCTAAACGCGCTTTGCGACCGTTTCACCTCGCGGTGGAAGAGGGCGAAATCTTCGGCTTTCTCGGCCCCAACGGCGCCGGCAAGACGACGACCTTGAAATTGCTGATGGGCCTGGTGTTCCCTACTGCCGGGTCGGCCCGCATTCTGGGCATGGATGCCAATGATCCGCGGGTCAAGGCACAAATCGGATTCCTGCCGGAACAGCCTTATTTCTATGACTATCTGACGGCTCGCGAGTTGCTGGAGTATTACGGTCAACTCTCCGGGGTTGCAGCAAAAGATCGCGCGAAAAAGGTCGAGGCCATGCTGCAGCGCGTCGGCCTGCCCGATGCGGGCGACATTCAACTGCGAAAGTTTTCCAAGGGAATGTTGCAACGGGTCGGAATCGCGCAGGCGATTCTGCATGACCCCAAAGTGGTGTTCCTGGATGAGCCGATGTCGGGCTTGGATCCGATGGGCCGCAGAGAGGTGCGCGATCTCATCGAGCAATTGAAGAAAGAAGGAAAAACCGTTTTCTTTTCGACTCACATTCTCTCCGACGCCGAAGCGCTGTGCGATCGTGTGGCCATAATCCACCTGGGCGAACTCCGCAGCGTTGGCGTGGTGGCTGACTTGACCGCCAGCATGCAGGGCAAAGTGGAATTGATCTGGCGAAGCGCCATGGTGCCCGCATCGATCAGGGCATTAGGTGCAGAGTGCCACATTACGGGTGACACAGTGCGCGCTGTTCTGGCTGAAAACAAGCAGGATGCGGCCATCGATGCCTTACGGCTGGAAAAACTGCGCCTGGTTTCGGTCACGCCGGTTCGCGCCACGCTGGAAGACTATTTCCTGCAGAATCTGGGAACCGAGAATGCGCCCGCGGAGGTAATGGCATGAACGCGCGCATCTCCCACATTGCCGCCAATACTTTCCGGGAAGCGGTCCGCGACCGCGTGCTCTACAACCTGATCGCGTTTGCCCTGCTCCTGGTAGGGGCCGCCATCCTGGTCGGCCAGATCTCGATCGATATCGAGCGCCTGGTCGTGATCAATCTGGGTCTCACGGCGGTGTCGCTGTTTGGCATGCTGATCGCAATTTTCATCGGCATTGGCCTAGTGTCGAAAGAGATCGAGAAGCGGACCCTTTACACTATGCTCTCCCGGCCTGTCCGTCGCTGGGAATTCATCATCGGGAAATTTTTCGGGCTGGCCGGGACCCTGGTCGTGAACACGTTCTTCATGGCCATAGGAGTCTTCGCGGCCCTGCTCTATGTCTCGCATCATCTGCAAAGACCGGACGCCTGGCTGCTGGTTGCGTTGTATTTCATCATCCTGCAACTCCTCATGATCACCGCCATTGCTTTGCTGTTTTCCTCGTTCTCATCTCCGTTGCTGTCGGCGGTGTTCGCCTTCTCGCTGTTTGTGATCGGCAGCTTCGCCGAAGACCTTCGCGGCTTCGCTGCTATGACGAAGGGACTCACCCACTGGGTAGCCGGTAGCGCAGCCTACCTGGTACCCAATTTCTCGGCACTGAACGTGATCAGTTCTGTGGCCCATGGCGAAGCGGTGTCGCGGCAACTGGTCTTTTACAACTCGGCTTATGCTCTCTTCTACGCGGCACTGGCTTTGTGCGGAGCGGTTCTGATTTTCGAGCGCCGGGATTTGAAATGAAGCCAGCGCGCGGCACCACCGTCATCGCGAGCATCTTGCTGATCGCGTGCCTCAACGGGACGGTGTTCACGCTGGGCCGCGTTGACCGCCTACGAACCGGCGCCAGTCTCGAAGAAATTCTTTACATTTCATCCCCGAAGGTGCTTAAGCGATTAAGCCTCGGTTACGACGGACTGCTGGCCGATGTGTATTGGACGCGCGCTGTGCAGTACTTCGGAAACAGACATCGCGGCGGTCCGGAGAATTACAAATTGTTAGCTCCGTTGTTGGAGATCACAACATATCTGGATCCCCACTTGGTGGTTGCGTACGAATTTGGCGCCAACTTCCTGGCTTCGCCACTGCCCGATGGCGCAGGCGAACCCGAACGCGCCGTGCAACTGGTGGAGAAGGGAATTCGTGCCAATCCCGACGAATGGCGGCTCTATTACAATCTGGGTTTCATTTACTACATGGAGATGAGGGACTACGCCAGAGCAGCGGACGCCTTTGCGCGCGGCTCTGAGCGTCCGGGAGCACACCCTTTCCTGAAGATCCTCGCCGCAAATATGGCGCAACATGCGGGAGAAGTTGAGACCGCGCGTATACTTTGGATCACCACCTTTGAAAGCACGCACGACCGGCAAATCAAGTACAACGCACTCGCCCACTTGCGCGCGTTGAAAGTCGAAGAAGACGTCACGAATCTGGAGAAGCTGGTGCCTGTTTATCGGGAACGAACTGGCCGTTTGCCCGCAAGCTTGAACGATTTCGTTTCAGCCAGAATGTTGCCCGGTATCCCAGTAGATCCGACGGGGCGTCCCTACAAGTTGATGCCGGACGGCACAATCGAGGTCCGCGATCCGGACGACTTTCCCTTTATCACCAAGGGTCTGCCGCCTGGGCATCAAGCGCCGAGGCCGGACTTCAGCAAACTCAAAATGGAGCTTCCCCACTAAAACTATTAGCGGGCTTTCCCCGCAGCACTGCGGGCACGCTGTCGTCTTCAATTACGGCGTGCAGTAGAAGATCCGAGCCGGCAGAATATTCAGCAACTGGAAATCCTGCTGCACCGACCCGAAACTGGACTGCAAGTAGGGCAACACGGTGCCGGTGAATTGGTAGACGAGCAGCGCTCCCTGGGGGCTCAGGACTTCCCGGGATTCGCGCAATATCTTGCGTCGAATGGGGTCAGACAGAGTGCTATAGGGAATACCAGAGACGATGTAGTCGGCGTGAGCGAGGCTAAGGCTATTGAGCACGGCGCGCACGTCTGAAGCGGAACCGTGGACCACTCTCAACCGCACATCGCTGACCTCATCCTGCAAGAAGCTGACAAAGTCCGGGTTCAGTTCGATGGCTACCAGTTCCCCATCGGGATGCATGCGGTTCAGGATTTCGCGTGTCATCGTGCCCACGCCCGGTCCGAACTCGACCAGGACTCGCGCTTTCTCCCAATCCACTTGCGATAACACATCATTGACCAGAAAAGGCGAGCTGGGGACAATCGAGCCCAACATGGTCGGGTGTCTGAAGAAATTACGGGCGAACAAAAGAACGTGAGAAGCAGCGAACCTGCTGGACCTTCTATGCTGGCGCTTTCGCATCTTTCTTCCTTGCGCGGATGCTGGCGGGATCACGCCCCAGCAAAATAACGATACTCTTCCGAAGTAGTCCTGCCCATCTTTTTACCGGCACGTCATTAGCAGCACGCACGCGGTGATTAGAAGTGTACTTTCGTCATGGGTTTGTCTGTGATTTCCGATTTCTCAGTTCAGATTACTGGACAGCGCTGATTCCGCATGTAACGTCGGTCGAGTACTCTGCTGATTTGTCTTGTGGACTGGAAGACTACTTAGTATCGAGAGTCGAATGTCTTTCCCAGCAACGCCCGATGTCCGCGTAACTCGCGCCGCCCGCCAATGGTGGCAGGAGGGCACCGCGCAGTATGGATTTTGGCCGACGTTGAATTGAAGGAGTTCCTTCGCGAGATCTGCGGATTTCTGCTGGAATCCACTCCTGAGCGTCGCCGACGGCGCTATGGCGATGTCGAATATGATTGGGATTATAGGGTGGATACGACCAGTGCAACCATTCGTTTGCGCGACCGGCTACTTGGCGTCTTCCACTCGCTTTACCAGTTCCTGGACCTCGGCTCGGGCAAAGGACCCACCCTCCTGATGGCCTCGGATTATCCGTTTCGGAGAATTGTGGGAGTGGAATTGCTACCTGAGCTGCATCGCGTGGCGGAGGAAAATGTTTGCAAGTACCAGACTGAACAGCAAAAATGCTTCAGAATCGAAGCTATCTGTGCTGATGCACGCGAGTTCGTCTTGCCGAAAGAACCGGCGGTGATCTATCTATTCAATCCCTTTCCGGAGCGGGCTCTGAAAAACTTGACCGCTAAGCTCGAACGTTCCTTGCAAGAGGGCGCGCGGCCAGTGCACGTGCTCTATCACAACCCTCTGCAGGAACATGTGCTGGCGCACAGCACGCTATTACGGAAGGCTGGAGGCACACACCAATACGTGGTGTACACCCACCGAGATTGCCTACGGCAGCGACGCCGTTACATTTCGAGTTGGCAGATCAGAATCCATACTTCAGCGCAAGCTGGAAGGCCCGCGGTCCGCCTGAACCAAAGAATTTCCCCGCAATGCTGAGAGGTTTGTTGAACTGCGGGGACGTGATGTCGTTGAGAAAACCCGAGTAATTATTGTTATTGAAGCCACGAATGTTGGTGATGTTGAATAGATTGAAGACCTCCGCGATGAACTGAAGGTTCTGTTCCCGGGCAAAACTCCAGCTCTTGGTAACCCGCAAATCCAGCGAATTGAAGTCGTCGCCGAACTTAAGATTCGGATTCACATGCCCCAAGATGTCTCCACTGTGGCACGGCACCTGATTGACGCCCGAGCACGTGGGCAAGGAGTTCCAAAGGTCGATCGCGGCGTTCAGTTGCGCACCATTGGAAATCTCTCGTCCGAGCGCATTGCGTGGCAGGATCGGGAGCCGCGTGCCCAGCGAGCCAACAGAGGAGTCCATAGGTACGTGCGAGCTGTACGTCCAGATCGGCGAGATGGTCAGTTTCCAGGGCACGTCAAACACTCCGTAGAAGACAAAACGGTGGCGCTCATCAGTGGGGGAATAGCCTTTTTCCAGCCGCAGGTTGTTGCTGTGAAAGATCTGATTTACTAGATCTTCGGCGCCGTTGAACGGGATCTGGTCATCGTTGGAGAAGTTGAGCGTCTTCGAAAGGGTGTAATTGGCGTTGAATCCCCAGCGGAAATTCGGTCCGCCAGTGGGACGCTTTTGCACAGTAAGCAGAAGCGCGTCGTACCAGCTTTCGGCGACTGACTCGATTTCCGTCACTTGGTCCGTGCGGTTCGTAAGTGGGTCTGTGATGGTGCACGGATCAAAGCCATTGGGACAACTGATGTAGGGCGAAGTGCTGTTTGTGCTCCTAAGTAGACGGCCGAGTATGGACCGCTGGCCAAAATCATGTAGACCATCTGCGGAAATGATCCAGTTCCCGGCAATCTGCTGTTGCAAGCCCAGGGTGAACTGCTGCACGTAGGGGTGCTTGGCGTTGTTAGATATGTGATTAATGCCAATGCCGAACACGGCTTGCCCGCCGCCAAATGGATTGGCGAGGGACACAATCTGACCCGTTTGCGAATCGGCAATGAAGTTGCCGCTCGCGTCGAGCGCAGAGCCGTTAAACGCTGCCAGCGGCAAGATTCGGCCATTTAGTAGAGCCTCCAGAAGTGGGACTTCTGTGACCACGCGATCGTAGTAGATACCGTATCCGCCTCGGACCACGGTCTCCGCCCGTTTGAGCGGATCCCAGGCAAAGCCTACCCGGGGACCAAACTGCTTGTAGTCGCGGCCAGGGTGACCACCGAGGACATTTTCAACGAAGTTGCATGTGTTATCTGGGGTAGTCAGTGAGCTGCAGGGGTGCAGGTTGCTGGCCTGCCCGAGAACGTCGTCAAGCTCCCACCGCAAACCCAGGTTTAAAGTCAGATTCGAGCGCGCCTTCCAGTCATCCTGAGCGAAAGCGCCGAAGTAGGAGTTGGGATAAAAGGGAACAACCGGAGGCCTAGCGGGGGCGGCGCTCTTGAGAGCAACTGCGATGGGGATATCGCGGTCATCAATGACGCCGTCGCCGTTCCGGTCCTGAGTAGCAAAATCCTGCGTCATGAAAATGCTGCCACTCCCATACAGATCGAAGAGCGCATAGGTATTCAAATGCTGCCACTCGCCGCCGAACCGCAAGGTGTGGCTTCCAAATATCCAGCTCAAGGTGTCGCGGATCTGGTAGCGATTGAACTTGGTGCTTTGCGGAACGCGGAAATTGGCGCCGTCCTGCACGCTGGCAAAGCGGATTTCGTTTCCTGCAGCCAGGCCGGCAGGGTTAGTCACGGGATTATCCGGGTTGAATGCGGGAATCGAGTTCAGAAACCAGTCGCCGTGAAAGATAAGGCTGTTGACGAGGCGCGACGATATGACACGAGTCCAGTTGGCTAGGGGCGAATTGAAGCGGTTAAACGACGATTGCCGGTTCGCCGCGGTGCCCAATGGCTTGCGAAGGCTTCCGTTGTCGATGTCTTTCGACCGATTAAAGGAGTAGCGCACCATCAAGCTGTCTTTCTCAGTCAACTTGAAATCCGTGCGCCCCGACAGCAAATAGTCATGGACAAAAGCAGGAGCTGAGGTGCTGACAATGCTGCTGCTGGCGAAATCACGCGCTCCTGTGGGCACGGCATGGCCCTGATCGCGATATTCCGTGGAGACAAACCAGAATGCCCGGTCTTTCTTGATCGGTCCACCCACCGAACCACCAAACTGCTCGCGCGCAAAATGGGGCGCAGGCTGATCTCTATTGAGCGCGGGAAGTGCCTGCAGCGCCTTGTGCCGGAAGAAGAAGAAGCCCGAGCCATGATACGAGTTTGAGCCCGATTTCGTGATGATGTTGATGATGCTGGAGCCTGAGCGCCCCACCTCAGATGTGAACTTGTTGGTGGCGATCTGAAACTCCTGCACGCTGTCTTGCGGCAAGTTCATCAGGGTCCCACCGACGACCTCGTCGTTGTTGTCTCCTCCATCGATGGTGATGTTGCCGCCCCGGCCAAAGGCGCCCGCAGACGATACCTCCAGCGTATTGGTTTTCGTCGGATCAAAGTTGGTGGCTGGCCGGTTGCCGGGAATCAGATATGCGAGCTCGAGAAAGTTACGTCCATTCAGCGGAATGGTTCCGATGGTGCTGGAGGTAACTACCCCTTGCACCTCGGACTCGGTCAAATCGACCTGCGCTTCTCCGGCCTGTACGGTCACAACTTCGCCAGCCTTGGCAATGGCCAGTCTCACATCCACAGTCGAAGCGCGTCCGACTTCCAGGGTAACGTTCTTGACTTCGCTGGTAGTGAAACCCTGAGCCGTCACGCGGACGGTGTAGTCACCGGGCAGCAAGTTCGGGACTGCGTATCGGCCGTCCGCGCCGGTAGCAGTCTCGCGGCTGAGGCCGGTTGCCTTGCTCGTAACCACTACCTTCGCCCCGACAACAGCGGCACCTTGAGGATCGGTAACTGTGCCATTGATGGTTGCGATGGGGAGTTGTGCCGATACTGAGAGAGTGAGAACCAGCACCAACAGACCAGATATCAGCAGTCGCATATGGCCTCCTCGCACATAAGTTCAGCCTGAGGAAACTAAGAGTCCGCGGTGAATGATGTGAGCGTCCGCTGTTTTGGAGTTGGGATAATGTTCTAACCGTGGCGATATGTCAAGCCTAGGCGGAGCGCCCAACCGAGTGCTTCCGCACTGTGCGCCAGGAGCATCTATACTGAGAACGAGATTAGTAGTCCTTGTGACGACCTACCCAAAGCTTGTCTTCGTCGGAATAATCATGTGCTGCGCCGGCATTGCAGTTGCAGGTACCGAATCCGACGTTCGCACCATCGCCGCCGCCGTGGATAACCATTACAACCATCTACGCTCACTGCAGGCCGAATTCACCGAGATTTACCGCGGCAACGGGATGGAGCGGACCGAATCGGGCACGTTGTGGCTTAAAAAAGCACGCAAGATGCGCTGGGAATACCGTTCTCCAAGAGAAAAGCTCTTCCTCACGGATGGGCAGGATGCCTGGTTCTATGTACCCGGCGAACAGCAGGCTCGCCGGGAACCATTCCGTAAATTGGAGGATTTGCGCTCACCTTTGGGATTCCTGCTGGGGAAGACCAAATTAGAGAAGGAGCTACAAGGACTGTCACTAGCCCCAGACATGCCGCCGGTAACGTCCGGGAACGTGTTGCTGCGTGGGGTTCCGAAAGGGATGGAAGATCAGATCAGCCAGGTGCTGCTCGAAATCCAGCCGGGCTACCAGATCGCGCGCATTATGTTAGAAGGGGTAGATGGGTCAGTGACTGAGTACCGCTTCAGCCAGCAGAAGGAGAATGTCTCCGTTTCTGATGAACGCTTCCGTTTCAGCCCTCCCCCGGGAGTCGAAACCATAGAAAGTGATTTCGGACAATAGCCCGAGAGCACAGCAGTGCCGCTATACCGTTGCTGAAATTGCACTTGGGCAACCCCGGAAGGGGTAGCACTCCAGATACTGCAAATCATTGGATCTACGAACATTACGCCTCTCTTCCCGGCGAGCAGGATGATAGACTGTGAGCTAGGGCAAGGTGGGTTTTAGCGAGAAGGAATGGCAGAATTTGTAATCAAAATGGCCGATGACCGGGGCCGCACGATGCAGCAGGTCGAGCATGGTTACTCGGAAGCTGAGGTGCGCGACCGCTTCGCACAACAGGGATTCCTGGTGTATTCAGTCAAGGCCCGGGGTATGTTCGCCGGCGGCGAGATGACCCTGGGGAGGCGGCGCAAGGTCAAGCAAAGTGACTTCATCATCTTCAACCAGCAGTTCCTGACTCTGATTCACGCTGGGCTTCCCGTCCTGAACTCGCTCGACCTACTGATCAAGCGCCAGCGAAACGCCTCTTTGCAGACACTGCTGGACAATGTCCGCGACCGGGTCAAGAGCGGCGAAGCGCTTTCCGACGCGTTTGCGGCCCAAGGCGCATTTCCCAAGCTGTACACAACGACTCTGCTGGCGGGCGAGAAGAGCGGCAACATTGAGGAGGTGCTGGGACGGTACATTGCATTCCAGCGGATGACTGCGTCCTTTCGAAAAAAGCTGGCAGTCTCGCTGGTTTATCCCGCGTTGCTGGTCGTTGTCGTGGTCATCATGCTGACCTTTCTGGTCACCTACGTGGTGCCGCAGTTCGCGGAATTATTCTCAAGTTTGAACGCCCAGCTGCCGTCGATTACCGTGTTCATGTTGTCGGTGGGGACATTTGCGCGGAAATATATTGTCCTGGTTGTAGTTGCCTTGACGGTGTTGATTTTCCTGATGTGGCGGTGGAAAAACACGGATCGTGGGGCGGCTCAGATTGATCGGGTTGTGCTCAGTCTGCCTTTGCTCGGGCAAATTGTGCTTAAGCAGCAAGTAGCAACCTTTGCGCGTACCTTGTCGACGCTCTTGCAGGGCGGCTTGCCTTTGGTTCCCGCGATGGAAACAGCCGGCACGTCGATGAGCAGCCGCAGGATCGTGAATGGTATCGCGGACGCGACCGTGAGCGTGCGCGAGGGGCAAACCCTTTCCAAGAGCCTGGAAGAAGAGGAAATTTTTCCGGACCTGGCCGTCGAAATGATCGAAGTAGGCGAATCGACGGGGGCGCTGCCGGCCATGCTCGTTTCGGTGGCCGAGTTCTACGAAGAGGACGTGCAAACCGCGCTGGGCGCAATGATGGCCCTGATCGAACCTATAATTCTCATTTTCATGGCTATATTCGTGGGTGGCGTGCTGGCTTCCCTGTACTTGCCCATCTTTAGTCTGGGTTCGAGTGGCATCCATTGAGTCGCATTCAGTGACGGAAATTAGTTGGCAATTGCCTACGGCTCGTTAACAAGGTTTTAAGAGTCAGAAGTTACACTGGAAATTAGGTAATGTCGGACAAGAAATCTCTTTTCGTAAATGGTGCAGATGCGGCCCGCATGGCTCCCGAGAACGTGTCAGACGAACTGGAGAGAGCCCAGGACGTAGCGCGGCGGTATCGCTGCGAGTACGTGAACCTGACCGATTTTTCTCTGCAGCACGACCTGTTCAAGAAGATACCGGTCGACCTGATGTTCCGCTACAACTTCGTCCCCCTGGAAGAGACGCGCGACGGCAAGCTGGCCATCGCGATCGCCGATCCCAGCCAGTTGATGATGATCGACGAAATCAGCCTGCTGTTGGGCAAGCGCATCGTCACCAAAGTTTCCACGCTGAAGCAGATCAGCGACATCCTGAAGAAGACGGAACAGTCGCAGCGCGTTCTGGAAGAAGCTAGCGAAGGGTTTGCGCTGGATGTTATTCACGAAGACGATGCCACCGGCGACGAGACCATCTCGATCGACAAGCTCACGGCGTCCGGCGACATAAGCCCCATCATCCGACTGGTGGACACCACCATCTTCACTGCCCTGCAGCGCCGAGCCAGCGATATTCACGTCGAGACGCGCGACGATTCGGTCTGCATCAAATTCCGTATTGATGGCGTGCTGACGCAGGCCATGCCCCCGATCGGCCGCGAGCACCATTCGACCATCATTTCGCGTATCAAGGTGATGAGCGAACTTGACATCGCTGAGCGGCGCGTCCCACAGGACGGCCGCTTCCGCGTGAAATACAACGGGCGCGCTATCGATTTCCGTGTCTCGGTCATGCCCTCCATTCACGGCGAGGATGCCGTGCTCCGCGTGCTGGACAAGGAATCCATGAGCGAGAAGTTCCGCACGCTCACGCTCGACGTGGTGGGATTCGGTGAGGAGGACCTGCACAAGTTCCGGCGCTACATCTCGGAGCCCTACGGCATGGTGCTGGTTACAGGACCCACGGGTAGCGGCAAGACGACGACGCTGTATGCCGCCGTGAACGAGATCAAGACCGACGAAGACAAGATCATCACCATTGAGGACCCAGTCGAATACCAGATCCGCGGCATCACGCAGATTCCGGTCAATGAGAAGAAAGGGCTGACCTTCGCCCGCGGCCTTCGTTCCATCCTGCGACATGATCCCGACAAGATCATGGTGGGCGAGATCCGCGATACCGAGACCGCCCAGATTGCCATCAACTCAGCGCTGACCGGCCATTTGGTCTTCACCACGGTGCACGCCAACAACGTCGTGGACGTACTCGGACGATTTCTGAACATGGGTGTAGAAGCATACAACTTCGTTTCCGCGCTGAACTGCATCCTGGCCCAGCGCCTGGTGCGCGTGATCTGCGATTCCTGCCGCACCGCCGTTCACTATGCTCCCGAGGTGCTGGAGGCCAGCGGACTGGACCCGCAGCAGTGGAGTCCTGTTGCCTTCTACGAAGGCCAAGGCTGCATTGAGTGTGCCGGCACCGGCTATCGAGGGCGAACCGCCATTCACGAATTGCTGGAATTGACCGATCGGATCCGGGAGATGATTCTAGCCAAGCGGCCAAGTTCGGAGATTCGCCGGGCGGCGCGCGAAGAAGGAATGCGTTTTCTGCGCGAGTCAGCGCTCGATCGGGTGCGGTCAGGAATTACCACGTTGAAAGAGATCAATAAAGTCACTTTCATCGAGACCACGCGATAAAACCAATGAACAAAAAATCCAAATCGGGAGCACGCCCGAAACTCGCCTGCGAGATTTCCGCCGATCGTGTGCTGGCCGGACGGCTCTCCGATCGCGGTGGCACTCTGGAGGCCTACGCCGGGCACGACCTTGCCCTGGGCAGCGTGGTGCCCGACTTAATGGAAGCCAACCTCCGGCATCGGCGCGAGGTGGCCCAATCCATACATGACGTGCTTGCCGCGGTCGGGAGCCGTGCCCGCGACGTGGTCGCAGTATTGCCGGACGCGGCGGTGCGCGTGGTTCTGCTTGACTTCGACGCGCTACCCGCCAATGGCCAGGAAGCGGAAAGCGTGGTTCGGTTCCGACTGAAGAAATCCCTACCCTTCGATGTGGACAAGGCTAAGGTTTCTTATCACAGCCAGACTTCTGGCGAAGGTGTGCGGGTAGTGGCAGCAGTTGCGCTCTCCAACGTGGTCGAAGATTACGAAGAGGCGTTTCGCGAGGCGGGCTATAGTCCGGGCGTGGTGGTGCCCTCGATGCTGGCAGCCTTGGGCGCGGCGGATGCTAGCCGTCCGAGTCTGGTGGTCAAGGTGGATGCCCGCACCACGAGCATTGCGATTCTCGATAGTGGACAAATGCTGCTGTTCCGAACCCTGGAGAACACCCGCGGCGTCACAATTACCGGTGAGCAGTTGGCAGAAGAGGTTTATCCTTCGGTAGTGTTCTTCCAGGATACATACCATTTGAATATCGAGAGAATTTTCATCGCGGGGCTGCCGGAATCTGGAGCAGCGGCGCAGGCGCTGCGCGCGCAGACGGGAGCAGAAGTGGAGGAGTTGGTCGCCGAGAGCCAATTGGGCACCTCTGCCGTCCGCTCCGTTCCGCGATACCGGATGGCCAGCGTGGTAGGAGCTTTGATCTCATAACATGCGTCTTGACGTCAATCTTGCCACCCACCCCTACGAAGATACCCGGCAATTCTGGATCCGCTGGGGAAGCGCGGTTGCGCTGATCGCGATCCTGACCGGTGCGCTCCTTTACACCACCGTGACCGAGTGGAGCTTTGCCGAAAAGGATCGCAGCATCATGAGCCAGTACAAGTCGCAGATAGAGAGCCGTGATGAGGAGAGATCGCGCGCTGAAGCAGTACTGAACCGTCCCGAGAACCGCACCACTCGCGACCGCTCGCAGTTTCTTAACCAGCTGATCGAACGCAAGGCGTTCTCGTGGACCCAGGTATTTGCTGACCTGGAAAAAATGATGCCGGCGCGCCTGCACGTAGTTTCGATTCATCCGGAAGTAACTGAGGATAACCAGCTTCAAATCAAGCTGGTGGTGGCTGGGGAATCGCCAGAACGCGCTCTGGATCTGGTGCGCAAGATGGAGGAATCGCCACGTTTCCGGCAGCCTGCGGTCACCTCTCAAAACACTCAGACCAACGCGCAGGTTCCCGGAGATAACGTCGAGTTCAATATTACTGCGCTGTACGTGCCGAGCGCGCCGGGGAGCAGAAAATAATGGCGGATCTGAAAATTACGCGCCGGAAACTGAAAATCGCGATGATCGCTATGGCAGGTGTGGATGCGGTCGCGCTGATTTTGATGTTCTCTCCGCTGGTGGGTTCCAGTGCAACGCGAAAGCAAGAACTGCAGCAATTATCGGATGAGGAGCGGCAAAAGACGCGCCAAGTGGAACCGTTGCGCGGTCTGGACAAAAAGATCGTGCTCGCCGGCCAGCAGATCGATCAGTTTTATAAACAGCGGCTACCGGACAAAGCTTCTGAGATCGTCGATGAGCTGCGCAAGGTGGCGTCAGAGAACGGAGTGAAAATCGCGCAGGCCAAGTATGAAGCTAAGGATCAGGAGGACGTTGGATTGACGCCTTATCTGATTGAGGCCAACTGCCAGGGCGACTATCTCCAGTTGGTGCGCTTCATCAATGGTCTGGAGCGCGACAGAGTATTTTTCATCATTAACAGCGTCGTACTGGGAGATGCCCAGGGCGGCAGCGTTAAACTGCAAATGAAACTGGAAACCTATCTAAGGACGGGTGCGTAGTGAACCTGGGGTCAGAAAACCGAAAGAAGACGATCGCGGCAACTGTGCTGGGAGTATTGGCTCTCGCCATGGTCGTATACCGCATCGCCAACCCGGCCGGAGCTCCGCCACCCCCGGCAGCCATGGACCCGCAAGCCAGTAGCCCGGCGCCTACAACTCCGCAGGCCACGGTCCGGCGCACATCGACCTCTGCGAGCAAGGCAACCGGCACCAAGAAAGCGAGAGTAGCGCCGGTTTCGCTCGATCCAACTTTACAGCTCGGGCTGTTGCGGGCGAGTGAAGATACCAAGTACACCGGCGCCGGACGAAATATTTTCCAGGCTGAGGTTGACATTCCCAAACCGGTAGTGTCTCCAGTAGTGACAAAGACTGAGCCGGAGCCTCCGCCGCCACCGCCACCACCGCCTCCTCTGCCTTTAAAGTTCTTTGGCTTTGCCAGCAAGCCAGGGGAACCCAAGCGGATCTTTCTCTCGAAGGGCGAAGACGTATTCATTGCCGGCGAAGGAGAGATTGTGGATCGCCGCTACAAAGTCTTACATATTGGGCCGACATCGGTCGAAATCGAGGACGTTCTCAACAATAACCGTCAGAGCATTCCCCTTACTCAGGGCTAAGCAGAGCAATGGCTTCATTTCCAAAATTCTGGCGTCGTCGACTGAGCCGCTGTTCGCAGACCGGATACATTCTTGTCAGCCTGATGATGATTGCGGCCCTTGTCCTGATTGCGCTGTCCGCGGCGATCCCAGCCATCAAGCTGGAATTGCGTCGCGACCGCGAAGAGGAACTGATCCACAGGGGAGTGCAGTATTCGCGCGCCATCCGGCGTTATTTCAAGCGATTTGGACGCTACCCAATGAGCCTGGACGATTTACAGAGCGCCAATAACATGCGCTTCCTGCGCAAGCGTTACAAAGATCCCATCACCGGAGAAGACTTCAAGCTGCTCCATTTCGGCGAGGTCAAGATGACATTTGGTCGAGGGATCGCGGGCGGGGTGGCGCCGGGCGCGAATCCAACGGGCGGACTAAATACCGACAAGAACGCCAGCAACACGCAGGCACAGACGGCGACACAGTCGTCTGGCTCGACGGATCAGAGTTCTGCGACGTCCTCCGGTTCCGATAGCAGCTCATCTTCGAGCAGCAGCCCAAATAATCCGACCTTCGGAGGCGGGCCCATCGTGGGCGTGGTCAGTACCTCTACGAAGGAGTCTATTCGCGAATTTAACAAGCAGAATCATTACAACGATTGGCAGTTCATCTATGACCCAAGTATCGATCGAGGCGGGTTGTTGAATACGCCGGCTCAACCTGCGCTGCAGGGCCCCGGCATAGGACAGGGGCAAACTGGAGTGGGTGTCCCGCCAGAGGGCACTACGGGCCCGACCGCGCCGCCGGGCGTTCCGCTGCCGCCGCAACAACAACAGCCACCGCAGCAGCCGCAATAGTTTGAATCCTGAGGGAAGGCTAGCTGAAACAAAAGGCCTCGTCCTTGGACAAGACGAGGCCTTTGCCCACTTTGGGAAATCTTGTTAAACGTTAAACGAGGACCCGCAGCCGCAGGTGCTTTTCACGTTCGGGTTTTCAAATTTGAAGCCTGCCCCTTCCAGGGTCTCCAGATAATCCACGCGGCAGCCGTTCAAATACATGAGGGACGTGGCGTCCACATAAACTTTCAGCCCATCCATGTCGAACACTTTGTCCATCATGCCGGGATTGTTCTCAAACTGCATGGAGTAAGAGAAGCCGGAGCAACCCCCTCCGACTACCCCTACCCGCAAGCCGGTCGGGACAGGGTTCTGTTGCGCCATGATCTCCTTAACCTTTGCGATGGCATTGGGGGTAAGGCTGATGGGCGTGGACTTCACTTCCGGGGTTGTCGGGGTGGTGGTCGTTGTGGACATTCGTATCTCCTTGAGTTTGCTGGCTTAGATTATAGCAAACGTCGATTCGCGTCTATCAGGGAAACCCGCCTATCTTGAGGCTTCCAATTACGCTTATTAGATGAAGGCGACCGCTGGAGCGTCGCACGCGGAAAAGACACTCCCCCGCTTGCCAAATCGGGCTATAATCTGCCCGGGCCCTCCTGTACTGCTGGCCCAGCCCGCCGCGGGTCGCATACCAGGAATTGGCCCATAAATCAGAACCGAGGTGGCCTATGTCTCCCCTGGTCGGAATGATGATTGTGTGGGGCGTTCTAACGGCTGTCCTGATCATCCTCCTCATCTATCGCAGCACGCTCACCATGCAGGAGGACGATCAACTGTATTTGAGCGACTCTGAATCTCATATGCAAAAGGAGCAGACTGAGATTCTGACGAAAGTGAATAAGCTCAATCCGTTCGTGCGCTGGCTGGGAGCTGCCTCTGGAGTCTTGATCCTCGTCATTGCGGGCATCTTCATCTACCAGCAGATGACGGTCATGCAATAACCGGGGTAGCGGGGTACCTTTCTCAGTGCAGCCGGCGTTAGAAGCCACCTGACATTTCCTGTGTTCATGCGCGGTAATGCCTCCCCTGGGGGAGGCGTTTCTTTTTCGGCTCGGTTGCGCAGCGTTCAAGCTTCCCTTCCTTTAAAATTCGGGTGGCGGCGTATCGCCTTGGTGAAGGAGTGAAGAACCACCTCATTGCCATCATCGGAGCTGGCCCCTCCGGTTCTCTAGCCGCAGCCGCGCTCGCCAGTGCCGGCCGCAACATCCTTCTGCTCGACGAGAAGCTGGCCTGGGAAAAACCGTGTGGAGGAGGTGTCACCTACAAGGCGCTTGCGCAGTATCCGTTCCTGCGTGATGCGCAGGTCGAGCGCAACTGGGTCGAGCAGTGTGAACTGGTAAGTCCGGCAAGAAGGAGCGTTCGCTTTCACCTGGTTCAGCCAATCGCTATTTTTTCCCGCCGCGTGCTGAATGGATTCCTGCTGGATCGCGCCCGGCAGGCGGGAGCTCAGGTCGTACAAAGCCGCGTGACCGGCATCGCAGGCCGACCTGGAGAGTGGCAGCTTCAAACGGCTTCTGGCGAGCTGAGAGCTGGGTACCTGATCTTGGCCACCGGCGCCCGCAATCCTTTTCGAAGCCAGTTCTCGCGGCCGCTTGCTGCTCACGATTTGATGGCCACCGCAGGTTATTTCATTCCGGGCAGCAGCTCTTCTATGCAGATACAGTTTCTAGCCGGCCTGCACGGCTATTTCTGGATCTTTCCCCGCGCCGATCACTTCTCAGCCGGCATTTGCGGCAGGATGAATAGCAAGACGACGGCTGAGTTACGACGCTTAATGGAAAAATGCATCTCCTCTGCCGGGCTTGGGTTCACGGGCGCCAAGTTTTACGCGCATGTCCTTCCCGCACTCAGCCTGGCGACTCTTCGGCAGGCTGCGGTCAGTGGCGACGGCTGGGCCATGATCGGAGATGCGGCTGGCTTTACCGATCCCATCACGGGAGAAGGTTTGTATTACGCTCTGCGCTCCGCCGACCTGCTCAGCAGGGCGATCCTGGCGAATCAGCCGGAATCGTATCGTCAATTGTTGCGAAAAGACTTTCTGCCCGAACTGGAAATGGCGTCCCGCGTGGCGGATCGCTTCTTCACCGGACAATGGATGGGGGAAGCCGTAACCGAACGCATGGTACAGTTCACCGTGCACAGCCGGCGCTTCCGGCACCTTATGTGCGATATGTTTTCAGGGATGCAAGGCTATCTGAACCTGCGCGCGCGTCTTTATCGCACTTTGCCTGTCATGGTGGCGGAAAGCGCAGTGAGCGCGCTGGGGCTGCGGGGGCCGAGGTCTGGGGTAAGTCGCGAGAAGATAGCATCTTGATTGGATTACAAAGAAAAAGAGACGCGGCAAGCCGCGTCTCTACCAATCGCAATTTTCTGCGGACTAATCGGCCGTCGCCCTGGGAGGCTCCTGCGGGGTAATCTCCACCACTGACGGGCATTCTCCCAAGATGGGCTGACATCCCGCATCCGGGCCGTGTCCCGCGTAGGGAGCGGGTCTGGTATCGGTGAACTGCGCAGTTTCGGTCGAGCCTTCCAGCGCAGTCGTCGACGCCGTTCCGTTGGTGATCGCCTGCTGGACCGCGTCGAAGTAGCCGGTTCCGACGAAGCGCTGGTGTTTCACCCCTTCGTAGCCGTACTGGTGCTCGCGGCTGAATTCCTTCTCTTGCAGCCGTGAATAGGCGGTCATGCCCGACTGCCTGTAGGCGCGCGCCAATTCAAACATCGAGAGATTCAGCGCGTGGAAACCGGCCAGCGTGATGAACTGGAGCTTGTAGCCCATGGCGCCCAACTCGCGCTGGAAGCGCGCAATGGTCGCGTCGTCCAGAGCCTTCTTCCAGTTGAAGGATGGCGAGCAGTTGTAGGCCAGCGTTTTGTGGGGATACTGCGCCAACACGCCCTCGGCAAACTCTCGTGCTTCCTTCAGGTCCGGCTTGGCGGTCTCGCACCAGACGATGTCGGCGTATGGCGCGTAGGCGATACCGCGCGCGATAGCGGACTTCATTCCCCCTCGGATGTGGACGAAGCCTTCCGTCGTGCGTTCTCCGGTAACGAATTCGCGATCACGCGGATCAACATCGCTGGTCAACAGGTTGGCGGCTTCAGCATCGGTACGCGCCATGATGAGCGTGGGCACGCCCATGACGTCGGCAGCCAAACGTGCCGCCACCAGCTTCTGAATAAACTCAGTGGTGGGGACGAGCACCTTTCCGCCCAGGTGTCCGCACTTCTTGACGGACGACAGCTGATCCTCGAAGTGCACGCAAGCCGCGCCGGCTTCGATCATGGCTTTCATCAATTCAAACGCATTCAGGTTGCCGCCGAAGCCAGCCTCGGCGTCAGCCACGAGCGGAGCGAACCAGTGGATCCCGTTCTTCCCTTCCGCATGATGAATCTGGTCAGCACGCATCAGCGACTGGTTGATACGGCGCACGAGGTTGGGAACGCTGTCGGCCGGGTAAAGGCTCTGGTCGGGATACATCTGCCCCGCGTCGTTGGCGTCGGCGGCCACCTGCCAGCCGCTCACATAAATCGCCTGCAGCCCCGCCCGAACCTGTTGAACCGCCTGATTGCCGGTCATGGCGCCCAGGGCCGCAACGTAAGATTCGTTATGGAAAAGGGCCCAGAGACGCTCGGCGCCGATGCGGGCCAAGGTGTGCTCAATGTGTACGGAACCGTGCAGGCGTTCCACATCATGTTGGTTGTACGGGCGAGTTATGCCCTTCCAGCGCGGGTTCGTCTTCCATTCCAGTTCCAAATTAGCGGACCTACCCTTGCTTGTCATAACATCCTCGTTCGGTCGGAATTTGTGAATTGTGCAGCCCGGGCCAGTGAGCTTGCTCCCCACATTTCTTCGCGCCTCGCCATGAGGGAGCGGAGAAAGTTGGCTCGATTCTGAGGGGAAACGGCTAGTCAGTCAAACTGATTGTCGTTATCATCTTGATAGATAATTGTTATCGTATGCCTTAGAATACAGCCTTTACAGGACACGTTGGAGAACGTGGCATGGAAATCGATCAGGTCGAAACTTTTTTGGCAGTAGCAACTTATGGGGGATTTCATCGCGCGGCGGAAGCCCTACGTGTCAGCCAGCCCGCGGTGAGCGCGCGTATTCGCGCCCTGGAAAATTCTCTAGGAGTTACCCTTTTTACCCGAGGCCCGGCCAATCTCTCGTTATCCCCTGCCGGCAAGGTTCTGCGGCCCCATGCCGAACAATTGCTCCGCACTGTGGCACTGGCTCGGCAGGCCGTGCATGAATTGCAGCCTTCCGCGGGTGGCGCTTTACGCGTCGCCGCCGCGCTTTCCATCTGCACCTACCTGCTGCCGGATGTGATCAAGGAGTATCAGTCCGCTAATCCGAAAGTGATGGTTACCGTTCGTTCCGGGAATTCGCTGCAAGTGCTCAAGATGGTGGTAGACGGCGAAGTGGATATCGGGCTGGCGCGCTCGCTCAATCATCCCGAAGTTGAGACCATGACGTTGCGGGATGATCCTCTTATCCTGGTCGGCCATCCCACCCATCCCGCAGTTCGCAAGCGGCGGGTTCGGCTGGAGGAAGTCGAATCCTGGCCGCTGATTTTCTATGATCGCGGCTCCAGCGACTGGACGCTGAGCCAGGGCCTTTTCCGGCGCGCAGGTCTGCTGCCGAATGTGGTGCTTGAGGTCGAAACCATCGAAGCCTGCAAGCGCATGATCGAACGGAAGCTCGGGTTGGGTTTCTTGCCGCAGATCGCGCTCACTCACGAACTTCGGCAAGGCAAACTGGTGGCGATTGAGATCGTCAACGCCGAGCCGCTGCGGCGCAATCTGGATGTGATCCATCCTCGTCACCGGCCGCTGTCCCGAGAAGCGCAAGCTTTTCTTCACCTGCTGAAGACGGCGGCGGACAGCGCCCTCTTTCGACATGAGAAAGCGGGCAAGGTCAGTCGGCGGCGAAGATAGTTCTAGCCGCTTACATTGGCGGGAGTGAGCTCCGTACTCAGGCGGATGCTGGGCGTGCCCGAGCCTACCAACTTCAGTTTCGGCTCACGATCGATGGCCTTTAGCACTTCACGTGTGACTCGATCGTCGATTTCGGCGGCACGTTGGAGATCCACCGGAAAACCGATCACCGCTTCGAGGCCAGCCTGGGTCAGCCGCAACCGGCTCTTTGGGCACAATTCGTTGATCGGCGTGCTGCTCAGAGTTCTCTCCATTTGCCGGCGCTGCCGCTCAATTTCTTCCCGATAATCGGCAAAAACAGTTTCCACTGCACCCAGCAGGCGTTCTTCCGCTACCCGATAGTCGCTGTCCGGAGACAACGT
>Ga0209055_1000854_pt1 | contig 20583 bp, 17 predicted proteins | sample GraSoiAngelo_110_FD_185875 | JGI IMG/M metagenome (GOLD analysis project Ga0209055, IMG submission 185875) | Grasslands soil microbial communities from the Angelo Coastal Reserve, California, USA - 14_0903_12_30cm (SPAdes) (version 2) | ecosystem: Environmental > Terrestrial > Soil > Grasslands ... | reverse complement strand
ACCGCCGCCACACTCATCGCGTCACACGCCGCGCGATCCAATTGCTCGAACGCCAGGGGTACCGTGTGGTGTTGGAACCGGCTGCCTAATGGTGAGCCTCGACTTACGGGGGATTTTCTGAGCAGACAGCGGGTTCGCGAGATTAGGGTAGGAGTCCCGCGTGGCTCGGGCCTTCCGTGGGTTGAGGCCGAGGATGGCAACGAGCGCAACGATGCGCATGCCAACTGCCAATCTCCGCCTCCGCCTGCTCCAGCCAGAACCGCATGTCCATCTCGCGCTCACTGCGCCTGGCGCAGCGTGATCCCGCCGTCGACCGAGATCCACTGGCCGGTGATGTTTCGGGCAGAGTCGCTCGCCAGGAACGCCGCGAGATGGGCGATGTCCTCCAAGGTTTGCTCGCGGCCGAGGGGCACCGTTCGCTTGACGACCTCGAGAAAGACCCCGCGCGCGTCCAGGTTCGCGAACTCGGGCACCCTTCGCTTCAGCCCAGCGGTCAAGCGCTCCCACGGACGGCTCCACACGAAGCCCGGGCAGATCGCGTTCACGCGGATGTCGTGAGGGGCGTAATCAAGCGCGAGGCTCTTCGTGAGCGAGATCATTCCGGCCTTCGCGGCGGCCTGGGCCGGCATTCCTGGCGATCCCACGAGGCCGGTGATCGAGGCAATGTTGACGATCGCGCCCCCTCCGCGCGCCTTCAGATGCGGGACCGCGGCCTTCGTCACCACGAACGCCGTCCGCAGGTCCTGCGCCAGTTGCTCGTCCCAAGCCTCGACCGAAGTGTCCTCCAGCCGTCCACTGCTGCCCACGGGGTGCCCGACCCCGGCGTTGTTCACGAGGATGTCGAGGCCACCGAACCGCTCGACCACCACCGACACCGCCGCGCCCACGTCCGCCTCGATGGCCACGTCGCAGGCGACCGCCAGACCTGGCGTGGGTAACACGGCGGCGGTCTTCTCCGCTTCCGGCCCGTCGCGGTCGAGCAGCGCTACGCGGGCCCCTTGACCGGCCATCACTCGAGCGATGCCCGCGCCGATTCCGCGCGCCCCTCCCGTGATCAGCGCCACCTTGTCGGTCAGCATCACCGCCTCCCAGACTGCGCGATCATATCTCGCTCCAGGCTTCACGCCTCCGCGTCTCGTAACGCTCGAACCGCGCGGGCACACAGGATGGGACCGGCTCTCACTTAGTTCGTCTCCACCTGCTTGAGTGCCTCCCACGCCACTCGCTGCGTCGCGTGCCATGGCGTCCGCTCCCATCCGGTGCCGGTCGCGCTCGTCGGCGAGTGTTCCATCCCGCTCGTGTAGAAGGTCGCGCGCCAGCCCTTCTCGTCGTAGCGCGTAAGCTGCAGGTCGTAACCCTGCCGCGCCATGCCGACGGTGACGTGTCCGATGCCGGACCAGGAGTCGAGCCAGGACGGAGCGCCCAGAGAGCGCGGTCGTATGAGGGTCGGGGAAGCCCGGCGAAGCCGAGTGCCGCCCGCAGGAGTTGGCCGCGTTGGTCGAGCATGCGCTATTCGATCACCTGGTCGGCTCGGACCAGCACTGACTGCGGGATCGTCAGGCCGAGGGCCTTCGCGGTCTTGAGGTTGAGGACCAGTTCGAACTTGGTCGGTTGCTCGACGGGCAAGTCGCCGGGCTTCGCGCCTTTGAGAATCTTGTCCGCGTAGGTAGCGGCACGCTGAAACAAGTCAGCAACGTTCGGTCCATAGGCCATAAGGCCCCCGGCATCGACATACTCCCGGAAACCGTACACCCCGGGCAGCCGGTTCTTTGCCGCCAGGTCCACGACGCGTCTTCGCTCATTGGCGAACATGGCGCTTCCCAACACAGTCAGAGCATCCGCGCGCGCCCTGGTCATGTCCGAGAAGGCCCTGTCAAAATCGGCGGGACCGCGCGCCTCAACGAATTGAAGCCGCACCCCCAGCGCCCGGGCCGCGACCTCTACTTCCTTCAGCATGTCTTTTTCTGTGCGTTCGCCGACGAAACCGGGCTGCCAGAGAGCGGCCACCCGACCGACCCCTGGAACGGCCTGCTTGAGCAGTTCCAGCCGCTTGCCGACTAACTCCGGGGCGAGGAGGGACAACCCCGTGACATTGCCACCCGGCCGCGCAAGGCTGGTGACGAGCCCGATCGTCACCGGATCGCCAGCACCAATGAAGACAATGGGGAGGGTCCTGGTCGCTTGCTTGGCGGCCAGGGCAGCGGGTGTGTCCGCGGCTACGATGACATCGACCTTGAGCGCAACCAGTTCGGCCGCACGAGCGGGGAGCCGATCGTACTTCCCCTCGGCATCTCGGTATTCAATCACGACGCTGCGGCCATCGACGTAACCGAGGTCACGCAGTCCTTGACGAAAGGCCTCGGTCATGTGGAGGCTAACTGTCAGGTTGGCAGCCAGGTAGCCTATTCGGGCGGCCTGGCCCGCCTGCTGTGCCTCGGCCGCGAGAGGCGCAAGAGTGAGGTTGAGAACGACCGCGAGCCAGATCAACTGCATGCTGCCGGGAGTCTATCCGAACGGTACGACGCGCACCAACCGGGCCTGTTACAAGCGCCGGGGCCCGCGCTACTGAATCAGTTTGCCGGCCGTCGGCAGTTTCTTGAGCGCTAACGATGATGGAGACGCCATGGACATCGAGTTCTTGACGAATGCCGACGCTCCACCGCCCCCGCCGACCGCGGCCTACAGCCACGCGGTGCGTTCGGGCGACTTCCTCTTCGTCACGGGACAACTGGGCGTGGACCCGAAGACCGGAACCCTGGTGCAGGGGGGCGCGGCCGAGCAAACGCGTCAGATCATGCAAAATCTTGAGATCGTTCTCCGCGGCGCCGGCACGAGTTTGGAGCGCGCGGTAATGGTCCGAATTTACCTCGTGAATTTCTCCGCTGACTATCCGGTCGTGAATGCGGTGTACGCGAGCTACTTCAAACCGGGACGCTTCCCCGCTCGGACGACGGTGGGCGTCACGAACCTGGCTCTCGGCTCACTCGTCGAAATCGATCTCATCGTGCGGTGCTGAGCCGGCGCCCTGTCGCGGTCTACTGGCCTCAAGGTTGGAAACAACTCGATCGGATTCCCCGACGGATCGTGCCTGCGCGCGGCGCGCGACCGTGCGTCGATGCTATCGCTGGTCGGGGTCCGGCCCCACGCGCTGCATGATGGCCGGGTTGTCCAGGGCAACCGCCACGCGTAGGGCGCGGAGGCCCTGCACGCCCTGGAGCTCGCCCAGGTCCAGCTCTTCAACATCGCTGGTCAGGTAGCCCAGGCTTTGCAGGTACTCGATGTACCCGCGGTACTCGCGGCCCTCTGGGCTCTGGCTGTAGATGATTGCGATCTTGCCGGGCTGGGTTACGCGGTCCGAAGTGCCTTGGACCACGGCTTTGTCGATGCCCTTCTTGACGATCTCGTAGCGGATGTCGTACGCGCCGTCGACGTCGAAACGCTTCTCGTCGAAACGGAAGCGGATGGAGCGCGGCGTGTGCTGCACCAGAACTAGGTGGGTGGTCTCGAGCGGCACGGGCAACCGGTCGCGGAGCTGGTGGGCGCGCACGGCGATGCCGCACGTGAGCATGAGCTGCCAGAGCCGCAAATTCTTGAGGCAGATGGGGTCGAAGCGGCCGTCCTCGAGCAGGCTCGGGCCGACGTAGATCTGGTAGTCGAGGCCGTCGGTCTTCTGCTTCTCGAAGTAGTGCGGGAACATGGCCTGCGCGGCCAGCTCCTCGCGGTCGAGGTACGCGGAGATCGCCTCGGCGATGCGAGTGACGCTCTCCTCGAAGAGCTGTCGCCGGCGGTAGACTACGCCGAGTCGCGCGTCCAGTGCGCCGCGGTACAGCGCGATCCGCGCGCGCACGTCGGTGCCGAACTTGCCCAGCTGGTCGAACAGGCTCTCGACGTTCGCGCGCAGGAACCCCACCAGGCCGGTCTCGTCACCGGAGTTGACGCTCCGGTGGACCTGTGCGATGCGCTTGTCGACGCGGAAGCAGAGCTCGTCGAGCGCCGGGAGCGATTGCGCTTCGCAGGCGGCGCGCAGAACGTCGGCGGCGAGGCGGAGCTGGGTGAGGAGGTCGGCCTGGATAGCCACGCCACGCTGGGCGGACGCGCCGCGGATGTCGGCCAGGCCGTACAGCGGGTAGACGTTCTCGAACACGATCGGCTCCATCTCCGCGGCGGCGTCGGAGACGCTCTCGCTCTTCCGCTCGATTGTGTTGAACACGGCCTTCCGGAAGCGCCACTCCACGACCGGATGAATGGCCGTGCACTTCTCCTTGATCATGGCCTGGACGCGGGCATTCAGTTCCTCCACGCTCCGCTGGACGGCCATGGAGAAGAGCGGCAGCACCTCCTCGAGCTTAGGCAGGTGCGTGGCGTTCAGGTCGCCCGGCCGGGGCGAGATAAGCTCGAGCGTGCCGATCACCTTGTCCTGGTAGTGAAGCGGCGCGCAGACGAAAGTGCGGGCACCGGCGGCGATTAGCTCCTCCTCCGACCGCGTACGGTCGGGCCACGCCGCGAGGTCACCTATGATGACGGGCCGGTTCTGGATGACTGCGCGCTCGTACAGCGACCCCGTGAACTCGGACGTCTTGTGGTGCGCCGAGTCCGCGAAGATGCTGGCGCGATCGTGGCTCATCGCGTCGTTCAGCACGAGCACGCGGTCGCCCTCCAGCGCGGCCAGGCCCAGGTGCAGGCTGGGCCGCCGGAACAGCGTGCGAAGCTTGGCCTGGAGGCTCTCGAACCGGGCGCTCGACACGATCGACTCCTTGTCGATCAAGTCGCGCTTGAGCGAGGAGAGCACCTCCTGGTCGGTCACGTCGACGGCCTTGAGCACCATGAAGCCGCGCAACGTGACTGTCTCCGGAGGCACGAGCTCGCGGAGCTGGTCGAGGTCCACATTGCCGCTCTCGAGCTGCCGCCGCATGGCGTCGGTGAGCTTCGGCGCGGGCCCGTCGAGCTTCACGTCTACGAACCGCCAGTCGAAGTCCAGGCGGAAGTGCCGCTCCAGCGTGGTGGCCGGGTCCTCAGACGTGAAGACCACAGGGATCTCGACGCCGAGGTCGATCCCGTAGGTGCGCTCGAGGATCAGCTCGTAGGCAAGCAGGAGCTTTGCGGCCCGGAGCCGCTGCTCCTCCACGTTCACGCGGCCGCGGAACGTGCCGTCGTCGTTCATGAGCGTGCGACGGAATAGGCTCGTGGCGTAGAACGCCCGGAGCTGGAACGGAAAGAGCGCCGCGCCATACTCTTGCTGCCAGAAGGCGGGCGGGAACATGGCGCTCATCATGAGATCTACGAGCTGCGGGTGCTTCCCGATCACCGACACGTCATCGATGACCGCGGAAAGCTCGGGCGCCTGCTTGATCTTCTCGCGGACGATCCCGGGCAGCGGCCCACGGCCCAACTCGCTGTAGGCAGAGAGCTGAGTCCAGAACCGGATGAGTGGGGCCAGGCTCAGCTCGGTCCGGAAGGGCAGCGCGGCCGGGTGCGCGTCGGGTTGGGCCCCGACGTCAACCGAAGGCGATACGAGCCCGCTGGTGCCGGCCATGACGTGCTAGGCGCCCACCCCGTCGGGTTTCGCGGCGGCGCCGCTGCCGAGGCCGACGGCCTGCCGGATTTTCTCGAGCTGGCCCGCGTGGTCGTTCCAGTGATAGTCGAACATGGCGCCGAGATACATGTCGATCGTGATCTCGTCCGTGCCCATGAACTGCTTGAAGAGGGGAATACGCGCCTTGCGCCGCTCGAAGGCCGGCTCGTCAAGCCCTTCGATGTAGTCCAGGACACGGCGGCGCTGTGCATCCAGCGCCTCCCTAAACTGAGAGAGCGTCAGCTGTCGGCGCTGTTCGTCGAGGAATGTGTCCCCGGGGGCGATCTCTACGACGGGATAGTCGCGTTCCGAGAAGGTGGCGAGCGTGGCCGCGGGGTCGAAGCCCGGCTCGAAGAGCAGGTGCGAGAGCACCTCGCGCGTCGTCCACTCACCCGGGGCGTCCGCACGCTCCATGTGGGCGTCCATGCCCTGGAGTTGGCGGCTCAGGTTCTCGGCGGCCGCGTCAATCCGGCGCCGAAGGTCCTGCGCGTGCTTGCTGGCCATGGGGTCCTCCCGCCTCGCGGCCGCCCGGGGGCCGGATCAGTTGCTGCTTGATATCGATACTCCGGTCACGGCCGCGTCATGTCAACTGGACGGGACCGCGGGAATTTCAACCGCAACCCGCCTGACTGCGCAGGAAGCACAGGTGGACTCCACGATGGAAACGTGACGCACCGATTACTTCTCGATCACGGAACGGGTCACTCGCCAGGCTATCCGAACGACTCGAGGAGGGCCTTCGTGGCGGCGACCGCTGGAGCCTTGAATCCGTCGGTAAATCGCCGGTAGACAGGCGACAAAACCTTACGCGCCAGGGTAGTCCGACGCCGCCGATGGTAGAGTCGTGCGGCGCGTGTGGTCGACGCCGTTGCGGCTCACCAGGCGGACGCGGGCACCGTCCTGGTAGGCCGGCATGCGGTAGCCGTCGACCTTCTCCTCGTAGATCCAACCGGGGCGGTGAAAGGGCGCGCGGACGAGCGTTGGGGCCATCGGAGTGTACGGGCGGATCACCGTCGTTGGTTTACAGCCCTTACCGAACAGCGGACGCCCGCGTCATCGCTTGCCCTCCACCGCGCTCGCGCGCGCCACCGCTTCGATCGCCCACGCGCGCGTCTGGTCCGGGGTCCGCCCAGTGCGATGGTGCTCGTCTGGCGCCCGCCACGCCCAACCGTATTGCGCGAGGGCGGCCAGTGCGTGCGCGTCTGAGTCTCACTTCGTCGATGACGACGCCGGGCCGTGCCCGGTAGACCTCGACCACACGGCGCACGATGCGATCACCGTACGACGGCAGCCACCGCATCTCGTGATGCCGATCCCCGGCCGCTGATTCCTCAAAGTCGAACAGTCCTGAGATGCGCCCGTTGCCATCGACGACGAGGTTGTGGCTCCCGACGTCGCCATGCAGGAATGTTCTGTCGGCCGGCGCGATGACCTGCGCGCGATGCGCCTCGACAAGCGCGAGCGCCCTTGCCCGATCCGGCATTGCCTCGGCGCCTCGCACCACGTCATCGAGGTCTAGCTGCGCCGCCGCGGGTAGTCCCGCCGCGACGAGCGCATCGAGCTCATTCGACGAAAATGCCGTGTGCGACGCCGCGCAGAGCGCGGCGTGATCGTCGGCGTACGCGTCTCCGATCGAGCGATCCGCAAGCGCGTACTCATGGTGGAGGAGACCAGAACCGCCGACCACCTTTGTGCGCAGGCACACCGGGCCGTCTGCGAGCACGGGAACCGGGATCGCGACCGGCAAGCGACCCGCCAGACGGTGCAGGGTGAGCCGCTCGACCGCCATCCTTCGCTTCGTCGCTGCGTCGTGGGCGACGAATGCGACGTGTGTCGAGAACACGATGACCGTCCGGGCGGCCCGCACCTGGACGGAGAGCGGCGGGTCGGTGATCCCTGCGCGGTGCGCGACTGACATCGCCAGCGCAGCGGCGTGTCGCGCGTTCATCACTGCATCCGCCAACTCGACATTACGGCCGCCGCCGTGATGAGCGCGCCAGCCGCGCCGTCGCACTCTGCGCCGCGTGCCACGGCGTGCGTTCCCACCCGGTGCCGGTCGCGCTCGTGGGCAGGTGCTCCCAGGTCAGCTGGACGGGTTCTGGACCATGGGCCGCTCAGACGGCACGGCCGACCGCGTGACCTTCGAAGATTGCCTCCAGCGCCGTGCGAGGGGCGACGCAGTCGCCGACCATCCGGAGCTCGGGGACGTGGCCCCGGAGCTCGTGGGCCAGGCGGTCCTCGGCGACCCCGCCCACCGCCGCGACGATGCTGTCGACGCCGTCCAGCCGGTCCGGCTCTCCGGTGGAGAGGTCCTCGAGGACCACGGCGCGCCCCTCGACCGCACGCACCGCGCGGAGCGGCATCACCCGGACCTTCTTCTCCCGCAGGCGTGGCTGGACGGCGAGCATGCTGTAGATGGTGATCCGCGCTCCGTAGGCGACACCTCCCGTGATCAGCGTGACCCGCTTGCCGAGCTCCGCCAGATGCTCGGCGGTCGCGACCGACTGCCAGTTGCCGTCAGCCTCGATGAAGGCCACGTGGTGACCGAGCGCTGCCGGCTTCAGGAGCGCCTCCCAGGTCGAGAAGACGTGCGCCGCTCCCGGGATGACTAGCAGCTTCGGCCGCGCGCCGGTGGCGAGCACGACCGCGTCGGGCCGGAAGGCGAGGACGCGGTCGACGGTCGCCTCCACGCCGCATTCGATCGTCACCCCGAGCCGGCGACACTGCTCCTCGAAGAAGGTGCGCGCGTACGTGAACTCGCGGCGCGTCGGAATGCGGGCGGCGAGGTTGACCTGGCCGCCGACCTCGCGCTCGCGCTCCCACAGGGTGACGTCGTGGCCGCGGCTCGCCGCCACCCGGGCCGCCTCCAGCCCTGCCGGGCCACCGCCGACCACCAGCACGCGCCGGCGCACCGCCGCCGTCGTGAGCGTTCCCTCCCCCCACTCCGCTTCCCGACCCGCGGTGGGGTTCATGAGACAGGTCACCGGCTGGTGGAGCTCGATCATCGCGATGCAGCCCTGGTTGCAGGCGATGCACGGCCGGATCTCGTCGAGCCGACCGGCCCGCGCCTTGGCGAGCAGGAACGGGTCAGCGATGTGAGCGCGGGCCATGCCGACGAGGTCGGCCTCCCCAGCCGCCAGCACCTCTTCTGCGAGCTCGAGGCGATTGAAGCGGCAGACGGCGAAGACGGGAAGGTGGGGCACCACTGCCTTGATCCCCGCCGGCAGGTAGCGGAAGGCGGCGCGCGGGAAGTGCATGTCCGCCATCTGGGTGGCGAGCGAGTAGTGGGCGATGTAGGCCGAGTGGGAGACGTTGACGAAGTCGATGGGGACGGCGGCGGCGATCCTCGGCACCATCCGCTGCATGTCCTCGAGCCCGAGGCCGGGGGCCATGAACTCCTCGGCGCTGATCCGGATGCCGACGGGGAAGTCCGGCCCCATCGCCTCGCGCACGGCCTGCAGCACCGCCAGCGGGAATCGGAGTCGGTTCTCCTCGCTGCCCCCGTAGGCGTCCGTGCGGACGTTCGAGGCGGGGGAGAGGAACTGCTGCAGGAGATGGCCGTGGCCGAAGTGCACCTCGAGGCCGTCGAGCCCCGCCTCCCGCAGGTGGCGGGCGGTGAGGACGTGGGCGGCCACGACCGCCTCCATGTCGTCCTCGTTCATCTCGTGCGGGATCGGACCGCCCGGCGTCCACGGAATGGGGGACGCGCCCCAGGTGGGCGTGCGCCCGAAGTGGCCCTCAGCGTGCCGCCCGACGTGCACGATCTGGCCGAAGAGCCTCGTCCCCTCGGCGTGCACGGCGTCGGCGACTCGACGGAAGGCGGGGACGCCGCGGGGATCGTAGCCGATCACGCCCTGCGCGCGGCCGATGCTGGTCGGATGGACCCGGATCGCCTCGAAGATGATGAGCCCGGCGCCGCCGCGCGCCTTCTCCGCGTGATAGTGGACGTGCCGGTCGCTGGGCAGGTGATCGACGCCGTAGTTGGTCGTGTGGGCCGGCACGAAGATCCGGTTGCGCAGCTCCACCGGCCCGATGCGGAACGGCGAGAACACGTACGGGAATCGTGAGGTCACGTTGCTAGCCGAGGTAACTCCCGCCGTTGACGAGCACTCCCTTGCCGAGGAGTCGCATCGACTGGATCCCTCCCGGAATCGAATGCCTACTGTACTATCGTCGCCGAGTCAACGCGCGCGAGGAGAAGGGAGCGAGGCATGCGAAGCGGGCGAGCGTTCGTCGAGAGCCTCCGGGATGGACGGGGCGTGTTCCTGGACGGCCAGCGGGTGAAGGACGTCACCACGCACCCGGCCTTCGCCGAGCCCATCCGTCAGGTCGGCCTCATGTACGACCAGGCGCGCGAGCGCTGGGACCCCGCCGCCACGACGTACCTGGAGGCGGCGACGGGGCAGCGCACGTCGGCGATGTGGCTCGTCCCCCGCTCGTCCGCCGATCTTGCCCTGCGCCGCCAGGTGCACCGCGCCTGGTGCGAGCCCTCCGGCGGCGTGATGGGACGCACGGCGGACTCCGGCGCCTCGATCCTCACGGGGTTCGCGAGCCACCCGGAGGTCTTCGCCCGCGGCGGCGAGCCGTTCGCCGAGAACGTGCGCCGCTTTCACGCCCGCGCCCGCGACGAGGACCTCTTCGTCGCCTACGCGGTCGTCCCCCCGCAGGGCGATCGCACGAAGCCGGCTCACAAGCAGAAGGAGCCCTTCCTCTACGCGGGGGTGGCGCAGGAGCGCGACGACGGCCTCGTCCTCCGCGGTGCCCAGATGATCGCCACCTCCGCCGTCATGGCGGACTGGCTCATCGTCAGCTCGATCACGCCGCTCGCCCCCGGCGACGACGACTACGCGTTCTCCGTCGTGATCCCGACCGCCGCCGAGGGGCTGCGCATCTACCCGCGGCGGCCGTACGCGACCATGGCCACCAGCGTCTACGACTACCCGCTCTCGTCGCGCTTCGACGAGATCGACACCCTCGTCGTGCTGCGTGACGTGTTCGTGCCGTGGGAGCACGTGTTCATCCATCGCAGCGTTGAGCTGGTGAACGCCCAGTGGCACGAAGCCGCCGCCCACCTCCTCGTGAACTTCCACACCCTGATCCGGTTCTGCGTGAAGATGGAGTTCGTCGCCGGCCTCGCCCTCCGGCTGACCGAGCTCCACAACATCCAGGAAATGCCGCCGGTCCAGACCCAGCTCGGCGCCGAGATCGCGCTGGTCGGCGCCCAGATGGACGCCCTCGCCCACGCGGCGGAGACGGTACCGCTCGTGCGCAACGGGATCGCCCGCCCGAACCCGCTTTACGTCTATGCGGCCATGAACCTCCAGCGCCGCCTGGCGCCCGACCTCATGCGCACCCTGCGCGAGCTGGCCGGCGGCGCCTTCATCGCGGTCCCCTCCTCGCAGGAGGCCTTCGCCAGCGCGGAGACGCGGGACGACACGCACCGCTACTACCAGGGCGCGGAGACCGGGGCCGAGGAGCGGGTGAAGCTGCTCAAGCTGATCTGGGACCTGGTGGGAACGGAGTTCGGCGGGCGCCAGCTCCAGTACGACATGTTCTACTCGGCGGCCCAGCACGTCGCCGACATGCGGATGTACCGCTGGTACGACTGGACTCGCGCCCGCGCCGCCGTCGACCGCATGCTCCAGGGCTACTGACACGTGGAGTGACGATGATGCATCGCGCACCCCGCTACGGGTTTAATGAACGAGGCCGTCGGCCCGTGCGTTCGCAAAAGCCGACGGACGCCCGGAAGCTTGAAGACCCTAGCCCCCTGATGTCCCGCGCGGTTCTTTGGCCAACTCGGCGCGGGAGGAGATTGTCTTAGATCAACCCATTTATGCCATGACCCACGACCGACTTGTGCTGACCAACGCGAACGTCATCGACTGTGTGAGCGAGCAGCCCATAGCTGGTGGAAGCGTCGTGATCGAGCGAGGACGGATTGCCGAGGTCCTCGACGGGAGCCATTCGGCCGACACGCGCAACGCCGACGTGATGGACCTGGGCGGCGCGTATCTCTTGCCGGGACTCTGGGATGTCCATATTCATCCCGACTATCTCGCAGAGACAGGCGCCAGCGTTGTCGACCAAACCATCGTGTTTGGCCAGCGCCTCATGGAGGCGCTGACGGAGGCGGGCGTCGTAGGCGTGCGGTGCGCCGGCTCAGCGCACTTCATGGACGTGGCCTGGAAGCGGGCGTTCGATACAGGCCAGTACGTGGGCCCGCGTGTGTTCGCGGCCGGCCACTTCCTAACCAGCACGGGTGGCCACTTCCTGACGTCGGGCCATGCGCTCGAATGCGACGGCCCGTACGGCTTTGTCCGCGCGATCCGGGAGCAGATTAAGAACGGCGTTGACCACGTCAAGCTCAACCTCACGGGTGGGATCATGGGCCCGGCCTGGGACCGCCACTGGCAGTCGTTTCTCCTCGACGAGGAGCTCGAGGCGGCGTTCGCAATCTGTCGCGCCCGCGGTTTTCGTGTGATGGCGCATGCCGCCAACCCCGAAGCGGTGAAGACGGCCGTCCGGCTTGGCGCGCACAGCGTCGAGCACGGCTACATCATGGATCACGAGTGCGTCGAGCTGCTCCGCGCAAGTGACACCTGGTATGTACCCACGCTGGCGATCAGCCACCTCACACCGGATCAGGCGAGCGATCCGTGGGAGAAACGATGGGTCGAGCAGCGGAACCTGTCAGCCGACCTGTGTGAGCGCGCGGACCTGGCTTCCAGTGAGCACCGCGAGTGGTTCCGGCGAGCGCTCGCGGCCGGCGTGAGGATGGCGCTGGGCTCTGACATCCGCCCGCTAAAGGAGGCGGCGCTGCTCGAGCTGGGCCTGTGGGTGAAGGACGGAGCGACGCCGCGGCAGGCTCTTCTCGCCGCCACGCGCGATGCCGCTGAGCTCTGCGGTGTGGGCGCCGAGCTCGGAACGATCCAGCCGGGTAAGCTTGCCGATCTCATCGTCGTCGACGACGATCCGTTACGGGACATCAGGAACCTACGGCGGCTGCGTCTCGTATTCAAGGAGGGCCGCCTCGTCTCTGACCATCGTGCGGGGGCAATTGGTCGGCGGAAGGATCGCTAGCGCTCCACGAAAGGGGTGTCGCATGGCCCGCCGCACAGTATGCGGATACGTTCTCTACCTCGTCCTGGCTCCGTCGAGCCGGACCCATCCGCAGGGGGTCTCCCGAACTGAGGTTGTCTCAGAACTCGGCGAAGTAAGTGGCTCCCCGGGCTGGGCTCGAACCAGCGACTTCCTGATTAACAGACGAGGGCCGGTACAAAGCCGGCCCTCAGTCTTTCTGCGGTGTTCCGCGTAACACGTTGATCGTACGCAGTGTTACGCGCTCCCGCGTTCAGGACTGAGCAGGCCTGATCAGGCGCGGTCGGGACCCATCGGGCGAGCTTTTCGGAAGACAAATCACACAAAATCACCCAAGCGGGTGGCGTGCTCGACGACCTCGCTGACTTCATCGCCTGACAATCCGGACCGGGCCGCTAAGGGAAGACGGACTAGGATGCGATGCGTCGGTCTTTGCCGTCTGAAGGCGATCGGGCAGAAAGCCTCGCGACGTCTCGACTGTTAAGACGTCGGGCTTCACGCAACTCCATGTCTTTTCGCTCGCGTCGTTCGCGCAGCTCATTGAGGAGGAGAACTGCGACAGCGATCAGGCTTCCGACGACGAGAGGCACGATGAGGATGACAACGTAGCGGCTCATCCCGACCTCCTACGAGCCGTGCTGGCTTGGTGGCCTGGACCTTAGCGCTGATGCCGTCTCAGAGCAATCACGGGTACCCTGTCACGGCAACGACGGATGATGAGTCGCAGTGCGGCCCCATACATTTGCTTTCGGATTGACGGCGGGCAGCGGCTCACTGCCTGCTCGTGCGGCGTCACCTTTGAACGGTGGATCACCTCCTGGAATGCTGGGTTGGATCTACTGCGAATAGCAGGTCTGAACTGACACCCCTGCGGCGCAGCTGCTCATAAGTGACGGTTACCCTCCGGTTGACCACTGGGCTAGCGACAGTCTAGTCTCGGCCCACCGTCCCGACCTTTAGCGGCCCAGACTCCGGAGGCAGGCATGCAGTGTCCCCGGTGCCAGCACGAGAACCCGCCCCAGGCGAAATTCTGCCTGGAGTGCGGAGCCCGTGTAGCGCTGACCTGCACAAAGTGTCGTAGTGAGCTGCCCGCCGGCGCGAAATTCTGCTTAGAGTGCGGGGCGCCCGTCGCGGCACAGGCAACAGCCGAACCGCGGTTTACATCACCGGAGTCCTACACGCCGAAGCACCTCGCCGAGAAGATCCTCACGTCCAAGAGCGCCCTCGAGGGCGAGCGCAAGCAAGTCACGGTCCTCTTCGCCGACCTGAAGGGCTCGATGGAGCTGCTCGCCGACCGTGACCCGGAGGAGGCGCGGAAGCTCCTCGATCCCGTCCTCACGCTGATGATGGACGCCGTCCATCACTACGAGGGCACGGTGAATCAGGTGATGGGCGACGGGATCATGGCGCTGTTCGGCGCGCCGCTCGCCCACGAGGACCACGCCGTGCGCGCCTGCTACGCGGCGCTGCAGATGCAGGAGTCAGTCGCGCGGTACGCGGAGGGGGTCTTCCGCTCGCACGGGGTGCCCCTCCAGATTCGCGTGGGCCTCAACTCCGGCGAGGTCGTCGTCCGCGCCATCGGCTCCGATCTGCACATGGATTACAGCGCGGTCGGGCAGACGACCCACCTGGCCGCCCGCATGGAGCAGATGGCCACGCCCGGCATGATCCTGCTAGCCCCCGCGACCTTGCAGCTCGCCGAAGGATACGTGCAGGTCGCGGCCCGCGGGCCGATCGCGGTCAAGGGTTTGCCTGAACCGGTAGAGATCTTCGCGCTCACCGGAGCGAGTGCCTCGCGGACCCGACTCCACGCTGCCGCCACTCGGGGACTGACCCGGTTCGTCGGCCGAGACGCCGAGATCGAGCACCTCCGCCGGGCGCTCGCCCTCGCGCACGATGGCCACGGCCAGCTCGTCGCCCTCGTGGGGGAACCCGGGGTGGGAAAGTCCCGCCTCGTGTACGAGTTCACCCACTCCCACCGCACCCAGGACTGGCTCATCCTGGAAGCCGGCTCCGTGTCCTACGGCAAGGCGACCAGCTACCTGCCCGTCATCGACCTCCTCAAGCGCTACTTCAAGATCCACGATCGCGAGACCCACCGCGAGATCCGCGAGACGGTGACCGGCAAGCTCCTCACCCTGGACGAATCGCTAAAGCCCGCGCTGCCGTCGTTGCTGGCCCTGCTCGACGTGCCCGTCGAGGATGCCCACTGGCAGGCGCTCGATCCCCCCCAGCGCCGGCAGCGCACCCTCGACGCCGTCAAGCACCTCCTGCTCCGGGAGAGCCAAGGGCAACCGGTCCTCCTGGTCTTCGAGGACCTGCACTGGATCGATGCCGAGACGCAGGCGCTGCTCGATGGCTTGGTCGAGAGTCTCCCCACGGCCCGGTTCCTCCTGCTCGTCAACTACCGGCCCGAGTACCAGCATGGCTGGGTCAGCAAGACTTACTACAGCCAGCTGAGGCTCGACGCGCTCCCGCCCGAGAGCACGGGCGAGCTCCTGAGCGCGCTGCTGGGCGACGACCCGGGGCTGGGGCCCATGAAGCGACTGCTGGTCAGACGCGGCAACCCCTTCTTCATCGAGGAGAGCATCCGGACGCTCGTGGAAACGGGAGCACTCACCGGGGACCGCGGCGCCTATCGGCTGATCCGGCCGATCCAGGCGATCGACGTCCCGGCGACCGTGCAGGTGATCTTGGCCGCCCGGATCGACCGGCTCCCGGCGGAAGACAAGCGGCTGCTCCAGACAGCTTCGGTCATCGGCAAGGACGTGCCCTTCGCGCTGCTCCACGCCGTGGCGGAGGCGGAGGAAGAGGCAGTGCATCGGGGGCTCGTGCATCTTCAGGCGGGCGAGTTCCTGTACGAGACGCGACTCTTTCCGGATGCCGAGTACACCTTCAAGCACGCGCTGACCCACGAAGTGACGTACGGCACCCTGCTCCAGGAACGGCGCAAGGCTCTGCATGTCAGCATCCTCAGCGCCATCGAACGCTCTTATCCGGAGCGGCTAACCGAGCACGTTGAGCGGCTGGCGCACCATGCAGTGTGCGGCGAGATGTGGGGGAAGGCTGTTGGCTATCTGAACGAAGCCGGAAATAGGGCACTTCAGCGATCCGCGCTTCGGGAGGCGCTGGTCTCGTTCGAGCAGGGACTCGTCGCCCTGAAACATCTCCCGACGACTCGCGACACGCTGGAGCGGGCCGTCGACCTCCGCATCAGCCTTCGCTACGCTCTCATGCTGCTCGGAGAAGTGGCGCGGGTCCGCGAAACCCTTCAGGAAGCTCACGCTTTGGCGAGGAACTTGGGTGATGAGCGCAGGATTGGGTGGGTGTCTGTCTTACTGGCTCACAATTTCTGGCTGACCGGCGATCCGGACCGCACCATTGAACTGAGCCAAGCCGCCCTCGCTACTGCCGACGCCCTCGCGGATGATGATTTGCGCTTCGCAGCAGCGTACGGAGGTGGGCCGGCCCATTATCAGCGAGGCGAGTATCGTCGGGGACGGGACGCCCTGATTGAGGCCGTCCGGTCCCTTGAGCGCCACGCGCCCGGTGTGTCCCCGTTTGGTGCCCTTACTGTGCTTCCCTGGTATTTGGTCTGGTGCCTGGCCGAGCTGGGGGAATTCCAGGAGGCAGCCCTCAGAGGAGAGGACACGCTGCGGATCGCCGAGGCGACGACTCGACCCCTTAGTGTCGTGCATGCGTGTCTGGGCGTCGGCGGTGTGTACCTCAAGAAGGGTGATCTCGACAGGGCCATCCCGGCCCTTGAACGAGCACACTCCGTCTGCCGAGAGTGGAGCATTGAGCTTAACCTCCCTGGCGCTGCTGCGTGCCTGGGCCTGACCTATGCCCTCGCTGGGCGCGTCGAGGAAGCCCTTGCCCTGCTGGAGGCGGCCGTCGAAACGGACGCCGCCAAAGGAATCATGAGAAGCCATGCGCTGACGGTGGCCTGGCTGGGCGAGGCTTACCTCCTCGCCGGCCAACTCAACGAGGCCGGCCAGCGCACCGGGCGCGCACTGCAGCTCTCGCGCGATCACAAAGAACGGGGTCACGAAGCCTGGGTGTTGCGGCTTCTTGGAGAGATTGAGTCCCATGGCGATCCCGCTCCGAGCGCCAGAGCCGAAGAGCACTATGGTCGGGCGCTCGCTCTGGCGCAGGAGCTCGGTATGCGCCCCCTCGTCGCCCACTGCCACCTCGGCCTCGGCAAGCTCTACCGGCGCACGGGCAAGCGCGAGCAGGCGCAGGAGCATCTCACCATCGCGACGACGATGTACCGCGAGATGGGCATGACGTACTGGTTGGAGAAGGCGGAGGCGGAGTTCGCGGCTCTCAGTTGAGTCTATCGAGCAAAAGGAGGCCACCATGACTGGGCAGGACAACCTCCATATCGCTCGGGAAATGTTCGCCGCGTGGAATGCGCACGATGTGGAAGCCTTCGTCAAACGCCTGGACACGAAGACCACGTGGGAATCGGATGCCTTCCCGGCGCCGTTCTCCGGACACGACGGCGCACGTCGGTTCTTCAAAGTCTACGTGACCGCGTTTCCCGATCTGCACCTCGATATCGAGCAGATCCTGGCCGCTGGCGACAGCCATGTGGTCGTCCGCTGGCGTTCTCGCGGAACCCACCTCGGCCCACTCGCCGACATTCCGGCCACCGGGCGCAAGGCCAGCAATCACGGTTGCACGGTCATGGAAGTGAAGAACAACAAGGTTGGCCACGCGTATGTCTATTTCGACAACGCGCACCTGCTCCGTCAGATTGGAGTTCTGCCGGGGATCTGACACCAGGACCGGATTTGTCTGACCGAGCGACGCCACTCCACAAGTCTGGAAAGGCGCACCGTGGCGTGTCCGTGTGGGGTGGTGTTTGAGCGCTGGGTCACACAACCTCTCCAAGCTGGAGGATCGCCGCGACATCGCCGATCACCAGTGTGGGCAATCGACGACCCTCCTCAGCGCGAACGCTGCCCTGGCGATATAATCCCGCCAACCGCGGAACAACGGATCGGCCGACCACCCTTACCCCGAGGAGGCCTCCTATGTGGACCCGCCGCCAGGTGCTCGCGCAATTCGGTATCGCAGCCGCCGCTGTCCACACGCTCGACCCGCACGAGATCTGCTGTAGCGTGGATGCCCATGCGGCCACGCACGAGAAGAACCTATTCGAGCTCAAGAAGGTCGCCGACGGCGTGTACGCAGCGTTCGCCGGACCCGCGTTCAAGGTCAACTCAAATGCTGCCGTCATCCTGACGAATGACGGCGCCGTCGTCGTCGACACGCATTCGAAGCCGTCGGCCGCGGCCGCACTCTACAAGGAGATCCAGGGCATCACGAAGAATCCGGTGAAGAAGATCGTCAACACCCACTTCCACTGGGACCACTGGCAGGGCAACGAGCTCTACAGGGGCGCCTATCCCGCCCTCGAGATCATCGCCTCGGAGCAGACCCGCCAGAACATGACGAAGCCGGACGCTGGCGTCGGCGGCATTCCCTACATCGAAAAACAGCTCGCAGTATTGCCGGCCGAAATCGAGAAGCTGAAGGAGGAGGTTGCGAAGACATCGGACCCTGCTGCGAAGGCACGGGTTGAGTCGAATCTGCGCCAGACGGAGATGTATCTCGAGGAGCTGAAGAAGCTGAAACCGGTCCCGCCCACGCGCGGCGTTCCCGGCGGCGTCACGACGCTCCGCGAGGGTGGTCGTGAGATCCAGCTTCACGTCGTCGGTCGCGCGCACACCGACGGCGATGTCTTCGTCTACCTGCCGAAGGAGAAAGTGCTCGTGACCGGCGACGCCGTTGTTGGCTGGATGCCGTTCATCGGCGACGGGTACCCGGAGGATTGGGTGCAGTCGCTCGCGACGCTCGAGAAGCTCGACTTCACGCACATCATCCCCGGCCACGGCGACGTCGCGCCGAAGAGCCATGTCACGTTCCTGAAGAACTACCTGGCCGACCTGATCGCCGCCGTGAAGAAGGCGGCCGCGGACCGCGCGACGCTGGATGAAATGAAGCCCAAGATTGCCGACCTGCTGGCTCCGAAGTATGAGGCCGGGATGTCGAAGTACTGGATTAGCCGCTATCGTGAGCGGATCGATGTCAACATCGAGCACGTCCACAAGAAGGTCGTCAAGCCAGCCTGACGATTGCTGACGAGTGCCGCCCCGCGGGTCGGCGCAACCGTCCCGCGGGTGCCCTGCCGCCCTTCCCCGGGTCCGGTTAGGCTTGCGGAGTATGCGCATCCTCGCACGGGCAAACGGACTAAGATCCGACAGGCCATCGCTAGCCGGCCGGGTCGAAGAGGGGGGCTGGCCCTCCTCGAACAGGCATCGGACGAGGGCGGTAGCGCCGGACGGACGTTGGTCGTAGTCCGGGCGAAGGAGATGCTCCCCCAGGTGTATCCGCGTGCGACCCTCGACGCCAGCCGGCGCATCCGTGCCCGTGGCCTTGAGGCATGGGTCCTGCGGGTTCTCGCTGACATTGCCTCCAGGAGCGCGACGCCAGACTTCGAGAAAGCGCAGGGACTTTATCGTGAGGCCCTCGATCTGGCCGATATGCTCGGCATGCGCCCGCTCGTCGCCCACTGCCACCTCGGCCTCGGCAAGCTCTACCGGCGCACGGGCAAGCAGCAGGAGGCGAAGGAGCATTTCGCCACGGCGACAACGATGTACCGCGAGATGGGGATGACGTACTGGCTGGAGAAGGCGGAACCGGAGCTGGCGCGCGCATCAGGTTGACCCGCAGCAGAGGGGGATATCATGAGGCTCCCAATCTCGCTCCTCATTCTTCTCGCTCTTCTTGCGCCCGTGCCGGCCAGCGCCGGCCCTGAAGGCCAGATGACTCTGGTGCTCAACATCTCGACCGCGGCCCGGTGGTTCGATCCCTCCGAGTCCGAGGGTCTCATCACGCCCTTCATCTTCTACTTCATGATCCACGACGCGCTGGTCAAGCCCCTGCCCGGCAACCCGATGGCGCCGAGTCTTGCTGAGTCGTGGAGCGCCTCGGCCGACGGGCTCACCTACGACTTCGTTCTGCGCAACGGCGTGAGGTTCCAGAACGGCGAGCCGGTAACTTCAGAGGACGTGAAATTCTCCTTCGAACGCTACAAGGGCGCGTCTGCGAAGCTCTTGAAGGAGCGCGTCGCCGCCGTGGAGATCGTCGATCCGCACCGCGTCCGGTTCCACTTGAAAGGCCTGGCTCGATTTCATGACGTTCTATGGCACTCCAGCGGCGGGGGCGGCCTGGATCGTCCCGAAGAAGTACGTGGAGAAGGTCGGCGACGACGGGTTCAAGCGAGCACCGGTCGGCGCCGGGCCCTATAAGCTCGTTTCGTTCAAACCCGGGGTCGAGCTGGCCGTAGAGGCCAACGAGCAGTACTGGCGCAAGACGCCAAGCGTGAGGACGCTGATCGTGCGGTCGGTTCCCGACGACTCCACGCGCCTGGCCATGCTCAAGCGGGGCGAGGCGGACATCGTGTACAACTTCCGCGGCGCTTTGGCGGAGGAGCTGAGGCGGACGCCGGGCCTCACGCTGAAGCCGTTCTACATTCCTCTCCCCTTCTGGTACGTGTTCACCGAGCAGTGGGATCCAAAGTCGCCGTGGCATGATCGCCGCGTACGCCTGGCCGCCAACCTGGCGATCGACCGCCAGGCCATCAATCAGGCCGAGACGCTCGGGTTTTCGAAACTATCCGCCAGCATGATCCCGCAAAGTTTTGAGGGTTACTGGCCGGCCCCGCTTTATCCGTACGACTCCCAGAAGGCCAAGCAGCTGCTGGCGGAGGCCGGCTACCCGAACGGCTTCGACGCCGGGACCATCTCCGTCGATGCCGCGAACGGATCATTCGCCGAAGCGGTGGCCGGGTACTGGGGAGCGGTCGGGATCCGCGCGACCCTTCGCCCCCTGGAGCGCGC
>Ga0209055_1000853_pt1 | contig 20600 bp, 19 predicted proteins | sample GraSoiAngelo_110_FD_185875 | JGI IMG/M metagenome (GOLD analysis project Ga0209055, IMG submission 185875) | Grasslands soil microbial communities from the Angelo Coastal Reserve, California, USA - 14_0903_12_30cm (SPAdes) (version 2) | ecosystem: Environmental > Terrestrial > Soil > Grasslands ... | reverse complement strand
GAGCAGGATGATGGTCCGCCACAGGTATTCGTGCCACACCTCAAAGTCGGCGCGATTGTGAACGCCGAGGTAGAACAAGTGAACTAATCGGCTGAAGTTGAGCGCCAGCAGAGCGGGAAGTCCGATTGTCACAGCAACGAGTCGGTGGACGAGCGCTGCCGGATACGCGAACACGGCTGCGGTGAACAACACGACAGGCAAGACACCAACGCAGCTATAGGCGACCTCATACGCGAATCCCTCGGGATAGGAAATGACGGTCGCTGCTTGGACCGCCTCGACCCCGACCCAGTGCAGCAGAAGAACCGTCATCCTGGCGGTCCAGAGGGTCAGAGGGGCGAGAGCAGGTCCTACGAGCTCCTCTCGAAAGAGGAGCACGACAAGACCCGTGAAGACCGCCATGAAGGCGAAGAACCGCGCGTCGGCGGATCGCCTGCGTCCCAGGCCAGCAATCACGAGAACGAGCAAGAACCCAGCAAGGTCGGTTCGCGTGAGGCCAGGAGCCTTGGGCGGTGGCGGGGGAGGAGGCGTATCCGCGCGCTTAGCGACTTGGAGCAGACCGGCACCGCAGGGCCTTGGGCACTGCGTGGAGTCACGCGGAAGGGCGGTCTCCTGGAGCCTGCTGAGCACCTCCGGGGGTGACAGATGGGGTTCCCGTGCGAGCCAGAGGGCAACAGCGCCGGCCACATGAGGAGTGGCCATCGATGTGCCGTTGTAGCGGGCATAGCCGCCCTGGATCATACTGAGCACGCCGTCGTTCTGCCCATCGGCGTTGTCATCCCGGGTCACGTCGCCCCCGGGTGCCATGATCGCGACCACGCTCCCAAAGTTCGAGTACCGCGTGACCAGATGTCCGCGATAGTCGCTGGCTGCAACCGTGATTACGTGGTTGCAGCTTGCAGGGAGAAACCCTGACGCATCGGAGGCCTCGTTTCCCGCCGCGACCACGATCGTGACGCCAGCAGCCACCGCATCGTCGATGGCGGCTTGCGTCGAGGGTGAAAGCAGGCAGGGGCCGCGACCACCCAGGCTCATACTGATCACTTTGGCTGGGGTGGGGTTGGGCGGCGCTCCGGGAACCGGAAGGCCAGCCGCCCACCGGATGGCGTCGTTGATATCGGCAATGGTCCCGCCGCATTTGCCAAGCACGCGCACTGCCTGCACCCGGACGTTCCAGTTCACACCTGCAACGCCGACGCCGTTGTTGGTCTTTCCGACGCCAACGGTCCCAGCGACGTGCGTGCCATGCCAGCTATCGGGCTGTGGCGGGCTTCCAGGGAAACACTCACTGTCGGCCACCGCATCACCCGGATCCGTTGGGTCGCTGTCCCGCCCGTCCCCGTCATTGGCCCGTGCCGGATCGCTGATCATGTCGAAGCCGCCGATGTAATTGGGGGATCCGGCAATGTCCTCATGGGTGGGGAGAATGCCGGTATCAATCACCGCCACCACAACCTGACTGGACCCTGTGGTCAGGTCCCAGGCACGCGGGAGGTTGATCCCTCCTGGGGACTGGCCAGGGCCGGTGCCGTTATTGAAGTAATGCCACTGATCGCGGTACCGGGGGTCATTGGGAGCCGTGTCGGCGATTTCGAGGATATAGTTGGGCTGGGCATAGAGGACGCCGTCCCATCGGTTGATCTCTTGAACGAGGGCCATCGTCTTGTCCCGAATCTCAGCGGGGCGCATCGTGCCAGCCAGCGTGGGCACGATCCGATAGATCAATTCGCCCCCTGATGTGACACGCTCCATGGCCTCGGTGCCCATCTTCCGCAGTCTGTCACTTTGTGGGCTGACGGTGGGCTTCAGCTTCACGATCACTTCACCCGGAACGAAGCGAGGCTGGTCTGGCAGACGCCGCTCGAGCAGCTTTGTCACCGTCTCCGATGGAAGGTCAGCGGGCCGAGGTGGAAGGAGGTGGCAACTGAAGAGTCCGCAAGCCAGGATCGTTCCAATGGTGATGAAACGAGCAAGCCTCATTGCTTCCTCCACTTGTTCTCGACTATACTTCCTGGACTTCCTTGCGAGTGGTCGGGCACAACTGACACCAGGCGGCGTCGTGGATGTTCATACGATGAATTTTCTCCCCGCAATTATCGCCGTGACGGTGCTCGGAGCCTTACCGGAATCGGAAGCAAACTTCGTGCCGGGCGAGGTGATGGTTAAGTTTGTTTCTGGCTCAGATGCAGAAAAGGCTGTCAGAGAAATGAGTCAAAAGTTCCCACTTCGCCTCGATGACTTCGTACAGGTCGTGCGACACTTAGAGGCGAGTGTGCGCATACCTCTGACCGTGAGCCAAGTCACGAGCGGCAACTGGCTCGTCCTGAAGATCGACAGTGAGGCTTTGAGCCGGGGGATTGCTGATAGGCTTCGCGGGAATCAGAACGTCGCGGAGGCCGAACTTCTCGGTGAAGACAAAAAGCCAGTCGGTTACTTGCCACCGAAGAAAATCGCGGTGAAGTTCGCGCTGGGGAGCCAGGAGGCCAACACAATCAGCGAGAAGCTTACGAATCGGGACGAGGGCGACTTCGGCACTCTGATGTCGAAATTGCAACAGCGAGCGGAAAGCCCGCTAAAGGCAGAGGTCACGGCGCAAAACACTCTGCTGCTTCAAGTTGATCTCGCATCCTTGACTCTGACCTTGCAGGACCGGCTCAGGTCCCTGCCCTCCGTTGAATCCACTCAACTGAACTATGTGATGACCACGTTTTAAGCTGTCAGAAAAAGGTGCCTAGCCCCTTTTTCCTGACGCTTCGAAAGTCGGTGGGCACGGCGTCACCGAGCCGCGAGGCCGGCCGGCGTGGAGTGCCGTTTCGACAACCGGGACCCCAGCCAGGCTTTCAGGGCGACGGCCAGGCGGTGCGGGGGCGAGAGCGTGATGCGCCGACTGAACACCTGGTAGCGGCAGGCTTCGATCCGTTCCAGGATGGTGTGATAGATCGCCCGCATGATTTCGGCGGGAACCAGCGAGCGGCGGTCAGTCTCGGGCAGCGCGGCCACGGCGGCTCGATAGTACTCCTGGGCGCGACGGCACTCGAACTCCATCAGGTCGACGAAAGCCGGTGTGTAGGCGCCGGCTAAGAGATCCTCCTCGCGGTACCCGAATCGCTTCAGATCTTCCGTCGGAAGGTAGATGCGCCCGCACGCGGCGTCTGTCTTGAGGTCGCGCAGGATGTTCGTCAACTGGAAGGCGACGCCGAGGTTGATGGCGTAGGTCTGGGCTTCGGCCGTGCGGGTCCCGAAAATCTTCAGGCAGACGAGCCCGACCGCCGACGCGACTCGGTAGCAGTACTGGTAGAGCTCGCGGAATGTGGCGTAGCGGCTGACGGTGAGGTCCATTTCCACGCCCGCGATGATGTCGTCGAAGTAGTCCCGGGGGATCCCCAGCCGACGGATGTGCTCTCCTAGGCAGGTCATCACGGGCGGGAGCGATTGGGCGCGAGACGCCGCCGCGCTTCGCCCCGTTCGATACAGGCTGCCGAGCTCTTCACGCCAACGTGCCAAGCGGTCGTGCGGGTTCGAGCCGGGCTCCGGCTCGTCCACGACGCTGTCCACTTCCTTGCAGAAGGCGTAGACCGCGTGCATCGCGTCGCGGCGGTCTGGAGGGAGGAAGAAGAACGAGTAGTAGAAGTTGCTGCCGCTCCGCTTGGCGAGGGTGGTGCAGTAGGCCTGCGCTTCCTGGCTTGTCATCCTATCCTGCGCGCTCCGTCCGGGAGGCGATGCCCGAACCGGTGGGGATGGAACAATGAGACAAGCAGCTCCACGCCGTCCACCAGGCGGGGGCCGGGGCGGTTGAAGTACGCCGGGCCTTCGACGGCATAGACCGCGCCGGCTTGGACGGCCGGCAGATCCTTCCAGCCAGGGCGTGAGGTCAGGAGGTCCAGTTCGGTCGCCGTCCGGTCGATGGTGAAGCCGCAGGGCATCACCATGAGCACATCGGGCTGACAGCCCAGGACGCGCTCCCAGGGGACGACTGCGGATGGGGCGCCGGCTTCTGCCAGCAGCTCCACGCCGCCGGCCAGCCGCACCATCTCCGGCACCCAGTGGCCCGCGCAGTAAAGCGGCTCCAGCCATTCGAGGCAGGCCACCCGGCGGGGACGGTCTCCGTCAACCTGGGCCTGCACCTTGGCGACCCGGGTTCTCAGCGAGTCGACCAGCCGGTGGGCTTGCACATCCCGTCCGGTGGCTTTACCGATGGCTTCGACGTCGTGGTACACATCCTCCAGCGTGGTGGGATTGAGCGAGAGAAGCTGTGGCGTCCGCCTCAGCCCGGCCAGCGCCCGCTGGACTTCGCTCGGCGTCACCGCGCAGACGTCGCAGAGACTCTGCGTGATGATGAGGTCCGGATCCAGCCGGCGCAGCAAAGACTCGTCGATCCGGTACAGGCCGCTCCCGTTTTGGAGTGCGTCCCGGACCTGCCGGTCGATGGCCGGACTGCTGGTCTTCTGAGGGTCCACGGCACTGCGGATGATCACGGGCTTGTGCCGGATTTCCGGGGGGTAGTCGCATTCGTGGCTGATGGCCACGAGGTCGTCCACCAAGCCGAGGGCGGCCACGACTTCCGTGGCCCCGGGGAGCAGTGAGCAGATGCGCATGCTCAGCTCCAGAACCGTCGCTCGAAGGCGTTGAGATCGTACCCCTTCAGTGTGGAGGTGACGGCATCCGCGCCCGCGAGCTGGTCGGCCGGATAGGTTGTGGAGACCGCCAGGCAGCGCATCCCGGCCGCATGGGCCGCCTGGATGCCGGCGATGGTGTCTTCAATGACGAGACAGTCCGACGCCTGGACCGTCGCCCGTCGGTTCAGGGCCTGCAAGGCGTGCAGGTATCCTTCTGGATTGGGCTTCCCGTTCCGGATGTCCTCGGCCGCGGTGATGTGCTCGAAGCTGGACCGCAGTCCGACGCCTTCAAGTATAAGTTCGATCTCGTGGCGCAGCGCGCCCGACACGATCGCGAGGCGGTGGCGGCCGGCCGCGCGCTTGACGAAGTCCGCGATGCCTGGATAGACAACCGGTGTGATCTTGATCTGCTCGAGCATTAAGACCGCTTTCCGTTCGACGAGGCGGCGAACGGTCTCCGGCGACGCGGGCCGCCCGTGCGCCGACAGGACAGCCCGAAAACACCCTTTGTCGTCCAGGCCCACGTACTTCTGGTAGTAGTCCTGTTCACTAAGAGGCAGCCCTTCCTCGTGCAAGACCCGTTGGAACATCCTGAAGTGGAGCGGCTCGGTGTCAGCCAGGACGCCGTCGAAATCGAAGATGATTGCCTTCAGCACGGGCTTGTTCTGAGTTCTCCCGGGAAGGCCGCATTATAGCATTTCTAGAGCATTATCAGGCCGGCGTATCCGACCACGCGGTGGACATCGCCGCTGACATCCGCCGACGTTGCATAGCGCACGAGCTGCGCCTGCCGTGCGCCCAAGGTCCGGGCGGCGAAGAGCACGGCGGTGGTGGGCACGTACCCGCACATGGTCACCTGATGGGTCTCGACGGTCTGGTGGAGACGCTCCCCGTCGAGCGCGTGGATGGCCTCGATCGCCAACCGGTCCTGCTGGTGGGCGAAGGCCTCGGCGGTCAGTCCCGGAGGCGGCGACTGGCCGAAGCCTGGCCCGCAGTGCGTGAGATCGGTGCTTGCGATGAGGAGCGGGGGCGTGGAGACTTCCTTGATCACGGCGGCGAGCGCGGAGCCCACGGCCCGGCAGGTCTCAAGGTTGCGGAAGCCGAGAACGATGGGCAGGATCTGCATGTCCGGTCGTAGCGCGTGCAAGAACGGGAGTTGGACCTCGAGGCAGTGCTCGCTGAGATGGGCGATATGGTCAGGCTGCGCCTGCGGGCAGCGTGCCAGAAACGACCGGGCCAGGTCTGCCGCGACCGTCAGCGAGCCGCCAGGCAGCAGCCATTCGCCCTCACTGTAGACCGAGAGAGGCGGGCCCAAGCCCGTGTGGTTGGGACCGACCAGAATCGCGGTGGAAGGGAGCGTGACCCGGCTGTACACCGCTCCCGCGACGGCGCCTGAGTACATCAGCCCGGCGTGCGGGCAGATGATGGCGGGGGAGGCTACGTGGGACACATCGGGCTCGAGCAGGGCGCGCACCTGCTCGCGCAAGCGCTCCGGCGTCCCCTCGTAGAAGCGCCCGGCGCAGGCGGAAAGGCGTTGTGCTGGAAGCGTTCCCATGATCCTATCCGCTCAACACCCTCGCCTCCGCTAGGATTGACGCTGGGCCAGCAGCGCGGCGGTGAAAGGTCCCGTGCGCGGGTCCAGCGCCCCTTCGCGATAGGCGAGCACGCGGAGTTCTCGGCACAGGGAGAGGAGCTCGTTGTGGCCGAGGCAGAACTCGCGCCGCCTTGGGTGGCTGAACCGCTCGTGATTGTCGATGAGAAAGGTTTCGTACACGAGCAGACCACCCGGGTTGAGGGCGCGCATGATCTGGGGGAACAGGTCCCGCTGCAGGTAGTAGAACACCACGATCAACTCGAAGGAGGCGGGGGGAATCGCCGGCTCCTGCTCGAGGTCTACCAGGCGCGTGGTGATGGTGGAGAGCCCGAGCGTCTTGGCCGTGGTCTGGACCTCCTCAAGCGCCGCTGCGTCCCGGTCCCAGGCCTCGACGCGGAATCCTTCCTGGGCGAGATAGAGCGTGTGCCGGCCGCGTCCGCAGGCTAAGTCGAGCGCGTGCCCCGGAGTCAGGAAGTCTCGGTGTTGCGTGAGCCAGGCGGCAGGACGACCTCCGTGCGGGCCGCTGGCTGCTTGGCGCGTGATCCTGGCGCCGGTGGATTCGCGGACGCCGTGCACCGGCGGTTTGAGCTTGCGGACCCAGAGCTCCACGGCCGACACGGAGAACTGCCCGAGGATGGCCTGGGCGAGTCGTTCAGCCAAGGCCTCCAGCAAGTGGAACCGTTCGGTCCGGGCGATGGCGAGGACCTGGTCGGCCACCTGCGCGTAGTCCACCGTGCGCGCCACATCGTCCGTGACGGCCGCCAAACGCATGTCGACGTACAACTCAAGATCCACTGCCATCGGTTGGGGGGTCTCGCGCTCGCGCTCCGAGACGCCGCAATAGCCTTGAAACTCCAGACGTTCAATGACCAGCCGGTCGCTCACAGTCGAGGCTCCTGCACGGGGTTCGCGAGGACACGCTACCCAGACTCTGCGGGCAATGTCAAGGCGAAGCCCGCCTGGATTTCCCTTGACTTGGATTCCAGCCGGCCCCTACAATTTACTGAATGATCGAGCCTTTTTCGATTCTATAGAACCGGGACCTATGAGCGAATTCACCCACTTCGACGAATCCGGTCGCGCGCGGATGGTGGATGTCTCCGAGAAGGCAGCCACCCACCGGACGGCGACAGCTCAGGTTCGGATCCTCATGCAGCCGGAGACTCTGGAGAAGATCCGCCGCGGGAAGATCGCCAAAGGGGATGTCCTCGCCGTGGCTCAAACGGCCGGGATCATGGGAGCGAAGCGCACGCCGGACCTGATTCCCATGTGCCACCCGCTGCTGATCACCAGCGTGGACGTCGATTTCAAGGAAGACCCGCAGCCCGACCGCAACGGCTACTGCAGCATCACGGCGACGGCGACCGTCAAGACCACCGGGCAGACCGGGGTCGAGATGGAGGCCCTCACTGCGGTGTCCGTCGCCGCGCTCACGATCTATGACATGTGCAAGGCCGTGGACCGGGGGATGGTGTTCACCGACATCTGCCTGCTGGAGAAGGCCGGAGGCAAGTCCGGGACTTACAGACGGAAGCAAGCATGATCACGCTCAAGCTGTTCGGCATGCTGAAAACCATGGCGAAGAACCAAGCCGAACTGCGCGTCTCGCTCAACGGCGGCCGCACGGTGGGGGATCTGGTCGGCCTTCTGGAAAATGACTACCCCGCAATGGCCGAGCTGATTCACAAGAAGAAGGTCCTGGTCTCCGTCAACCACGAGATCGCCCACCAGGACACGGTCATCAGCGAGGGTGATGAAGTGGCGTTGCTGCCCCCGTTCGCCGGCGGGGCGCCCGCCGGTCCCGAGGACATGCTGGTGCGGGTCCAGCGGGAGGACTTCTCGATCGATGTCGAGCTGGCGCGGGTGCGGGCCCGCTCCAGCCGCATCGGGGGGATCGCGATCTTCCTGGGCACTGCCCGGGACCGGTCCAAGGGCCACGACGTGTCCGGCATCAAGTTCGAGTATTACGAAGGGATGGCCCAGAAGAAGCTCCGCGAGATCCGGGAGCGGGCCCTGAGGGACTTCGACGTGATCGAAGTCCTGATCATCCACCGGTACGGGGACATCCAGGTCGGCGAGAACATTGTGCTGGTCATCGCTGCCGCCGAGCACCGGGCCGAGGCGTTCCGGGCCTGCAAATGGAGCATCGACGAGCTCAAGCAGATCACCCCGATTTGGAAGCTCGAGACCACGCCTCAAGGCGAGGTTTGGGTCGAGGAACATCCATGAGCCCACTCCCGCTAAGCCGCGAGCGGCCGACCGTCACCGACACCTTCGGCCGGCCGCTCCGCAGCCTGCGCATTTCGGTCACGGACCGGTGCAACCTGCGCTGCAAGTACTGCATGCCGGAGGAGGAGTACACCTGGCTGCCGCGCGAAACCATCCTCTCGTTCGAGGAGATCGCGGCGCTGGCCGACCTCTTCACGGAGCTCGGCGTCGACAAGGTGCGCCTGACCGGCGGCGAGCCTCTGCTGCGCAAGGACCTGTCTGTACTGATGCGCATGCTGCGGCGCAATCCCAGGATCAATGACCTCGCCCTGACGACCAACGGCGTCTTGCTGGCGGAGCAGGCGCAGACCTTCTACGACGCCGGTCTGCACCGCGTCACCGTGAGCCTGGATACGCTCAAGCCCGAACGGTTCAAGGCCTTGACGCGGCGGGACTGCTTCCGACAGGTTCTGGAAGGCATCGAGGCGGCGGCGCGGGTCGGATTCAAGGGGCTGAAGTTCGACACCGTGGCCATTCGCGGGTACAACGATGACGAGCTCGTGGACCTGATCGAATACGGCAAGGGCTTCGGCGGCGAGGTGCGCTTCATCGAGTACATGGATGTCGGGGGCGCGACGGACTGGTCGATGGACAAGGTCCTCTCCCGGGCTGCCATGCTGAAGATGCTCAGCCAACACTATGGGCCGATCGAGCAGGTCTTGGAAGAGAGCTCCGCGCCGGCGCAGCGGTTCGCCCTGCCGGACGGCACGACATTCGGCATCATCGCGTCCACGACGACGCCCTTCTGCGCCACCTGCGACCGGAGCCGGCTCACGGCCGACGGCATGTGGTTTCTGTGCCTCTACGCGACGGAAGGGACTGATCTGGGGCAACTGTTGCGTGCCAGCGCCTCGCGGGAACAAATCAAGGCCCGGATTCTCGCCGGGTGGCAGGCTCGTCGGGATCGCGGCGCCGAACAGCGCAAGGAGCTTGAGCGGGTCGGAATCAGAGCGAGGCTGGTCGAAATCGAACGTCTCCGACAGGACCCCCGTCTCGAGATGCATACCAGAGGTGGATGACACCTGAGTTTCCCTTCTTGTCCGTGCTGGGACTGGGCTTCCTGCTGGGCGCGAAGCATGCGCTCGACGCCGACCATGTCGTCGCCATCTCCACGATCGCGAGCGAGCAACGCGGCCTGGGGCGCGCCTGCACGATCGGGTTCTGCTGGGGAATTGGCCACACGCTGGTGTTGCTGCTCGCTGGCTTGGCGGTCCTGGGCTTCAAACTCACGATTTCAGGCGACTGGGCGAGGCTGTTGGAAGCCGCGGTGGGGCTCATGCTGGTCGGGCTCGGCCTGTCGGTTGGGCTGACGCTCTGGCGCGAGCGGCTGCACATGCACCCGCACGCGCATATGGAGGGGGCCGCGCACGTACACGTCCATTCCCACCGGGACGGTCCTCACCACGCCCACCTGCACCGTTTTCGGTTGGAGTACAAATCTCTCGCCGTCGGGATGGTCCACGGCCTGGCGGGGAGCGCGGCGCTGCTCCTGCTCGTCCTGGCTGCCGCCCGTTCCGTCCTGGACGGTCTGCTCTACATCCTGGCGTTCGGTGCCGGCTCGATCGGCGCGATGGTTCTGTTGGGAGTCATGCTGAGCCTGCCGTTCGTCTTCACTCCGGTGCATCTCGTCCGCACACATCTGGCGCTGCGAGCGCTCGCCGGTCTAGTCAGTGTGAGCCTGGGAGGGCTCATCCTGTATGAGTCCGTTGTGCTGTGACAGGTGTTGAAAAGCCTTCGGACGACGCTCCGTTTCAGTCAGGTGTCACATTGACTTATGCCTCTTATTTTGTCTACTCTAGGCGAACTTTGACGTCACGCGCTCAGTGACTTCGCGCGCAGCACACCCCCGATACTTTTTCGTATTCTTGCGTAGATGAGGGCGGGCCTGGAGGAAATTACATGAGCATCGTTGTCGGGGCCAAGACCGATGTCGGTCTGAAGCGTCCCCACAACGAGGACGACCTGTGTGTCGATCCCGAGGTCGGGCTCTACGTGGTGTGCGATGGGCTGGGTGGACGGAATGCGGGGGAGGTTGCTAGCCGCTTGGCGGTCGAGGTCATCCAGAAGCATGTCCGCGAAGCGTGGCGGGATGCGAACCTGCCCATGGTCGGGGCGTACGACAGGCAGTTCTCCCCCTTGACCAATCGGTTGGGCAGCGCGATCCGGCTGGCGAATCAAGCCATCCGCGACGCGGCAAAGAATCGACCGGATCAGGAGGGCATGGGGACGACCGTCGTGTCAGGCATGCTCAACGGGCAGGTGCTGTCAGTCGCCCATGTTGGGGACAGTCGCATGTACCTGATCCGTGGGGATACGATCGAGCCGTTGACGGCGGATCACTCGCTGGTGGCCGAACAGGTCCGGCTGGGGCTGCTGACGGAAGAGGAGGCTGAGCGGTCGCTTCAGCAGAGCATCATCACCCGCGCTCTGGGTATCGACGACGCCGTTGACGTCGAACTCGATGAGGTCCCGTTGGCACAGGGGGACGCGCTGCTCTTGTGCTCCGATGGCTTGACACGCGGCGTGAAGCCGGCGGCGATCCTTGACGTCGTCCGGCGGGAGAGGGATCCACAGGCTGCGGCGGAATGCCTGGTCAAGCTGGCCAACGCGGCTGGTGGCCTGGACAACACCACCGTGATTCTCGTCTCCGTTCGGCACGGCGCCGGCGAGACGCCCATGCGACAGGTCTGGAAGTGGCTGACGAGCTAATGCGTGAGCGAGGGGAACGTCATGCCGAAGATCTTTCTGAAGTTCAACGAGCAGGTTCTCAAGGAGATCCCGCTCGACAAGCCCCGGTTGACGATCGGTCGCAAGCCGGACAACGATCTCGTGATCGACAACCCGGCGATGTCCGGCCACCACGCTTTGATCTTCAGTGAGGAAGGCGTCTTCTTTATCGAAGATCTAGGGAGCACCAACGGCACCTTCGTCAATGATGCGAAGATCCATAAAGAGAAGCTGAAAAATAACGATCGTGTCGCTCTCGGCGCGCATGTCCTGATCTACCAGGACGAAATCACCCCAGCTTCGCCTCCTCCCAGGGAGACCGAGTCGGACAAGGCGATGCTTCCGGACCCTGCCAAGCAGCAAGAACTGGTGAAAACCGTTCCGGGAACCACGAAGACCACCGCGGTGGGAGGAAAGACGGCGGAGAAGGTCGGGCGACTGACCGTGGTCTCGGGCGAGACGGACCGGAAAGCGTACGAGCTGACGGGCCATCTGACCGTGATCGGTGCGGAGGATACCGCGACGGTGAGGCTCACCGGTTGGTTCGCTCCGAAGAACGCGGCGCTCATCAGCCTGCAAGGCTCGGGCTATTTCATCAGCCTGCCGGAAGGGGGCAAGAAGATCACGGTGAACGGAGAGGTGGTCCAGGGGAAGAAGTCACTGCATGATGGCGACGTCATCATCATTGCTGGCGTTCATTTTCAGTTCTCTCTGAAGTAAGGCACCGGAGGCGGTCCAGTTGATCACTGCGAGGCAGCGCTAAACGCCAGTGGCTAGCAAGAAAGAACAGCTCAGTACCGATCTCGCCAAGTTTGTCGAGCAGAGTCAATGGGCCAAGGCCGTCACGTGCCTGCAGGGCCTGGTTGAGCTCGAGCCGGCGAACGCGAATTACTATCTCCGCATGGGTGACTATAGCGTCAAGGCCGGCAACAAGCCCGCTGCGGTCAAGGCCTACTACCGGGCGGCCAAGCTGTTCGTGGATTCCGGCTTCTCGGTGAAGGGCATCGCGACGTACAAGATGATCCTGCGATTGGCTCCGGAGGAGAAGCAGGCCCAGCAGTTGATGCGGGCCATCAATTCCAGTCCTGCGGTCGCCTCGGCGCTTGCGCTACCGCCGTTCCTCGCTCCTGAGGAGCCAGCCCCGCCGCCGCTCCTTGCTCCTGAGGCGCCGGCCCCGCCGTCGCTCCTTGCTCCTGAGGAGCCAGCCCCACCGCCTCCCCTTGCTCCTGAGGCGCCACCACCGCCCCTTGCTCTTGATGTGCCACCACCACCTGTTGCTCCTGAGGCGCCGGCCCCACCACCACCGCCGGTGGCCCCACCGCTGCCTGCTAGGAAAGCCGCGCCCCCTTCCCCGCCGCTGGTCGAGGTCGCGCCTCCTCCTGCGCTCGCGCCGGAGCCGGTCCAGGAGCCTGAGGTCGAGGTGATGGGGTCTGATCAACTGGAAGTGAAGAAGGACATCAATCCCCTGTTCGCTGCCTTTAGCGAGGAAGAGTTCGGGGCCATCGTAGACAAGCTCGAGCCGCTGCAGTTCATGGCTGGCGAGCGCATGATTGCCGAGGGCGATGAAGGCGATGCGATGTACTTGATCAGCCGGGGTGGAGGAAGGGTGATCAAAGAGATTGATGGGCAGGAAGTAGTCCTGGACGAGCTCGGCGAAGGAGAGTTTTTCGGCGAGATGTCTCTCCTGGTAGGGGGGCCCCGCAGCGCGTCCGTCTTCGCGACCGCCGATACCGAAGTGTTGCGGCTGAAGTCGTCAGATCTGTTCGATGTTATCAAGCAGTATCCCAACATCGAAAACGCCCTGGAGCAGTTCTACGATAAGCGATCCAAGGCGACTCGACAGAAGATGAAGGAAGTTCGCAAATAGGAGAACGGCGGTGATCATCAGGGTCCTCGGGTGCCACGGTTCAGAGTTGACCATCGTAGACGGCCAGGGCGGCACCTACGAATGCCGGACTTGCGGATTTCTCGTCAACGAAACCTGCATGGTGGACGCCGGCTCCGTCAGTGCCGGGCTCCAAGAGGCCGAGGAGGGCAAGATCCGCCACGTCCTCCTCTCGCACGCTCACTTCGACCACATCAAAGGCCTCCCGTTGCTGGCCGACAACCTCGCCGGGCGGGTCCAAACCGGGCGGGTCCAGACCGAACCGGTGAAGATCCGCGCGCTCTCCGAGGTGCTCGATGGGTTGCGCCGCCACATCTTCAATGACGTCGTGTTTCCGGACTTCACGCGCCTGCCCACGAAGGACTCGGCGCCGCTGGCGTACCACGCGCTTGACGAAGAGAAGACGTTCACCTTTGACAATTTGGAAGTGACCGCCGTCCGGGTCAACCACATTGTGCCGGCCGCCGGGTTCATCGTCCGACACGGGAATTCCGCCTTCCTTTACAGCGGGGACACCGCGGAGACGCGGCGCATCTGGGAGGTGGCGGCCAAGGAGCCGAGACTCAAGGCCGCGTTCATCGAGACCACCTTCCCGAACGACTTCCACAACCTGGCCAAGGTCAGCGGTCATCTGACTCCGGAGACGTTCGCCCGCGAGTTCGTCAAGCTGGGGCGGCCGGATCTGCCGGTGTACATCTACCACCTCAAGCCGTCGTACCGGCATGTCATTGAGGCGGAACTGAAGCGGCTTAACCTCCCCAACCTGCACGTGCTCGAAGAGGACCAGGTCGTCCGCATCTGAGCGGGCATCCGGCCGACCCCGCCATGGCGTGGTTCAAGAAAGAAGGCTCTGCCCCGGAGGATCAGGACCGCAGGAAGGTCAAGGTTCCCGAGGGCCTCTGGCTCAAGTGCAATCACTGCCGCGCGATCGTGTATCGCAAGGAAGTGGAGCGGAGCGCCAGGGTTTGCCCGAAGTGCGAGTACCATTTTCCCATCTCCGTTGAGGAACGGATCGACCTGCTGTTGGACCTGGGCAGCTTCCGGGAGTGGTCCGCCGGGCTGGAGCCGATGGATCCCTTGCATTTCAAGGACACCCAGCGCTACAGCGAGCGCCTCCAGACGGCCCAGCAGAGTACCGGTAAGAAGGACGCCATCGTGATTGGTGAGGGGCGGATCAACGGCGCCCCGGTGGTCCTGGGCGTGTTCCACTTCGGGTTCATGGGCGGCAGCATGGGCTCGGTGGTGGGCGAGAAAGTGGTGGCCGCCGCCGAGGGCGCCCTGCGCGAGCGTATCCCGCTGGTGCTGGTGACCACGTCGGGCGGGGCGCGGATGCAGGAGGGCATTCTCTCGTTGATGCAGATGGCCAAGACCGCGGCCGCCATCGGCCGCCTCGCCGCGGCGCGCATCCCGTATGTCTCCATCCTCGCCGACCCGACCTTCGGGGGCGTGACGGCTAGTTTCGCGATGCTGGCGGACGTCATCCTGGCCGAGCCCAAGGCCCTCATCGGGTTCGCCGGCCCGCGCGTCATCCAGCAGACCATCAAGCAGCAGCTCCCGCCGGAGTTTCAGCGTGCGGAGTTCCTGCTGGAACACGGCATGATCGATCTGATCGTGCCCCGCAAGCGCCTCAAGGAGACTGTCTCCAGCCTCGTGGCGTTTTTCTAGCTCCTCACGGAGGCCGTTCCATGGATGCGAGCATCGAGCGCAGCATCGCCTTCCTGTATGGCCTCCAGCGTCATGGGATCAAGCCGGGCCTCGACCAGACTCTGGCGCTGTTGTCCGCTCTGGGCGACCCGCAGCGCGCGTTCCCCGCGATTCATGTGGGCGGGACGAACGGCAAGGGATCCACGGCCGCCATGGTGGCCGCCCTGCTGGCGAGCCAGGGCTATCGCGTGGGCCTCTACACCTCTCCCCATCTCGTGGATTTCTCGGAACGCATTCAGATCAATGGTCACGCCATCCCTTCCGAGTGGATCAGGGAACTGACTGAATGCGTCCGGACAGCTGCGGAGTCCCATCTGGCGGAACCGCCGACGTTCTTCGAGGCGACGACCGTCGTGGCGTTCGCCTACTTCGCCGAGATGCGGGTTGAGCATGCGGTGGTGGAAGTCGGTCTGGGAGGACGCTTCGACGCCACCAACGTGATCGCCCCGCTGGTCTCGATCATCACCACGATCGGGCTTGACCACCAGGAGTTCTTGGGGAACACGCTGGAAGCCATCGCGTTCGAGAAGGCCGGGATCATTAAGCACGGGACGCCCGTCGTCGTGGGCCGGGTGGGTGAAGGGCCCTTGTCCGTGATCCGCGCCGCGGCGGCACAACGACAGGCCGCCTGCGCCGTGCTCGGCCGGGACTTTGAGACGACTGGCGAGGGGCCGGGGTGTTTTGCCTATCGCGGGCTGCGGTGGCGCGACGAGGGGCTGGCGTGTCCGCTTCCCGGGCGCCATCAGTTGGACAACGCCGCGTGCGCGCTGGCCGCCCTAGAGATGGCCGCCGAGCGCGGGGTGCGCGTGTCGGAGCGCGCGCGACGGGACGGATTGCGCGCGGTGCGCTGGCCCGGGCGGTTGGAGTTGGCGGGTCGGAGGCCGGACATTTGGCTCGATGGGGCGCACAATCCTCACGCCGCCGAGGCGCTGGCTGCCTACCTGAGAACCTTGTCAGCCTGTCGCGGCGAGTCTGCCACCGGGCGGCTCATCCTGGTGGTCGGGATGATGCAGGATAAGGATCGGCGCGGGATCCTGGCCATCCTAACTACCGTCCCCGGCGTGAGCCAGTTGATTCTCACACGCGCGGCCCACCCTCGTGCCGCCGCGCCCGAAGCGCTGGCGCAGGATGCGGCGGACCTGGGGGTGCCGATCACCGTCAAGGCGACGGTGGGGGAAGCCCTGGCGTGCGCGCGGATGCTCGCCGGAGCAGACGATACCATCTGCGTCACCGGGTCCTTGCTGGTAGCCGGTGAGGCCAAGGCCATGCTCGAAGGGACGACTGTGTCCGGACTCCGCGGATAATGGGGCTGCTGAGCCGCCGGCTGGTCGTCCCCCTGACAGCCCTTCTGTTCTCATTGGAAGCCGCCACGGTCCTGGCGGCGGATCCATCCCCGCCCCGTCCAGTCCACATCCAGGCAGACACGCTCACCTACAGCAAGGCAACGCAGACGTATGAGGGCAAGGGCTCCGTGGTCGTCGTGCAAGGGCCCAATCGCCTGGAGGCCGACGAGGCGACGCTGAATGTTTCCACCGGCCACGTGACGGCGGTGGGACGGGTCCATCTGAACGACGGCATGAGCGACATCCACGGCGAGCGCCTCGAGTTCAACATCAACACCACGAAGGGCGTGATCTTCCACGGCCGGCTCTTCGTCGTGGAAAGCAACTTCACGGTGGACGCGCGGGTCATGGAACGCCTGTCCGAAGAGCAGTACCGGCTGGAGGACGCTTCGTTCACGACCTGCAGCGTGCTGGAAGGGGAACGGACGCCCTGGCAGTTCAAGGCGGACAAGGCCGACCTGGAAGTGGAAGGGTTTCTGCACGCGAGGAACGTCCGGTTCTGCATCCTGGACGTGCCGGTCATGTACCTGCCGGCCGTCCTTTTTCCCGCCAAGCGGGAGCGGGCGACCGGTTTCCTCATGCCCTTCGTAGGTTCCAGCAGCGTGCAAGGCTTCAAGGTGCGGGAGGCGTTCTTCTGGAACATCAGTCCGAGCCAGGACGCGACAGCGGCGCTGGATTATCGAGGCAAATTGGGCACGGGGGCGGACCTCGAGTACCGTTACAAACCTTCGCGCGCCTCGGATATCTATGTCTGGACCCGGTATTTTCGGGACACCCAACTCAGCGCTTCACGCTGGGATCTGGTTACCAAACACCGCACCAATTTCTCGGAAGATTTCCAGGGACGCATCGATATCAATTACGTGAACCAGAAAGACACCTTCCGTCAGTTGAGCGAGAACGTCCTGCAACGGGTCGCCGTCTTTCAGGAGTCGCAGGCTTATCTGACCAGGCGGTGGGACAACCAGGTGCTGTACGGTCTGACGCGCTACTCCCAGAACCTGGTCTCGCTGTCGGACAAGACGGTGCTCCAGACCTTCCCGGAGATCGGCTATAGTCTGTCTCCGGCGCGGCTTGGCGGGATCCCGTTGTATGGCGGTTTGGACACGACCTTCGACAGCTTCTCTCGCCAGCAGGGCTTGGAAGGGCAACGGGTGGATCTCTTTCCCCGCCTATGGAGGCCGATTTCCATCGCACGGTACGGGACTGTGACGCCGCTGGCGGGGTTCCGGGAGACCTCTTACAGCAGAGGCTCCCAGACCAGCGATCCCGTCACGAAGGAGGCCCTCTACCTCAGCCTCACTGCCGATACGCGGCTCAGCCGGCGGTTTTTGCAGGAGGGGGGCGGCACTGTGACGCATAAGGTCGAGCCTGCCGTGACCTACGAGTACCTCCCCCAGCCGCGGCAGTCCGGGATCCCGGTCTTCAACGACGTGGATAGTTTCGCCAAGAAGAACCTCCTGACGTACTCGCTGACCAATCGCCTGTCTACGATGGTCGTTGACGGCGACACGCGGCGCTACCTGGAGATGGGATATCTTCGGTTGACCCAGAGCCAACACCTGGCGTCGTCCCCGACGGGGAAGCCGTGGTCGGACCTGAGAGCCGAGGCGATCGGGCGGACGCTGAGCCCGTTTCCGGTTGAGCTGGATGTGGATATGTTTTACAACCACGCACTGGGGAAGGTCTCGGTCGTCAATACGGACCTTCGCCTCACTCTGACGAAGGAGTTGTTCCTGACCGTCGGACAGCGATTCACGCGGCCCGGGCCGGTGGCGGTGAGGGGAGACCTGTTCAACCCCATGACGTTGAATGATGCGATCGTGCAAACTCAGACGACGCATTTCTACAGCACGGAAGCCGGAATCGCGCTTCCGTACAACCTCTATGCGGTCGTGCGGGGCTACTTCGATCAGAACGCGAGGACCTTTCCGGAGATGAATTATGGGTTGTACTATGTCGGGACCGGCCGGTGCTGGGGTACTGGATTTTTGTTCATCCAGCGGCCCGACCAGACGGAGTTCGCCTTTGTCTTCACCCTCGGAGGGGTCGGCGTCACGGATTCCCCGTTCAACGCCTTGTACCGCTCGCTCTTCCAGCGATTAGGATTGGACATTCAGAAGCTCCGCTGACGTGAACGCGCCTTGACAAGCAGCCGCTCGCGACACACATAATCCGACATGCGCGCGCGGAACGGGTCCCTCATCGCGGTGGTCCTGCTGCTCGGAGCTGTGGCGACCGGCGGCACCCCGATGCCGGTGTCCCATACGGACAACGGCCGGCGGATTTTCCTGCACGGCACCACTTCCGGGGGACGAGTCGTGGAGAACAGCCATGGCATGGCAGGCGTGGGGTGCGCCATGTGCCACGGCTCTGACGGGCGGGGCGGCATGATGCACGGCATCCCATCGCCCGACATCACGTACTCTGTCCTCACGGATTCCAAGGGCCATGAGCACGAGTTCATGAACCGCCGCCATCCACCCTTCAACCGGGAAACGATCAAGGCGGCCATCGTCGCTGGCATTGATCCTGCCGGCAACACGCTCCACGAAGAGATGCCGCGCTGGACGGGTTTGAGTCCCGCCGATCTCGAAGATCTGATTGACTACCTCCAGGTCCTCTCGCAAGGCCGGCGTCATCCCATGCCGGGACCGGAGCGGATGTAACTGAATCGTTCGTTGACAGTTTCACGACGCGTAAGTTACGATGCGGCGAATGCTTGGCCCCCTTACCCATCGCTCTCCTCGGCGGGGAGAAGGTGAGGGAGAGGGGGATGACAAATGACTGTGGAGGATAAAGCGTGGGTAAGGCCGTAGCAGTGAGCTCAACGACGTGGGACGCCGAGGTGGGCAAGGCCAGCGGCCTGGTGCTGGTGGACTTCTGGGCCGTGTGGTGCGGGCCATGCCAGATGGTGGCCCCTATCGTCGAGGAGCTGGCGACGGAATACGACGGCAAAGTAAAAGTCTTGAAGCTCAACACGGATGAGCACCCGGACATCGCGGGCCGATACGGCATTATGAGCATTCCCACCCTGCTCTTCTTCAAGGGCGGCCAGCCGATCGAAAAGGTCATCGGGGCCGTGCCGAAACGGGTCCTGAAGGAGGCAATAGACAAACTCCTCACACCCGCCGTCTAACCTGTGTGCTGACAGAACTCCGCATCCGCAATTTCGCCATCATCGACGCGATCGAGTTGGAGTTTGCGGACGGGTTCACGGTCTTCACCGGCGAAACGGGCGCCGGGAAATCCATCCTCGTGGATGCGGTGGATCTCCTGGTAGGGGGGCGCGCCTCGGCCGATCTGATCCGGTCGGGGGCTGAAGAAGCCGAAGTCTCGGGGGTCTTCACCCTGGCGGCTGGGAGCCCGGTGGCGCGGCTGCTCCAGGAGCAGGATCTCCTGGAGCGCGGAGAGAGCGAGCTGATTCTCCGGCGCATCCTGTCGCGCGCGGGACGGCACCGTGTCCATGTCAACGGGCGGCCGGCTCCGCTTACCATCCTTCAGTCCCTCCGTGGGCTGTTGGTGGACATTCACGGCCAGCACGACCTTCAATCCCTCTTCAAACCGGCGGTGCAACTGGACCTGCTCGACGCGTTCGGCGGGCTTGGCGACACACGTGCGGCCTACGAGGCGGCGTTCGCGCAGTGGCGGGACCTCGAAGCGTGCCTGACCGAGCGCCGGGGCGTCCTGGCGGAGCGGCAGGCGCGTGAGGACCTGCTGCGCTATCAGGTCGAGGAGATCACCGGTGCGAATCTCCGGCCTGGCGAGGATCGGGAGCTGGAGCGCGAGCGGTTGCTCCTGTCACAAGGCAGACGGCTCGCCGAACTGGTGCAGACCACGTATGGGCCGCTCTACGAAGAGGAACCCTCGATTTTGCAAGGTCTGAGTGCACTGACCGGTTCCCTGAAGGAATTGGCCGCCATCGATGCTGAACTGGTGGAAGACCGTGACCGGTTCGCGGAGGCGTTGGCGCAGTTGACGGATTTGGCCCAGCGCTTGCGCGCCTACCGGGATCGGCTGGAATTCGATCCCGACAGGCTGGAGAAGGTGGAGGAGCGGCTGGACCTTCTCCGCCGGCTCGTCAAGAAATACGAGGGTTCGCTCGAAGAGGTCATCCGGCGCGGCGGGCAGGTGCGGCAGGAGCTGCGCGAGATGGAGACCGGCGAGGCGGACCTGAAGGAGCTTGCCTCTCAGGTGGCCGATGCGCATGGCAAGGTTGTGAAGCAGGCGCAGGCTCTGTCCCGCAAGCGAACGAAGACGGCGGGCGAGTTGGAGAAGCGGTTGGAGCATGAGCTGAAGGACTTGCGGATGGACCATGCCCGGGTCCGCATCGCGGTCGCGCAGGAGCAGGGTCCGGAAGGGCCGAAGCTGACGTCGACTGGGAGCGATCGCGCGGAGTTCCTGTTCTCCTCCAACCTGGGCGAAAACCCCCAGTCGCTGGCCCGGATCGCGTCGGGCGGGGA
>Ga0209055_1000850_pt1 | contig 20669 bp, 20 predicted proteins | sample GraSoiAngelo_110_FD_185875 | JGI IMG/M metagenome (GOLD analysis project Ga0209055, IMG submission 185875) | Grasslands soil microbial communities from the Angelo Coastal Reserve, California, USA - 14_0903_12_30cm (SPAdes) (version 2) | ecosystem: Environmental > Terrestrial > Soil > Grasslands ... | reverse complement strand
CACAACCCGTGATAGTGCGACATCGCAATACCCCATTGCGCCATCGCACAAGTGGGGTCGTGCCGCGCGATCTCCTCAAACCTTCCGCGCGCCTGTTCGTACTGGAAAGAGTGCAGCAGGGCGACGCCATGCTGGAAATTTGCTACAACGTCTTTCGCGCAGGTGGTCGCGAAATGAACGGAGCCGATTTCCTCTTCTGTCAGTTTGTGATGGTGGCCTTCCTCCGACCAGGCGGCGGAAAGGAAAAAGGCAAACCAGATCGTCAGGCTGATACCGACGCGCATAAGCCACCCCCAATGAGGACGAATTGTACTGCAAAATAGCAGCGGCCAACAGTCAAGCCTCGCGGGTGCGTTTATCGGCAAGACGGGCCGCGTCGTCAACCACCTTGGCTACGCGACGGGCACGCGCTTCCGGGCTTCGATAATAAAAGATACCCAGCAAGTGTCCGCGCCGCCGGGATACCGACATGCGCTCCCATCCCTCGCGGGCAGCGAGATTGCGCGCGAAGGCCACCTGTAGGATCGGCGGCAGGTCGCGTTCCGCTTCCATGGTGGCCAGCAGGCGCTCGCAGATCTGTTCGGCGCGGCGCACCCGCGCTTCCGGGCTTTTCACCTGTCCGACCCATTGGCTGACTTCCTTTCGAGTGGAGTAACCGAGTTGGTCATACCAGAGGCGGAATGACTTTTCTTCGCTCAAGATGCGCTTGAGTTCGGCAGGTACTGTGACGATGCGCTCTTCCGTGTCTGGCTCCAGGCGGAATTGCGCGAGCGCTCCCTGCTTCACTCGGCCGCCGGCCTGCATGCGCTTGTTGACGACCATGATGTGACTACCTCGGCCGGTCGGGAACAGGGAAGTACGAAAGGCAAAACCGTTGATCTGGCCTTTGACCCGCAGCATGCCTCGCGTGCCCCAGATTTTGGCGACGTTCAGCGGAATTCGAATGATCACCCAGTTCAATCGGGTGCCGTCACGCTCCAGCACGGCTGAAAACGATTTGGCTGACTTCGGCATGACCCTAGGCTATAGGCTAGAGATCCTCTCCTTGCTCGCGGGCTGCTCCCGAATAATACCCGCTCCCTGGGGAATTTATGACAAAACGCGTTCTGCTCGCGGGCGTGTTGGGTGGCATGGCAATGTTTGCGGGGTCATCAATTGCGCATATGGTCTTGCCGCCGGGTGAGGTCGGCATTAAAGAGATATCAAAACAAGTTGTACTGAGTGCCATGCCTCACAGATCGGCGTGACGTCTGGACTGTACCTATTTCCTGGAATGGGGCTGCCGCCAGCTGCAACCCATGCTCAGATCAGAAGAGCGCTGCATCAAGTGCATGCAGCAGTGGTCGATCAGCACACCTCAAGAAAGCCCCGCTCCGAAGAGCGGGGCTAATTGTCGTGTGCTAACAGCTAGTAGCTAGACGCGGGGAGCCTTTAGTACATGTCGCCCATGCCGCCGTGACCGGGAGCGCCTGCCGGAGCTTTCTTTTCTTCCGGAATCTCCGAGACGAGGGCTTCGGTGGTCAGCATCAGCGAGGCGATGGATCCTGCGTTCTGCAAGGCGGTACGCACGACCTTCGTCGGATCGAGCACGCCTGCCTTTACCAGGTCTTCATAGTCGCCGGTCTGGGCGTTGTAGCCGAAGTTTTGATCTCTCGCTTCTTCGACCTTGCCCAGCACGATCGCGCCTTCTTCGCCGGCGTTCTCAGCGATTTGGCGCAGCGGTTCTTGCAGCGCGCGCTTCACGATGTTGATGCCGATCTGCTCGTCGCCTTCGGCCTTGAGCTTGTCGAGAGCGGTGAGACAGCGCACCAGCGCGACGCCGCCGCCGGGGACAATGCCTTCCTCGACGGCTGCGCGGGTTGCATGCATGGCGTCTTCGACCCGAGCCTTCTTCTCTTTCATTTCGGTCTCGGTCGCGGCGCCAACTTTAATTACGGCCACCCCGCCGACCAGTTTCGCCAACCGCTCCTGCAGCTTCTCGCGGTCGTAGTCGCTGGTAGTCTTGTCGATCTGGCTGCGGATTTCCTTCACCCTGCCTTCGATCTCGGCGTGCTTGCCCTTGCCTTCGACGAGGGTGGTGTTGTCTTTGTCGACGGTGATCTTCTTGGCCTGGCCGAGGTCGGACATCTGGACGTTTTCCAACTTGATCCCGAGGTCCTCGGTAACAGCCTTGCCGCCGGTCAGGATCGCGATGTCCTGCAGCATGGCCTTGCGGCGATCGCCGAAACCGGGCGCTTTCACCGCGCAAACTTGCAGCGTGCCGCGCAGTTTGTTCACAACCAGAGTCGCGAGCGCCTCGCCCTCAACGTCTTCCGCGATGATCAGCAGCGGCTTGCTGCTCTTGGCAATCTGCTCAAGCAGCGGGAGCAGGTCCTTCATCGAGCTGATCTTCTTCTCGTGGATGAGGATGTAGGCGTTCTCGAGCGCGGCTTCCATCCGCTCGGGATCGGTGACGAAATACGGGGAGAGATAGCCGCGGTCGAACTGCATGCCTTCCACGACTTCCAGCTGGGTTTCGAGCGTCTTGGATTCTTCTACGGTGATGACGCCATCCTTGCCGACCTTCTTCATAGCTTCGGCGATGATCTTGCCGATGGTCTCATCGTTGTTGGCCGAGATGGTGCCAACCTGGGCGATCATGTCGCCGCTGACCGGCTTAGACAGCTTGTCGAGTTCGCCCTTCTCGCGGTTGCCTTCCTTGTCGAGCTTGCCGCAAACCAGGATCACGATGCCGCGCTTCATGGCCATTGGATTGGCGCCGGCAGCGACGGTCTTCACGCCTTCGCGATAGATCGCCTGCGCAAGAACGGTGGCGGTGGTGGTGCCATCGCCGGCCACGTCGCTGGTCTTGCTGGCGACCTCGCGAACCATCTGGGCGCCCATGTTCTCCAGGGGTTCCTTCAATTCGATTTCCTTGGCCACCGTAACGCCGTCCTTGGTGATGGTGGGGGAACCGAATTTCTTCTCGATGACAACGTTGCGGCCCTTGGGGCCGAGAGTGACTTTCACTGCGTCAGCCAAGAGGTTGACGCCGCGCAGAATCGCTTGCCGCGACTCTTCGCCATGAACAATCTGCTTTGCCATATTTTGAATCTCCTCTACTTATGAATTGGTTGCAGGGTTGGCCTGCGGAAATTTGGAAGCTCGCCTGGCGCTTTATTTCCGGCTCGCGTCGCGCACCGGAGGCGCCGTCAGCTCGCCCAGATCCCTCGCTCGCAAAAGCCGCTCGCTCGGGATGACCAGCCTACCTTCGGGACCCGGCGGTTTCCTTCTTGGCGGCGCCGGTCACGATGCCGAGAACCTCTTCCTCGCGCATGATCACGAAGTCCTCGCCGTCCAGCTTGATCTCAGTGCCGGCATATTTGCCGAACAGGATGCGGTCGCCCTCTTTCACCGCGAGAGGGAACAGCTTGCCGTCTTCGTTAACTTTGCCCTTGCCGACGGAGATGACTTCGCCCTCCTGCGGCTTGTCTTTAGCGGTGTCGGGAATGATGATGCCCCCGCGCGTGGTCTCAGCTTCCTCGACGCGGCGGACTAGAATGCGATCATGAAGGGGTGTGAACTTGGCCATAGTGATGCTGACTCCTTTCTGTTAAGACTAACTATTGTAAGAGGTTAGTAGCTCTCTAGCAGGATTGCTCGAACCTGCTAGCACTCAATGCAAGAGAGTGCTAATTGTAAGAAGGTGCCTGATGGCTTGTCAAGAGGGGGTGGTAGCGTAGCGTAGCTGGTCTACGGATGACAGGTTTGGATACTCTGCCTAAAATGATGTTGCTATGAAAAGGTTCTGGGTGATTGTGGGCGTAGTGGCCGTCTTGGCCTTGGGGGCTCTAGGAGAAGATAAATCGTCCGAACTGAAGTTCCTGGTCGTTAAGGACTACAACGGCAAACCGGTGCGCAACGCCAGCGTGATCCTGCATCCTTTGCGTAAGGATGGCAAACAGGACCGTGGCGGCTTCCAGTTGAAGACGGACTTGGACGGGAAGACGTCTTTCGAAGGCGTCCCCTACGGAAAACTGCGGGTGCAGGTGCTGGCGCGGGGTTTTCAGACCTTTGGCGAGGATTACGAAATCCACCAGCCGACGACAGAAATCACCGTCAAGCTGAAGCAGCCGACGGGACAATATTCGATCTATGAAGACAAGCAAAACGATAAGAAAGACGATAAGAGCCAGGAAGAGAAATAAAAGTGGGCAGCATGAAAACCACTTGGGGGCTGGCCACTGACCAATGGACCGCTATGGACTACCTGCTGAAAACCGAGCCCTCCGAATATTCATTCGCCGATCTAGCGCGCGACCAGGAGACCATCTGGGACGGGGTAACTAACCCGGTGGCGCTGAAACATCTGCGCCAAATGAAGCCGGGGGAGCGGTTGGTAATCTACGAAACTGGAAACCACAAGAGCGTCGTGGGAACGGCATCGGTGGTTTCGGTGGATGCCAAAGACCCGCGGAATCCACGGGTAAAGATCAAAGCCGGCAAACCGATCGCCCAGCCCGTCAACCTGGCGGAGATCAAAGCCAACAAACTGTTTGCCGATTCGCCTCTGGTGAGGCAGGGTCGCCTGTCGGTCGTGGCGCTGACCACCGCACAATACAGGCTCCTCACGGGGGACTGACGAGCCGTCAGCGAACTCGGCCGCCGTGGTGGAAAATCGTCGGGAGTCCCCCCAGCGTGAGTCCCCCAGCGTACATCTCCGGATAAGAATCGGCGCGTCTCTGCTGGCATATTTCTGGCAACGTGCCAAGAGAAGAATCCTAAATGACAGGGGACAGGCTTGTAGTGGGAGGGCTACTGGTGGTTCTGATCTCGAATCCATGGCGCGCACAGGAGACGGGCGCCACGCTGTCGGGCACTGTTACCAACGCCCGGGGAGCAATTGTTCCGAACGCCAAAGTCTCAGTCAAAAACGTGGCCATCGTGAATCCAGGGAAGCCAGGCGATGATGAGGTTTCCTTTACTGCGGATGGGAGTGCGGCCTAGTGAAATGAAGACCAAGACACTCGCCACCATCTTGCTTCTCGCCCTGCCGGGACTTGCCTCGGCAGCACTCGGTTGCCCGAAAACGGTGTTGGCGCCGCATACGGTTCATGCCGACTTCAAAATCCAGTTTGCGGGCGGACCCGTCCACTATGATGGTCAAGCCGCCCTTTCAGGTGGTAAACCAGGGCAAAGAGACGGATCAGCGGACGGTTCCGGCAACCCTGTCGGATTTCAAGATCGAACCACTCTCGCTTTTGACGATTCGCGTGAAAAACGAAATACCCGTGCGAGTTGACCTGACTTGGCGTGACGAGTGAACCGGCTCAGGTGAGGGCTTTTCTGAGTTCCCGTCGAAGAATCTTGCCAGACGCAGTCTTAGGCACCGCGTCGATGAAGCGGATTTCGCGCGGCTGCTTGTAATGGGTGAGCCGTTCCGCCACAAACAAACACAGTTCTTCTTCCAGCTCTCCTGAACGACAGACGCCATCGCGTAGGACGACGAAGGCGCAGGGGATCTCCCCCGCCGCCGGGTCGGCCTTGCCCACAACCCCGCAATCGCGCACGGCGGGATGTTCCAGCAGGACAGATTCAACCTCGGCGGGAGCCACAGGGAAGCCTTTGTACTTGATCATTTCTTTGCGGCGGTCGAGAACATAGTAAAAGTCCTGGTCGTCGCGGCTGACTACATCGCCGGACCAGTACCATCCATCCCGCAGCACCGCCGCCGTCGCCCCAGGATCCTTCCAGTACCCGAGCATGAACTGTGGTCCGCGCATGACCAGTTCTCCGCGCTGGCCGGGAGCAACTTCTTGGTCGTTTTCGTCGAGTACGCGGCAGTCCGTTTGGGCCAGCGGTTGCCCGATGGACTCCGGCTTGTACAGTTCCGGCTCGAGGTACCCCACATGGGTGACGGGGGAGGCTTCGGTCATGCCGTAACCTTGGCAGACCAGGACACCGGTCAGCGCGGTAAAGCGGCGGGCTAGTTCCGGGGCGAGCGGCGCCGCACCCGACTTCACCCAGTGCAAGCGGTGCTGCTTCGGGAATTGTCCAGCCTCTGCCGCCTGCGCCAGGGCATTCAAAGCGGGCGGAACCGTGGGCATCGTGGTGACGCCCTCGGTGAGGAGTAACGCCAAGAGCTGAGAAACATTAAACCGCGGCATCAGCAGGAGGGTCGCGCCCAGGATCAACGCGGGGTTGAGCACCACGTTGAGACCGTAAATGTGGTAGAGCGGCAGGAAACAGAGCGTGACGTCGTCTGGAGCGAAGGCGGAGCAATGCGGCCCGACCAATTGATAGACATTCGCCACCAGATTGAAGTGCGACAGCATGACGCCCTTGGGCAGGCCGGTGGTGCCGCTGGAGTAGGGAAGTGCTGCCAGGACCTTATCGGAGGCCTCTGATGGCGTAGGCACGGTGCCGGGGGCAGGGCGCAGGAGATTTGTGAAATCGTCGGCGCCAGACAGGTGCTGCCGAGTGGTGTACACCCGGCCCAGATTGGGCAGACTGGAAAGATTAACGTCTTGAATGAAGGGGGCGTCGGTGATCAGCAGGACGGCGCCGGAGTTTTCCAACTGATATCGGACTTCCCGCTCACGGTAGGTGGGATTGAGCAGCGTGGGCAGCGCGCCCGCCAGCGTGGCGGCGTGATAGGCAGCGCAAAATTCCCAGGAATTAGCCAGGAAGATAGCAATGACATCGCCCGGTTTCACGCCGGCTGCGACAAACCCTCTGGCCAGACTCTCGACGGTGTCGCCGTATACGCCGTAGGTGAGGCGGCGGCCGCAAGAGCTGTCAATGATTGCGGTCTTTTGCGGGAAACGCCGGCAGGAGTCAAGCACGACGTCATGCAGAAAGCGGCCGGCGGGGTCGGCATAGAGTTGGGTACGCAGCATTCCAGGTGGATTTTAACGGAAGTCGGTTGAGTTTCCGCATTCAGCTTCACGAATCTGTCATGGGGGGAGAAGCTTGGGGCTCGCGGCGCGAGCACAAGTGCAGTCGAAAATCCCTTCCCAACTGCGATCTGCAATGGAAATGACAGGGGATTCTCACTGGGAATGTAAGATGCCGCGGCAAAGCACAGGATGTGTGCAGGCAGGGTCCTTCGACTCGGGCTAAAGCCCTCGCTCAGGAGACAATTACGTTGAATTACGTTGCTTAGGCCAGTTTGCGCAGGAATTCGCGTTCATCGACGCGGTACTTGAACGCCTTGCGGCCGTCGATGAATACGACCGGGACCTCGTCTGTGAACTGTCGCCGGAGTTCGTCGTTGGAGTCGACGTCGACCTCGCGCCAGTGGAAGCCCCCTCGGCGTTCCAGCTTGTTCAGCGTTTCCTTAACGATTTCACAGAGATGGCAGCCCTTGCGGGAGTAGACTACGACATCGCGAAGGGGAGACATGTTGGGCGCAGTTTAGCAGTTCGGTATTGCAATTTTCCATCACCAAATCCATTTTCGCAAAATTGATTGTTACCAAACCCGCTTGGGCCTGGCAGTGATGTCTGGTTTATAGACGTCGGTGATGCTATTTTACAGACGGCGAGAGCGAGGAATTCCTCCAGTTCTTTTGAACTAGATCACTTTGACCTGCTAAGCTGCTGAACTTTGCCGTCCAATCAGGCTACTTATGAAAACGCTGGCTGCGGTTTTGCTGTTGTACGGTGTTGTCGCGATGGCGCAGGAGGCCCCGGAAAAAGGTGGGCATGAAGTTCAGGTGTGGACCGGAGGTGGGCATTCGGTCTCGGGCGGAACCAGCAATACCGGCGTCTTCAGCCTGGGCCTGCGCTACGGATGGGTGCTGACGGACCTGCACGGTCCCAGCTTCCTCAAAGGAAATTTCGAATACGCCGTCGATGCGGTTCCCCTGTTACTGGTTTTTCAGCCGGCGAATACGGCTTACGGAATTGGCTTGAATCCCTTCGCCCTGAAATGGAATTTTGCGCCTCGGGGATCGTGGGTACCTTACTTTGAGCTCGGCGGTGGCACGCTGTTTACGACCCATGACGTGCCAACCGGAGTCGCTTCGATTAACTTCACTTCGGGAGCCGCGCTGGGCTTCGATCATCTTGGAAACAAGATCACTTGCAGCTTGGAGGCTCGCTACGTGCATATCTCGAACGCCGGGCTGACGCGATTGAATCCCGGATTGAATACCGTTCAGGTGCGGTTTGGGTTGGGACGATTTGGCAAGTGACTTACGCCCCATAGCTAAAGCTAGGGGCTTCAAGGGCCACGCCAGCTAGACTAAAGGGCGGGGCTTTACGGCGCTTCTCGGTAAAGGAAGCCTTTCAACGGCGCGCTAATCGCGAGGTCTCAGGAGGGGTGGTGTGTCAGCAAGTCTTGGGACGCGAGGCTGATGTTGAAACCTTGCTAGCCGGGCCGAGAATGTTTTAGTGTGCCGGCCCCATCGGTGACACCTTCCCTGGATTTACGTCTTCAAAGGAAAAGCCGATCTCCACGTTCGGATACACTTTGTCCCCAACCTCCACGTAAGGATAAATGAAGTAATTGAGCGGGGGACCGGCCTGAGGCGGCTCCAGGCGCAGATCGCGGCCGACAGTGAACTGCATGCGGTTCGCGTCGTAGGCGCCGAAATAGTAGTCGTGCAATTCCTGGTGCTTCCAGGCCTCGGAAATATCCACCGGAACCCAGCCGATCGAATTCACATAAAAGTCGGACCAGCAATGGTAACCGGGTACTTCTCCGGACTGCTTGTCGGCCGGCAGCTGAAATCCGATCTCGAAGCGGGCCGGGATACGCTGCGACCGGGCCATAGAGATGAAAAGAGAGTGGAAGTCGGTGCAGTTGCCGCGCTTCGAATTGCAGGCCCAGAGCGTGTCTCCACGGCCCCAGCCCGTGCCCGTCTTGTCGTAGCGCAGGGTGTGAAAGACGTAATCGTAAATGGCATGCGCTTTTTCCAGTTGGCTGGAAGTACCCTTGGTCCGTTCGGCGGCCCATTGGGCGGGAAGACCGGTGATCGGCACCAGCTTGTCCGGCTGCAGAAAACGCGCAAGTTGGACATGGGCTGGGTCGGGGTGGAAGTCGGAGCCCGGCTTCCCGTTCACCAGCACCACGCGCTCGCGGCGGAGCACTTCGTAATCAATGGAGAAATGATATTCCGACTTGTCAGGGCGCGGAATTTCTGCGTAGAGCATCCAGTTGCCGTATTCCTGTTCCTGGGTTTTCCTTAGGACGAGGTCGCCCTTCTGGGAAAAAACGTGCACATCTTGCCAGCCATCGGAATGGGCCAGGGGAATCCAAATACGCACCGGCTTGCCGGCCGGAACATTTCTTACCGCGAAGGAGTAATGGAACGTGAAGTGTCGCTGCTTTTGAGCATGGGCGCTCAGAGAGAGCGTCAGCGCGACGAGCGTCGCCAGAAGTCGGCGCAACATGGAGGCTTCCTTTCTGAGGCGAATGAGAGTTATGGAGAAACGACCAACGGGCGTCTTGGGAGGACTAGATTCAAGTGAAGCCACGGCCGGAGATGCGCGTAAGACTGGCGAGCATACGTCGAGTAAATCTGCGCTCAGGACCTATGGGTTGTCAAGGACAGCTAGGCGCGAAGGCGCGACACAGGCGCGACAGGACGCGATTCAGAGCGCGTGATGAGCACGAATTTTGGGCGGCGATCCCAGATCCGTGAAACACGAATCACGGGCTTCATCGCGCCCGGAACTGAGCGAGACTGTGACCTCCCCGACGTAGTACAAAGTCGCGCCCGGCCGGCAGATCATTGCGGGCTACAAGTACCACGACTGCCGAGCAGCTGGGCCACGCGGCACGGTGTTGCGCGAGTTCCACAACAGAACTCGTGATGAAGGCGAGGCGTTTCCTGAGTTGCGGTAGTCCAACCCAGCCCTATATTCTTTCTCGATTATGTCCCCGCTGGTGGAATGCGTTCCGAATTTTTCCGAAGGCCGCGATAAGGCGCGGGTCGACGCCATCATTGAGGCGATGAAGATGGATGGCGTGTACCTGTTGGACCGTGAGCTGGATGCGGACCACAACCGGTGCGTGATCACTTTGGTAGGCGAGCGCGAACCCATTGCGGAGGCCGCGATCCGGGGAGTCGGGAAAGCCGCCGAGTTAATCGATTTGAACCAGCACCAGGGAGCACATCCAAGAATGGGGGCGGCCGATGTCGTGCCTTTTATTCCTATCGAGGGCGTAACCATTGAAGATTGCGTAGCTATGGCGCGACACGTGGGCGAGCAGATTTGGAAGCGCTACCGGATTCCTGTCTATTTATACGAAGCGGCGGCGACGACTCCCGAGCGGCAGAACCTGGAAAACATTCGGCGCGGGCAGTTTGAAGGCATTCGCGACGAGATTGCCACCAACCCGGCACGGCGTCCCGATTTCGGCGAGTCGCGGGTGCATCCCACGGCGGGTGCAACGGTCGTAGGGGCGCGCAAATTCCTCATCGCATACAACGTCTTCCTCAACACTCCCGAGGTCGAGATTGCCAAGAAAGTCGCCCAGGCAGTTCGCTTCTCAAGCGGCGGCCTGCGCTACGTAAAGGGCGCCGGATTCCTGGTGCGCGGCTTGGCACAGGTGTCCATGAATCTCACCGATTTCGAGCAGACTCCGATTCACCGGGTTTTCGAATTTGTGAAGCGGGAAGCAGCGCGCTACGGTGTGAGCCCGATCAGCAGCGAGATTGTCGGCTTGATTCCGAAGAAAGCGCTGGAGGCCGCGGCAGAATGGTTTCTGCAGGTCGAGAATTTTGATTCATCGCTGATTCTGGAGAGCCGCTTGGCCGCCGTGGTGGGCGGCAAGATGGCTGTCGGCGGAGTGCGGGCTGGGGTCGAGGCGTTCGTCGAGCAATTGGCAGCGCCCACGGCTACTCCCGGCGGGGGCAGCGCGGCGGCCGCCAGTGGCGCTATGGCAGCAGGGCTCGCCCACATGGTGGCCGCGATGTCGCGCAGGAAGAAAGCCTATCTGCAATACGAGAATCAACTTAGCGCGGCAATCGGGCGCCTGGACGAATTGCGCGCAGAGCTCAAGGCTGCCGTTGACGACGATGCCGAGTCGTTCAACCTGGTGATGAAGGCGTATAAGCAAGCCAAGGACTCAGCAGCGGGCGATGGGATCGTCGATGCCGCCCTGCGCCAGGCGACCAGCGTGCCACTCGGTGTTGCCGAACGGGCAAGGGAAGTGGCCGAGATCGCCGAAAGCCTCAGGCCGATCACCAATCCCAACCTGAAGTCGGACCTGACGACCTCAATTGCCTTGGCCCACGCCGCAATCCAGGGTGCATTAGCGAATGTGGAAATCAATCTCGATTCTTTAAAGGATCCGAACTTCGCCGGAGAAGTTCGGAAGAAGGCGGCGGCGCTGAAGGGCTAGGTCCCGGCTTGGCAAGGCAAGACGGCCCCCACTTGTCGGCACGGGCAGCCGGGCGCAAGACCCGCCTCCCCAAGTTTTCCACGAAGTCAGGAAAAGCCAGTGCACTTTCGTACGCCCCTGTTCCCCGGGAGTGGCATACAATGGGATAAAGCGAGGGGTCACGGCAGCCCCGTTCTATATCTCACTGAACATTCAAGAGGGGGTTATGAGGATTCTGGTTCGCACACTTACTTCGATTGTGTTGCTCAGCATGGCGGCATGGGCGATGCCGCTGGGAACGAACACGCGCACGGTCATTCCCTCCGGCATACAGCAGATCATCTCGGTGGACTACCGCGCGCTGCGCGGCTCAGATACGGCCATGGCCCTCAAGGCGCAGGTGTTGCCCGAGAACCTGAAGCAGTTTGAAGAGGCCCTGAAGGGTGTCGGGGTCAATCCGGAGAAGGACGTCGATCAGCTTACTCTTGCTTCTTACCGCACACCCAAGCAGGGAACGCGGGTTGTGGGTATCGCTCAGGGCGTGTTTCCCTTGAAGGCCTTCTATAAGAAGACGGCGCTCAAGAAAATAAAGCCCGCGAAATACCGCACGGCGCTGATTTATCCCATGGCCGGCGGAATGGAGATGACGTTCCTCGACGAGAACACGCTGCTCTTCGGAGACCGCTTGGCGCTCCAGGACGGCCTTGACACCCGTGACGGCTACAGCACGGGGTTGGACAGCAATCCTCAGATTGCGGACATGCTTTCGAGCGTGGATTCAGGCCCGGTGTGGAGCGTCCTCGATCAGCAGGGAACACAGAACATGTTGCGCTCAGCTCTGGGCGATGCTGCCAAACTCGCCGACTATGAGACCGTCAAGAAACGGCTGCTGGGGTCGCGCTACAGCATGAATTTTTCCAACGGCGTGAACTTTGACCTGGATGTCGTGACAGCCGATTCGGTGACTGCAGCAACTCTGTCTTCCTTGCTGAAGGCCGGGGTCATGTACAAGAAGATGAACGCCAGTCCCATTGAGAAAGTGGCGATGGACAGCTTGACCGTGGATTCGGACAACTCGAACCTCGAGCTGCACTTCAAGACCGACGACAAGAAATTCCAGACCTTGCTGCACTCGGAGTTATTTGCGGCGGTGTCGCGCTAGCAATTTAATTTGTCATTCTCAGCGAAGCGAGAATCTGTGCATGGAATCTGCAGGAAATGCAGGGATCCTTCGCGGGTCAGTTGCTTGACCGGATGGCAACTCCCTTGTGTTTTGTTACTTAGCTTTTTGCGCCGCCATCTGCGCGCGCTTTTCGCGGGCCCAACCTTGCTTGACCGTCTGTCGGGAGCGGCCCAAAGCCAGCGACTCGGCGGGTACATCTTCAGTAATACAGGAGGCGGCACCAATGTAGGCTCCTTTGCCGATCTTTACCGGAGCTACAAGCGTCGAATCACTACCCACAAAGACCCCGTCTTCAATGGTGGTCTGGTGCTTGTTCACCCCGTCGTAATTGCAGGTGATCGTTCCCGCGCCGACGTTCACATCCGCCCCGATGTCAGCATTCCCAAGATAAGTAAGGTGGTTGGCTCTCGAGCCCTTGCCCAGCTTCACCTGCTTGGTTTCCACAAAATTTCCGACATGCGCGCTTTCGCCGATTTCCGTGCCCGGCCGCAGGTGGGAATAAGGCCCGATGATGGCGCGATCGGCGACACGGCTTCGGTCCATCACCGTTCCGGGGCGGATTAGCACTTCGTCGCCGATTTCGGAGTTGCTGATCACGCTATAAGAACGGATGCGGCAATCCGAGCCGATGCGGGTGCGGCCCAGCAATTGCACAAATGGCTCAATGACCGTATCGGAGCCGATCTCAATATCGCTGTCAATCACACAGGTGGCGGGATATTGGATAGTCGCACCCGCTGCCATCAACTCGAGGCATTTTGCCATGCGCAGGTGCTGGTCAAGCGCCACCAGTTCGGCGCGCGTGTTGCTGCCTAGAACCTCTTTGGGATCGCCGGTCTCGATGGCGACCACGCGCTCGTGGGCCTTCCTCAATAATGCCGCCATGTCGGTGAGATAAAACTCATGGTGCGGGTTGTCGGTGCCCAGGTCGCTGATGTGCTGAAACAAGGGCTCGGTTCTGAAGGCGTAAAACCCGGAATTGATTTCGCGAATCTTCTCTTGGCCTCGCTGCAGCGACTTCTGCTCGACGATAGCTTCGACTTCGTCGCTCTTCGCGCTTTTGCGGATGATGCGTCCGTAGCCGGTAGGGTCCTCCAGCCGGGCAGTCAGAATGGTCATGGCCGCATTCTCGGCCCGGTGGAAGTCGCGAATTTTCGCGATGGTCGTGGAGGAGATCAGGGGAGCGTCGCCAGAGAGAACCAGCACGTGATCGTATTTTTTCAGTGCCTCGCCGGCGACCACCACGGCGTGTCCTGTGCCGCGCTGTTCGGCTTGCAGGACGAAGTTCACCTCAGTATCCGCGACCGCTCTGCGGACGCGCTCGGCTTCATAGCCGATGATCGCGTAGACATCCCGCGCAGGCACAACCCGGGTCGCAGCCGCGATTACATGCGCCAGCAACGGCTTGCCTCCGACTTCATGCAGGACTTTAGGGTGTTTCGACTTCAGGCGCGTGCCCTTACCGGCCGCCATGATGGCAATGGCAAAACTCGCCCGGCCGGTCGTCGTCGGACCGGAACCCGACGTCTTCGGCTTTGTCTTTGGCATTGGAGTCAATATAACGCGAGCTCAGCTGTGGGTGTTAACCGGAAAGCGCAACGCAGGCGCGACCTTTGGGGCATCAGGCGATTGCGTGACCAGCGCAATCAGGTCGCGGGCGACTCGGTCGGTGGCATGACGGGCGCTGCTGGCTTCATCCAGATAGTTGCCCAGCACCGGGCAGACACCTAGAGCTTCGATCCGGTCCAGATCGGCGATGATCTGGGACGCGCCTTCCAACGCGTACTTAGCCTTCAACGCAGGTGAGACCGGCGTGCGATTGATGAGGGCGTAATCAAAAATACGTCCGCCGGCGTGCCGGTTGAGGGCATGAATATGGTCGGCGGCGGTCAAGCCGAGGCTCTCGTTGGCCTGAGTCATCAGATTACAGACAAAAACCTTGGTAGCCGGGGATTCAATGATGGCCTGAGGAATGCCGCGAACCAGCAGATTCGGGATCAGACTGGTGAAAAGCGAGCCCGGACCAATGGTAATCAGGTGGGCGCTGGCGATGGCTTCGAGCGTCTGGGAAAGTGGCTCGACGTCGGGCGGCACTAAAACCAGTTCCTTAATTCGTCCCTTGCTGGCCGTGATCTTGGTCTCCCCACGCACGCGGCTGCCATCTTCCATCAGAGCTTCCAGTTCTACGTTTGAAGTTGTCGCCGGAAAGATGTGCCCCCGGGTGAACAGGATCTCGGCCGAGAGGCGCACCGCCTCGGCAAAATCGCTGGTAATCGAAGTCAAGGCGGCCAGGAACAAATTTCCGAAACTGTGACCTTCCAGCCCGGAACCCTTGTTGAAGCGGTGCTGGAAAAGCCGGGAAAGCAGGGCCTCATCTTCGGAGAGGGCGACGATGCAGTTGCGGATGTCGCCCGGGGGGAGCATGTTGAATTCCTTGCGCAACCGGCCGCTGGAACCGCCATCGTCGCTCACGGTGACCACGGCGGAAAGCTTATCGATCACCGGCTCGATCGCCGGCGCGGAAGTCACGGTCCCGGGCGCGGGCGCGTAGCGCTTGAGCCCCTTCAGCAAGATAGACAGACCCGTGCCTCCGCCAATGGCAACTACCCTTAAAGGCCGGCTGTGAGCGCGCGCCTGATCTGAGTCCGGGAAAGCTGCCGGACCCTGCTGAATGCTCATCTGGAGATCCTAACTACTCTCGTCGCCGCCGCTAGCCATGGGCAGTTCACCCGGATCGGGATACAGCAGTTCGGTAAAGCGGGGATCCTCGGCCAGGTTTTGGAAATCAGAGTCATTGCGCGCCTGGAATCGCAGCGAGGGATTCATTTTGATGGCTTCGTCCAAATGCTTGAGGGAATCTTCCACCCGGCCCGTCAAGCAATCCAGAGCAGCCAATCCATAGATGACAAAATCGGCTTTGGGGTTTTGCTTGATCAGTTTCTCGAGGTGTTCGCGGGCGGTGACGTAATCGCCGACATTCATCAGGGAAACCGAGTAGTCAAAGTGCTCTTCGAGGGTTTTGAACTGGTTGGTTGCCCGCTCCATATGCTGGTTGCAGGTATTCAGATGGGTGCGGGCGCGATCGGCCAATTCGAGGCTGGGACCAGCGAGTACCTTCTGTAAAAGCCCCTTAGCTTTTTCGAACTTGTGTTCCTGCATGGCCCGCAGGCCGGCTTCGTAGTTTTGCACACCCTGTGCAAAACGCGGATCATCGGCCAAGGATTTCTTGGGTTTGCTTGTCGTGGCCATCTGTAGGAATCGCCCTCGTAGCGTCGTAAGCTGTTTCCTTTGTTGTAATTATAAAAACATGATCGAGGTTCTACTGTGGATCCCGTATGACCCTGTGCTCTTCCCTCTCGCGAGCCCGGCCGGCAGGTGACGGCTCTTCCCTGTGGAAAACATCCCGCCGCCACACGCGAAAGGTTTATACCGTGCGGAGTGGACGACGTCAACCTCAGGCTTACGGCTCAGGCTCGACCAAAACAGCGAACCTGCGGGTGAAGCTAATTCAATGCGGCCGACTCCAGATTGACCTGTTTCCACTCGCCCTTGATGATGCCGGCGCGAATTTGCTTCGCGGTCTTGCCTTTTTTGTGCGCGGCATAGCTGTAGTAGAGCTCTTTCAGGCAAGTGGCGCACTGGGCGCCGTGCGTGTTCTCGAAGCAGCTGTGCAGGCTGTTGTGGCCCGTGCGATCGCAATAGCAGTAACACGGTTGCTGATGCAGAACTACCGGGATCTTTTGGGCCAAATCATAGGCCTGCGTCTGATACGGATATTGGGCGTTTTCTCCCCAGAGCTGTTCTTTAGGCAGAATTGGCGGCAGCTTAGTGCCAGGTTTCGGCGGACCGGCGTTGTAGGCCGGAACTCCGGAGGGCTCGTCCTGGGTGGTCCATTGTGCCGATAGGGTTAGCGTCACCAACAACAGGAATGCCAGCAGCAAAGCACGTTTGAGCATCAGGAGGTTACCTCAGTCTGATTATTGTAACCTGAAGTAGGAATTAGCGGGGAGCCCGGGCGTGTATGATTTGCAGTGAGCGGGACCGGCGCGGCGGGATTTCTCCACATTCTCCACAGGCAACCTGAAAGGATTCGGTGGAACTCGTAATACAATGAGACGGCATGGTGGATACGGGGAACTCCCCACAACCTAGTCCGACTCAAGTGATACCCGCAGCCGGGACGCCAGCGTCGCGTGCCGCTCTCCCCGTGCTGGCAGTTTGGCTGCGCGACCTGATCATCTCGCTCGCCATCTCGGCCTTCATCATCATTTTCTTGTACCAGCCGGTAAAGGTGGAAGGCACCAGCATGATGCCTTCCCTCGACGATCAGGAACGCATCTTCGTCAACAAGTTCGTCTACCGGCTCGAGCCCATTCAGCGCGGCGACATTGTAGTTTTCCGCTACCCTCGCGATATTTCCAAGAGCTACATCAAGCGTGTGATCGGCCTCGCCGGCGACCATATCCGCATTGAGGATGGGCAGGTTTACGTCAACGGTAAGCCGTTGGACGAGGATTATGTGCCGGCGGCCTACGCCGACGAGCGTTTCTATTCCGAGATCGTGGTGCCGGCGAACTCCTATTTCGTCCTGGGCGACCACCGCAGCATGTCCAACGACAGCCGCGACTTTGGTCCAGTCAGGGAGAACTACATCTACGGCAAGGCCGTTTTTGGCTATTGGCCTATGGATAAGCTGGGACGGTTGAGGTGAACCAGGTTTTCAGGCATCAGCTCCCAGCAATTCTGACTCCGCGGCCAGAGACGCAGCAAGCCACGTCTCTACCTGAGACCTGAGACCTGACACCTGTTCCCAGAAATTCACGAGTCCCAGAAATTCACGATTGTCTTCTGCCGCATCCCTGCTAAAATCTAAAAAATCCACTCCCAGGAGCAGGAATGCAGGCTATCCTTGCGCTGGAAGACGGGCGCGTCTTCCGCGGCAAAGGCTACGGCGCCAAGGGCGAGTGTTACGGCGAAGTCGTTTTTAATACTTCCATTACTGGCTACCAGGAAATCTTCACCGACCCTTCCTACTGCGGCCAAATTGTAGTTCTCACCAACCCGGAAATCGGCAATTACGGCACCAACGCTGAAGACAACGAGGCTACGCGCCCGTATATCGAGGGGCTGATCGTGCGCGAGTTCTCGAAAGTGAGCTCGAACTGGCGCTCACAGCAGGTCGCCGAGGAGTATATGGAGCAATTCAAGCTGCCGGTGCTCGGTGACATCGACACCCGCGCGCTGGTGCGGCACCTGCGCGACCACGGCGTCATGCGAGGTGTGATCTCCACCCTTGAAAGCGACGCGGAGAAGCTGGTCACCAAGGCCCGCTCCATTCCCAAGATGGACGGCACCGATCTGGCGAAGGTGGTCAGCACCAAGCGGCCGTACGTCTGGGAAACCGGCGAACGCTCCCACGAGCCGGTGGAAGTGGTGGGCGTGAAGGATGAACCGGCTCGCTTTCAGGTTGTGGCGTATGACTATGGCATCAAGCAAAACATCTTGCGCAAGCTGCGGGGCGAAGGTTGCAAGGTCACAGTCGTTCCGGCTGAGACTAAAGCCGAAGACGTGCTGGCTTTGAAGCCGGATGGCGTGTTCCTGTCGAATGGCCCGGGCGATCCTGAGCCTTGCACCTATGCGGTGGATAACATTCGCCGGTTAATGGGACGACAGCCTATTTTCGGTATCTGTCTGGGACATCAGCTCATGGGAATCGCCCTGGGCGGCAGAACCTACAAGCTGAAGTTCGGACACCATGGCGGCAATCATCCCGTAAAGCAACTGCAGACCGGGAAAATTGAGATCACGGCGCACAACCACAACTTTGCGGTAGATCCCGACTCGCTGCCGCAAAGCGAAGTCGAGCTGACGCACATGGATTTGAATGATTCGACGCTGGAAGGCTTGCGCCACCGGAACCTGCCGCTATTCAGCGTGCAGTACCACCCGGAAGCCTCGCCCGGTCCGCACGATTCGCATTACCTGTTCAAGGATTTCGTGAAGATGATGGAGGAGTGCAAGAAGTGAGGCCCCTCATGGCGACCGTAAGAATTGATGCCAGGCCTGGAAAGGGCGCGCCTTCAGGCGCGCCGAACGCCGAGAAGAGGAAGCGGGCTTTAGCCCATGAGGTCACGATATGAGACCGAAACGGGAACATCTCACGAATTACCGCCAGACCCAAATGGTCATGAGCGAGACTTGGCGTTGCTTGCCGGATCATGTTGACGCGCTTATAACTTTTAGGGCCAGCCGGGAAAAAGCAGTCGAGTTCGTCAAGCACGGCTTTGCCTACCGTGGCAAGAGGGAACTTGGATCAAGCCTAGAGATTGGGCAGAAGGGATTTCGGGATCATCGTATTCGCGCTGCCAAGGACTGCGCCCGGCCGATTCTCTACATCCCTCAGAACCCGGTAAGGAAGCATCTCAGCGAAGTCCCCGAGCCATATTCGTATGCGTCGGCGCATCCCGGCTTCGACCTGGATGAGGCCGCACCGGGGCTAAAGCCCAATCGCCCAACCTCGGGCGGCGCGGCGGAAGCCGCGCCCCCTCCAAACAACGCAACTGAGAACAGGCAACTGAAAATTTTCTCGCATGCCTAAACGCACGGACATTTCGAAAATCCTGATTATCGGCTCGGGGCCGATTGTGATCGGGCAGTCGGCCGAGTTTGATTACTCCGGCACCCAGGCCTGCAAGGCGCTGAAGAGCGAAGGTTACGAGGTAGTACTGGCGAACTCGAACCCGGCGACCATCATGACCGACCCGGAGTTTGCCGACCGCACTTACCTCGAGCCGCTTACACGCGAGTATCTGACCGAGATTCTCCGGATTGAGCGGGAGATATTGGGCAAGAAAGGCTTTGCCATTCTGCCCACCGTGGGCGGACAAACGGCGCTGAATTTGGCTGTCGAGTTGTCCGATGGCGGGGTGCTCGACAAGTTCGACGTACAGCTCATTGGTGCGAAAATAGGAGCCATTAAGAAAGCGGAAGACCGGCTCTTCTTCAAAGACGCCATGCAGCGGATTGGATTGGATGTGCCGAAGTCCGCACTGGTCAACAATCTTAAAGACGGGCTGGAATTCTCGGGAAAGATCGGCTTCCCGGTGATTGTTCGTCCTTCGTTCACCTTGGGCGGCACGGGCGGTGGTATCGCTTACAACCGGGAAGAACTGCTGGAAATTCTGGCGCGTGGTTTGGATCTTTCTCCGGTGCACGAAGTGCTCATCGAAGAGTCGGTGTTAGGCTGGAAAGAATATGAGCTTGAGGTGATGCGCGACCTCAAGGACAACGTCATCGTCATCTGCTCGATTGAGAACTTCGATCCCATGGGCGTGCATACTGGCGATTCGATCACGGTGGCTCCTGCGCAGACGCTCACGGACCGCGAGTATCAGCACATGCGCGACGCGGCGATTGCTGTGATTCGCGAAATCGGCGTGGAGACGGGAGGATCGAACATCCAGTTCGCGGTCAATCCGGGCACGGGACGCATGGTGGTGATCGAGATGAATCCGCGCGTGTCGCGGTCCTCGGCGCTGGCTTCGAAGGCCACAGGCTTCCCCATCGCCAAAATCGCCGCCAAGCTGGCAGTCGGCTACACGCTGGACGAGATTCCCAACGACATCACGCGCAAAACTCCCGCTTGCTTCGAGCCAACGCTCGACTATGTCGTAGTCAAGATTCCCAAGTGGCAGTTCGAGAAATTCCCCGGGGCCGAGGAAAGCCTGGGGCCGCAGATGAAGTCGGTGGGCGAAGTCATGGCGATCGGGCGCACCTTCAAAGAGGCGCTGCTCAAGGGCGTGCGCGCGCTGGATACGGGAAGAAAATTGGGCTCAGAAAAGATTGAGCCCAAGATTCTGACGCAGCGCTTGGTTACGCCCCATCCCGAGCGGCTGGCTTATATTCGCTATGCGCTTCGCCAGGGACACACCGTCAAGCAGCTCGCCAAGATGACGTCCATCGATCCCTGGTTTCTCTACCAACTAAAAGAGATTAACGATATGCAGCTGGAACTGGAGAAGCATCCCTTTGAATCGGTTCCTGCGGAGGTGTTGCGCGCGGCCAAGCGCTTCGGCTTCTCGGACGGACGTCTGGCCGGTGTTTGGCGGCTGGACAATAGCAAGGGGGCGCAGGAAAAAATCCGCCACTTGCGCAAAAAGCATGGCGTCACCCC
>Ga0209055_1000848_pt1 | contig 20712 bp, 19 predicted proteins | sample GraSoiAngelo_110_FD_185875 | JGI IMG/M metagenome (GOLD analysis project Ga0209055, IMG submission 185875) | Grasslands soil microbial communities from the Angelo Coastal Reserve, California, USA - 14_0903_12_30cm (SPAdes) (version 2) | ecosystem: Environmental > Terrestrial > Soil > Grasslands ... | reverse complement strand
GCAGCATCTCTTCGCCGGCATCGGCACGGGAGGCGAGCTGTGGTCGGGCACGATGACGCAGTACTGCGACGGACCGCTCGTCTCTCCGGGGGCGACGTCCTGTCCGAGCGGCGCACCGCACGTCGGCTACCCGGCGAGCGGTGCTCTGGCGGGAGTCTGGTTCGACACCGCGGGTCCCTCGCCGGGCAATGCTACCGCCGCGCAGCTGGCGGCGGAGGCGGCCAGGGCCGCTGCCCACTTCGGCAACACGACGCCCGCTGCCAACCGCTACGTGCAGTACGTGGTCGTCTCGCCCTCGGGCACCCACCCGGATGGCTTCAACACGATCACCTCGGCCTTCTGCGCCTGGCACGACTACACGACTTCCTCGTACGGCGATCTGGCGTTCACCAACATGCCGTACGTCACCGATCTCGGCGCAAGCTGCGGTCAGAATTTCGTCAACAGCGGCTCGGCCGGAACTCTCGATGGCTTCTCGATCGTGAACGGTCACGAGTACGCCGAAACCGTGACCGACCAGAATCCGCCCGGCGGCTGGACCAACCAGTTTACGGGCGAGGAAAACGGTGACGAGTGCGCGTGGATCAGCTCAGGTCAGGGCGCTGCGGCGAACGTGAGCATGGGCAACGGCGCTTATGCGATGCAGAGCACCTGGTCGAATGACACCGACGAGTGCGACATCTCGCACCCGATCGTGCAATGAAGGAGTGACGGGCCCGTCGACGAAGCGCTGTGGCTTCGCTGAAGCGAGGCCGCTGTGGTGGGCTTGAGCCTCAGGTCTTCCCTCCCTTGCTCGGATCGTCCGCCGGATTCACGTAGGTGATGGCGAACGGCCCGTTCAAGTGCACCTGGATGGTGGAGCCGGTCTTGGTCCAGGCGTAGTGGTGCACGTTGGCCGGCGCCACGGCGTAGCCGCCCGCTTTCGGCGTCTTGCCGTGATCCATGTCGAGCTTGTCGCCCATGCCGACGGAGAACGCTCCGGACAACGGTGATGTGCTCGTCCGTCGGATGCCAGTGCGGCGGCCAGGCCGGCGAGGCCGAGGAGCGCAAACGGAACGGCGCGGATCAGGTTCGTGTGCAGGAGCTCCCCCTGCGTGTTCTAGTCGGGGGCGGACAGTACACCAACATCGCCGCCTGCTGAACTTCCGTGCGGGGCGCGTCTCGAACTGAGGAGCATCCCACCACCGGGATTCGCCCCCGGGGAGCCGAGCGCGCGCCATGACCTCATCGATCGCCGCGAGTCGACTGCCCGCGCTCGCGGTGGTGGTGGGTGCGCACGCGCTGGCGCTCGCCTTCCTTCTCGAGCTCACCCGCACGCACCCGACTGGCCGTAGCGCCGAGGAGAGTCTGACGCTCATCGCTCTGTTGCCCGCCGCGCCGCGCGAGTCGCTCCGGCTCCCGCTCGCGATCGCCGCGCCGCGCGAGTCGCTCCGGCTCCCGCTCGCGAGGCCGGGTGTGACTCGGCCAACCGACACTCGGCCATCCGAGCCCCGCGCGGCGCCTGCTGATGCCGGCCCGGCGGCGATCGACTGGGCGGCCGAAGGCGCGGAGGCCGCATCCCGTGTGGCCCGGGGCGAAGACCAACCCGGACCCCGGACTTTCGGGATGCCTCCCGCGAGCCCGATGTTCGCTTCCGCGCCAGCCCGCAAGCCCGCCCTCGCGTGGAACCACGCGCGCACTCACCGGGTGGAGGCCCTGCCGGGCGGCGTCACGGTCTTCAATCTCAATGACCACTGTGCGGTCGCGCTGCTTTGGGTCGTGCCTTTCTTCGCGTGTACGCTGGACAAGATCCCGCCGCGCGGCGACCTGCTCGACCACATGCGCGAGCAGCCCGAGCTCGGCGACTGGAAGAAGTGACCTTTGGAAACCGCCCCACGGTGGGCGTAGTCTATCGACAGGGCAGCGGGACGTGGCCGCAGTGCGGAGCGCTCACCATGCGACGCAAGCTTTCCCCGGGAGCCGTGGCAGCGGCCTGCGTGGCCGCACTGACGGCAAGCGGTATCCAGACCGTGGCGGCCGATGACATACCGGCTCAGGTATTCGACAGGACGGTGTATCTCGATTCGCGCGCGCTGGAGGAGCTGCGCTCCTCGAATCCGGATCACTACGCGCGCGCCGAGCGCATCCTGGCGGCGGCGAACCACCTGTGCCGTCCGCACATGCCGGAGGTCTACCTCGCGGAATTCGGCGTCCGCGACTTCTCCTGCGCCCCGATGCTGTTGCTCACGAGCCTCCCGCCGAAGCGGGAGATCGGCTTCCGGCTCGACAACACGCGCTATGCCGCGACGGTGGTCGTCACCGACGACCCGCCGCGGCTCCTTCCGGCACGGTAGGCGCCATCAAGGTCGAGCGGAAGGCGCATTCGGCGCGCTAGAATTGCGCTCGCCGAACACCAACGCATGTCCGCCCTGACGACCCCGCCGCTCGCGCTCTACGTGCACTTTCCCTGGTGTGTGCGCAAGTGTCCGTACTGCGATTTCAACTCCTACACGCTCGGCGGGGAGCTCCCGGAGAGCGCCTACCTCGGCCGTCTCGCGCGCGATCTCGAAGCGCAGGCGAGTGAGGTCGCCGGGCGCGAGGTGATCAGCGTCTTCCTCGGCGGCGGGACGCCGAGCCTCTTCTCACCGCGCTCGATCGGCGAGCTCCTCGCGGCGGCGCGCCGCGTGCTCAAGCTCGCCCCGCGTCTCGAGGTGACGCTCGAAGCCAACCCGGGCGCGATCGAGCGCGGCGCATTCCGCGAATACCGGGCGGCCGGCGTCACGCGCGTATCGCTCGGCGCCCAGAGCTTCGATCCGGAGCGGCTCAAGGCGCTCGGGCGCATTCATTCGCCCGCCGAGACGCGGCGCGCCGCCGAGGAGCTGCATGCCGCGGGCCTCGCCAACTTCAACCTCGATCTCATGTACGCGCTGCCCGGTCAGGACGTCCCCGCCGCCCGGCTCGACCTCGCGGGAGCCCTCGAGCTCCACCCGGCGCACGTCTCGCACTACCAGCTCACGATCGAGCCCGGGACGGTCTTCGCGGCGCGCCGGCCGCCGCTGCCCGATGAGGACGCTGCGGCGGCGATGCTGGACGCGTGCGCTGCGCTGCTCGGTGAGGCGGGACTTGCCCAGTACGAGGTCTCCGCCTACGCGCGCCCCGGGCGGCAATGCCGTCACAACCTCAATTACTGGCGTTTCGGCGATTACCTCGGCGTGGGTGCCGGCGCGCACGGCAAGCTGACGTTCCCGTACGCGGGGCAGATCGTGCGCACCCTTCAGCCGCGCGAGCCGCGCCGCTATCTCGCCTCCTCCGGCGCCGAGCTCGTGCGCCGCGCGGTTCCCGAGAGCGAGCTGCCGTTCGAATTCATGCTGAACGCGCTGCGGCTGAAAGGCGGGTTCGACGCGACGCTGTTCCCCGCGCGCACCGGGCTCGACTGGCAGGCGATCGCGTCGCCCATCGATCGCCTGCTCCGGCGCGGCATGCTCCGGCGCACTCCCGGGAGGTGCCGGCCGAGCGCCCAGGGGCTGCGGTTCCTCAACGAGATGCTGCTCGAATTCATACCGGAAACAGCGGAATTACCCGGTCCGTCAGCGTTGTCAACGGCCGCGTCGGGCGAGCCGGGGCTGCACCGGCGCCCTTTATTCACAGGCTCCGGTGGCGCTATCGGAGAATGAGTAGATTACGTGGCAAACTCGTCAAGCCGCTGGACAAGAAGCCCGTAACCCGTTGAGCAGCCAAGCTAAAAATGGCTGCTCATTTTTTGACCAAGGTAACAAAAATGCAATCTGACCGCGTGATCGCGGCGGGGCGACAGCGGCCGTCCACAGAGTTGTCCACAGCTTCTGTGGATAATGGCCCCTTAGAGGGAGGCGGCCGGTTCGAGACGTCTTGAGAGCACGCGACACTGCGGCTAAACTCGCGCGCCCTTTAATCTGCGCCCCCGGGACCCCATTTCCGGGTGAGCCCTTTGGGAAAGCGTGAGCCCGCCATGAAAGCCGCAATCCACCCCGACTACAGAGAGATCACCGTCACCTGCACGTGCGGCAACACGTTCAAGACGAGCTCAACGCTCGGTCACGATCTGCAGGTCGAGGTGTGCTCGAACTGCCATCCTTTCTATACGGGCAAGCAGAAGATCGTCGACACCGCGGGCCGCGTGGACAAGTTCCGCCGGAAGTACGCGGCCGCAGGCGCCAAGTAACCGCGCGGCAGGCCCGTCGACCTTGCAGCCGCGCTCTTTCGGCGCCCCGGGCGGGTGGCGCGGGCGGCGGGCGGCGGAACTTCGCTGCGTGGTGAGGGCTCTACAGCCTGGGCCTCGTCTTTGCGCCGCGGGCAGGCGAGTGCGTGGGCGAGCCCGGGAGCCCGCGGCCTGAAGCCGCACTCGCCCGATCGGAGTCGTCATGCGCCGCATACTCGCCACCGCCGCTGCCTGCGCGCTCGCGCTCGCCGCGGTGAGCTGCGCCACCAACCCCGCATCCGGCACCCACCACGTCGTCTTCACCACGGTGAAGAGCGAGCAGGAGCAGGCGCGGCGCGACCACGAGGAGATCAAGCGCATTTATGGCCTGTACCAGGACCAGGCGGTGCAGGACTACGTGCAGATGATCGGCACACGGGTGGCGCGCAATACGCCGATCGCGGACTGGGACTTCAAGTTCTTCGTGCTCGATGACGACGAGATCAACGCCTTCACCACCGGCGGCGGCTATGTCTACGTCCACCGCGGGCTGCTCACGTACCTGAATTCCGAGGCCGAGCTCGCCGCGGTGCTCGGCCACGAGATCGGGCATGACGTCGCGCGCCATCCGGCGCGCAGCCAGGCGCAGCGCGTGCTCCTCGGCAGCGGTGCGATCGCCACCGCGATCCTCACCGGGAACTACGCGCTCGCGGAGATGGCGGACCTCGGCGCCGCCGCCTGGTACCAGGGCTACGGCCGTGAGCACGAGTCCGAGGCCGACCGCCTCGGCCTCGAGTATGCCGCGCGCGCTGGCTATCGCCCGACGGCCATGGGTGACACGATGAGGATGTTCAAGGCGCAGGAAGCCTTCGAGATCAACCGCGCCAAGGAGGAAGGCCGCGACCCCAAGATCTATCACGGCGTGTTCTCCGATCACCCGGCCCCCGACGAGCGCGTCGTGGAGGCGACGCTCGGGGCGGCGAACATCACCACCGTGCCGCGCGGCGGCTGGCTCGACAACCGCGAAGAGTACCTGAAGGCGATCGCCGGGCTGCCCTTCGGCTCCTCCCGCGAGCAGGGCATCGTGCGCGAGAACCGCTTCTACCACGCCGGCATGAAGCTCACGATGGCCTTCCCCAAGGGCTGGAACGTGCAGAACGAGCGCGACCGGCTGCTGGTGACGAAGAAAAAGGAGTCGGTGATGCAGGTGACGCTCGAGAAGCGTCCCGAGAAGAAGTCGCCGCGCGAGTTCCTGCTGCAGAAATTGCGGGGCGCATCCGTCTCGCACGGCGATACGCTTGCGGTGCACGGCATGGAGGGCTACGCGCTCATCACGCGCTCGGGGTCGCCCCTCGATGGCGGCGAGGGGCCGGTGCGCTGGGCGGTGCTCTATCGCGGCACCCAGGCGTTCGTGATCGGCGGCGCGAGCCGCTCGAGCGAGAACGGCGCGCCGCTCGATGACGGGGTCTTCATGTCCTCGATCGAGACCATGCGCGACATGAAACCCACGGAATACCCGCTCGCCGAGCCCTACCGCATCACGATCATCACCGCGGACGAGAAGACGAAGATCGAGGACTACGCGAAGGACATGCCGGTCGAGAAGTTCAAGCAGGAGGAGCTGCGCCTCATGAACGCGCTCTACCCCAAGGGCGAACCCAAGGCGGGGGATCTCGTCAAGGTCGTGCAGTAGCGCAGCAAGCGCGCGACGCCATTCCCCGCAAGGGTGCCGCCGGGCCCCTGTCGGCGAGCAGCCCGGCGCGCCTTGATTCGGCGCTTGGGTCCATGTAAACCTGCCTCGTGGTGCGGCGCGCCCGCAGTGCTCGGCGACCGCCACATGGAATGGCGGCCGTGGACATGAACGGGAAGACGGAAACAGCGTTCGAGCTCAGCGACGGCGCCAGCGGGCGCAGCAGCCAGCTGCCGGTGCGCACCGGCACCATCGGACCGGCGGCGCTCGACATCGCGGGGCTGCACAAGGACCTCGACGTCTTCACCTACGATCCGGGCTTCGCCGCGACCGCCGCGACCGAGAGCCGCATCACCTACATCGACGGCGATGCGGGCGTGCTGCTCTATCGCGGCTACCCGATCGAGCAGCTCGCCGGGAAAAGCTCCTTCATGGAAGTCGCGTACCTGCTGCTGCTCGGGGAGCTGCCGACTGGCAAGCAGCTCGAGGAGTTCACCGGCAACATCCGTTATCACACGATGATCAACGAGACGTTGCTGCGCTTCTTCAACGGCTTCCACCACAACGCGCATCCCATGGCGATGGTGTCGGCGGTGGTGGCGTCCATGTCGGCGTTCTATCACGACACCATGGACATCTATAACCCGCGCCATCGCGAGATCTTCTCCCACCGCATCATCGCCAAGATCCCGACCATCGCCGCCGCCGCTCACAAGCACTCGCTCGGACAGCCCTTCATCTACCCGCGCAACGATCTCGACTACGCGGCCAACGTGCTGCACATGCTGTTCGCCGTGCCGTGCGAGCCCTACAAGCTCGACCCGGTGGCCGCGGAGGCGCTCGACCTGCTGTTCATCCTGCACGCCGATCACGAGCAGAACGCCAGCACTTCCACCGTGCGCCTCGCCGGCAGCACCGGCGCCAATCCCTATGCGGCGATCTCGGCGGGCGTCTCGGCGCTGTGGGGTCCGGCGCACGGCGGCGCGAACGAGGCCGTGCTGGCGATGCTCGAGCAGATCGGCAGCGTCGACCACATCCCGAAATACCTGGCGATGGCCAAGGACAAGTCGAGTCACTTCCGCCTCATGGGCTTCGGCCACCGCGTCTACAAGAACTTCGATCCGCGCGCCAAGATCATCCGCGAGATGTGTCACCGGGTGCTCACCGCGCTCGGGCGCACCGACGATCCGCTGTTCGAGCTCGCCCTGCGGCTCGAGGAGATCGCGCTCAAGGACGAGTACTTCGTATCGCGCAAGCTCTACCCGAACGTCGATTTCTACTCGGGCGTCATCTACAGCGCGATCGGCATTCCGCGCTCCATGTTCACGGTGATGTTCGCAATCGCGCGCACCGTGGGCTGGGTCGCGCACTGGCTGGAGATGATTTCCGACCCCGCCATGCGCATCGGGCGGCCGCGCCAGCTGTACACGGGTCCGCCGCGCCGCGAGTACGTCGAGGTCTCGAAGCGCCGCTGAGCGCAGCGCGCCGCTGAAGCAATGCCGGCTCCGCCTGCCGGCCGCCTCAGCTCCGCTCGAGCAGCGCCTCGACCTCGCCAGCGTCGGCGCGGCGCATCGGCCGCCCGTCCACCGGGCTCATCGGGGCCTGCCGGATGCCGTCGGTCGGAAACACCGTCGCCTCGATCGGCTGGTCGTCGACCTCGAAGCGCACGCCCGGAAAGGGCCGCACGAGCTCGGCGTTGAGCTTGAGGCGTTTCTCGGTGAGCTCGTGGGGGATCCCGCCATCGAGGAGCTTCAGCGTGACCGACTCGACGCGCTCGGCGAACAAGTGCAGCTGCACCTCGGTGTACTCCGTGGCCGTGCCCGAGAGCACCGGGCCCACGAGCCGCGGCGCGAACTCCCGCAGGTAACGCATGGCCGCGAGCGCCGCACGGCGCTGGGCCTCGAGCGCCTCGAGGTGCGAGGCGCCGCGGAAGAGGCGCTGGTACTCGGCGAGTGCGCTCTCGATCTCGCTGTTCTTCGGCAGCAGCGCCACGCCATCGATGACCCCGAGACGCTCGGCCGCCTTCCTCTTGGCCACGAGAAAATCGCGGATGCCATGCTCGGCCATGAGCCGTGCGGCTTCCTGGGCCAGCGCGCGGCGCAGGTTCTCGACGCGCGAGGGGTGTCGCTTCGATCGCATCGCGTGTCAGAAGATCGGCTCGCCGCTCGCCTGGCCCTCCGGGCCCTGCGCCAGCGCTCCGGTGTTCCCCGAGGGCAGGTGATTCGCCATGAAGATTTCCGGAATGCCGTCGGGATTCTCGGCGCTCACCAGCGTGCCGGTCTGCGGCGAGATCCGCAGCGTGACCAGGCCGTCGGGCATGCTGCGGGCCTGCTCGGGCACCCCCTTGAGCGCCTCGCGCATGAACTGCATCCAGATCGGCAGCGCGGTGCGCGCGCCCTCCTCCGCCTCCCCGAGCGGCCGCTCCTGATCGAAGCCGACCCACACGGTGGCGACGAGATTTCGCGTGAAGCCGTTGAACCAGGTGTCCCGCGCCTCGTTGGTGGTGCCGGTCTTGCCCGCGATGTCGCCGCGCCCGAGCGCGAGGGCGCGCCGCCCCGTGCCGCGCTTGATGACATCGGACATCATGTCGGCCATGAGGTAGGCGTTCTGCGCGCTGATGACGCGCGGCGCTGCCTGCGTCTCGGGCAGCGGCGCCGGCTCGCCGTGGGTCGTGTCCGAGATTCGTAGCGCCGCGCCCGCCGCCGGCGGCTCGGCCTGTTCGCACTGCGTGCACACCATGCGCGGCGCGGCCTGCCACACCGTCTTCCCGGTGGCGTCCTCGATGCGGTCGATGAAGTAGGGCCCGACGCGATAGCCGCCGTTGGCGAACACCGCGTACCCGGCGGCGAGGTCGAGCGGCGTCGCTTCCAGCGTGCCGAGCGCCAGCGTCAGGTCGCGCGGCATGGTCTTGGGGTCGAAGCCGAAGCGCGTGATGTAGTCGATCGCCGTCTGCACCCCGAGCTCCTTCAGGATGCGGATCGACACGAGATTGCGCGAGCGCACCAGCGCCTCGCGCAGCCGCGTCGGTCCGCTGAACTCGCGGGTCGAATTCTCCGGCCGCCAGGCTTCCTCGCTCCCGCTGCCGTCGAGGACGATGGGCGCATCGAGCAGCACGCTCGCCGGAGTGAAGCCGTTCTCGAGCGCCGCGGAGTACAGGAACGGCTTGAAGCCCGAGCCCGGGAGGCGCCGCGCCTGCGTGACGCGGTTGTACTTGTTGGTGAAGTAGTCGAAGCCGCCCACGAGCGCGCCGATGCTGCCGTCGTTGGGATCGAGCGCCACCAGCGCGCTCTGCGCTTCCGGTATCTGCGCAAGCTGCGCGTGTCCGGCGGCATCGGCGACCACGTAGACGACGTCGCCGCGGCTCAAGACCTGGCTCGCGTCCTTCGGCGGCGGCCCGGGCGTCTCGTTGCGCTGCTGCCGGTGCGCCCAGGAGAGTCCGTCCCAGTCGATCTGCACCGTCCCGAGCGACTTCACGTAGGCGCGGGCGCTTTTTTCGGCGACCGACACCACGACGGCCGGCGAGAGGTTGCCGATCGCGGAGTACTCGTCCACCAGGTCGTCGTAATCCGGCTCACCGTGCGCGGGCAGCTCGACGTGCCCGGCCGGCCCGCGCCAGCCGTGGCGGCGGTCGTACTCGATGAGTCCCACACGCACGGCGCGGTTGGCGGCGGCCTGCAGCCGGCCGTCGATGGTGGTGTAGACGCGGTAGCCGGCGGTCTCGACGCTCGGGCCGTACCGCTGGCGCAGCTCGAGACGCGCCATCTCCGCGACGTACGGCGCCTCGACGTCGAAGAGCGGCGCGTGCGCGCGCGCCTGCATCGGCTCCTTGTTGGCGGCCTCCGCGGTGGCGGCGTCGATGTAGCCGAGCTCGCGCATGCGCCGCAGCACGTAGGCACGGCGGTTGCTGGCGGCCTCGGGATCGACGATCGGGTTGTAGCGCGAGGGCGCCTTGGGGACCCCGGCGAGCGTCGCGGCCTCGGCCACATCGAGCCTGTCGAGCGGCTTGCCGAAGAACGCCTCCGCCGCGGCCGCGACGCCATAGGCGCGCTGGCCGAAGAAGATCACGTTGAGATACAGCCCGAAGATTTCTTGCTTCGTGAACTCGTGCTCCATGCGGTAGGTGACGAAAGTCTCCTGGAGCTTGCGGCGGTAGGTCTTGTCGAGCGTCAGGAACATGTTGCGGGCGGCCTGCATGGTGATGGTGCTGGCGCCCTGGGTCTTGTCGCCGGCGAGGACGTCGATCAACACCGCGCGCACCACACCGAGGTAATCGATGCCGTGGTGCTCGAAGAAGCGCTCATCCTCGGCGGCGAGAAACGCGTGCTTGACGAGATCGGGAATCTGGTCGTAGCCGACCGGGATGCGGCGCTGCTCTCCGATCTGCGCGATCAGCGCGCCCGAGCGCGTGTACACGCGCAATGGCACCTGCAGTTCGACGTTGCGCATCGCTGCCGTCGTGGGCAGCGAGGGCAGCAGATACACGTAACTGCAGGCGAGCGCGTACGCGCCGAGAAGTGTGATCAGGATCACACATCCGCCGATGAGCGTCGCGAGGCGAAAGTAATTCCATTTCACAGAAACCAACTCTGTCTCCTTGCGCTCGCTGCGGGGGCTATGCATAGTACCCGCGACTCAAGGGCAAACTCACCGAAAGGTGGGGACGCAAAGCCTCCGGTCTACGGGCGTCGTGCCTACGACAGCGGGGTTGCCGGTTCGAACGTTAACGCACTCCGCAGTCACTCGGCCACGTGCTGCGGATCCTGAGCGGTTCGACCGAACTCCCGCAGCGCCCGCCGCCCGTGTGCTGACGGTTTTCGTCCCCAGAACGCTTGGACAAGAGGACGCAGCATTTGTTGATCCGGGACACCGCAGCGCGCGGCGCGCGTGATGCTTTCGGCACTGCGCGCATTTGCTGCATGGCAAGCCTGCGGATCCGTGAGCCCGCTCACGTTCAATTTAACAGTGCACTGATATATAGTGATCCGGGGTCATGTCCGACGCGGTCATTTTCAGGCGTAAAGACCTGAAAAGGATATAAAAAATGTTCCTTCTCCAGCGCAAATACCGCCCGCTCCTCGGACTTGACATAACCACCTCGTCGGTGAAGCTCATCGAGCTGGCGACGGCGGGCGGGCAGTACCGGGTCGAGGCCTATGCGGCCGAGCCCACGCCCCAGAACGCCATCAACGAGAAGGCGATCGTCGATGCCGAGGCGGTGGGCGAGGCGATCCGCCGCGCCGTGAAGCGTGCCGGCGCCAAGGCCTCCGAGGTCGCGGTGGCGATCTCGGGCGATGCCGCGATCACCAAGGTGATCCAGATGCCGCGCGCGCTGCGCAGCGCCGACCTCGAGGCGCAGGTCGAGATGCAGGCCGACCAGTACATCCCCTTCCCCATGGACGAGGTCAGCTACGACTTCGAGGTGCTGGGGCCGAACGAGAAGGATCCGGAATCGAGCGACGTGCTGCTGGTCGCGACGCGCACCGAGAATGTCGAGCAGCGCCAGGCGGCCGTCAAGGCGGCGGGACTCACGGCCAAGATCGTGGACGTCGAGGCGTTTGCGCTCGAGAACGCCTGCAAGCTGATGACGCACCAGATGCCCGATGGCGGCATCGATCGCACCATCGCGGTGGTCGACTTCGGCGCGAGCAGCACCACCTTCAGTGTGCTGCGAAACCTCAAGGTGGTGTACACGCGCGATTTCGCCTTCGGCGGGCAGCAGCTCACCGAAGAGATCATGCGCACCTACGGACTCGCCATGGAGGAGGCGGGGCGCGCCAAGAAGGAGGGCGGCCTGCCGGGCAACTATCAGTCCGAGGTCCTCGACCCGTTCATCGACGACATGACCCAGCAGGTGAGCCGCTCGCTGCAGTTCTACCTGGCTTCCGGGTCCGGGCGCGAGCAGCCGGAGAAGATTCTGGTGTGTGGCGGTTGCGCCAACATCCCGGGCGTGGCGGAGGTGATCTCGAGCCGCGTCGGCATTTCCGCCGAGAAGGGCGACCCGCTCGGCCAGATGAAACTGTCCTCGCGCGCCAAGGCGCAGGCGGTGCAACGCGACGCCACGGCGCTGCTGACGGCCTGCGGGCTCGCACTGCGGAGTTTCGACTGACATGCCGCGTATAAACCTGCTTCCCTGGCGTGAAGGCCAGCGCAAGGAGCGCAAGCTCGCGTTCCTGGTGGCTCTCGGGGTGGCGGCCGTCGCCGCCGGCGTCGCCTCGTTCGCCGCCTATCTGCTGTATGGCTCGATGATCGAGTCGCAGCAGCACCGCAACGACCAGCTGCGCCGCGAGGTCAAGACGCTCGACAAGCAGATCGAGGAGATCAACAACCTCGAGACCGATAAGCTCAGGTTCATCGCGCGCATGGGGATCATCGAGAAGCTGCAGCGCTCGCGCCCGGAGATCGTGCATGTGTTCGATGAGATCGTGCACACCCTCCCGGAGGGGGTGTACCTCACCGGCGTGAAGCAGACCGAGCGGCGCCTTCGGTTCGACGGCGTCGCGCAGTCGAGCACCCGTGTTTCCTCGTTCATGCGCAACATCGACGCCTCGCAGTGGCTGCGCAACCCCGAGCTCGAGGTCGTGCAGACCGGCAAGGGCACGGGCCCGGGCTCGAGCTTTACGCTCACCGCCGAGCAGGTCTCCGCGACGCCCCAGGAGAGCGGCAACGCCGCGAAGACCAAACTCCGCAAGGCGAGCCTCGGCGGCGCGGGAGGACGGCAATGAACCTGCTCGAGGAGCTGCGCTCACTCGATCCGCGCGAGCCCGGCCGCTGGCCGCTGCCGGTCCGCGCCGGTGCGGTCGGCGTGGCGTTCCTGGCGCTCACGCTCCTCGGGATCTACCTCCTGGTGTGGAACGAGCAGCGGCCCGAGCTGCAGCGGCGTCAGGAAGAGGAGCAGCAGCTGCGTCAGGAGTTCCACAACAAGCACGCCAAGGCCGTCAACCTCGAGGTCTACAAGCTGCAGCTGAAGGACATCGAGCGCTCCTTCGGCGCGCTGCTGCGTCAGCTCCCCGGCAAGACCGAGGTGCCGAGCCTGCTGGTCGACATCTCGCAGACCGGCCTCGCCGCCGGCCTCGAGGAGAAGCTCTTCCAGCCGCAGCCCGAGCAGAAGAAGGACTTCTACGCGGAGCTGCCCATTAAGATCAGGCTCACCGGCAGCTATCACCAGTTCGGCGAGTTCGTGAGCGGCATCGCGGCGCTGCCGCGCATCGTCACGCTGCACGACATCGACATCAAGCCGGACAGCAAGGACTCCTACGACCAGTTGTCGCTCGAGCTCACGGCCAAGACCTACCGCTATCTCGACGAGGACGAGGTCGCGGCGGGCGAGGCGCAGAAGCGCGACGTCGCCCACCGCCCGAAGCCGGCGGGTTGACCCACATGAACGGCGTGAATGCGGTACTCACCCATGCTTAAGCTCTCACACACATCGGGTCTGCGCCTGCTGGGCGCCGCGCTCGTGTGCGCCGGCTACGCCGCGCTCACGGCCTGCACGAGCGCCGACAGCGACCTGGCGCGCTTCATCGAGGATACGAAGAAAGAGCCCGGCGGGCGCGTCGAGCCGCTGCCCGAGATCAAGCCCTACGAAACCTTCGTTTACACCGCCGCCGATATGCGCTCGCCGTTCCTGCCGAGCACCCCGGGCGCGGGCGCCGGCTACAGCGGCATACGCCCCGATTCCAAGCGCAATCGCGAGTTTCTCGAACAGTTCTCGCTCGATACGCTCAAGATGGTCGGCACGCTGCGCCTCGGCGGGCACATGTTCGGCCTGGTGCAGACCAAGGACGGACTGGTGCACCGCGTGACCGCCGGCAACCACATCGGACAGGCGGAAGGCAAGATCACCGACATCACGCCCGCCAAGATCAGCTTGATCGAGATCGTTCCGGACAGCCTCGGGGGGTACATGGAACGCCCCGCCGCGCTGGCCCTGAACGAATAAAGGTCCAGCAGGGAGTCTCACGAATGCAAGCGTCTAGCCTGATGAATCGCCTTCTCGGCACGACCGCGCGCCTCATGATCGCAGGGGTGCTCGGCCTCGCCGCGGGCACGGCGGCACAGGCCGCGGACAATCCTGCGCTGCAGGCCATCGACGTGCAGCCCCTGGCGGGACAGCAGCTGCAGCTCACCCTGCGCCTGTCGGGCCCGGCCCCCCAGCCGCTGTCCTTCACCATCGACAACCCGGCGCGCATTTCCTTCGATCTGCCGAACACCACTCTGGCGCTGCCGTCCCGCCGCATCGACGTGCACGCCTCGGGGGTCGACACCATCCTCGCCGCCGAGACCAAGGACCGCACGCGGCTGGTGCTGAATCTCGACAAGCTCATGCCCTACGACACGCGCGTCGAGGGCAACAACATCATCGTCATGCTGGGCGGGAGTGCCGGGCATGCCGCCGCGGCCGCTTCCTCGGGCGCCGCGCCCGCCGCGCCGGTCGCCGGCGGGCCCCGCGAGCTGCGCTCCATCGACTTCCGGCGCGGCGCCGACGGCGCCGGACGCGTGGTCGTGAGGCTCTCGGATCCTCACATCCGCATCAACCTGCACCAGGTCGGCAACCAGGTGGTGGTCGATTTCAGCGACGCCGCCGCGCCGGCCAACCTGCTACGCCGCTACGACGCGACCGACTACGGCACCCCGATCAGCGGCTTCGACGTCACGCGCGTCGGCAACGGCTCGCGCATCGCGATCACCGCCACGGGCGACTACGAGCAGCTCGCTTACCAGTCGGACGATCAGTACGTGGTCGAGGTGGCCCCGAGGCGCAAGCTCGCCAACGCCCCCGAGGAGCGGCCGGTGTACACCGGCGAGCGCCTGACGCTCAACTTCCAGGACATCGAGACCCGCGCGGTGCTGCAGCTGCTCGCCGATGCCAGCGGCCAGAACATCGTGGTGTCGGACTCGGTGAGCGGCAACGTGACGCTGCGGCTGCAGAACGTGCCGTGGGACCAGGCGCTCGACATCGTGCTGCGCACCAAGGGGCTCGACAAGCGCCGCCAGGACAACGTCATCATCGTCGCTCCGCAGGCGGAGCTCGCGGCGCGTGAGAAGGCGGAGCTGGCCGCGAGAAAGGACGTGCAGGAGCTCGCGCCGCTGCGCTCCGAGTACCTGCAGGTGAACTACGCCAAGGCCCAGGACATGGCGGCGCTCATCAAGACGCAGACCAACTCGCTCCTGTCGGCGCGCGGCAGCGTCGCGGTCGATGAGCGCACCAACACCCTGCTGCTGCAGGACACCGCCGAGCGGCTCGCGGACGTGCGCCGCCTGGTGGCGACGCTCGACATCCCGGTGCGCCAGGTGCTCATCGAGGCGCGCATCGTCGTCGTGAGCAACGACTTCCAGCGTCAGCTCGGCGCGCGCTTCGGCTACACCAGCTTTCAGAAGTATGGTCAGGGCCTCATCAGCACCGCCGGTACCGCCGCCGGCACCGACACGGCGATCAGCTCGGGAATCGCCAACCTGGCCAGCACCGGCAACATATACCCAGTCGGGGTGCCGACCGGGGCTGCCGCCAGCAACCGCTATAACGTCAACCTGCCGGTCACCAGCCCGGCTGGCAGCATCGCGCTCGGCATCCTGCACGACAACTTCATCGTCGACCTCGAGCTCTCGGCCGCCCAGGCCGAGACCCAGGCGAACATCATCGCCTCCCCGCGCGTCATCACCGCGAACCAGAAGGAGGCGACCATCGAGCAGGGCGTCGAGATTCCGTACCAGCAGTCAGCCTCCTCGGGTGCGACCACCATTCAGTTCAAGAAGGCAGTGCTGTCGCTCAAGGTGACCCCTCAGATAACCCCCGACAACCGCATCATCCTCGACCTCGACGTCAAGGACGACGCCGTCGGCACGGTGGTCGTGACCTCGGGCGGGGTGAACGTGCCCTCGATCGACACGCGCGAGATCGCCACCCAGGTGCTGGTGAATGACGGCCAGACGGTGGTGCTCGGCGGCATCCTGACCACGACGCAGCGCGAGGACGACACCAAGGTGCCGTATCTCGGCGATATCCCCGTGCTCGGGCATCTCTTCAAGACCACCAGCCACAAGGACGACAAGGACGAGCTCATGATCTTCATCACTCCGAAGATCGTGCGCGAGGGCGTAAACGTCTACAACTGAAGCCCCCGACGTTCCGCCCACCGGTTGCGGCCGCCTTCGGGCGGCCGCGTCGTTTTCGGTATCCTCTCGTACCTGCATGCTCGGCAAGCCCAGCGTATTCCTCATCGGCCCCATGGGCTCGGGCAAGACCGCCGTCGGGCGCCACCTGGCCCGCGCGCTTGGCCTTCCCTTCCACGACAGCGACGCCGAGATCGAGCGCCGCACGGGGGTCGACATCCCCTTCATCTTCGAGAAGGAGGGCGAGGCCGGATTCCGGCAGCGCGAGCGCGAGGCCATCGACGCGCTCACCGCGCTGCCGCGCATCGTGCTCGCCACCGGGGGCGGCGCGGTGCTCCTGCCCGAGAACCGCCGCCACCTGGCCGAGCGGGGCTGCGTGGTGTACCTCGAGACTTCGGTGGCGCAGCAGGCGCACCGCGTACGCCACGGCCGCAATCGCCCGCTGCTCGCCGAGGGCGACGCGGCGGCGCGCCTCGGGCAGCTGATGGACGCGCGGGCGCCCCTCTACGGCGAGATCGCCGATATCACCGTCCCGACCGATGGCCGCCGCGTGGCAAGCGTCGCCGAGCACGTCCTGCGGGAGCTCGCCGCGGCGCGCCCGCCGCCTTAGATGGCGCGGCTCGCGCGGGCCGGCCTGCGAGGACAGCCGCTCAAGCTATACTGCCGCGCGCGGCGCGCGTGGGCTCGCGGCGCCGCGTGAACGTGGACACACTCAACGTCGAACTCGGAACCCGCAGCTACCCGATCCTGATCGATGCGGGCCTGATCGGCCGGGCCGAGGTCTTCCGCCAGCACCTCCCGGCCCGTGATGTGCTCATTCTCAGCAACACCACCGTGGCGCCGCTCTACCTGCCGGCGCTCGCCGCCAGCCTCGGCGGACGGCGCATCGTCGAGGTGATTCTTCCGGACGGGGAGGCGCACAAGACTCTCGCCAGCGCCGCGCGCGTGCTCGACGTGCTCGTCGCCAACCGCTTCGGGCGCGATTGCGCCGTCCTGGCACTCGGCGGGGGCGTGGTCGGCGACCTCGCGGGCTTTGCCGCCGCCTGCTATCAACGGGGTGTGGCGTTTGCGCAGGTGCCGACGACGCTGCTCGCGCAGGTCGACTCGGCGGTGGGCGGCAAAACCGGCGTCAACCACCCGGGGGGCAAGAACCTGATTGGGGCCTTCCACCAGCCGGTGCTGGTGGTGAGCGATACCGCGACGCTCGCGACGCTGCCGGAGCGCGAGCTGCGCGCGGGGCTCGCCGAAGTGATCAAGTACGGACTCATCTGCGATGCGGCGCTGTTCGCCTGGCTCGAGGAGCACCTCGATGAGCTCCTGGCCCGCGACGGCGCGGCGCTCGCGCACGTCATCCGCCGCTCCTGCGAGATCAAGGCGGCGGTCGTCGGCCGCGACGAGCGCGAGCAGGGCGAGCGCGCGCTGCTGAACCTCGGGCACACCTTCGGCCACGCGCTCGAGTCGGCCACCGGATATGAGGAGTGGCTGCACGGGGAGGCGGTGGGCGCGGGCCTGTCGATGGCCGCGGCCATGTCGCGCGAGTGCGGACTGCTGACGGGCGCCGAAGCCGGCCGGATCGTGCGCCTGCTCGAGCGCGCGGGACTCCCCACCCGGATCGCCTCGGTCACGCCGGCCGCAGCGCTCGAGCACATGCGTATAGATAAGAAAGTGCTGGGCGGGCGGCTGCGCCTCGTGCTGCTGCGCGGCATCGGCACGGCTTACCTCACCGCGGACTATCCGCCGGCGGCGCTCGAGCGCACGCTGGCGGCGCACTGCGGGTGAGCGCGGTGAACGACGTCTCCGCGACGACGGCCGGGCTGCTCGCGCCCTACGCCGCCCACGACGGCGAGTCCCGGGGCCGGCGCTACCCCGAGAGCCCGCCCCAGTTCCGCAGCGAGTTTCAGCGCGACCGCGACCGCATCATTCACTCGAACGCGTTTCGCCGCCTGGTCTACAAGACCCAGGTGTTCGTCAATCACGAGGGGGACCTGTACCGCACGCGCGTGACGCACTCGATCGAGGTGGCGCAGATCGCGCGCTCCGTGGCGCTCGCGCTGCGGCTGAACGAGGCGCTGACCGAAGCGATTAGCCTCGCCCACGACCTCGGCCACACGCCCTTCGGGCACGCCGGTCAGGACGCGCTCAACGAATGCCTGCGAGAGTACGGTGGCTTCGAGCACAACCTGCAGTCGCTGCGCGTGGTGGACGAGCTCGAGGAGCGCTACGCCGAGTTCCGCGGGCTCAACCTCACCTTCGAGTGTCGCGAAGGCATCCTCAAGCACTGCTCGCTGCGGCACGCGCGCGAGCTCGGGGAGCTCGGCGAGCGCTTCATCATGCGCCGCCAGCCCGGGCTCGAGGCGCAGATCGCCAATCTGGCCGATGAGATCGCCTACAACAACCATGACGTGGACGACGGCATCCGCGCGCAGCTGCTGGATCTCGCCGCGTTGCGCGAGGTGCGCATCTTCCGGCGTGAGCACGATGCGGTCGTGGCGCAGTATCCGCAGCTCGGCGAGCGCCGGCTCGTGCACGAGACCATCCGGCGCATGATCAACCACCTCGTGGTCGACTTCATCCACACCACGCAGACGCAGCTCGAGCGCGCGCAGCCGCGCTCGATCGACGAGGTGCGCGCGCTCACCGCACCGCTCGCGATGTTGAGCGACGCGTGCCGCGAGGAGCACCTCGAGCTCAAGACGTTCCTGCGCGAGCAGGTCTACCGGCACTACAAGGTGCTGCGCATGACCTCGAAGGCGCGGCGCGTGGTCGAACAGCTTTTCGAGGCGTTCTTCAAGGACGTGAGTCTCATGCCGAGAGAGCATCGCGATCAGGCGGTGCAAGCGGAGACCCAACATGGAGCCGCCGGTCGCGCTCGCGCGGTGGCTGACTACATCGCTGGAATGACCGACCGCTACGCCATCCTCGAGCATCGGCGGCTGTTCGAGCCGGCCGAGCGCACCTGACCCTCCCGTTCCCGACATGGCACTAGGGGGATTCCCTACTCCATGTAAAGCCCCTACGACGGATCCAGTAGCTCGGAACCGACAGGCGTAACCCGCTGTTCCCATTGAGCTTTGCTCTTGAATGGGCGTTCAACCGTCGCGTTGCGGCAAATACTTAGTTGACATAAGTACCTCTAAAACTTAGAGTTATGTCACAACAACGTAGCAGGCGACATGAACAAGTCGACCCGGGAGAAAGAAGCCGTTCTGAGTGTGTTCGCCGAGCTGGTGCGACCGCTCATGCGCGTTGCTTTTGAATATGGAATATCGGCGAGTGAGATCGCCGGCGTTGTGCGCCGCACATTCATCCAGGCGCTCGAATCCCGCCTGTTGGAACAGAAGCGAGCGACCACGGACGCGCGGCTCGCGCTGGTGGCGGGCCTGACCAAGTCCGATGTAACCGCTCTCAGGCAAGCGCTTCGGTCGGGCGCGCCGCACAGCATGCGCGCGCCGGTGAGCCTCGACCAGGTCACCAACCTGCTCACGGTCTGGCATACCCACACCGGCTTCTCCGGCGCCTACGGACTCGCCATGGAGTTGGATCTCGTTCCAACTCACGGCTCCCCGCGTCGAAGCTTTCAGGACCTCGTCGATCTCGCTTGCCCGGGTACCGATCCGGAAGGGTTGCTCGATGAGCTGGTCGCTTCAGGCTCCGTCGAGATAATCGACTCGGTCACCGTTCGCTGCCTCTCGCGTGCCTACCTTCCGAAAGAGGCTGACGTGAAGCGGATCGAGTGGATGGGTCGCATATTGTCGAATGTCGCGACCAGCTTCGTACACAACCTGCTGCGCACGACGCAGGAGCCTGCGTATATGGAGCGAGCGGTCGTTTCGGACGAGCCGCTCTCCGAAGTTGGACGCGACAAATTCCTGACTATAGCCGGTGAGCGGGGCCAGGAGCTGCTGACCGACCTGGATACCTTTCTGACTCGTCTGGCTGCGTCGGAGAGAAGCGACACTGGAAAGAAGTACGGCGTCGGCGTTTACTTTTTTGAGGACCGGTCGACCGAGAGACCGCCAGATATTCAACACAAGCCCTACATCCAGAAGACTGCCCGTAGGGAATCGCCCGTTGAGGAAATCGACGTTCTTGCGGGACTGGTACCCAACAAGAAATAAGCGATACGCGACCAATATTGGAGAGCACATGAAGAGCCTTATATGCGCTGCGATTGCAGCGCTCGGGGGGATTGCTGCGACCTCAACCTCATTTGCCGGCACGGCGGGCTCCGCGGGCCAGCTGCTGGTTGTAGGTCCCGTTGAAGCTGTCGATTTGGCGAATAGCACTGCCACGGTACTCGGACAGCGCGTTTACACAACGTCGCTAAGCGGGCTCACCGTCGGCAGCGAAGTGGCCGTCTTCGGGACGGTGGGGGGTGACGGAAGTATTAGGGCTTCGTCGATTCAATCCCGGGGACTTTATGTTCCTGGTGCAAGCTCGATCTTTCTTTCCGGAACGGTTCAGAAGGCCGAGCCTTCACTCGGCAGAGTGGTGGTTAACGGCGTCACCGTAGATCTGACTCCGGCGATGTCACAGGGAACCCTGTCCCCCGCCGTGGGAACAGAGCTGACGATCTCAGGGACACAACCAGCAAGCCTCGGCTTGGTGTTGGTGACTAGCATCCGTGGCATCGCAGGGACTGGCGGCATCGCAGGCACAGGCGGTATCGCTGGTACGGGTGGCATCGCTGGCACGGGCGGTATCGCAGGCACGGGCGGCATCGCCGGTACGGGTGGTATCGCAGGCACGGGCGGCA
>Ga0209055_1000842_pt1 | contig 20781 bp, 15 predicted proteins | sample GraSoiAngelo_110_FD_185875 | JGI IMG/M metagenome (GOLD analysis project Ga0209055, IMG submission 185875) | Grasslands soil microbial communities from the Angelo Coastal Reserve, California, USA - 14_0903_12_30cm (SPAdes) (version 2) | ecosystem: Environmental > Terrestrial > Soil > Grasslands ... | reverse complement strand
CGGATCGACGGCTGGTTCGCGAACATCATGAGCAGCCGATCGATCCCGATCCCCTCGCCCGCGGCCGGCGGCATGCCGTACTCCAGCGCGCGGACGTAGTCCTCGTCGAGCCAGTGGGCCTCGTCGTCGCCCCGGGCCTGCAGGGCCGCCTGCTCCCGGAAGCGCGCGAGCTGGTCGATCGGGTCGTTCAGCTCGCTGTAGGCGTTGGCCATCTCGTGGCGCGCGACGAACAGCTCGAATCGATCGACGAGCTGCGGGTTGTCGCGCTTGCGCTTGGCGAGCGGCGAGAGCTCGGTCGGAAAGTCGACGACGAACGTCGGCTGAACGAGCGTCGGCTCGACCAGCGTCTCGAACACGTCCTTCCAGACCTTCGACGCCGGCCCCCCGTCGTGGACGATCCCGCGCGCCGCCGCCGCCCGCGCCACGCTCTCGACGTCCGTCGTGGGCGTCACGACAAGCCCGAGAGCCTGCGAAATTCCCTCGAAGAACGGCAGGCGCCGCCACGGAGGCTTGAGGTCGAGCGCATGCTCGCCCCAGGCGAGGGACAAGGAACCGCGCAGCGCGTGGGCGAGCTCGACGAAGAGCGCCTCCGTGAGCTCCATCAGATCGGTGTAGTCGGCGTACGCCTGGTAGAACTCGAGCGTCGTGAACTCGGGGTTGTGCATCGTCGACACCCCCTCGTTCCGGAAGTTCCGGTTGATCTCGTAGACGCGCTCGAAGCCGCCCACCAGCAGACGCTTGAGGTAGAGCTCGGGCGCGATGCGCAGATAGAGATCCAGGTCGAGCGCGTTGTGATGCGTCTTGAACGGCCGGGCGATCGCGCCGCCCGGGATCGGCTGCATCATCGGCGTCTCGACCTCGAGAAAGCCGCGCGCGTCGAGGAACGCGCGGATCCCGCGTACGAGCCGCGCCCGCATCATGAAGATCTCGCGCGCCTCGGCGTTGACGATCAGATCCACGTAACGCTGCCGGTAGCGCGTCTCCACGTCCTTCAGCCCGTGCCACTTCTCGGGCAAGGGCCGGAGCGACTTGGCCAGGAACGCGAACGTCTTCACCGCGACGGTCAGCTCGCCGGTCCGCGTCCGGAACATCTCGCCCGTCACGCCCACGAAGTCGCCCATGTCGAGCTCGACGAAGCGGGCGTACTCGTCGCCCAGCCCGTCGGCGCGCGCATAGAGCTGGATCCGCCCGGTCTGGTCCATGAGGTGGGCGAAGCACGTCTTGCCGTGATGGCGTATCGCCACGATGCGGCCGGCCAGGCTCACCGGTCCGAAGCCCTTCAGCTCCTCGTCGTTCGCGTTGCCGAGGCGCTCGGCGAGGCCGTGAGCCCACTGGGTGACCGGATAGCGGCCGCCGAACGGATCGGTCCCACGGCTGCGCAGCGTATCGAGCTTCTCGCGCCGGAGCCGGATCAGCTCGTTGTCGTCTGGATTCGTCACGGATTCGCCTCGCCCACGGCCCGCGCGATCGTCGCTCATGCTTCTCGGCCCCGCGCCCAGAGCAGATACGCCTTGATGAAAGGATCGAGGTCGCCGTCCATGACACCCTCCACGTTACCGACCTCGAGCCCGGTGCGATGATCCTTGATCAGCTGGTAGGGATGGAAGGTGTACGATCGGATCTGACTGCCGAACGCGATCTCCTTCTTGTGGCCAGTCAGCTCGGCCAATTCCTCGCGCTGCTTTTTCTCGGCGATCTCGTAGAGCCGTGCCTTGAGGATGCGCATCGCGGTGTCGCGGTTCCGGAGCTGCGAGCGCTCGTTCTGGCACGAGACGACGATGCCCGTCGGCAGGTGCGTGATGCGCACGGCCGAGTCGGCGGTGTTCACCCCCTGCCCGCCCGGGCCCGAGGCACGGAACACGTCGACACGGAGCTCGTCCTCCCGCACGTTGACCTCGACGTCATCGACTTCGGGCACGACCGCGACCGAGGCGAAGCTGGTCTGTCGACGGCGCGAGGCGTCGAAGGGGGAGATCCGCACCAGTCGATGCACGCCGGTCTCGCCGCGCAGGTAGCCGAACGCGTACTCGCCGGACACTTCGACCGTGGCCGATTTGATTCCCGCCTCGTCGCCGGGCAGCAGATCGACCACCTCGGCCTTCAGGCCTGCCCGCTCACACCAGCGGAGGTACATGCGCAGGAGCATCTGGGCCCAGTCCTGTGACTCGGTGCCGCCCGCGCCGGGATGGATCGATACGATCGCCGCCTTGGTGTCGTGGGGCCCCGAGAGCATGATCTTCAGCTCGAACTCGTCGAGGTCCTTGGCGAGGACCGCGATGCCGCCGGCGATCTCCGCGTCGAGGCTTCCGTCAGTGGCCTCCTCGGCGAGCTCGAGGAGCACCGCGAGGTCGTCGGCCTTCCCGCCGAGCTCTTTCAGGCGCGCGACGACGCGCGAGAGCTCGGTTCGCTCGCGGATGACCTCCTGGGCTCGGCGGTTGTCCTCCCAGAAGGCCGGCTTGGCCATGTCGGTGTCGAGGGCCGCGAGGCGTTGCTCCTTGGCCGGGACGTCAAAGATGCCCTCGGAGCTCGGCCACCCGACTCGTCAGCACGTTCACGTCGCGCTTGAGGTCGCCGAGCATCAGGCGGCTCGCTTCCACGCTCGGGCCGCGAGCGAGGCGCCCGAGACGACGATCGCCAGGTATGCGAGCCAGTCGCCGAAGCGGGAGTAGAGCGTGAGCCCGGTTCGCAGCGGCACCCGTTCAGCCGCCGTGGTTCGTTCGTACAGCGGGACACGGCGAACGATCTTGCCGGTGGGCGCGATGAACGCGGAGACCCCGGTGTTCGCCGCGCGGACCACGGCGACGCGGTGCTCGATGGCGCGGAACGGATACATGGCGAGATGTTGCCACGGGCCGCTCGTACGGCCAAACCATGCGTCGTTGGTCATGTTCACGATCAAGCGCGCGCCACCTTTCACGAACTCGCGGACGAGCTCAGGGAAGATTCCCTCGTAACAGATGACGACTCCGAACGGGGCTGGCGGGCCCGGGAAGACGCTCGCGCTGGAGCCCGGCTCGAGCTCGGCGATGAACTCGGCCCAGCTCCGGACGAATCCGATCAGTCCCGCTAGCGGCACGTACTCGCCGAAGGGGACGAGCTTGATCTTATCATATCTGCCGATTATCCCCCGTTCGGTGAGCAGAAACGCGCTGTTACGTGCCTTCGGTGGAGTCGATCCATCAATGTCGATCGAGCCCAGCAGGAGGGGGACGTGCAGGGAGCTGGAGAGCGCCCCGAGGGTTCGCAAAAGCTGCGGGTCGCGCCGGAGCGGCGAGGGCGCCGCGGTCTCGGGCCACACGATCAGGTCGGGGCGCTCGGCGCCGGCGCGCGAGGTCAGCGTCAGGTAGATCCCGAGCGTCGTCGTGGCGAACGCGGGGTCGAACTTCAACGGCTGCTCGATGGATGGCTGCATGATGGCCACGGTCACCTCGCCCGGCGGGGCGGGAGCCGAGAGACGCCAGAACCCGAACGCCAGTGTCCCACCGAGCAGCAACCCCGACAGGGCGACCGCGCCGAGCGCCGGGCGCCACGCGAGCACGAAGCAGCCGGTGATCGCGGCGTTGACCGCCACGATCACGAGCGACACCGCGTATACGCCGGCGAGCTCCGCGATCTGAATGACCGGGAGCCGTAGATACTGAGAGTAGCCGAGGAGACCCCACGGGAAGCCGCCGAACAGATGGCCGCGAATCCACTCGCCGGCGACCCAGAGAAACGGGGACGCGCAGAGAGCCCAGACGATCGAGCGCTGCGCGAGCCACGAGACGGCGGCGGCGAAGAGGCCGACGTAGAGGGCGCAGTAGCCGGCGAGGGCGAACGTCGGACCAAACGTGAGCGGCCAGGGGATCGAGCTGTAGGTGTTGAAGGTGTAGTCGAGCCACCTGAGAAGCACCAGATAGAACACGGTCCCGAAGACCCACCCCCACGCGAACGCCACCCGGATGGGCTGGCGCAACGCCTCGACGATCAGGGGCGTGAGGGCCACCCAGACCACGCCCTCCCAGTCGGTTCGGGGAAACCCGAGCCCCATGACGAAGGCGGTCGCCCCGAGAACCAGGGCACGGCGAGGGAAGGGGCGCAGGCTCAGGAGCCCCACGCGAGCCGATCGGCCAGGAACCGCGGTAAGCCCCCGCGGAGGATCTTCTCGCGCGCCCGCTCGACGTCGTAGACGACGCGGCGGATCGAGATGGTGCTGTGCTCGACGTCCCAGATCGCGTACGCCGCGCGCGGATCGCGATCGCGAGGCTGACCGACGCTGCCGACGTTGACCAGGTACCGGCGGCCGCGCTCGAGCTCGATATCGACGGCGCCGACCCGATGCTCGGGTCCGGAGGAGCCAAGGGACCACGTTCCGGCCAGGTGCGAGTGGCCGACGAAGCAGAGCCGCGTCGCGAAGGCGGAGAACGCGTCGAAGCCGTCCTGCGCGGTGAGGAGATATTCCCACTCGTCCGGACGGTCCGGCGAGGCGTGCACGAGCGTGGCGTCACCCAACTCGGCGACCAGCGGCAGCGAGGCCAGATATGTCCGGTGATCGTCGTCGAGCCGCTCGCGCGTCCACTCGGCGGCGGCGCGCGCGTGGACGTTGAACCACTCGAGATCGATGAGGCCCACGACGGCGTGCTCGTGATTGCCCGAGACGATCGCCTGCGCCTTTTCGGCTACGATCTCGATGCACGCGACGGGATCGGCGCCGTAGCCCACCAGGTCTCCGAGGCAGAGCGTCGCGTCGGTCCTCGGCGCCGCGTCGGCGAGAACCGCCTGGAGCGCTTCGAGGTTGGCGTGGATGTCCGAAAGCACCGCGTACCGCACGGGACAGCTCAGAACGTCGGACGGAGTTCTTTGTGGATGCGATCGAGCAAGCCGTTGATGAACCGGCTCGACTCCTTGGTGCCGAACTTCTTGGCGATCTCGATGGCCTCGTTGATCGCGACCTTCGGCGGCACGTCCGCCATCCACAGGAGCTCGTAGACGGCGAGCCGGAGGATGTTGCGGTCGACGACGGCCATCCGCTCGAGATCCCAGTGCTCGGCGAACTGCGAGATGGCGTGGTCGATCTTCGCCTGGTTCGACTTCGTGCCCCGGACGAGTGCGTCGGCGAACGCGTGCGTGTCGTCGTCCAGGGGATGGCGCGCCCAGAACTCCTCGTCGTGGGGGATCGGATCGTCGTCGCCGTTGAGGTCGAGCTGATAAAGGAACTGGAGCGCGACCTCGCGGGCTTTCCTGCGCTTAGCCATTGGAGCGGGGACCGTGAGGCCGGCTTGGACCGAGGGTGGCCTGAGAAAGACGCTTGTGGCTCCGACACGCCAACATCGACCCGCGGCGATTCGACTCGCGGCGAGCCGGCCCGCGGCGAGCCGATCCCCGGCGATCCGATCGGCGGCCCGATTTATCGTCGGCGTACATGTCCCTGTCCGGGGCGCGCGGGGCTTCGGCCCGCCCGACGGTCGCCAAGCTGTCGGATCCACTCGGCCATCTGCAGCGCCGCCTCGGCCGCCTCTTCGCCGCGGTTCCCCACGTCGCCGCCCGCGCGCGCCCACGCCTGCTCCTCGCTGAGCGCCGTGATGACGCCAAAGGCCGTGGGCACACCCGTCGTGAGCGCGACGTGCCTGATCCCGGCGGCGGCTTCGCGCGCGACGTGCTCGAAGTGGGGGGTCTGTCCTCGGATCACGACGCCGACGCACACGATTCCAGAATACCGCCCGCTCGTCGCGAGGTGGTTCGCCGCCTGAGGAAGCTCGAAGGATCCGGGCACCCAGTGGACCTCGATCGCGTCGGGGCCGAGCCGCGCGGCACGAAGGGCCTGGAGCGCGCCGGCGACGAGTCGCTGGGTGATGCGCTCGTTGAAGCGGGCCGCCACGATCGCAAACCTGAACGACCCGGTGCTCCCGGAGGCCCGGCGAAACTTCGGCGCGCGACCGGCCATATCAGTCTGGCAGCGACGACAGGAGGTGCCCGAGCTTGTCGCGCTTGGTGCTGAGGTACTTCCGGTTCGTCTCGGTCGCGGGAATTTCGATCGGGACACGCTCGGAGATGTGCAGCCCGTAGCCTTCGAGGCCGACGATCTTCTTGGGGTTGTTGGTCAGGAGCTTCAGGTTCTTGACCCCCAGGTCGACCAGGATCTGAGCTCCGATGCCGTAATCACGCAGATCGGCGTGGAATCCGAGCGCGACGTTGGCCTCGACCGTGTCCTTGCCCTGATCCTGGAGCTCGTACGCGCGCATCTTGTTGAGGAGCCCGATCCCACGCCCCTCCTGCCGCATGTACACGAAGACCCCGCGCCCCTCGGCCTGGATCCGGCTGAGGGCCTTGTCGAGCTGGAGGCCACAGTCGCACCGGCGCGAGTGGAAGACGTCCCCGGTCAGGCACTCGGAGTGGACGCGGACGAGCACCGGCGAGTCGCCGGACACCGGGCCCATCACCAGCGCGAGCGGCACGCGGCTGTCGACCGTGGTGTCGTAGGCGATCGCGGTGAACTCGCCGAAGTCGGTCGGAAGCTTGGTCGTCGCAATCCGCCGGACCAGTTTTTCCTTGTGGATCCGGTACTCGATGAGGTCCCGGATCGTAATCATCTTGAGGCCGTGCGTGGTCGCGAGCTCCGTCAGCTGCGGCACGCGCGCCATGCCGCCGTCCTCGTCGAGGACCTCGCAGATGACGCCTGCCGGGTAGCACCCCGCCAGCCGGGCAAGGTCGATCGCGGCCTCGGTATGACCGGCGCGCCGTAGAACACCACCACCCATCGCGCGCAGCGGAAGAATGTGGCCCGGACGCGTGAGGTCGTCGGCGCGCATGAGCGGGTCGACGAGCGTGCGGATCGTGACGGCACGGTCGTAGGCCGAGGTGCCGGTGGTAACTCCCCGCTTGGCGTCGACGGTGACCGTGAACGCGGTGCCCATGGGAGCGGTATTGTCGGAGACCATCATCGAGATCTTGAGCTCGTCCAGACGCTCACCGAGCAGCGGGACGCAGATCAGGCCCCGACCGTGCTTGGCCATGAAGTTCACGGCTTCCGGGGTCACCCGGTCGGCCGCCATCACGAGGTCGCCTTCGTTCTCGCGATCTTCGTCGTCCACGACGAGGAGGATGCGCCCCTGACGGATCTCCTCGATGCCCTCCTCGATGGTCGAAAACCCGGTCATGTCGTCCCCCTCAGCGCGAGCGAGCGCACCAGATACTTGCCGATCACATCCGCCTCGATGTTCGTCGCCTGCCCCGGCTTGAGCCGTCCAAGCGTCGTCACCGCCAGCGTGTGCGGAATCAGCATGACCTCGAAGGTCAGGTCACCCAGCGCCGCCACCGTGAGGCTGACGCCATCCACGGCGACCGAGCCCTGGGGAATCAGCAGGGGCTCGAGGTCGCGGCTCGGCAGCGTCACCCGCACCCGCGCCGTTGATTCTACACGGGTTACGGCGTCCACGGTTCCCACACCGTCGACGTGCCCCAGGACCAGGTGGCCGCCGAGGGCGCCGCCGAAGCGAAGGGGTCGCTCGAGGTTCACGGGGTCGCCCGGGGTCAGGTGCCGGAGCGCCGTGCGCGAGAGAGTCTCGGGACCGATCTCGAAGACGAAGCCGGCAGGCCGCCGCTCGATCACGGTCAGGCAGACCCCGTTGACCGCGACGCTGCCGCCGACGTCCACCCCTTCGACCGTCACGCTCGCGTCGATCGCGAGCCTCGCGAGACGAGGGCTCAGCTCGATGGTCCGGATCGAGCCGACCTCCTCGACGATGCCCGTGAACATCAGGCGCCTCGCGGCTCACGGACGACGTCGGCCTCGATGAGCAGATCGTCGCCCATGGTCGTCACGGCGAAGCCGCCGAGCCGCACCGCGCTCTTGAGCTCACGCCCGGCGCCTCCCACCACGGGCGTCGCGCGGCGTCCGCCGAGCAGAAGCGGCGCCGCGAACAACGCCACTCGATCGACCAGCCCGGCGTCGAGAAACGCCCCATGGACTTCGCCGCCGCCCTCGACGAGGACCGCGCGAACCTCCCGGGCGAAGAGCTCGGCCAGGAGCGCGCCCAGATCGACGCGGCCGTCCCGCGTCCGGCAGGACACGACCGTGGCGCCCGAGGCGGCGAGCTCGCGGACGCGGCTCTCCGGGGCCTCGGCGCCGACGGCGATCAGGGCGCAGCTCGGCCGTCCAGCCTGGATCAAGCGAGCGCCGACGGGTGTGCGGGCACCGGTGTCGAGGACGACCCGCAACGGCTCTCGAGGCCAGGGCTGGCCCAGACGGACGGTGAGCTCAGGATCGTCGCGCAGCACAGTCCCGATCCCGACGACGATCGCGTCCGATTCGCTGCGAAGGCGATGCGCGTGCCGGCGAGCGGGCTCTCCGGTGATCCAGCGCGAGGCACCGTGCAGATCGGCGATCTTGCCATCGAGGGTCATGCCCGCCTTCAACGTGACGTGCGGACGACGCTCGCGCATCGCGGTGAGAAACGCGCGATTCTGGCGCTCCGACTCCGCGGCGCCGACGCCGGTGACCACCGCGATGCCCGCGCCGCGAAGCTCGGCGAAGCCGCGTCCGGAGACGAGTGGGTTGGGATCTCCGACGGCCGCGACGACGCGCGCCACGCCCGCATCGATCACGGCCCGGGAGCACGGCGGAGTCCGCCCTTGATGCGAGCACGGCTCGAGCGTCACGTAAAGGGTCGCGCCGCGGGCGCGCGTCCCGGCCGCCCCAAGCGCCTCGATCTCGGCGTGGGGCTCGCCGGCTCTCGCGTGGAAGCCCTCGCCCACGACCTCGCCGCCCGGCGCGACGACGACCGCGCCGACCATCGGATTCGGTGAGGTGAGCCCGCGTCCGCGCTCGGCGAGCTCGAGCGCTCGCCGCATGAAGCGCTCGGCTGGGTCCCCTTCCGTCATGCTTCGGCGACCAGCGCGTCCACGAACGCCTGCGGGTCGAACGGCTGGAGATCCTCGATTCGTTCCCCGAAGCCGATCAGCTTCACGGGCACCTTGAGCTCGCGGACGATGCGAACGACGATCCCGCCCTTGGCGGTGCCGTCGAGCTTGGTTAGACACACGCCGGTGAGGCCGATCGCCTCGTGAAACATCCGGGCCTGAGCGAAACCGTTCTGGCCGGTCGGCGCGTCGAGAACCATGAGCGTCTCGTGCGGGGCGCCCGGCAGCTGACGCTCGATCACGCGGCGGAGCTTCGCCAGCTCGTCCATCAGGTTCGTCTTGGTGTGGAGTCGGCCCGCGGTATCGACGATCAAGACATCGAGGTCGCGGGCCGTGGCGGCCTTGACCGCGTCGAACACGACCGCACCCGGGTCGGAACCGGCGGTCTGACGGATGACCTCGACCTCGACACGCTCGCCCCATCGCTCGAGCTGCTCGATCGCCGCGGCGCGAAACGTGTCGGCCGCCGCGAGGATCACGCGCTTGCCGGAGCCTTTGAGCGAGGACGCCAGCTTGGCGGCGGTCGTCGTCTTGCCCGAGCCGTTCACGCCGAGCAGCAGCACGACGGCCGGATGGTGATCGAGATTGAGGGGCTGCGCCGCCGGCGCCAGCGTGTCGAGGAGGAAGCGGCGGAAGAGCGGACGGAGCTGGCTGGCGCGGGTGACGGTGCCGAACATGAGCTCTTCGCGTGCACGGTTGGTGAAGTCAGCGGCCAGCTGGGCTCCGAGGTCCGCCGCGATCAGCAGCTCTTCGAGCTCCTCGAGCAGCGCGTCGTCGATCGGGCGATCCGTGTCGAGCACGGTGCCGAGGCTGCCGGCGAGGTATTCCTGCGACCGCTTGAGCCCATCGCGGAGACGCTCACCCAGGGCCGAGAGGAACTTCACTGGTTGTCCGAGGGCAGGACCAATCGAGTGACGACCGAGCCGCTGGCGCCGAGGCGGGGGACCGGTCGGCCGTTGAGCTCGAGGCTGACTCCGCCGGCGTTACCGATCGTGATCACGAAGGGGCCGTTCGAGATCCACTCACGGATCTCGTTGGCCGGGATCGTCTCCTCGCTGGTGCGGCCGTCGTCGGTCCGGACGCGCATCCACGTCGTCTCCGTGGTGCGCGCGATCAACCGATACGGCGAGGCGAGCCCGCGAGCGCCGGGCGCGGAAGCCGCGGCTGGCGCGGGGGCGGCGGCCGGCGGCGCGGCGGTCGCGCCCGGCGCTGCCTGGGCCTTGGGCGCGGCCGGCGTGATGGGGGTCGCCGGAGCGTTGGGCGTCGCGTAGGCGCTTGGCCCAGGCGAAGCGCCGGGCGCTGGCAAGGCACTCGACGCCGGGGCGTTCGACGTCGGTGCGTTCGGCGTGCCGCTCGGCGACTGCTTCGCGATTTGAGTCGCGGCCGGCGGCTGCGGCGCGGGGCTTTCCTCGGGTGCCGGGGCGGGCGCGGACGCCCCGGCCTGGCTCTCGGTCGCCGCCGGCATCTGCGGTAGCGTGATTTGAGTGCTTCGCTCGCCCTCCCCCTCGCGGCCTGATTGAAGCGCCAGGGTGACGGCGAAGAACGCCGCGCCGAGAACCACCAGGAGTACGAAGCTGATGAGCACGGTGCCCCGCGAGCGACTGTCACGCGGCTCGCCTTGCGGCGGCAGACCCGGTGGAGTCACCGGCAGGTAGTCGGGCGGCTCGTGAATGACCGGGCGGTGCGAGGTCTGGGGCACGGAGGTGACGCGAGCCGCATTGACCGGGACTTTCGTCAGGTCCGGAGCGGGCACGCCGATTCGATCGTAGAGCCTGAGCGCCTCGTCGGGAAGGATGCCGACCGCCTGGCAGTACGCGCGGATGAACCCCTTCGTGAAGACGGGCGCCGGCAGCGCGCGCAGGTCGTCCGACTCCAGCGCCTCCAGATAGTGGCTGAGCACGCGTGTCGCCCGGGAGAGCTCGTCGACCGACATACCCTGCTGCTCGCGCAACCCGCGCAAGTACGCGCCGACGCTCGACATACTTCGAGCGTAGCTTATCCGGCCGGCTTCTTCATCCTGTTACTGAGCGTTCAGGTTGACCGAGACCAGGGTCGACAGACCCGGCTCTTCCATCGTGACGCCGTAGAGGACGTCAGCCGCCTCCATGGTCTTCCGGTTGTGAGTGATCACCAGGAATTGGGTCTGCCCGGTCAATTCCCTGAGAACACGGAGAAAACGATAGATGTTTGCGTCGTCGAGCGGCGCGTCAACCTCGTCGAGAACGCAGAAGGGGCTCGGCCGGAAATAGAAGATGGCGAAGAGGAGCGCCAGCCCGGTCAACGCCCGCTCGCCCCCGGAGAGAAGCGTCACGGCCTGCAGCCGCTTGCCGCGGGGCTGGGCCATGAGCTCGACGCCCGTGTCGAGCGGGTCGCCGCCCTCCTCGGCCTCCACCAGCCGGAGCTCGGCGCGCCCGCCCTCGAAGAGCCGCTCGAAGAGTCGGCTGAAGTGGCCATTGATCTCCTCGAACGCCTGAACGAACCGCTCCTGAGCCGTGCGCGTCATTCCCCGCAGCGCCTTTTCCAGATCCTTGATCGAGGCGGTGAGGTCGTCATGCTGGGTCCTCAGGAACGTCAACCGCTCGTCGAGCTCACGGTATTCGTCATCGGCAACCAGGTTCACGGGCCCGATCGCGACGAGCCGCTCCTCGAGCTCCGCCACCCGCTCGCGAACCGTCGTGAGCTCGCGCTCGGGGTTGAAATGCGCGAGCAGCGCCGGGGCGTCCACGCCGTAGACGCGCCATGCCTCCTGCCCGAGCTCTTCGCGTCGCACCCGGCACTCGGTCGCGCGGATGTCGATCTCGTGAGCGGAGGCCACCAGCCGCCCCAGCTCGCTCTCGGCGCCGCGAGACTCCTGCTCGACCGCACGCAGCTCGGCGGCGACCCCGTCGTGGTGCTCGCTCGCCAGCCGCGCCTCGGCGTCGGTGCGATCGCGCTCCACCGCGACCTCGCGAGCCGCGACGTCGGTCCGCTCGCGCTCCTCGGCGAGCCACGCGCGCCGCTCGACGAGCTGCGTCCGGCGCTGCTCGGCCTGCGCCAAACGCTCGGCCAGGTCGCGCTCGATCTCGTCGACGCGTGAAAGCTCGCGACCGAGTGCTTCGACCCGCTCGGTGACCGAGGCGAGATCGACCCGGCATGCCGTGAGCTCGGCGCTCAGCGCGGTCTCGTCCGATTGCGCGCCCTCGATCGCGTCCCGCACGCGGGCCGCCGCCGCCTCGAGCGCGCCCTCGGCATCGCGCGCGACCGCGATGCGCTGGCCGAGCTGCGTCAGGGTCACGCTCGTCTCTTCGGCCTCTCGCGCGACCTGCCGCGTCTCGACCTCGACGGTCTCCACGTGCCGCTGCACGCGGGCGTGCTCCTGCCCCGCACGCTCGACGTCTTTCTCGCCCGCGAGGCGCTCGGCCAGGCGGGTCTGCACCGCGCGCGCGAGCTCGCCGATTTGCTCCCGGAGCGTGGCGAACTCGGCACTCAGGGTCGTGATCTCGGCCTGACCCACCTCGACGACCGAGGACAGACGCTGCACTTCCGACTCCAGCTCGCGCAACTGACGCTTGCGCGCCAGCAGCGAATGCTCCGTCGCGCTCGCGGTCTGATCACCGCCGCCGTGGAGCCTCCCGGTCGGGCCGAGGACTTCCCCGCCCGGCGTGACGTACGTCGCGACGACGCCGTTACGCCGCCAGAGACTCTCCGCCTCATCCAGGTGCTCGACGACCGCGACCTGGCCGAGGAGATATTGAACCAGGCGCGGCGCGGAGGCGCTCACGCTCCGGGCGACCCAGCGAACACCGTTGTCGCTGGGGAGGGAGTCGGACGGGGCCGGCAGGTGCTCGAGCGGAAGGAACGTCGCCGACCCGAGCGCATGATCGTGCAGGTACGTGACGGCCGCGCGCGCGTGCTCGAACCGCTCGACGACCACCCACTGGAGCCGCTCGCCTAATACCGCCTCGATGGCGCGCTCCATGCCGGAGGGCACTTCGAGGAGATCGGCCACGGTGCCGACGATGCCGTGCAACGCGTCGCGGCGGCCGTCGGCGAAGACGGCGCGCACGCCGGCCCCATAACCTTCGCGCGCGCGCTCGAGCTCGGATAGCGCCTCGACGCTCGAGCGTCGCGACGCCAGCTCGACTCGGGCATCGGCGAGCTGCGCCTCGGCCTCGGTCAAGCGGCGCTCCGCAGCGGCTTCTTGGGCTTCGAGCCCCTTGCGCTGCTCCTCCAGCGAGACGAGCTCGGCCGCGGCGCGATCGCGCGCGGCGGCGAGAGTCCCCCGCTCTCCGGCGAGGCGCTCGGCCTCAGCCTGCGCCTGGGCGAGCTCGGCGGAGAGCCGCTCGGCGCGGCGACCCAGCTGGATCTCACGCTCGCGCAACTCGCCGGCGCTCCGCATCAGGTCGACGCGCTCGGCCGCCAGCCGCGTCTGCTCCAGACGGAGCGCTTCGGAATGATCGCGCTCGGCAGCGAGGGCGGCGCGCTGGCGCTCGAGGGCCGCCTCGAACTCCGTCGCCGCCCGCGACCGCTCGGCGGCGACCTGCTCGGTGTCGCGGAGCGCCAGCCGGACGTTCTCTCGCTCACCGACGATCGAAGCCTGGCGCTCGGTAGTCGTGCGGACTTCCTCGTCCAGTCGCACGCTCTCGTCGCCGAGCTCACGGATCTGCACGCCCATCTGCTCGCGGCGCTCGAGGAGCCGCTCGAGCTCGCCCTGCACCTTCGAGACGGCCTGGCGGAGGTCGGACAGGCGATGCTCGCTCACCTGCAGAGCTTCCCGTGCCTGGGCCTCACGCGCCGCCAGGGACGCCAGCCGCGTGCGCAGACCCTCTTCGCTCTCGCGCAGCCGCACGAGCTCGCTCGTGAGCCGCTCGCCCTCGCTGCTGAGGCCCGCGTAATCCGCGGCGACCAGCGCGAGCCCGAGGTCGCGCTTCTCGGCCTGCAGCGTTTTGTACTGCTGCGCCTTCTTCGCCTGGCGCTCGAGCGAGTGGAGCTGTCGGCGCACCTCGTCCATGACATCACGCACGCGCACGAGGTTCTGGCGGGTGGCGTCAAGCTTGCTCTCGGTCTCGTTGCGCTGCTGCTTGTAGCGCGCGATGCCGGCGGCCTCCTCGATGAATACGCGGCGCTCGTGCGGCTTCGCGGTCAGAACGTGGTTGAGCTTGTCCTGATCCATCACCGAGTAAGCGCGCGGGTTGGCGCCGGTGCCGGCGAAGAGGTCGAGGATGTCGCGCAGGCGCGACGGGTTCTTGTTCAGGAGATACTCGCTTTCGCCCGTGCGGTAGAGACGGCGGCTCACCGCCACCTCGGTCCACGGCACGGACAGCACGCCGTCGTTGCTGAAGATCAGCTCGACCTCGGCGAAGCCGACCGGCTTGCGCGATGCCGAGCCGTGGAAGATCAGGTCCTCCATGCGCTGCCCGCGGAGCGACTTCGCGCTCTGCTCACCGAGCGCCCAGCGGACAGATTCCGAGATGTTGCTCTTGCCGCATCCGTTCGGCCCGACGATCGCGGTGATCCCGGGCGTGACCTTGAGAACGGACTTCTCCGCGAAGGACTTGAAGCCGTGCAACGAGACGGAGTCGAGGCGCATGGGGTTTTCTAGCACGGGGGACCCAATAGAACCAAAGAAAAAAGCACCAGCCGTGGGGGTGGCGGCGCCGTAAAACCCTAGATATCGCCCTCTAAGTCTTCAGGTAGTGACATTTCTTGTACTTCTTACCCGAGCCGCAGTAGCACGGGTCGTTGCGCCCGATCTTCTCCCCGGTCGGCGTGCGAGGCGCCGCTTGCACGCGCTGCGCGGGCGCGGCGGCCCGCGCGGGCTCGCCGGCGATCTCGCCGCGGGACTCGCGCGCGTCCGCCCACGCCGTCATGGCCGGCAGCTCTATCGGCGCGTCGCGGACGATCTGCACCTTGAAGAGCCGCTCGATCACGGCCGCCTTCATGCGCTCGAACATGTCCTCGAAGAGATCGAACGCTTCCTTCTTGTACTCGGTCAGCGGGTCGCGCTGGCCGTACCCCCGCAGACCGATACCTTCCTTGAGGTGGTCGATCGAGAGCAGATGATCCTTCCACTGCGTGTCGAGGACGATCAGCATCTCGTGCCGCTCGAGGGCCTGCAGGAGCTCGAGACCGAGCTCCCGCTCGCGCTCGGCGAAGCGCGTCTTGACCGCCTCCTGCACCAGCTCGTCCAGCGCCTCGCGCGAGACGATCTCGCTGAACTCCGCCGAGGCAACGCGGGTGTCGAACTGCCGGTGGAGCGCCTCCGCCAGGCCGCCGAGGTCCCAGTCCTCGGGGTGCGCGCCCCGCGCGGCATAGGCGTCGAGGGTGCTGTCGACGAGCTCGTCGACCCATTCGGCGACGGTCTCGGCCTGGCTTTCCCCCTCCAGGATCTGGCGCCGCATCCCGTAGATGACCTCGCGCTGCTTGTTCATCACGTCGTCGTACTCGAGCAGGTGCTTGCGGATCTCGAAGTTGTGGGTCTCGACACGTTTCTGCGCCGTGGCGATGGCGCGGGTCACGAGCTTGTGCTCGATCGGCTCGCCTTCCTCCATGCCCAGGCGCTCCATGATCCGCTCGACGCGCTGTGAGCCGAAGATGCGGAGCAGGTCGTCCTGGAGCGACAGGTAGAAGCGCGAGGAGCCCGGGTCGCCCTGGCGACCGGATCGCCCGCGGAGCTGATTGTCGACGCGGCGCGCCTCGTGGCGCTCGGTGCCCACGATGTGCAAGCCGCCGCGCTCGACCACGCGCTTGTGCTCCGGCTCGGTGATCCGCCGGGCCTCGACGAGCGCCGACTCCCGCTCGGGCGCCGCGGCGGTCACGGGGTCGAGCCCGCGCTTGCGCAAGATTTCCTTGGACAGAAAGTCGGGGTTACCGCCGAGCAGGATGTCGGTGCCACGACCGGCCATGTTGGTGGCGATCGTGACCGCGCTCTCGCGACCGGCCTGCGCGACGATCTCCGCCTCGCGCTCGTGATACTTCGCGTTCAGGACCTCGTGACGGATCCCGCGCTTCTTGAGCAGGCTCGACAGGGTCTCGGACTTCTCGATCGAGACCGTGCCGACGAGGCAGGGCTGGCCCTTCTGATGGCGCTCGATGACGTCGTCGACGACCGCGTTGAACTTCTCGCGCTCCGTCTTGTAGACGACGTCCGGGAAGTTGACCCGGCCCAGCGTCCGGTTCGTCGGGACCACTGTGACGTCGAGCTTGTAGATCTTGGCGAACTCCTCGGCCTCGGTCTCGGCGGTGCCGGTCATGCCGGCGAGCTTGTCGTACATCCGGAAGTAGTTCTGGAACGTGATCGTGGCGAGCGTCTGGTTCTCCCGCTCGATCCGCACCGCCTCCTTGGCCTCGACCGCCTGGTGGAGACCATCGGACCAGCGGCGGCCCGGCATCTGTCGCCCGGTGAACTCGTCGATGATGACGACCTGCCCGTCCTTGACGATGTAGTCGACGTCGCGCCGGAAGAGCGCGTGCGCCCGGAGTCCTTGCTGGATATGGTGCAGCATGGTCATGTTGCGCGGGTCGTACAGGTTCTCGACGTTCAACAGCCGCTCGCAGCTGGCGATCCCCTCCTCGGTCAGCGCCACCGCGCGCGCCTTCTCGTCGACGATGAAGTCGCCCTTCTTCTCGGCCTCGATCTCGGAGAGCTTGCCCTCGACGATCGTCGCCGCCCGCCGGAGCTTCGGGATGATGCGGTCGATCTTGTAGTAGAGGTCGGTCGACTCGTCGGCCGGACCCGAGATGATCAGCGGCGTCCGCGCCTCGTCGATCAGGATCGAGTCGACCTCGTCGACGAGCGCGTAGTGGAGCTCGCGCTGCACCAGCTCGTCGAGGCTGAACCGCATGTTGTCGCGGAGGTAGTCGAAGCCGAACTCGTTGTTGGTGCCGTACGTGATTTCGGCCCGGTACGCCTCGGCGCGCGTGCACGGCCGGAGCGAGGTCAGCCGGATGTCCGACGTCACGAACTTCGGATCGTAGAGGAACGAGGCCTCGTGCTGGATGACGCCGACGGCCAGGCCGAGCGCCTGATAGATCGGGCCCATCCACTGCGCGTCGCGCTTGGCCAGATAGTCGTTGACCGTGACGATGTGCACGCCCCGGCCGGTGAGACCGTTCAGGTAGGCGGGCAAGGTCGCGACGAGCGTCTTGCCCTCGCCGGTCGCCATCTCGGCGATCTTTCCGTCGTGGAGCACCATGCCGCCGATCAGCTGGACGTCGAAGTGTCGCATCCCGACCGTGCGTCGAGCCGCCTCGCGGCAGACGGCGAACGCTTCCGGCAGGATGTCGTCCAGGGGCTCACCGCCCACGATCCTTTTCTTGAAGTCGTCCGACTTCGCGCGAAGACCTGTCTCGTCGAGCGAGGTCAGCGACGGCTCGAGTGCGTTGATGGCCTGCACGACCGGCATCATGCGTTTGACGTCGCGCTCGTGCTTGGTGCCGAAGATCTTCTTCAGCAGCGCATCGATCATGTCGTGCTCATTATACAGGGCGCGTTCGCGCGGCCGGCCGACCCAGAAGCTCGCGGGCGTGGCCCCGCGCGGTCTCGGTGACCCGGTCCCCCGCCACCATCCGCGCGATCTCCTCCACGCGCGCCTCGCCGGTCACCGGATCGGCGCTGACGCGGGTCCGGCCGCCGCGGACGCTCTTTCCGACCCGCACATGATGGGCGGCGCGGGCGGCGATCGGCGCCAGGTGCGTGACGCAGAGCACCTGGCGACCCTCGGCGGCCGCGGCCAGCTTCTGAGCGACCACGGCCGCGACGCGGCCGCCGATCCCCGAGTCGACTTCGTCGAAGATCATCGTGGGCACGCGGTCGGCCCGCGCCAGGATGGCCTTGAGGGCGAGCATCGTGCGCGAGAGCTCGCCGCCCGATACGATCCGTGCGAGCGGTCGCACGTCCTCGCCGGGATTGGTCGAGAGGCGAAACTCGACGCGGTCGACCCCCCGCGGCCCGATCTCCTCGAACGGCGCCCGCGAGACGGCGATCTCGAAGCGGGCCCGCTCCATGCCGAGCTGCCGAAGCTCGCGCGCGGTGACACCGGCGAGGCGCTCGGCGGCCTCATGGCGACGCTTCGCGAGCTCGTGGCCTGCCGCCGAAAGCTCCGCGTCCAGCTCGCCGAGCATCCGCTCTTGCTCGGCCAGGATCTCCTCGTGACGACCCAGCCGCTCGAGCTCGGTCGCCGCCTCGTCCCGGAACGCGAGCATCGCGGACTCGGTGTCACCGTACTTCCGCTTGAGCCGCGTGAGCACGTCGAGGCGCTCGTCGACCGCTTCGAGCCGACCGGGCGCCATCATGACACCCTCCCGCAGCGCGCGGACCGCGGCCAGCGCGTCCTCGACGAGGGCGCCGGCGCCATCCACTGAATCGGCCGGCACGGCGAACGCGGGATCGAGCCGCGCGAGATCTCTAAGGAGGCGCGCGGCGCGATGCAATCGGCTCATCGCCGAGCTGTCGTCGTCGTTGAGGAGCCCAGCGGCCTCGGCGAGCCCAGCCGACAGGCGTTCGGCGTGCTGGAGCCGTCGACGCTCGACCCGCAACCCCTCCTCCTCGCCCTCCCGGAGTCGCGCGGCGTCGAGCTCCGACACCTGCAGGCGCAGGAGATCTTCGCGCTGGGCCCGATCGCGCTCGGCCGCGCGGGCACGCTCGAGCTCTGCCTTCGCCGCGCGGTGCTTCGCGAACAGGTCACCCACACGATCGCGGAACTCTTCGGCGTCCGCGAAGCGGTCCAGGAGCTCGAGCTGCCGAGACGGCTCGAGCAGGCGCTGGTGCTCATGCTGACCGTGGATCTCGACCAGGTGATCGCCGAGGCGCTCCAGCAAGCCGACGGTCACCGGCGAGTCGTTGACGAAGGCGCGGTGGCGGCCCGAACGCGAGAGCTCGCGGCGGACCACCAGTTGGCCCTGATCGAGACCAAGCCCTGCTTCCTCGAGCACCGCCGCCGCCGGGCTCCGTGGCGCCACGTCGAACACCGCCTCCACGGTCGCCGTCTCGGTGTCGGTGCGGATGACGTCGGTCTGGGCACGAGCGCCACGGATCAGGAGGATCGCGTCGAGGAGCATCGACTTCCCAGCGCCCGTCTCGCCGGTCAGCACGTTGAGCCCCGGCCCGAAGGTCGTGGTGACGGCGTCGATCACGGCGAAGTTGCGAACACGAATCTCGAGGAGCATCTGGGCCGATGCTAGGTCAGCGCGTCGCTGACCTCAAGCGGTATCCGAGCGAATACGGCGCTAACGCTCACCCCACTTGAGTTTCGTGCGGAGGACGGAGAAGAAGTCTTTCTGCGGAAACCGGACCAGCCTGATGCGCGAGGCGGCTTTGCGTATCTCGACCGTGTCCCGCTCACGGAGCCCGACACCGATCTGCCCGTCGACCGTCGCCATGACCTCCTGGTCGGCCAGCAGGGTCACTTCGATCTGGTCCGCACCCGGCAACACGATCGGGCGGTTGGTCAGGGTGTGTGAGCAGATGGGAGTCAGGACGACGGCGTCCATCGTGGGAAAGAGGATCGGCCCACCCGCAGAGAGCGAGTAGGCGGTGGATCCGGTCGGGGTCGAGATGATGAGGCCGTCAGCGCGATACGCGGTGGCATGGCGGCCATCGACGGATACCGAGAGGTCGATGATGCGACTCATCGCGGATTTCGTGATGACCACGTCGTTGAGCGCCGCATACTCGCACACCGGGTGGCCGTTGCGGACGACCCTCGCGGCCAGGAGCATCCGCTCTTCGATGGTCATCCGGCCCGCCAGGTAGGCCTCGAGAGCGGGGAGCATCTCATCGAGCGTCGTGGCGGTGAGGAACCCGAGCCCGCCCAGGTTCACTCCGAGGAGCGGGACGCCCAGGTCGCCGACCGCTCTGGCCATCGAGAGGAGGGTCCCGTCGCCGCCGAGGACGATCAGCAGATCCACCTGCGACGGCAGCTCCGCCTTGCCGGCTGCCGCCGGGACCTCGGATGCTAGGTCAGCGGTCTCCTTCTCGAGCACCGCGCCGAGCCCCTGCGCGGAAAGCCAGGAAAGCAGCTCGGCGATGACACCCCTGGCGCGGGGCGCGTCCGGCTTCGCGACGATGCCGACTCTGGTCACGCAAGGGCCTCGACGCTCCGGCTGATCATCGACTCCAGGTCACTGGCAGTCCGGCCGTGCGTCGAGAAGTGCAGGAAGAACTCGTGATTGCCTTTCGGGCCTCGCAAGGGGGAAGCAGTGACACCAAGCACATGCCAGCCTCGGAGCACAGCATAACGCGCCAGTCGCTGGACCGCAGCCCGATGCTGGGCGGGTTCGCGAACAACGCCGCCCTTGGCGACGTGCTCGCGTCCGACCTCGAACTGCGGCTTCACGAGCGCGACGACCTCGCCGCGAGAGGCGAGCACGCCGAACACCGCGGGCAGGATCTTCTCGAGCGAGATGAAGGACACGTCGATGACCGCCAGCGTCGGCTGATCGCCGAAGACCCGTGGATCGAGTGCGCGAGCGTTCGTGTGCTCCATCACGACGACTCGCTGATCCTTGCGCAGGCGCGGGTCGAGTTGGCCCGTGCCGACGTCGACCGCGTAGACCCGCGCGGCGCCGTGCTGGAGCAGACAATCGGTAAATCCGCCCGTGGAGGCGCCGACGTCCATGCAGACACGCCCGGCGACCTTGATCGGGAAGGTGCTCAGGGCGTGCACGAGTTTCTCGCCGCCCCGGCTCACGAACGGGCTGCGCGCCCGGACCTCGACCTCGGCCCCCGGGGCTACCAGGACGCTCGCCTTATCCACTAGTTGGCCGTCAACGAACACCTCGCCGGCGAGGATCTGGCGGGCGGCTTTTTCCCGGCTCTCGATCAGCCCCTTGTCGACGAGCAGCTTGTCGATCCGAACCTTCGCTGGACGTTTCATTACGCGCCTCATTATAGGCGAGCGACTC
>Ga0209055_1000840_pt1 | contig 20807 bp, 16 predicted proteins | sample GraSoiAngelo_110_FD_185875 | JGI IMG/M metagenome (GOLD analysis project Ga0209055, IMG submission 185875) | Grasslands soil microbial communities from the Angelo Coastal Reserve, California, USA - 14_0903_12_30cm (SPAdes) (version 2) | ecosystem: Environmental > Terrestrial > Soil > Grasslands ... | reverse complement strand
TCGCGGGGCCGGCGCGGCAGCATTTGCATCGAGAGGCAGGAAGCGTGCTGGCGCAGCGGAAGGTTGGCGACGATCCTCGGTCGTCCAACCTCGAGGTCGCTTGGCACTTCTTGCGCGGTGGGGATCCGAGCTCCGCCTTATCAAGCGCTCTCGGCGCGGCGGAGGCTGCAATCGCCGAGGGCGCCCCGTCGGAAGCTGAACAGATATTAGCAGCCCTGCTTCGCGAGCCCTGTGCACAGGCAAGCCTGCAGGGACTGCGGCTGTTGCTTGCGAAGGCACTCCTGCACCAATCCAAGGCTGAGGCCGCGGATGCGGTACTTGATCTCATCTCGAGAAACGCTGAATCGTCACCGCGCGATGAAGCGGAAACGTGCAGAATGAAAGCTGGCGTCGAATACCTACTGAACCGTGAGCTCGGCAATCGCTATTGCGAGGCAGCGAATAACGCATTGGCGACCGCCCGCAAGACCGGCGACTCTGAGCTAGTTGTCAAGGCGCTGTTCGAGTACGCGCGCTCGGGCGTGAACATTGGTGACGAAGGGCGTGTGACGAGCGCCCTTAAGGAAGCCCAGGCCATGGTTGGGGGGTGTGGCCCGGTGACACTGCCGATGGTTCACTACCTCAAGGGGTACTGTCAGTTCTTCTCTTATGAGCTCGGGGCTGCAGCCAAGGAGTTGGATATGATGCTCAGTCTACTAGACGAGCGAACGAAGCCGTGGGAAGCCTCGCTAGCGTTCACTGGCTACGGAGGTTGTAAGTATGGCTTGTGCGAGTTCGACCGCGCGGCTGAGTTGTTCCTCAAGGCCCTCGAGCTAGCGAGGAAGTGCGGTGACGATTCAAGGGCGTCCATTATCGCTTCGAATCTCTGCGCGACTAAGCAAGATCACGGTGATTTCCTTGCAGCCATTGAGTTTGGCGAACTAAGCGTGAGTTTAGGGACGAGAGCTTTGAACCAACCTCGTCTAGCGACGGCCTACTGCAATCTGGCCTCGGCCGCTCTATTGGCCGGCCAAAAGCACCGCGCGCTGGACTATCTGGAGTCAGCGCACAAACTGAGTGAACGCCAACAGAGCTGGGGCTCCACCATTGAGTTCTTCATGGGCTGCGCGAGTCTCGCTCTCCTCATGCGAGATACATCATTGGCACTAGAGATGATCAAGCGCATGGAGAGGACTGCCTGGAAGAAAGAGAGGGCCGTACCAAACGCTGGGCTATTTGATAAGCTTCGCGTGTACAGGGCTACGCAGGAGTCCGGACCGGAGTCTGGAGTCGAACTGGCAACCTCGGCGCGAGAAAGATATCGCGACCGACACCACCTATACTACTTGGACGCCCTAGCGTGCACCGCCTGGCTAGAGAACCTGACACTGGGACAGAGCACCGACGTGACCACCCGCGAGTTGGAGCTTTTCACGTCGCTAGGAGCTGCTGGCAAACTAGCGACACTCGTAGCGCAGGGCTTCTTGGCTTCCTAAGACACTTATCGTGTGCTTGAAGGTACCCGGCTGGGCGCCCGTGGAGGCTAAGCGTGTGGTAAACAAGCGTCAGGACGCCGCCTGCTTCTAATGGACGGAATGGTCGTCGTTCAACTTAGATTACGGCTCGCTCCGGTTTGCTCGGAGGCGCCCGATTGAACGCGATAGGCGCTGCTTGCAACGCAGCCTGAGAGGCCACAGAAACCAGGCGCCGAATTGTTTGAGACCGAAGCACGATATCAGCCAGGCGGGGGTCAAACTGCTTTCCAGCGAAGCGGCGAACTTCCTCCAGAACGCGCTCGAAGGGAAGCGCCTGTCGATACGGGCGATCGGTCGTCATCGCATCGAGCGTGTCAGCAATCATGATAACCCTTGCACCGATTGGGATGTCGTCGCCGGAAAGGCCATCGGGATACCCAGTTCCGTCAAAATTTTCATGATGATGCCGAACGGCCTTTGCTATCGCGCCCTGGAGCGTTGAGATTGTACTGACCAGCTCCGCGCTCCGCACAGGGTGTGATTGTAGAAGTCGCTTCTCATCAGGCGTCAACTTGCCTTCTTTGCGTATCAGCGCGCCATATTCTTCGTAGGTCTTACCCACGTCGTGCAGGAGTGCCGCTGTCGCGATTTGCTCTACGTGCCTAAAGGAGATCCCCGCCTCTTTCGCGACAACTCGTGCATACTGTGCAACGCGCTGCGAATGCCCGGATGTATACGGGTCCCGAGCTTCGATATTCTTGACCATCAGCTCGAGAAGTTCTCGCCCGCTCTGCTCCAGTCGAAGATTCTGCACGTATATGTGACGAACTACGAAGAGAGGGACGGCCAAGGCCACAACTCCGAATAGTTCCTTCCATACATACAGGTACGCCAAGAAGGCCGGCAGCGGCGTGGAGAAAACATCGTACACCAATGACCCACCATACACTCTTAGCCAAGTTTCCCCAAAATCCAGTGTTTCTGAGAGCGATACAGCGAAGCTGACTGCTATGGATGTCGCTGTCGAGTACGCTATCGCGGCACCGACCAGCGGGAGTGGCTCGACGTCAAATCGGTCTACCGAGTGATGACCCCCGAGCGCGTAAAACACCGAGGCTGCCACGCCAAGCGCGAGAATCTCCTTGGAGATGTTAAAAACAATCTTGATTATGGGTTTTCGACGGACCAGCGCTTCGACAACCAGAAGCGTCGCCGCGCCGATGATCATCGCAAGAAACGGCGGAAACAGAAAGACCGATGCGATGAGCGGAATGTGCACGATCGACATGGTGGAAGTGCCGATGTGCATCTTCACAGAGCTCAACTCGGCAACGAGCGCGAGAGCCAGGATTACGATGAGCCCGTTGACTAGCCGAGTCGACAGATCCCACTCCTGATTCCATGCGGTGGAAACAAGAGCGATTGCCGCTCCCACGGCGACCGCGGAGACGTAGAAGTGGAGTAGACGCTGTCTGGACTGGTGTGGGAGCGTCATTCGAAGTAAGAGAGGGTGGCCCCGGGAAGCCTACCACTGGACTGCTGCGTCGGCCATGAGGACACGAAGAACTGCCCCCACCAGTAGTGCGAGAAGCTGCATTGAGCGTCACCCCCTTTAGACCTACGAGTTATTGGCTCGTGAGACCTGGAGTGGCACGCCTCGCTATGGCGCACCCGACGCTCCGCTCGTTAGCTTTTCGCTCAGCTTCGCTTGGGCACGGCGACCCGGGGCCCCTTTCCCTCCTTTTTCCTTGTGCTGCGATGTCCGTTCTACACAGCTGCGCCAACCATCACGCGGCGCGAGCTTGAGAAGACTCTGATCAGTCTTACGCGACCTTCCGTTTTTGCAACGCCTGCCGCATCGCCTCGACCACGGCCGGCATGCCTTCCGCCTTGCTCACGATGACCTTCACACCCATGTCCTTGAGCTGCGCCGACGCCGCCTCGGGGATGCCCCCCGTGACGACGATGATCTCGGAATCGAGCTTGCGCCCCGGCTCGAGCAGCCGCTGCAACACCTGGGTCGCATTCAAGTCGGGCAGCGTGTAGTCGAGCACGATGAGCGACGGGTGCACCCTCCCGATCTCGAGCAGCGCATCCACCCCGTTCGTCGCCTCGACCACTTCCACGTCCAGATCCGAGTTCTCGATCGTCAGCAGCATGGCCCGCAGGTACCCGGGATCGTCATCCACCACGACCACCAACTGCGTGCCGTTGCCGTTCTCGAGCTCCGCGGGCACCGACATCTCGTGGGCGCGCAGAAACGCGGCCAAGTCGTCCGCCTCGACCCGGCGCCGGCCCGTGGGCGTCTTGTGCCCCTTGAGCAGACCCTGGTCGATCCAGTTCGCGACCGTCGCGGGCGTGACCTGACACACCCGCGCGACCCGCTGCGTACCCCAATACCGCTTGGTTCCCGATGAACTCACAGAACCCAAAAAACCACCAAAACGGGAATTGCGCAAGGGGGTTTGTTGGATCGACGCAACAGATTCGGTGGGCGCTACATAAACTGCTTATTTACAATAGCTTAGCAACGACAGCGGAATGGCTACGGACCGGCCTCACAGTGGTAAGAGTCGTTTTGTTGACTCCCGGTGTGGTTTTCACTCAACACCGGAAAAACCACGATTATCGCCGGGCGTCGGCCCAACGATTGGTTGCATCCAGCACCGCCAACACGGCGCTGCGCTCGGCGCTCTCACGAATCTCCGCCGTCCCCGTCAGCAACTGCGCCTCGCGCCCGCCCAGCCCGTGCACCGCGACGAGCACAAACTTGCGGTCGAACGCATCGATGATCTGGGCCCCCTCGAGCGCCACCGAGTTGTCGCGGAGCAGCTCGTCCAGACACAACGAGGCTGCCCGGGCCGCCGCCTCCACGCGGTTGCGCGTGGTGTCGGTCCCCTGCTCCTCGGCCGTGGCGTCCTTCCCCTCGAACGACAGCTTCACCCGCACCAGCACCCGCTGCGGTCGCTCCGAGGGCCGCACCTCGAGCCCCTGAAACACCACGACGCGCCGCTTGGCGCGACTCCGGACGGCCTCCTCCTGGAGCTGCTCGATCGGCCGCACGTCGGCGGTCTGGGCGACGCTGATCTTGCGGTGGTCGATCTTGAGGCCGAGCTGCGCCATCAGCGCCGACTCGATGTTCCGCACCACCTGCTTCGGCTGCACGTCGCTCATGGTGAGCACGTGGATCTCGCTCACCTCGCCCAGCGGCGTCACCACGACTCGGGCGGACAACACCCCGGTCAGGCTCCCGATCAGATTCTCGGCGCGCTTCACCCCCCAGGGATCGGGCATCTGCCCGCCCCCAGCCCCGCCAGCCACGCCGGCCACGCCGGGCAGCGGCAGCGGCTCGCGCTCGGGCGACCCGTCGGGTGTCTCTACCGGCTTAGGATCCACGCGTCACTGTTCTCCCAATGCGACCTGGTTGCGCCCTGCGGCCTTGGCCCGATACAGCGCCCGGTCGGCCGCCACCAGAACGTCCTCCACCGCGGGCCCGCGCCCCGGGGCGAACTCGGCCACCCCGATGCTCACCGTCACGAGCCCGGCGGGATAGCCCACCCGCCGCCCCATCCCCTCCACGCCCGACCGCACCTTCTCCGCCACCCCCACCGCCCCCTCCGCCCCCGTGTGCACCAGCACCATCACGAACTCGTCCCCGCCGTAGCGCGCCGCCAGGTCGGTGTGCCGCATATGCGACCCGCACTCGAGCGCCGTCCGCCGCAGCACCTCGTTCCCCGCCTCGTGGCCGAACTGGTCGTTCACCTGCTTGAAGTTGTCCAGGTCCACGAACAACACGGCAAACGACTGGCCGGTCCGGTCGCTGCGCGCCACCTCGCTCGACAGCCGGTCCCGCAGCACCCGGAACGTGGCGAGCCCCGTCAGGCCGTCTTCGGCCGCCTGAAGCTGCGCCTGCGTCGCCGTCTTGTCGAGGTACGGCGGACACGACTTGAGCGTGGTGCGCTCCAGCGCCGCCGCCTCCGCAAACGCTTGACACGTCCCATAACCGCACGCGCCGCAGTCCCACGGCCGCCCGTTGGGCGCGAGGCCGATCTGCTCCAGAATGCTCTCCACCTGCTCGGCACCCGGTCGGCGCCCGGGGACCAGCACCGGGAACGACTCCCCCACCTGCACGCCCTGCGCGACGGCATCGTCCACCACCGGCTGGAGCGAGCGCGTGGGCTCGGTCGCCCCCACGATCTCGCGGCGCCGGAACAGCTCGTCCCGGGGACCGAGCAGCGGATGGTCGAGACACCCCTCGCACGGCAGGATGTCCACGAACCCCAACTCGATGCGGTCCACGGCGACCGCCCGCGCGATCCCCTCGAGCGCCCCCAGCCCCCGCACCTTGCGGAACCGCTTGCTCGCGTGGCTCTCCTCCCGCAGCAGCTCGAGCGGCAGGCCCCCCGCAGTGCTCCAATGCCGGCGCCGCTCCTCGGGCAGGCGGCTGAAGTACGGCTCCTGCTGATCGATCCGTACGTTGCGCCGCTCGAGCAGCGTCGTCAGGTCGTCGAGCGTGATGGCCGCATCCACGTCCAGCCCTCCCTCCGTGATGCACACCCCGGCGTACGCCACCTGCGTCCCCGCCCCGTACATGCGCTTCAGGTAGCGCGCTTCGGCCGCGATCGGCGTCGCCACCGGCGCCAAATACGGGATCAGCTCCGGGTACTGCGCCCGCACCGTCTGCACGATCACTGGGCAGGTGCTGCGGATCATCGTCCCCCAGCCGTCCTCGTTCCACAGGTCCAGGTACTCCCGGGCGACCAGCTCGTCCCCCAGCACCCCACGGTGTACGGTGCGGAACCCCGCCGCGTAGCACGCGTTCACCACCTGCTCCGGAGTGGCCGGGTAAAAGTAGGCGGCCGACTCCACGCTGAGGATGAGCGCGGCGCGGCCGCCGATCGCGAGCTCCAAGGCCCGCGCTACGTCGCCGGTGGCGACGATGGCGTCGTGAGGACACGCAGGCAGGCACAACCCGCAGCGCGTACACGCCTCATCCACGATTCGGACTTCTGGACCCTGGACTGCCACGGCGTCGGCGGGACACACCCGCACGCACGCCATACAGGCCACGCACTGATCCGGGTCGATCCTAAAATCCACAGGAATCCGGGCCGGGGCGCTGCGGCAACTCAAAGAAAGCTGTTCTAGGGCAACGTAACATGTGATTCACGTCACAGCCTGTCAATGGTCGTGCTAACGCAACAGCTTGTCAAACAGCGACTTAAGCCAGCTGGTATTCCTTCAGCTTGCGATACAGGGTACGCTCGCCGATTCCCAACACTTCAGCCGCCTTGCGGCGGTTGCCCTTGGTCTGGCGGAGCACCGCCTCGATGGCGGCACGCTCAACATCTGCCATTGTCATGCCAGGGCGGTACACCACGTCACCCTCGGGCGCCGGCTCCGCTTCGACCGGCGGCGCGACAGGCGCGACGCTAGAACCCGGGCCGACTTCGATGACCTCGACGCGCTGCGGCACGCGGTCGTCCAGCCGCCGCCGCAGCTCTTCCACCTGTAGCTTGAGCTCGACAAGTGACCGAAAGATGAACTCCAGCTCCTGGCCCGGGACGTCGCGCATCGCCCCCACCACCCGGACCGGGAGGCCGCGCGAGCCCCCGTGCTCCCGGATGTCGCGCGGGATGTCGCTCGCCTGGATCTCGCCCTCGGGCGCGAGCACCACCATCGACTCGACCAGGTTGCGCAGCTGGCGCACGTTGCCCGGCCAGTCGGCGTCGACCAGGATCTGGAGCGCCTCCCGCGTGATCCCGCGAAAGTTGCGCTCGTGCAGCGCGGCGAACTCGGCGATGAAGCGCCGTACCAGGAGCGGGATGTCGGTCTTGCGCTCCCGCAGCGGCGCGAGCGCGATGTGCAGCACGTTGAGACGGTAGAACAAGTCGTCGCGGAACCGGCCGAGCGCCACTTCTTCCTTGAGAGACTTGTTGGTGGCAGCGGTGACCCGCACGTCCACCTTGATCGCCTGCGTGCCGCCCACCCGGAAAAAGCTCCGGTCCTCGAGCACGCGCAGCAGCTTCACTTGCGTGGCGGGCGGGCACTCGGCCACCTCGTCCAGGAAGATCGTCCCGCCCTCGGCCAGCTCGAAGCGGCCCAGCCGGCGCTCGGCGGCGCCCGTGAAGGCGCCCTTCTCGTGTCCGAACAGCTCGCTTTCGAGCAGCGTCTCGGGGATGGCGGCGCAGTTGACCGCGATGAACGGCTTGGCACGCCGGGGCGACAAGTCGTGGATCGCGCGGGCCACCAGCTCCTTTCCGGTGCCCGACTCCCCCTCGATCAGCACGGTCGCGCTCACCGGTGCCATCTGCTCGATCTTCACCAGCACTTCCTGAATGGCCGGGGACTCACCCAGGATGCCGGTGCGCGCCTGCAGCCGGCGGCGCTCGATCAGCCGCCGCACCGTGGCGGTGACCTCGGCCGGGTCGGCGGGCTTCTCGAGGAAGGCCGTGAGCCCCAGCTCCCGCGCCAGCGCCTTGGGGTCGGGCTCCGTCTGCTCGACTAGTCCGAGGGTGGAGATCGAGCGGTCGTGCGCGATCCGCAGCAGCTGGGCTGCGGACGACTCGTGCAGTGCGCCGGTCAGGACGATGCAGTCGGGGGTGGCGGCGCCCGTGCCGACGACCCGGCGCACGTCGTCGAACGACGAGGCGAGCGTCGTCTGGAAGCCCGCGGTTTCGAGATGGGCGTTGACGCGGACCGCGTGTTCCAGGTCGTCGGTGGTGATCAAGACGCGGTCGGCCATCAGCTATCAGCCATCAGTGGGCCACCCGCTCGCCGCTTACCAACTCGACGGCGTGATCCAAGAAGCCCTCCAAGACTCTCAGCCCATCCGTCACTCCGCCCGTCGAGCCGGGGAGGTTCACGATCAGCGTCTTCCCCCGCGTGCCCGCGACCCCACGGGAGAGCCAGGCGCGGGGAAAGTCGGGCGCGGCGGCGGCGCGCAGCGCCTCGGCGATCCCGGGGGCAGCGCGCTCGAGCACGGCCTGCGTGGCCTCGGGGGTGACGTCCCGCTCGGTGAGCCCCGTGCCGCCGGTCGTGAGGATCACGTCGACCTCACCCGAGTCCGCCCACCGGACCAGCTTGGCGGCAATGCGGTCGGGCGCGTCCGGGACGACACTGCGCACCGACACCTCGTAGCCCCGGGCCCCGGCCCATGCCACGATCGCGTCGCCGGACGTGTCGGCCCGCTGTCCCGCGGCCCCCAGATCGCTGATCGTCAGAATCCCGATGCGCATCGCCTCCACATCCTCCACCAACCTCCACCAGCCTCCCCGCCTATTTCTTCGTCTTTCTCTCCACGAACGGCAGCCGCACCACTTCCGCCGGGGCCCGCTTCCCCCGTACGTCGACCTCGAACCGCGCGTCGGGCTTGGCGTGCTCGACCGGCAGGTACGTCATCCCGATGGCCCGGTTGGCGGTGGGCGTGACGGTGCCGCTGCGCACGACGTCGACGCACGTCCCGTCCAGGAACACGCCGTAGCCGTGTCGCGCGACGACGCGCGGCTCCGTCATCTTGAAGCCGACCAGGCGCCGCTTCACCCCTTCCAGCTTCTGTCGCTTGAGCGCCGCGAGCCCCGTGAAGTCGGCGCCCTTGTCGAGCTTCACGATCCAGGCGAGGCCCGCCTCGAGCGGCGTGACCGTGTCATCGATGTCGTTGCCGTACAGCGGGTACCCCGCCTCGAGCCGCAGCGTGTCCCGCGCGCCGAGCCCGCACGGCTCCGCGCGGCCTGCGCCGGCGAGCGCGTGCCACAGCTGCTCGAGATCCCGGGCGCGGCAGTACAGCTCGAAGCCGTCTTCGCCGGTGTAGCCGGTGCGTGAGATGAAGCACTGCGCCCCGGCGACCTTACCCTCGGCGAAGTGATAGTAGGGGATGGTGGCGACGCCCACCGGCGTGAGCGGGGCGAGCAGCGCCTCCGCCTGCGGGCCCTGGAGGGCGAGCAGCCCCGTCTCGTCCGAGACGTCGCGCAGCCGCACGTTGGCGCCGCGCTTCTGGTCGACGACGTGCTCCCAGTCCCGCGCGATGTTCGCCGCGTTGACGACCATCATCACGCGGTCCTCGAAGCGATAGATCAGGCAATCGTCGACGAAGGTTCCCTGTGGGGTGAGAATGGCCGAGTACTGCGCCTGCCCGGACCGCAGGGCCCCCACATCGTTGCACGTCACACGTTGCACGAAGGCGTTGCGGTCCGGCCCCGTTACCTCGAACTCACCCATGTGCGAGACGTCGAACAGGCCGACGGCCTCGCGCACGGCCCGATGCTCCGCCGCAATCCCGCGCGGGTACGTCACGGGCATCTCGTAGCCACCAAACGGCACCATTTTGGCGCCGAGGCTCACGTGGATGTCGTAGAGTGGCGTGCGCTTCGGGGCCGCGTCGGCCATTAGCCCATCAACGTGGCGAGCAGGGCCTTCTGAACGTGCAGGCGGTTTTCGGCCTCGTCCCACACGCGGGATTGGGGGCCCTCGATCACCTCGGCTGTGACCTCTTCGCCGCGATGCGCGGGGAGGCAGTGCAGGAAGATCGCCGTGGGATGCGCCAGGCGCATCAGGTCGACATCGACCGTGTAGCCCCGGAATGCGTTGCGCCGCGACTCGGCCTCGCCCTCCTGCCCCATCGAGGCCCACACGTCGGTGTTCACCACGTGCGCGCCCTCGACTGCCTCCTCCGGCACTTCGGTCACCTCGATGCAGGCGCCGGTCTGCTTCGCCCGATCGAAGATGCCGCGATTCGGCTCGTACCCCTCGGGGCACGCGAGCCGCAGCTCGAAGCCGAGCACCTGCGCCGCCTCGATCCAGCTGTTCGCCATGTTGTTCCCATCCCCCACCCAGGCGACCCGCTTCCCTTCCCAACCCCCCAGGGCCTCCTGCACGGTCAGGAGATCGGCGAGCACCTGGCAGGGGTGCGACCGGTCGGTGAGGCCGTTGATGACGGGGACCGTGGCGTGACGGGCGAGCTGCTCCACCTCGCCGTGATCGAAGGTGCGGATCATGATGCCGTCGACGTAGCGGGACAGGACCCGCGCCGTGTCGGGGATCGGCTCGCCCCGCCCGAGCTGGATGTCGCGAGAAGAAAGGAAGAGGGCGTGTCCGCCCAGCTGATAGGTGCCGACCTCAAAGGAGACGCGCGTGCGGGTGCTCGACTTGGCGAAGATCATGGCCAGGGACTTGCCGGCGAGCGGCGTCTCCCGATAAGCCCCGGTCTTCATGCGGCGGGCGAGGTCGAACAGACGCCCTACTTCATCGCGGCTCAGGTCGGTGACGGCGAGAAAGTCGCGCTTGGCCATGGGTTTTCCCATTCTACCTAGAGGATGTAGCGGCGCAAGTCTTCGTCATCGACGATGCGCGCGAGCCGGTCACGCACTTTCTGGCCGTCGAACACGATGTGCTTTTCCGGGAAGTCGGGGAGGTTGAACAGCACTTCTTCGAGCAGGGTGGTCATGACGGTGTGGAGGCGGCGCGCGCCGATGTTTTCCATGCGCTCGTTCGCCTTGGCGGCGATGCGGGCGACCTCCAGGATGCCGTCGTGGGTGAACTCGAGGGTCGCGCCCTCGGCCGCGCACAGCGCGGCGTACTGCTTGGTGAGCGCGTTCTCGGGCTCGGTCATGATGCGGACGAAGTCCGCCTCGGTGAGCGGCTGCAGCTCGACGCGGATCGGGAAGCGGCCCTGCAGCTCGGGGATCAAGTCGGAGGGCTTGGAGACGTGGAACGCGCCCGCGGCGATGAACAGGATGTGGTCGGTGCGGACGTAGCCATAGCGGGTCTGCACCGTGGACCCCTCGACGATCGGGAGCAGGTCGCGCTGCACCCCCTCGCGCGACACGTCGGGCCCGACGGTGCCGCGCTCGCCCGCGATCTTGTCGAGCTCATCGATGAAGATGACGCCGTGGTTCTCGACACGGTCCAGCGCCTCGTTCACGACGTCGTCCATGTCGACGAGCTTCTTGAGCTCCTCGTCGACGAGGATGCGGCGTGCCTCGTGCAGGTGCACGGTGCGCCGTTTCTTCTTCTTCGGCATCATCTCCTGCAGCCACTCCGTGAAGTTGACGTCCGTGCCCTCCATCCCTTGCGGCGGCTGCATCATCTCGAGCATGGGGAAGCCCTGCTGCTGAACCTCGACCTCGACGTCACGCTCCTCGAGCTTCCCCTCCTTCAGCTGCTGGCGCAGCTTCTCGCGGCTGCGGCGGCGCCGCTCCTGCGCCTCGGTATCGGCCTCGGGGGGCTTGGACGTCACGTCCCCCTTGGAGGAGACCACGAACAGGGGACGACTTTCTCCCACCTCCCGACTCCCCTCTCCGGGTCGGGACGCAAGCGGCGGCAGGGGGGAGGGGGGAACGGGCGGCAACAGGATGTCGAGCAGGCGCTCCTCGGCACGGGCTTCCGCCTCGGGGTAGACCTCGTCCTCGCGCTCGGTGCGGACCATGTTGATGGCCACATCCACCAGCTCGCGCACCATCGACTCGACGTCCCGCCCGACGTAGCCCACTTCGGTGAACTTCGAGGCTTCGACCTTGAGGAAGGGGGCGCCCGCGAGCCGCGACAGGCGACGCGCGATCTCGGTCTTCCCCACACCAGTGGGGCCGATCATGATGATGTTGTTCGGCAGGATCTCGTCCCGGATCTCCTCCGGCGCCTGGGCGCGCCGCCAGCGGTTGCGGACCGCGATGGCGACCGCCTTCTTTGCCACCTCCTGTCCCACGATATAGCGGTCCAGCTCCGCCACGATCTTCTTGGGCGGCAGCTCTTCCAGCCAGGGGAGCTGTTCCTCCACGGGCGCCGGCGCCTGGTGTGGCGGCTCGTCTCCGGGTGTGCGTGTCGGCTCGGCCATTAGAGCTCCAGAATGGTGATGTGCGTGTTGGTGTACACGCAGATCTCGGCGGCGATCTCGAGCGACCGCTGCACGATGTCCTTGGCGGCGAGGCCCGACGACTTGGCGAGCGCGCGGGCGGCGGCGAGGGCGTAATTGCCGCCGGAGCCGATCGCCAGGATCCCGTCGTCCGGCTCGATCAGCTCGCCCGATCCCGAGATCACATAGCCGTGCTCCTTGTCGGCCACGACCAGCAGCGCCTCGAGGCGCCGCAGCACGCGGTCGGAGCGCCAGTCCTTGGCGAGCTCGACGGCCGCCCGCGGCAGGTTCCCCGGATAGCGCTCGAGCTTTTCCTCGAACTTCTCGAACAGCGTGAACGCATCGGCGGACGCCCCCGCGAAGCCGGCCAGGATCTTCCCGCCTTTGAGCGCCCGCACTTTGTTGGCGTTCGCCTTCATCACCGTGTCGCCGAGCGTGACCTGGCCGTCACCGCCCAGGGCGACGTGCCCGTCGCGACGGACACACAGAATCGTGGTGCTGCGAATGCCGCTCATCGCGTTGGTTGTAGCCTCACGCCCGCGGATGGGCCTGATGGTACACCTTCTTCAGCCGTTCCACCGACGTATGAGTATACACCTGCGTGGTGCTGAGCGAGGCGTGCCCCAGCAGCTCCTGGACCGCCCGCAGATCGGCGCCGGCGTCGAGCAGATGCGTCGCGAACGTGTGGCGCAGCGAGTGCACGTGCAGGTTCCGCTCCGCCAGGGCGCCGAACAAGCGCTTGACCACGAGCTGCACGGCACGGGGCGTGAGCCGCTTCCCTCGCCCGCTCACGAACACCGCCCGCCGCTCCTGGCCGGTTGCCGCGAGCACGACGTCACGCAGCCGGTAGTAGCGCCGTAACGCGCGACCCGCATGCTTTCCGACCGGCACGATCCGCTCCTTCTTCCCCTTGCCCCGGACCTTGAGCTGATCGGAGACGAGATCTATGTCCTGCTCGTTCAGGCCCGCCAGCTCGCTCAGCCGGATCCCCGTCGAGTAGAACAGCTCGAGCATCGCGAGGTCCCGCGCCTCCCGGAAGCCGCCGGCCGCCGCCCGCCGCTCCGCCTCGTGGAACAGGAGATCGATCTCGACCCGGTCCAAGTAGACCGGGAGCTTGCGTCCGAGCTTGGGCGTACGCGCCGCCTTCGCGGGGTTCGCTTCCACTCCGAGCGTCGCGTTGAGAAACCGGTAGAAGGTGCGCAGCGCCGACAGCGCCCGGGCCGCCGACCGCCGGGCGAGGCCGCGCTGCTGTTGCGCGCCCAGCCACGCCCGGACCGCTTGGCGGTCCACGCCCGCCCAGCTCCAGCGGCCCCCGTAATAGCGGCCGCAGAACGCGACGAAGTCGGCGAGGTCGCGACCGTACGCCTTCACGGTGTGCGGGGAATCGTTGCGCTCTTTCGCGAGGAACTCGACGAAGGCCGCCACTTCGGGGACGGCGCTCAAGCTCGCACCGGGACGGCAAGGCGCGCCGCGAAGGCTTCCATGTCCGCGAGCGCCCGCGCGGCGAGTAGCTCCTTCTTCTTCTGCTTGTCTTTCACCGGCCGGTCCAGCGGTTCGAGCAGGCCGAAGTTGGCGTTCATCGGCTGAAAGTGCTCCGGGTCGGCCGAGTGTACGTAGTGATACAGCGCGCCGAGCATCGTCGTAGGTGGCGGGAGCAGCAGCTCCTCGCCCGCGAGCAGCCGCGCGAGGTTGATCCCGGCGAGTATCCCGGTCGCCGCAGACTCCGTGTACCCCTCCACCCCCGTGAGCTGCCCGGCGAACAGGAGCAGCGGGTCGTCCTTGGTGGAGAGATGGGCCGTGAGGGCGCGGGGCGAATTGACGTACGCGTTGCGGTGGATGCTCCCGAAGCGCAGGAACTCAGCCTGCTCGAGGCCCGGAATCATCCGAAACACGCGTTGCTGGTCGGGAATCTTGAGGCGCGTCTGGAAGCCCACCAGGTTCCACATCTGGCCCGCGCGATCCTCCTGGCGCAGCTGCACGACGGCGTGGGGCTCCGCGCTATGACTCCGGGCGCCAGCCCGGGGATCCTTGAGCCCCACTGGCTTCATCGGCCCGAAGCGCAGCACGTCGCGGCCGCGCGCGGCCATCTCCTCGACCGGGAGGCAGCCCTCGAAGTAGGGCGTCCGGTCGAACTCGTGATGCGGTTGGTACTGCTCGCCGGTGCGCAGCGCCGTGACGAACGCGTCGTATTGCTGCTCGGTGAAGGGCGCGTTCAGGTAGTCGTCACCGCCGCCCTTACCGTAGCGCGAGGCGCGAAACAGCTGGCGGTGATCGAGTGAGTCGGCGGCGACGATCGGCGCGATGGCGTCGAAGAAGGCGAGCGACGCCGCGTCGAGCCGCCGCGCGATCGTGGCCGCGAGCGCGTCCGAGGTAAGCGGCCCGGTCGCCACGATCCCGGGAGACGGGAGCTCGGTCGCCTCGCGTCGCACGACCGTGATGTTGGAGTGCCCGGTGACGCGGTCGTGCACGCCTTGCGCGAACGCCGTGCGGTCGACCGCGAGGGCCGCGCCGCCCGGGACGCGCGCCGCGTCGGCGGCCTCCAGCACGACGCTGCCGAGGCGCCGCAGTTCGGCCTTGAGCAGGCCGTGGGCGTTGCCGAGCTCCACCGATTTGAAGGAGTTGCTGCAGACCAGCTCGGCGAGCCGGTCGGTCTGATGCGCCGGGGTCATGCGGACGGGCCGCATCTCGTACAGCGTGACCGACACTCCGCGCGCCGCGAGCGCCCAGGCGGCCTCGCTCCCGGCGAGCCCGCCGCCCACCACCGTCGCGGTCAGGTCGCGACCGGCTCCGCCGGCGTGACCTCCTCCAGCGTGATCTCGTGTCCGCACTTGAGGCACTTGCGCGTCGCTCCCGCGGCCTTGGTCTGCTTCTCTTCCATCCCGACGAAGCCGCAGCTCGGGCAGGCGACCGGGACCGGGCGGTTCCACGTCGAGTAGTCGCAGTCCGGATAGCGCAGGCACCCGAAGAAGTTGCGTCCCTTGCGGGTGCGGCGCTCGGCCAGGTCGCCCACCCCACACTTCGGGCACTTGACCCCGAGCGGCACGGGGCGGGTGTGCTTGCACTTGGGGTACCGGGTGCAGGCGAGGAACTCGCCGTAGCGCCCCGTCTTGATGACCATCGGCGCCCCGCATTCCTGGCACTTCTCGTCCGACGGCCGGTCGGGCACCTTGTTCTTGGCGAGCGGCCGGCTGAAGCGGCACTCGGGATACTTGGCGCACGCGATGTACGGACCGAAGCGGCCGCTCTTCACGACGAGCGGGCCGCCGCAATTCGGGCATTTCTCTTTGGGCAGCCCCGACAGGTCGTGCACATCGTGGATCAGCCGGTCGATGTCGACCGCCGCCAGCGCCTGCGAGAACGGACCCCAGAAGTCCTCGAGCACCCGCCGCCAGGCCAGATCCCCCTCCTCCACCTTGTCCAGCTCCGTCTCCATCTGGGCGGTGAACCCGACTTCGAATACATCGGGGAAGCACCGCTTCAGCACCTGCCACACGATCTCGCCCTGGGGCGTGGGCTGGAACCGCCGGTCTTTGGCCGTCGCGTACCAGCGGTTCTTCAGGGTCGAGATGATCGCCGCGTAGGTGGACGGCCGCCCGATCCCCAGGCGCTCGAGCTCCTTCACGAGGCTCGCCTCGCTGAAGCGCGGCGGCGGCTCGGTGAAGTGCTGGTTCGGCGTGATCTGCTTCACCGTGACCACGTCGCCCTCGACCAGCGGCGGGATCGGCGGCAGATCCTCGAGGGTCTTGCCCTCCTCGGGCTCGTGCGCCTCGTGGTAGAGCTTGTGGTAGCCGTCGAACAGCACCCGCGAGCCGGTCGCCCGGAACACGAAGCGGCCGAGGTCGAAATCGACCTTGGTCGTCTCGAACACGGCGGGGTTCATCTGCGACGCCACGAACCGCCGCCAGATCAGCTGATACAGCTTGAACTGCTTGGCGTCGAGGTGCTGCTTCAGGTCGTCGGGGCGCCGCAGCACGTCGGTCGGGCGGATCGCCTCGTGGGCGTCCTGCACCCGCGACTGCCCTTTCCCGCTCTTGTGGACGTTGGGCGTGGCGGGGAGGTAGCGCTTGTCGAACTCACGCGCGATGAAGTCCCGCGCCTGCGCCACCGCCGAGTCGGCGACGCGGATCGAGTCGGTGCGCATGTAGGTGATCAGACCCACGGGGCCTTCCGCCCCGATCTCGATCCCCTCGTACAGCTGTTGCGCCAGGCGCATCGTGACCGCGGCCGAGTAGCCGAGCTGCTTCGCCGCCTCCTGCTGCAGCGTGCTGGTGCGGAACGGCGCGGGCGCGGGACGGCGGCGCTCGCCTTTCTCGACCGCGGTGACCTTGAAGGGGAGCTTGAGCGCGTCCGCGACGATCGCCCGCGCGCGCGCTTCGTCCTTGATCTCGGGCTTGTGGCCGTCCAGCTTGTGCAGCCGGGCCTGGAACCCCTGGCCGTCCTTCTCGAGGTCGGCCTCGATGGTCCAGTACTCCTGCGGCACGAACTTGCGGATCTCCTCCTCCCGCTCGCAGATCAGCCGTAACGCCACCGTCTGGACGCGACCCGCCGAGAGACCCGTCTTGATGCTCTTCCAGAGGAGCGGCGAGGTCTTGTATCCGACCAGCCGGTCGAGCACCCGCCGCGCCTGCTGCGCGTCCACCTTCTTCTGGTCGATGTCGAGCGGGTTGGCGAGCGCCTGTTTGACCGCGTCTTTGGTGATCTCGTGGAACAGCACGCGGCGCACCTTGCCGCCGTTGCCGAGGCTCTCCGCCACGTGCCAGGCGATCGCCTCGCCTTCCCGGTCGGGGTCGGTGGCGATCAGCACCCGGCTCGACGCCTTGGCGGCTTTCTTGATTTCGGCGAGGGTCTTCGCCTTTTCTTTGATGGGGACGTATTCGGGGGTGAAGCCGTTGTCGACGTCCACGCCGAGCTTGCGCTGCGGCAGGTCGCGGACGTGCCCCACGGTCGCCTTGACCGTGTAGCCCGCGCCCAGGTACTTGCCGATCGTCTTGGCCTTGGTGGGCGATTCGACGATGACGAGCGCCCGCTTGCCGCCCGCCGTCTTCCCGTCCTGCGGCTCCGCAGCCTGCGGCTCCGCCACGGGGTCGACCGCAGCAGCCTTGCGGCGGCGACTCTTCGGTTTCGCCTGCTTCACCACTTTCACGTCACTCTTCTTAGCAGCCACGCGTCAACCCTTCGTCAAAACCGCACGAGAGCGCATCTTTACCATCCCGCCGTAGTTTGCGCAAGCCTGACGACTTCGCGCGCGACAGCGTCCGCCGTCTTGCGCTCGGTGTCGAGCTGCGTGTGCGCCTTGAGATAAAACGGCTCGCGGTCCTTGAGCATCTGCCGCATCCGCGCCACGGGATCCTCTCCTATTAACAACGGGCGGGTTCCCTCCTCGGATGCGGCGCGTTGCGCCGCCGTCTCGGGGCGCGCGCGCAGGTACACGACGAGGGCGCGCGGCTGTGCGGTTTCGATCGCGCCCGGCTGCGCCGCCCAGCCGCCGCCCGGCGCGATCACCGCCGGCTCGGTGGCGAGCGCGGCGTCCATCTCCTTGCGCTCCATCTCCCGAAACGCGGCCTCGCCCTTCTCGGCGAAGATCAGCGTGATCGGTTTGCCCTCGCGTCGCGCCAGGATGAGATCGATGTCGACGAACCCGGCGCGCAGCTGCTCCGCCACGAGCCGCCCGATGGTGGTCTTGCCCGATCCCGCCAGGCCCACCAGCACGATGTGCTTCTTCACGATGCCGCCCCTTTGGGGGTGCGGGCGCGCACCTGGGCCATATACCCCGCGACGTTTCGCTTCACCTCGCTCAGCGCATCGCCACCAAACTTCTCGAGCAGCGCCTGCGCCAGCACGAGCGCGACCATCGCCTCGGCGATGACCCCCATCGCCGGCACCGCGGTGACATCCGAGCGCTCGGACTGCGCCTGGGCGGGCGCCCCGGTCTTCAGATCCACCGTCTTGAGCGGCGACATCAGCGTCGAGATCGGCTTCATCGCCACGCGCAGCACCAGCGGCTCGCCGGTCGTCATGCCGCCCTCCGTACCCCCCGCCCGGTTGGTGGCGCGCGCCAGCCCGGGAAGAATCTCGTCGTGCACCTCCGAGCCCTTGCGGCGCGCCGCCTCGAAGCCCAGCCCCAGCTCGACCCCCTTCACGGCGGGGATCGACATCAGGGCCTGCGCCAGCCGCCCGTCGAGCTTCCGGTCCCACGACACGTGCGAGCCCAGGCCGACGGGCGCGCCCAGCGCGACCACCTCCACCACACCGCCCAGCGTGTCGCCCGCCGCTTTGGCGGCGTCGATCCGCGCGATCATCTCCCGCTCGGCGTCGGGGTCGAGACAGCGCACCGGGCTCGCGTCAGCGGCCTCGTTCAAGGGAGAAGGGAGCGGGGAGAGGTACTTGGCGGCGACCCCTCCCAATTCGGCGACGTGGCTCCCGATTTCGATCCCGAACTGCTCTAGCAGCAGCTTGCAGACGGCGCCGCAGGCGACCCGCGCCACCGTCTCCCGCGCGCTCGCCCGCTCCAGGATGTCGCGGGCGTCCTGACGGTCGTACTTGAGGCTGCCGGCGAGATCGGCGTGGCCCGGCCGGGGGCGGGTGACCTGGCGCCGCCGCTCGGCGCCCCGGTCGGCGACGTCCGCTTCAGGCGCCATCACGTCCTGCCAGTGCTCCCAGTCGCGGTTCCACACCAGCATGGCGATCGGTGAGCCGAGCGTCTCTCCCGCGCGCACGCCGGCGAGCCATTCGATCTGGTCCGATTCGATCTTCATGCGGGCGCCGCGGCCGTACCCGCCCATGCGCCGCTTCAGCTCGGCGTTCACGCGCTCGGCGGACACCGGCAAGCCGGCGGGCATCCCCTCGAGGATCCCCACCAGCCCGCGGCCGTGCGATTCCCCTGCCGTCGTGAACCGAAATGTCACCGTGCCCTCCAACCTCCCATAATAACACGCGAGCCCGACTCCAGGTCGGGCTCACGGTGTCTCGTTCCTGACCGCGCAGGAATCACCGCCGCGGCGGCGCCGGCAGCGGATTCGTGAACGCGGGCAGGCTCACCATCACCACGCCACGGCTGGTGATGCCGAACAGCAGCTGGTTGCCGGACGCGTCCTTGGCCACGCGCAGCGGCCCGACGATCGGGTCGCGGATCGAGATCGTGCCGACCTGGGCGCCGAAGTACGTGTCGAACACGTCGATGTTCGCGTCGAAGCGCGCCACGAACAGCAACCGGTCGTTCGGGCTCCCGGAGCCGCCGCACGCCGGCGCCGTGGGCGGACAGGACCCCGACGGCGCGAAGGTATGGTTGTAGTTCATGTCGATCCCGGTCGCGACGCCTGAGTCGGGGGAGGTGGCCTTCAGCCGCAACCCTTCGTCGAGGTAGTAGACCGAGTCCGCGCGCGCCGCGTTGGTCAGGCCGTTGAAGTTCGTCGCGATGGACCGCACCTTCGTCGCGCTGTTGCTGATGAAGTCGATGACGTCCACGGCCGGCGACATGCCGAAGTCCACGTCGACCTGGCCCGAGTCGCGGATCACGCCGCCCGGCGCCGTAGGGCACGCCTGGACCACCCCGTGCTGCAGCAGATTCTTGGTCGTATACGACATGACCCGGGCGAACTTGGCGGAAACGTTCCCGCCCTCACCGAAGAACCCGTGGGTGAAGTTCCCCGAGTTCCGGGCGAACGTCGTGTCGCCCAGAGCGAACGACTGCAGCTCGACGTTTATGCCGGCGCACGCCGTGAGCGTGACCTTCGACACGTTGTAGGGCGGGCCCCGGCGCTCCACGATGCGCAGCGTGTCGGACGTCGCGCTCGGAACGGAGCCCGCGATCTCAAAGAAGAGGTGTCCGAATAGGTTCGACGCGACTGGCGGGTTTCCCGGGTTGACGAGCTTCTCCATCCGCAGGGTGGCGCGCCCGGTGAACGGGGACGGATTGCTCGGCTCCGGCGTGGTCGAGTAGAGCGCGAAGATCGAATCGACCGCGCAGGCCGGGGTGCCGGCCGTCCGGCACACCGTGGCGACGTATTGCGGCCGGTCCGAGATGTTGTACTCGGTGATGATCGCTTTGCAGCCGGGCGCACAGGTGACCTTGTACGTCTGGACGAGATAGTCGGGCAGGTCCTGCCGCCAGCGCAGCACCCGCGCCCCCGGCGACACATCGATGATCGACAGCTGCGTGCCGCCCGAGTTCGCCACCACGATCGAATCGCCGTACGCGCCCAGCGTATCACGGGGCCAGAGCGCGATGCCCCAGGGCTGCGGGCCGGCGGTCGGGATCCCCGCCGCCACGAAGGTCGAGTTAGCGGCCTGGAAGATCTCCACCCGCGACAACGACGGGTTCGTGAGGTACAGCTCGCGCCGGTTGGCACTGTAGATCGCGTCCACGATCTTGCCGCCGAATGGCAGCGCGACCGTCGTGCCCGCCACGATCGTGATGGTGTCCGCGCGCGACGGGCCGGTGGGACTCGGCACCGTGAAGGTCTGCCCGGCGACGCCGCAGTTGTGAGCGGTTGCCCCGTCGCAGGCGA
>Ga0209055_1000836_pt1 | contig 20887 bp, 21 predicted proteins | sample GraSoiAngelo_110_FD_185875 | JGI IMG/M metagenome (GOLD analysis project Ga0209055, IMG submission 185875) | Grasslands soil microbial communities from the Angelo Coastal Reserve, California, USA - 14_0903_12_30cm (SPAdes) (version 2) | ecosystem: Environmental > Terrestrial > Soil > Grasslands ... | reverse complement strand
CTTCAAAGATCCAAAATACACAACCGACTATCCAGGACTGATCCTCATCACCATTGGCCTAGCCAGTGTCCTTTTCGGTCTCATCGAGGCCCAAACTTATGGCTGGTTGGTTCCTAACCAGGAGTTTTCAGCCGGAGGCTTCTCATGGTCGACCTCAAGCCCATTATCGCTCCCTCTGGTTTCGATAATCACCGGAATCGTTCTGCTTGGCGCATTCACCTTCTACGAGATTCGCCGTGCAAGGAAGGGAAGAGTGCCTCTGTTTGATTTCAGTCTACTAAGATACAAGGGCTTCCGCTATGGGCTATTCACAGTCACTATCGTTGCGATGGGGGAGTTTGGGGCAGTCTTCATCATCTCAATATTCCTACAGACGGTCAAGGGATTGTCCGCGATCAGCGCAGGTCTCACATTCCTACCGATGGCTATCTCAGTGTTCATATTCGCCCCAATCGCCGGTGTTCTAGCTACTCGCTTTGGGCCCAAGTGGATTATCACAACCGGGATGGTTCTGGAAGCTGTTGCGCTCTTTAGTATGTCTCAGATCATCAGCATCTCTAACCCCGTCTACTACCTTTATCCTGTTCTTGTCGTCTATGGCGCTGGCGTTGGACTGGCGATCAGCCAGGTTACAAGCACGGTCTTGATGAGCATACCCTGGCAGAAAGCAGGTGTAGGATCTGGGGCCAACAATACCGTTAGACAGATCGGGTCAGCCTTCGGAATCGCTGTAATTGGGGCTATACTGGTAGCTCAGATATCCACCGTGGGACAGGCTGAGCTCGCAGCCAGTACGGTCAATTTTGGCCAGACGGGAATCGCTATCTTGAAGGCGGCCTTCAATTCGGGATTGTCGGGAGGAATAGACCCATCACTCATCGCCAGCTTTGGTGCAAATTGGCCTGCCGCGAGGGACATCATCTTTGATGCGCTTACTCAGGGGACCCGGTGGGCTGCGTTTACAGCCGGCATCTTCGTCTCCCTCGGAGCTTTGAGCTCTCTCCTAATTCCCGACCCAAGGCCGAAAAAGACCAAAGTCGCTCCAAAATTAATGGTTCGGGAACCTCAAGCAATTGGAAGAACCCTAGGCGCAATTGTGATCAGCCAATTCCTCACAATACTGGGTCTGTCGGCAGTTCTCTCGTCAGAGTACCAATCGAACCCGTTCATGCGCGACTGGTTCACTAGCTACGCATGGCCCCTAGGCTATCTCCTAGGAAACTATCTCGGCTCGATGCTGATCGGGATCATTGGAACGATCCTGATCCTTTGGAGATTAGTCGTCCGTTAGAACTTGTGAGTCCCGGCCTAGGGGGACTGTGTGCTCGAAGCTTCCTTCCAGGTAGACCCGCAGTAACGACAGTCGTGATACCTGAACAACCTGAGGGACTCAGAGTGCGGATAGATACACGGGCTTAGTCCTCCACAGATTGGGCACATGTGATCCATTTCGTAAAGCCCCAACGGTTGACTTGTCTGTGGTTAGCTTCCACGACTTAGGGCGCGTTCGATGCGTTGTTTGTAGACGGACGCTGGGTATGCTCCCACGATGCTATCTTCGACTCTGCCGTTCTCGAACAGCATTATCGTCGGTATGCTCATGATCTCGTATCTCGACGCTACTTCTTGGTTGGCATCGACATCGACTTTGACGAATTTTACTTTGCCTTCGAACTCGTTTGACAGGGCTTCAATCGTCGGCGCAATCGCATGGCATGGTCCGCACCAGTCTGCGTAGAAATCTACGAGAACCGGTACGTCGGATTTGAGAACCTGGGTCTCAAACTCACCGTTGTTAAGGCGGATTACTTTGCCGTCTGTCTTTTGTTTGCTCATCATGCCGAAAAGGTGGGGCGAACAGGATATAAACATATTGATGAATATCTATATTGTCGATCGGAACATTCCCGGTTTGAGAGGGCAGAGTACAACGGATAGATGCATATCGAAACGTTAATAGTTTCGTTGAACCTGGTTGATCTTTGATGAAGCTCGCGACTGAGGACTTCGATCGTATCAGCAAGGCTCTAGCTGACCCGCAGCGCCGCGCAATACTGCAGAAGCTGGCAATGACAGGAAAGCTAAACTGCTCAGATGTCGGTGCTTTTTTCGACGTCTCGCAACCCACGGTCTCTCATCATCTGAAGGAACTTGCCACGGCTCACGTCGTCGAGAAGGAGAAGCAAGGCCAGTTCTGCTTCTATCACGTCAACAATGAAGTCCTCTCCGCATACGTCTCCGAACTCCAGCGTCGGCTAGGTTTGAGCGCCGTTCTAGCGGCACCGCGCGCACACTGAGAACAACATATAGACGTTCATCAATGCGTTTATATATTCAGAGTTCATCACTAATAGCATGACCCAACATTCGGAACCGAGATCGCTACAGATAGTAGTGGCTAAGGAATTCCCAAGAAATTATCGCTCATTCATCCGCCGCGGGAAAAAGCAGCAGAATGAGCAGTCCAACCTTGAGAAAATATACTCTGAAGAAGTGGAGCTTGCACGGCGACACCCACATCCCGCCGACAAAACGGGATTCAGTTGACAGTCTAAACTACTGAGACTACTAGGCCACTCATATCTCAAATCGTCTTGTCTCTTACGTTGTGATCCGTTATGGGCGATAGAATGAACATTTCGAAGAAGTGTAAGCGATGGTAGAGCCAGGTAGCCCGGCACCCGGTTTCCGACTCCAGACCAGCACTGGTGAATACGTTAGCCTCGAGGATTTCCACGGAAAGAAGAACGTCGTCGTATACTTCTATCCGAAAGACTTCTCGAAAGGATGCACAACGGAGGCCTGCGAGTTTCGAGACTCATACGAGGAATTCAAGAACCTCGGCGCAGAGGTCATCGGAATAAGCAACGATAACCAAAAGTCACATGGAGCCTTCGCCACGGAACACAAATTACCCTTCATACTCCTCAGCGACCCAGACGGATCCGTCAGAAAATCTTACGGGGTCAAAAAGACCATTGGAATAGTCCCGGGAAGAGTCAGCTTCGTAATCGACAAGAACGGGATCGTCAGGCACGTTTTCTCATCCCAATCGAGAGCAACAGCACATGTGAGCGAAGCATTGGCCGTGCTCAAATCCTTTGACCTAGACGCAACGGTGTCTTTCTAGCAAGACACTTTGGCTAGGGAAGGCTCAACTCTACGGCCGCGTCAAATCCCGTGTAATACTTTTTCACATCCGCTACTCCATGCTTCTTCCTGAACTTGTCCGCCACAGATGCAACCCTCTTCGAATCGTTAATCGGCTTACCAACAAGTTCGAGTGACACTTTCCCCGATGAAATCTTGATTTGTCTCGACTTCATGACATTCTTGTACCATTGATTCTTCGAGCCTCTGACCGGCATGAGAAAGATCGTTTTTCCTTCTCGGACGAACCATACTGGTGTCGAGAATTCTCGTCCTGATTTTCTTCCGGTAACGGTGATCTGTAGTTCCATTGAAGAATCGAGGGCTTTCTGAATCTCTGAGCTATCCATGGAGGTCCGTTTCTCCGGGTCTGATTTAGTCGTTGCTCGCACGGATCATTATCTCTCCTTCTTCGTTGTCAAGAACGGGGATCCTTCCAAGATCGTTGGGATCGTATCCAATCACTATGAATTGAGGGGGTTCGGTCCCCTAAGGTCTATAGGCTAGTGGCATTCCTATCCTAGTGCACGCTGATAGGAGGTGTACTAGGCCGATGAGTCGTAGTTCGTATGGCAGTCCTCGGACGATGCATAAAGTAGTCTGTTCTGACTGTGGCAAGGAGACGGAAGTCCCCTTCCAGCCCACAGAGGGAAGACCAGTCTACTGTAGGGACTGTTATCAAAAGCACCGCCGATATTAACGCGGTGCTAAATCCCGGAGTCCCGTCTGACTCGGCCGGGTCGTTGATAACGAGGAGCCAGGGGTTCAGCGAGGCGGGTGACGTGGCCGCGGGAAAGTTCGCGGTCTCGGCATGGCGCGCAAAGAATCCCGAGGCCAACCTCTACCTCAACGGCAAGGTCGATCAGTATGTTCCTGGACGGGCACTCTACCTTTTTTCAAAGTGGCTTGGACGGCAGCCTGGCTGGCAATCGCCGGTCGGGCTGACCGTTCTCGGCTACGCATTAAAGAAGCAGGGCGCGATGAGGACTGACGCGCAACGTGGACAGTTGGAGGATCTTCTTCTCCAGTATCTCAAAGCCGAAGTCCACGGCTCGTTCAACTACAAAGTACGCATCTACTCGTCCGTCCACGGGCTCTTCAAAAAACACCGGGTCAATCTTCCAAACTCTAGCCTTGAAGAGAACATCACGGCAGACTCGGAACCAGTCGAAGGATCGTTGAGCCTCGACGAGATACGGAAAATCGTAGACGAGTGCAAGCCGCGAGAGGCTGCCATTTTCAAACTGAAGTATCAGAGCTTGATGGACAATGAGCGTTTCCTAGACTTCAACCGGCGCGGCTGGGCTGAGATCAAGGACCAGCTAGCGAGCAATGCTGAATGGATCAAGTTCTCGTTCCCGCGCGGGCGCAAGAAAAACAAGAAGCGATACTATGTGGTCTGGCACAAGGACTGGGACAGCATCAAGGATCTGAAAAAGTATCTGGCAGAGAGAGGCGAGCCCAAACCCGCCGGGGTCGACGATCGCGGCCAGACAACCTACGCGCCGATCTTCCTCAACAACGACGGCCAACCATACGGCAAGAGGAGCCTTGAGACAGGCTGGCTCTACGCTTCCACACGCGCCGGCATAGTCACCCGGATCAGCCCCTACTGCCCCGTGTGCAAGACGTCCATGAGATTGAGACGCCTCTACGTGCCAGGCAGCTACATACGCGGAAGCGAAAAGGAGAAGGGCTATCCGCAGTCGCTGACCCGCCGCTACTACGTCTGCCCAAAGTGCCAGAACAAGGAAGAGCCGTCAAAGTTCGCGCTGCAGAACGGTAGAATCCGCTACGGCAAGAACCTACACGAAATGCGCGACGTTGTCAAGACAGTCCTAACCAACATGGCCGGGGTCCCGGAGCGGCTCGTCGACTTTTTCATGGGCCACCAAGTCGATCCGCTCTACTACAACAAGATCCTAGCGCTGGAAAAGATCACGGGTCTACCGTTCGACGAGACCATCGGTAGGACCTGGACGAGAGCCGAGCCGTTCCTCAACCTTTGGAGTCGTACTGGCTCGCTGATGGCGCAGACAGAGGAAACTCGGAAGCTCAAGGACGATATGAAGGAGATCAAGGCGCTCTACGCCGACGCGATCAGACGAGTCGAAGATATGGAGAAAGTTTACTGGCCTGGACAGATCGCCAGAGTCCAGCGAGGACTCGACATGCTGAGACGTGTAAACCCGAACCTACCGGAACTCTCCAACGAAGAAATCCTACGGGACTTGGAGCGACACAAGACCAACGAGTCCTCCAGAAACACACACCCAAACTTTGAAGGACCAGATCGCGGGGAGAGACAAGATTATTCCGAAGCTGGTTGAGCGAGCTTCCTCTTCGCCCTCAGCATAATACTCGTCCATTTCTATTCGGTATCGAAGACGCTGTCGACGTCGTTACTTGGCACTTTAGGCTGATTGCTGCACGATCCCCCTCGCCTACGCAATCATTAGCCCATTAACACGTCATCAACCAAACGAGATAAATGTCGGGCTATAGAGCCCGACGAAAGGCATGTCCTCAACGCAAACGAAGGTCGCAAAGACAGAAGCTGATTCACGAGCAGCGGGGATACACGTCCAAACTCCTACGGCTAAGGAACTGCTGGAAGCGAGAGAGGATGCGCAATCTAAGAGATTTTCCACAGTTTGGATAGAACCGAGTTCGCGCCATTCGTAAGAATAACCCCTGAAAGCTCGTCAAGCAGCGTTTAGGACATCCTCAACAGTCATTAAGGCTATTACCAACTGGTCTTCGAGCTTCGCTCTAGCGACTTCCTCGTAGGCTCCTCTCCCAAAGTCGAATGCCACGATTACGCCCTCTCTCTTCTTCACTCGCCTCAAAGCAGTCTCAAAGTTGTCCACGACGTTACGTCCCACCCCATCTGACTGTTTCACCTGAACGGGTCTGTCCAATAGCCATCCATCTATCCCATAGTCGTGCACCGGTCTTTCGCTCAGTCTCCCGCCAAGCGTTTGGATAACCCAGTTCTGAAACTCGAAAGGCTGCATCGCCTTGACTTCACTTAGGGACCGTGGTAGCCCGATGATATCCTTGTCCTCTATCGAGACACCTTTCTTCCTCATACGCTGAGCCATTATCTTACAGGCGGTGGGAGAAACATCGATTCCTATCCATCGTCTCTTGGATGTTTCAGCGACTGCGACCGCAGTCCCGCAACCGCAGAAAGGATCTAACACTATGTCAGTTGGATTACTAGATGCGCTGATGATCCTGTCTAGCAGAGTTTCAGGCTTCTGTGTAGGATAACCCAACTGCTCTGCCTTGGGTGGAGCATAATTCCCGAGATTCCAAACGTCTCCCGGCACGCGGCCTAACGGATTGATTGGGCTTTCTCGCGAGCGCTTAATATCTTGTCTGAGGCCGAGGCCTCGTCCGCCATAGTAGAGTTTTCCATCCGGTCCCTTCTTGGCACGTTTGAGAGTCGATGCAGAATACGGCTCTCGGATCGCATCGATGTTAAAGACGACCTTGTCGTAGTTCTTTGCGTATCGGTAGATGGTTTCGTGCCACTTCAATAGTTTCTTTTTGGTGCCCGCTACCTTGTTGAAGGTCCAAATGATTTCGTCGCCGAAGTTGTTCTCCCCGAATATCTTATCCATGAGAATGCGCAAATGGGCGTTAGCGTGCCAGTCGCAGTGTAGATACATAGACCCAGAATCTTTGAGGACTCTGTGGCACTCTCTGAGCTTGGGGTCCATCCACGCAATGTAGTTCTCTATACCACCCTTCCATCGATCTTCGAACGATCTAATCTCGTAGCCGTCACCCCAGATGACCTCATATCTCCGGTTGGAGAAAAAAGGCGGATCCGCATAGATCAGGTCTACTGACTTCTCTGGAAACTGGGACATCACTTTGCCGCAGTCGCCGCAATAGATGCGGTTAGTCTCCAACGCGAACAGATAGGCACAACCGAAATCGCGTGGATTGGCGTATTGTAGCTAGGAAGGTCACAAGGGCGTAGTCATGTGAGAGAGCTTCAAACCATCGCAGAGCCTCATGTTACCCCCAAAGTATGTGAAAGGTAACGATACGGGTTTCTGAGAACTGCTGATGCTGACTTTCTGCGCGCCTTGTCAGTCCAGGTTTCCACTCCGAAATCTTCCTGGAATCCGCTCCTGACATTCTTCCTCGGACTGCTGCTGTTCATTTTCGCGTTCCCCTTCGCGGCTACTGGTGAGCCGGCGCTGCTTAGTCTAGGTGGCTTCCTATTCTTGATCGGGATGATTCTCATGTTCGTCGGGTATGTTCAGAACGGGAGCCGGAAGAAGAAGCAAAGGAGACAAATGATGCAGCCGTATCCACAGCAGATTATCATTCAGACCCCTGCTCCGGCCGCCACCCAGTATCATTCTGAAGTCACTCGTGAGATCGTAAAAGTCCGATGCAAAAGCTGCAACTCTCTAAACTTCGAGACTGCAAACCGATGCAGCAACTGCGGCGCTAGTCTCTAAGCCCGGTGATGCCTTTCTCGATGTAGGGGGGTCAGAAGTGGATTGGATCTAAGACTGAGCTATCACGAGATCAAGAGGGTCGCTCCCTACCAGGCTCTCGACTCGTTCGAGGTGGTAGAAGAGGTCGAGCGATACAGAAACTTATGGAAGCCTCAGAAACCTCGAATACTCCTACTTGGCGAGTCCCACGTCCACACCCGTGACCAAGACTTTGCTCATCGCTGGTCATATCCCGAAGAGGGTACATACCAAGGAAATCTTGTCAGATTCGTTTACTGTCTCGCGAACGGTGAACGCGATCTCGTGAACATTCCAACCAACCGAGGTACCTGGCAGTACTGGAAGATCCTGTCAAGCTGTCTCAGCGGTGTATCAGGCTTTCCGACCATCCTCAAACATTCTACTCCCGATTTCAAGCGACGAATCAAGAACAAGATTCGACTTCTCAAGAGTCTGAAAGAGAGTGGGATATGGCTGATGGATGCAAGCATCGTCGGCATCAATGGCACCAGCGAGCCCACCAAGACCAACGTGCTACTCCAAAGCTGGAAAAACTACACGGGTCCCACAGTAAAGAGCCTCAGCCCAACGCTCAAGCACATTATCGTAATCGGGGCTGGAGTCGAGCGAACAATCCGGAACGAGATCGAACGCTTGGGAATAAGGCACAGCGTGATCCCGCAACCCAACGCTCGTCTGACTGGCGGTTACCCTTCCAAGCACTACGAGACATGTTTCGAAATATGCTCGAAACTCCTGAACTAAGAGTGATCCATCGGAAGTCTGCATCATTTCTCCCATCCTCCGACCCACTCCTGCATATCTTCCTTGTCGCGTCGATCAAACGGCAGTCCCAAGTAGTGATTCACAGCCACGAAAGTCGTGTGACCCTGCGATACGACGATCTCTGGGAACCGTTCAGGATAGGATGAGACTAACCAACTTTCGAAGGTCTTTCTCGTTGTTTTAACTCCTAATCCAAGAGGGTCGATCTTCGAGATTTCAGCCCATCGCTTCAGATTGTCAGTCCACCCCGACCAGGTCGGAAGCGGTTTCGTCTTGAAGAAGTACGGTAGAATCGCTGCTCCCCTAGTCGATAACCTGACCCAGCGCTCACGCTGTTGCCGCCGGACCTTTCTCTGCGCTCCTTCCGGCAAGTGAATGAAACGCTTGTCGAGCCAGTCAGGGTTCTCCTGGAGACGCTGAGCTTCCACATATCGTAGTCCAGTCAATAGTAGAGCGTCGAGCCGTGTCTGGTTCTGAACACTGGCAGCACCATCTCTCAGCAACTCATACTCGCCCGGCCGTAGGATTCGGACTCCGCTCTTGATGATAGGTTTAGACATCTCACTCGTAACTAAAAGTGCAAGTTCCTAAAGCATCTTTCTAACTGACTCAGCGTGTCTCAATCATGGTATACCGAGCAGATGTTTGGTTTTGATGTAAAAGTGAGAGTACGATCCTCCGTGATATTGTGAGGGCCGGACGCCGGGAATCTAGGCGGGGAGCAACAGGCTTCAGATTTTCCACTCCGTGAGATTACAAGCCGCTCGTAGAAGAGCTGGAGGTTCCACGGGCAAATTGTCTCAGCGCGAGAGCCGTTCCGAACAATGTCAACGTAGGAGTTAGTATAGCAGGCCAAAAGAGCAGTTCGAGGAGTTTGACATTGCTAATTATGCTACAAGAGATAGGGTCGCCAAATTCGGCGCAACGATCCCCGAAGGGCGTGGAGGCCATAGCTAGTGAGCCGAACTCATAGAATGCGAGAAACAAGAGAAATCCACAGGCCAACATCAGAACCTCTGAATATGACACGCTTATTGGGCCACGTTTGATCAATCCCACGAGCGCCAAGGATAGTCCGACTATCAGTAAGAAGGCCTGGAGAGCAAATGATTCATCGCTGTACCAGGCAAAGCCCAGCATTGCAAGACCTAATGGGGACAGGAAAGACATGCCATCCAAGACGAGTCCTATCGAAGTTATTCTCCAGTCCATTAGCCCTGGGCCTGCGGAGAAAGATTTTCGCTCCGACGCAAGCTTTTAGGATTCTCCCGTCTTCCTCCCGAAGAATAATTCACCTGCCTCTCGCCGACAGAAAAAAGCAAACCAATCCGACAGTCAGGAAGGCGCCGAGCACTACGAGTAGCGTGCCTGCCACCGAGTCTCTGCTCAAATCTTTTCTAAGTCTGTCGAGGAACACACTCAAACGGTAGGAGAAGAAGCTCTCCTGTTCCTCAGCAAGATCGCAACAAAGAGGCCAAGCAGGATTATTCCGGGAACAAGCGCGGTTGCAATAGTCGCCTCTAGTGGCGCTCCGATAGTGCATCCAAATCCAGGATTGCAGCTTGAAAATGACGCTGCAAACTGAATGTCGAATAGCGTCCAGACACAGAAAATTACCACGAAGGCAAGTCCTAGGCCGAGTAAGCGAATGTTCATTGCGAATGTCCCGGACTAGTTAATCGAGTCGTGTCGATATAGGCCCACTGTGCCCGCGACCGCCCTGCCGCTAAAAACACTGAAGCCAATTCCGACGAGCCTAGGTCGCGGTTTTCGCTTTCTTAGCTCGGTGCCGTTTCGGGGAACGTTTCTCAGTCTTGTCGACGTAGAGGCCGAATCCTGAGATGAACGAGAGGATTCCGAAAGCGAACAGTAGGGCGGACACTGGAGAGTAGATGCCTACGGCGTTGAGAGGGAAGAAAGTTCCCCCGCCAACAACCATCAATAAGACTCCGAGCGTGATCAGTCGTGCCTCTCTGCTCTTACCCATGATCTTCTCGACTTTCTGCCATAGTTCCAAGTTCTGCCTCGCTGGTTGTGCTGGTTGAGAGTCCAGCCTCAACGGGACTGGTTGGGTCGACACCACAACTGATGCTCCGCATTTAGAACAGAACGAAGCTCCATGCTGAAGCTCTCGGCCGCATGTTGAGCAGAACTGCATTAGCTGGGATTTTTCAGATTCGAGAATAAAGGAGTTCTGAAACTCAGCCCGGTCGATAATCCAAGCGTGGGTCTGCGATTATCGCTTAGGCTGGGCAGATCGGCGGACTATCGGGTTAGCTGCCAACTATAGCTCGCGCCGTCTTGATCGGTTAGAATTATCTTGTAAGAGTACCCACCCGTAAAGACGAACGGGCTGCCGCTCAGACTCATGTTGTTCAGATTTAGATTGACTGATCCTCGATAGTTGAGCGTCGTTGTTCCAGCATAGCAGCTTGAGTTGTAGCAGACCTGCTCTTTCACGATCGTGCCGCTTCCACACGCATCAGTTCCGCACTGAGTGTAAGTACCATTCCCTATAAGATACATTGTCAACGCCGTACCGTTGCTGCTGAAGGCGAAGCTAGTCAACACTGGACCATAGGGGTCCGTATAGTGCGCCTGGAAGCTATGGTTTCCACTCGAATCAGTCAGGATTATCGTATAGTTAGTGTAGTATTGGAAGGCAAACGTAGCTCCCACCATGCTGTTCAAGTTCAGGTAGAGTTTCCCTGGATAACTGAAGGTTACCGCCTCAGAAAAACAACTATTCGAACTATCACAGACCTGTGCCTTTGTTATCGTGCCTGTCTGAGCAGAAGTGATGGATATGGTTAGTTCGGTATTGTTGGAGAAGACATATCCTGACATGGTTGGAGTTGGATTGCTCTTACCCGTGGTCGGTGGCCGAATAACTCCTGTAGCGAATATCACGCCCAAGACCGAAGATATGACTACGACTCCTACGACGACTGCAAGGATTTTCGTGTTCATTCGTTTTCGCTCAGGAGAGCTGGGAGCCTGAGAGGCTAGGCCCACAAAGCTGGCCGCCTGGCTTGGAGAAATCCGCTCTGTTCCTGAGAGCCGATGCGTTCAGTAACCGAAAATGTCCACGGGGCTGAGGCGTACAACGGAGACTATCCAGCTCATAGATGGAGAGGTGTCGACTGAACGTGCTCTGCATGACCACACTCTTTTTCCAGCGCAGACTCGGCGGGAGATGACGCGATGAAACCAGCAGCAGTCCATCAAATAAGTAACCCAATTATCAGCTCGACATCTGGCCTTTGGCAAGCGGTTTCTTTGCAGTCGTATGCTCCTTGACCAAGATAGTTTCCGCCGTATGAGTTCTCATTGAATGTAACAAACTCGACCTTGAACCCGGACGCCGCAGCAAGGTCGGAACTCGCTACGGGTTGGAACCTAACGTAAAAGAAAATCCAAAAGTCTGTCTTTGATCCAGGTGGTAGATAGAGCCCGCCGTTTATGTCGGGAATCGTCTGGTTCGGATAAGTGGCCGTGAACGAAGCGTTCGCGATAAACATAGTACTCGCCACTGGAGCGCTACCGTTGAAAATCCAGGAGAACCATCCACCACCAATCGATGCGTTCCCACCCCCGATGTTTGTCACCGACACATTGACCAATAGGAAGACTTCGTCAGGAAGCGGGGGTTGTTGGTTCGATGAGAAATGGAACTGTATGTTCTTGGCCTGATCGAAGTGATAGTTGTGAACAGCGATGCTGAGTCTCCCATCCGACGCCTGAGAGATCCCGCAGACAGCACTATATCCAGCTTCAGAAACTTGCGGGTCGGAGGAAAGCAGTGAACTGCAGAAAGATGGTAGCTTCGGTAACGAGAGGAAGTAGGCTAGCGAAACCACGCCAACTATGGCGATTGCTAGCGCCAGGAAAACTATCCGGCGATTCTTCAGCAAGTCGATGGGCCGCTTGATTTAGTTGCGATCGCGAATATTATTGATTTCGCTAGCCCATCTACTTGCCTATTATTTCCCTCATTCTCAATCGAAAGCCCTCTTTCACGTAGCTGCATGCTTACAAGGTCTACCAAGTGTGGTCAGATGATTCTAGATGATCACACCTCCGGTCATTTCAGTGCACTTGTATGTAGTCATCTGTGGACGTGAATGATAAATGCAGAACCCACGCGTTGTGGCTTTTGAAAATACATGAGAGTCTGCAAAAGACCGGAAATAATACATCAATCCAACGAAAAGCTCGTCAGGGAGGGACAAATTTTGACGTATGCTTTGCTGCTTGCGGTCCTGTTTCTGTTCCCGTTCGTGCCTTATTCGGCTCATGGGTCAGCACAGACCAAAAGCTTGCCTGTGGCGATGGCAACAATAGCAAACAATAATCCGAACCTTCGAGGCAATGCCTACGACATTGCGTTGTGGAGATATTCTGAGATCGGGGGACCTCCACAGCTTGCAAGTTCTGCAAACCTTGCCGCCGCCGGACAGGTTGCACTGTTTGATTCTAGTTTGTCGACCTTTACGCACTCAAGCCCATATGTCCACTATTCAGTGGTGATCCTCGAAACACTTCGCGATGGAACCATTGCTCAACTGGCGAACTATCACTGGACGAGTCAACTGAATGGGTACAAAGGCAACACTGGAGGGTATGTTGACCGCACGGAAATACTATCCCTAAATCAACTTTCCAACGGAAGAACCAGCATAACGAGCAACTCGCAAGTAGTCCCGTACATGGCCCCGACCTCATACGCACCAGTCTCAAACACAAATTCGACCCCTACCCGCAACACAAACACCGCCTCAAGCCTCACAGTTGAATCGGACAGTTGGCCGACTTCAATCCTCAAAGTTTCAGTCTCACACGAACACGCAAGCACAATCCAGCCCGCGTTCCAGACACCAGGTTGTTACTACTACGAAGTCGAATATTGTTGGGTAGCCATTAAGACTTGGAACAATGTATGGACCACGATCGGAGAGGCATCCGGATCAGGGTACATGTCAGATTACTTCTCATACGGCGTACAAAGTAGTTCACAAATCGCAACCGCTGCTTCCTCAGGTGGCGGCGGATGGAGCGTAAGCGGTAGCTGGACGGTTACGAATACCCAGTCTCAATCCACGAATTGGCCTGTGTTGCACTGTTGCTCGAATTGGTTGACTAACTCTCAGTTCAACTACGAAGAAGACCAAATGTGCTTTCCCTATTCTGACTACACTGGCAATTACTGCACCTGGACAAACTCCTACCAAATCTATGCACCCGGATGGGACGGAAGTGCAGAAGCCTGGTTAAATGCTGGTATCTCTAACAGTTCACCGGGCGACTGCCAGACTTTGTCAACAATCCAAACCAACGGATGGTCCTATGGCACGTTTGCGGCCGGGTCCGGTACCACCATAAGCAATGATAATGGATTTCAGTACTCTTCGGCTGTCACAGTAGGTGGAACAATTGGTGACAACACTGGTTCTGTGACGCTCAGCGACACCACAGCGTATAATTATCACACATCACAAGCCTTCTCATTCGGAACACAGTACTCCTACTACTATCTTTACTCGGGTACCCCCCCCAACAATGGCGTAAACCAATATCCAGTGATCTTCTCAACGAATACTGCAGCCCACTGCGGACCTTGAGGTAGCTCGTATCAACGCCGAGAGCGAACTCCTCAACCCCCTCTCTTTTTTTCCAAGGCCCAGCCTGAGTCGGTCTAGAAGCTTCATGTTTGCAGACTTTCGACATAGGCATCCCATCTTGAGGACCCGCTGAGATGAGCAACGCCGACAAGAAAGTACGTGCAGACACTCAGTAAGAACATCTATGCGGAACTCGACTTTATCGCGCACTGGAGGGGGATCAGTGTCCAAGAGCTGATCCGTGCGGTCATCATACCCGACTGGATTCGAACTCAAGAAAGAAGAACTCGGTGATCCAGACTGACTTGAGTGGGCCGACGCTGATTGAGCGTAATGAGCAACCTTTTCTAATCTGGGACTCGTCAAACGACCCGATGAAAAATCAAGACCGATTTATGGAGCGTATAGTCGTGCACTGCATCAACGTGGGCATCTTCTTGGAGAAGCGACGGATGATACTGGAAGAAATCGAAGAGATCGATCGCCGGGCAAAATCTTTCCCACGGAACCCCAAGACTCGACACGGTCCAATTCGGAACCTCAACGAGGAGGCGGAGCGGTTGGAAATTCAGATCGGTAAACTGGAAGAGGCGGTCAAGAAAGAAGTAGGCCAGTGAAGTCAAAACTTGCACCGGTGCTTATGGTGCCTGCTCTCATTGTCCCGTTAATCAGCGGCCTAGAGGTAAAGTAGACGACGGAGCCCCCAGTGGAGTTGTAGTACGACCAAGACCGGTAAAAGTCAGGGCTGTCTGCGAAGACAGTGTTTTGCTCCAGATTTGTGATTGTGAACGGGGTAGTAAGAAAGAAGACGAACGGATAGCTCTTATTGGTGAAAATCGACGAGTAGATCTGAACCGTCAGACGGCTCTCTCCGCCTAGCGCTAGAGGAACCAAGTTGATTTGGACGCTTGGCCGTGAAACGTCTGAGGTGTTGTCCGGAGACCAGCCCGCGATTATCCCAGTATCGATAATTCCCAGGTTGTTTGAGTAGTTTTGCGTAAAGGAAAGTAGCAGACCCCCTCCGACGATGCTCAGAATGGTGCCCACTGTTAGCAAGACGAGCAAGACCTGATTCCATTGTCTCAGAATCTAACGCCCCCGACGATCGGTGACATGATTTGCGTTAAGACATCCGTACAGTGGTCAGATTTGAATCCACTAACTTCCCAGGGGGCTTCCAAACTCATAAGACAAGTTCCCCCAGAACGTTTTCCCTATGCCACATCTCACGATAGGGATCGGGTATTCGGCAGTGTTAGCTAGCCTTGTGATCATGGGGATGGTTTTTCTGAGTCATGACGTGTCTGCTCAGCCCGCCGAATCATCGCTAACGTTCTCATTGTCGGGAGGGGAGACCCTTTCACACTCTTTCCGAGTGAGTGGAGGTGATATCCTAAAGATGACCTACCAAGTTACGCTCTCGAATGCGACTGATTGTGTTGAAGTTAGTGGAGCTTTCGAGCAAGATTACGCTCCACTCAGAAGCATCGATTATAACCAGACAAGCGCGCTTAGTAGCAAAACGTTCAACGGGGTTCATTCGTTTCCCATCAATGTGACTGGAACTCAAACGATGACCTATTCCATGTGTCCAAACGTTCCGAAATGTCAAGGAACCGCAATGTTCAGCGCGACGTACGAAACCGCGGTGACTGTGTCGCCGAAAACTGACGAATGGAGCCAGATCGAAGTAGATCTGATAACGGTGGCTCTTGTAGCATCGTTGGCTATAGGCTCCTATGCCATCTATAGGAAAGTGAGAGCCTTGCTCTCATCAGGTTCTGGAGCCCTGACCCCGGCTCCCACCCGACAAGGGGTGCTCCAGCTATTGTTTCATTCAATGATTGCGTCTATCGCCTCATGGTTCCCATCCATAGTTGGGGTGCTGGGGGCGGAGTGAAATCGGCTACACTAGCCGATTTGGGCATCGCACAGGTCCGATTTCGGTCTATCGCAGATCGCCAGCGACCGATAAGGGCCAACTAACCTGCGCTCCTTTAGGATGTAGTGGGTGGAGGAGTAGGCGGTGGCGGTGTGGCGGGTGGCTGCGATGATGGAGCAGAGGGCGAACGCTGAGTGCCTGGTGTAGGGACAATCCCGATTTGCACGCCCCTAATCCAGGCGCGCCCAAGATGATTCTCGATGAGCTTTGTCGTCGCTGAAGTGGTGAACGTTAGACTTGTCGCGTGAAAAACCGATAGCACGTAGTCCTCGGTCGTAGGATCTGCTTCGAGATCGTCGATTACAAGCCCGAACGATCTGGCCTGGTCTCTGCCGATGTGTCGTGCATGGGTCTTGAAGGTTTTGTGATCGGCCAGTCGCTTAGCAATCATAGCGGCCTTCGTTGCTGCTCTCGGTTGTCCGTGAAGCATGTATTTTGCCAGCCACGTCTTGACCAGTTCCTTGGATAGCTTCAAGCCCTCTTCGCACTGGACGAGTAATGCTGGGCCATACTGGGTAAGCGTTGGTACCCATGCAGGGAGATTATTGGGATCACGGCATTCTTTCTTGGCGAGCTTGAACTGATCTAGTATTGCTTGGGCGGGAGCAGATTGCTGAATCCCCCCTTCGCCGACTATGGTGAACTGAGGATCGATTGGGCCGATCGATGATTGTGCTCCCATTACAATCCGGTTCGCGGAGCAGGCCAGCATTGTTGCTGCAGACATGGCGGCGTGGGGAATGAAGACTCGAACATCTGAAAATCTGGAGCGGATGAAGGTCACGATAGACTCGGTTGCCTCTGCGATACCGCCCGGAGAATGTAGGATTATGTCTAGGCCTTCAGAAGAAGGCAGCTTGTCGAACACTTCCATGAACCCCTCGATATCTTCATCGTTGATCATCATCATCTGGGGCGGTATTGGAAATGGCAACGGACTGGCCGTCCAACGGCTCGCGTAGAGTATGGCGTTCCTTCCAGTATGCTGTTGAAGGGCGATCAGGTACTTGCGTCGTAGGAAGTCGGCCGCGCCGACTCCCGGAGTGGGCTGGGCCGATAGTGCATTCAGTTCTTTGAGAAGTTCGCCCCACGAAGGCACTTTGCCGACGACACTTCAGAGGCTGCTAGGAAGAAGAATCTGATACTGTGGAGACGGGTTGTGGAACTCGCAGATACGGTTGAATGCTGGCCACTGCCTTTTGGTACTTCTGGTACATTCTCATGGTCTCGGCGACTCCTGCCTGCTCCATAGCTTTACGGATCAGTTCGTCTAGTTCTGCGGTGGAGCCCTGCTTAGTTTTCATCTGGGCCACTAACCTGAAAGGCCACGTACCTGTAATAAGACTGTCCCTGTCTTTGAACAGATAGTGTAGAGTTACTACTCGTAGTGGTGAAGCGCTCGTCGGGTTGGCCCCTTGGACCCGTGGAAGAATCATGGTATCTTCCCTGTGGAAACCCAGCCGAGAAGGTCGAAGGCGGTCGAGTTCGATGGTCGAGTCCAAGCGGTGTCGGGTGAGACGCGCGAGGGGTTCCCAGATCGGCAACCGAATGGGTATCCAGCGCACGATCTAGGCGACAAGCCCCTGCGCACTAGGATTCTCTCTTGCTTGCGTAAAAGCCCTGCATACATGCACTCCTGCTAAATAGGAGGACATGGAGTTTCAGCGCTGGGTATCCAGCGATGTTAGAAACCGCAACTCAGCCTGATTCTCGCAAAACCGCCGGCTCTGTTTCTTCCGGCAAAAGGGTCCGAACCTACAGCGACGGCTACGGCCACACCGTCGAAGCCGTCGAAGATCTCCAGCATTCCCTGAAATCCCGCCGCGCTATCAAAAGTATCGCAGGTACTAGGAGTCCCTAAACTAGGGGCCCAGTCCACCCCCTTTCTTTTTTTCCGTTACCGACGTTCTGGCTAAGCCTTGGGCTTGGCCAGGCATTATTTTCTGCACCGTGCCTACATCTTAAATCCAGAACACTCCTGAAATCGTCGGCCGACCGAAAGTGGCGGACCCTATACTACTAGCCAACAATCTCTGGGTCATCATATGTGGACTACTCGTCTTTACCATGACGATTTCTGTCGGATTCTTGGAGATAGGAGAGCTCGGATCCGATCTAGAGATCAGTTTGCTCAAGACGATGCTCATCACAGGATCAGCTCTCTTCTTCATGGCCCTAGTCGGATTCAACACCGCATTCGCGCCGACAATCAACGGCGTGATAGGCAATCCACTCTACACTGGACTGTTTCTAGGAGGCTCATCCACAAACGTCAGCGGCCTTCTCACCGGAGCATGGTGGTCCCAGCAGAGCACAGGACTATCAATCGGGACATACTTCCTTTTCGAGACAGCATTTGCATCGGTCACACTCGCCCTCGTCGGAGTAATCGTCTTACGAAAAATGAAGATGCAAGCCTTCTTCGTCTACTCCATCGTCTATTTCATCATCATCTGGAACCTTCCCGCGGCGTGGATATGGAATCCGACAGGTTGGCTTGCTCAGATTGGCATGGCGGATTTCGCAGGAGGACTTGTGGTTCACGGAGCCGCTGGAGCCGCAGGTCTGGGAATTATCCTTCAAATCTGGAGGGAAGAAAAGAAGAAGGGACTGACAACTAGTCCTCAGGTCGGGGTCAAGCCCAATCTTCCCTGGCTGACGTTGTCGATTCTTCTTCTTTGGGTGGGATGGTTCGGCTTCAACCCTGGAAGCGTCCTCGCTTTCAACAATGAAGCCATGGTGGTTGTACTCACGACCTTCCTCGCCGCAGCCTCTGCTTTCCTCTCAGTGATGTTCTTCAGATATCAGATGACGAAGGAGATGCCGAGCCTCATCTATGCCGCGAACGGGGTCTTGATGGGCCTCATCGTCATAACGCCACTTGCAGGATTCGTTAGCCCTCTTAGCGCCGTCGTCTTAGGACTGCTTGGCGGACCACTCTATCTGATGGGGGAGAAGTGGTTTGGAAAACTCAAATGGTTCACGGATCCAGTAGGATTGTTCCCAGGACACTTGCTAGGAGGAACATTCGGTGTCCTGATGATTCCATTCTTTGCTCAGAAGGCTTTCGTGTCAGGGTTAGCAAGCCTAACAATCCAGAATGGAAGCTTGGTGCCCCCTTCACTGCCGGACGGGCTATTCTTTGGGGGCGGAGTCTCTGCACTGAACCAACTCGGGATAGAGGCATATGGGGTAGTAGTGGTTATGATTAGTGTCTTCATATTGTCGTACGTGACCTCCTGGGTGATTTCAATCGCGATGCGTGGGATCACTCCGGGTACAACCAAGAATTGATCCCTGTTCAAGAAGTCAGCTAGTTCGTTTAGCTTCAATAATTACCATTCCGCCCAACAGGAACTCGTAAAGCCTCGCTGAACCAAATTTCTGTTCGGCCAAACGAGTGACGCTACGATTTTTTGCTAGCTGATGAAAAGTTGGAACGATCATTTGAAAGGGATTTTCCTTCGTTCGTCCGCTGATGAAGAATCTAGCAATCGTGGGCATGAGCACGGCGACGTAAAGCTCAATCAGTTTTTGTCGGAACCGCCCGTCAGGTTTTCCGACGTCAACTATCTCCAGCCGACCCTCTCGATCCACCACTCGGGCAAACTCTACCAGGGACAATGCTTTGTCGCGAACATCTCGGTAAGAGAAACAGGTGAGGACCCCAGAGAAAGCATCGGGACGGAAGGGAAGGCTTTCCGCTACACCGACCACTGGATGGAAGCCGGGTCCGAGAGTAGCTTTCGCAAATCGCAGTAGGATTCGCGATGGGTCGAGTCCAGCGATTTTCTCGAATCCATCTTCAAGCATCATCCTACTACTTGTACCAGGGCCAGTGCCTGAGTCTAGAATCCAATTTGTTCTGTATTTTTCCAGTCGACGGATTGCCCTGCGCCTGAGAGGTCCTGCTAAGCCCAAAGAGATTATTTCGCTGATCGACTCGTAGTATGGAAGAGCGCTTTCAATCGCTCTGACAACTGCGCTCCACTCGTCTGTCGCGTGAGTCGAAGAGTGTCCCATTGATTGATTTCTGTGGAATCCAGTCCTTAAATAGCCGGTCAGCCAAAACTAGTCTTGGCAAACTCTAGTTCATCTTCGAGGTTAGAATTTTGGATGTTGACATACCCCCTACCAGCATAGGTGTATCGGAGGGACTGGACCGGAGCTTCAACTTCTCAGAAGTCTTTCAGCTTGTAAAGAAATCGGTCAAGAGTAGTCTGGGAAAGAGACGAACAGGGTTGATGCTGGGTCTTGCTGATTTGCCAGAATACATCGGCGCTTTCCACCAGATGGGCTCCAATTTCATCGTCATGAACAGAAGCCTGCTAGACCAGGTCACACACATCGCGAAAGATCGACAGACCCTCAACGCCTACGTCTTCTACACTCTTCTCCACGAATACCTGCACACGCTGGGATACGTTGATGAGGGTGAGGTGCGAAGGTTGACCCGTCAGATATGCGCTCGGGTCCTAGGACCCGACCACCCAGCTACAAAGCTGGCTATAGATGGGCCAGCGGTCATGTTTCCAGAACTCACTTTCCAACACCACGGAGAGCTTCGCTCTCGGAGACTTCCCAAGTTCGAGATCGTCCGCGAGTTTGAGAGAGAATACAAGAGCTACGTGGCTTAGCCGCGGCCCGGCTCGCCAGATTCTCCGCCAATGAAGTCTAGGAATCCTTTCAGCTTCCAGTAAGCGTCGAGAAATTCTAATCCTCTATGTGTTATCGAATAACCGGAATCTTCGCCCGTCTGCATGCCAACGAGCCCTGATGACGACAGATCCGCGAGGTAGTTTTTTGTCCGGTCGACAGGTAATCCAACAGCGTAGGAGACCCTTGTTATCCGGGTCACTCCCTTTCGTTTCAGCGCTTCTAGTATCTCTGCGTACATGTCCATC
>Ga0209055_1000835_pt1 | contig 20895 bp, 18 predicted proteins | sample GraSoiAngelo_110_FD_185875 | JGI IMG/M metagenome (GOLD analysis project Ga0209055, IMG submission 185875) | Grasslands soil microbial communities from the Angelo Coastal Reserve, California, USA - 14_0903_12_30cm (SPAdes) (version 2) | ecosystem: Environmental > Terrestrial > Soil > Grasslands ... | reverse complement strand
CTGGACAGTTCTTTCTTGACTGCTGGAATGGTTACGATGGTCGTGTTCTCGTTGACGACCTTCTTGATGTCATCCATTGAGAAATGGTCAAAGTGTTCATGAGTAATTAGTAGAATATCGGCTTTTTCAGACGTCGGGCGGATTTTGAAGGGGTCTATGACTATGGTCTTCCCGTTCTTGATACGGAAAGAGTCGTGTCCGAGCCAGCTTATCTTTAGGCCCTGATATTCGTACAAGACAGTACGATCTCATCGATCCAACGGCTCTCGATAATTAAGTCTTGCAAGATACGTTCTGGCTTTCATCCTCTGTTCAAGAATACGCATAAATCGCTCCGAGTCCGCTAATCTAGTAATCGTTCATGCACGACGTAATAATTATCGGTTCGGGGTCCGCGGGATATACTGCAGCCATCTACGCTTGCAGAGCTGGACGAAAGACGCTGATCTTAGCCGGTTCGATTCCAGGCGGCCAACTGATGATAACCTCAGACGTTGAGAACTTCCCCGGCTTTCCGGAGGGAGTGCTGGGCCCCGAACTGATGGAGAAGCTGCGACGGCAGGCGGAGAAATTCGGACCTGAAATAATCTACGATGACGTATCATTCGTGGACTTTTCATCTAGGCCTTTCAAGATAGTGGCTGGTGGGAAGTCGTACGAGGGGAAGAGCGTAGTCATCGCCACCGGCGCGAACGCCAAGTGGCTTGGACTGCCATCGGAGACCAAGTTTAGAGGAAAGGGAGTCTCCAGTTGCGCGACCTGTGACGGATTCTTCTTCAAAGGAAAAGACGTTGTGACAGTAGGCGGAGGTGACACTGCGATGGAGGAAGCGAACTTTCTAGCGAACATCACGAACAGCGTAACTGTCGTCCACCGGAGGGACACGTTGCGAGCTAGCAAGATAATGCAGGAGAGGGCTAGGGCGAATCCAAAGATCCATTTCGTGTGGGATTCAGCGGTCAAGGAGATTACTGGTGACGACAAGGTGACAGGCGTCCAATTGCACAATCTAAAGAGCGGAAAAGAAAGTCATGTTAAGGCTGAGGGAGTTTTCGTGGCAATAGGCTACGAGCCAAACACGGAATTCCTGAAGGGCAAAGTCGACCTAGACCCTCAAGGATATGTCGTGACGAGAAAGGACACTGAGACTAGCGTTCCGGGAGTCTTCGCCGCAGGCGACGTACGGGACCACAAATACAGGCAAGCAGTCACCGCTGCGGCCGATGGTTGCATGGCGGCCATCGATGCAGACCGATTCCTGGCAGAACACCACAAGAATTAGAGTAGTTGTAAGCTCTTGAAGTGTACGAAATGCGATCTACAGCTTGACTTCGTGGGTCGGTACATTGTTCGAGAGGACTTCGAAGCAGGAGCCCCTGCGCAGATTCGTGACATGGAAGTCTGGCAGTGCGATGTTTGCAAGACTTACTATGAGGCGAGTATGAGCGGTAAGCCTGTTCCGATAAGATTCATGCAGAGCCTTTTCAAACGATTAGAGTGAGATTCCTTCTAGCTCTACTTCCTTTCCAACATATTCTCGAGTTTTCATCTCGGCCTGTTTCAGGAGCTCTATCAGGCGTTTATTCACCCCCTCTGTCATGGAGGTAGCCGAATTCATCTTCTCCTGAAGCTCTATTTCCTCTCTCCTCGTCTCTTCTATCTTAGACAGCAACCCCTTCCGTCGATCATACATGTCTTTACATTCCGCGTTCCGTAGGAGCTCTCGTCTCCGCGTCAGCAATCGTCTCCCTTTCTGTTGCTTCTCTGCCAAGTGGGTTGTCCCGATTAACTGGTTCAACTGGACTGAGACTCTGCCAGTCTTCTTTGGCTTGAATTCCATCTTGCCGGAATCGATCGCCTTCTTCATGCTCTCCAAGATCCTTGACAAATATTCTCCCGACGATTTGGAAAGGAAACTCTTGTAAGGAGATTTGACGAATGCAGACAGGGCTTCTCGCTCATCGGAGCCCAGTGGGTACTCGCCACGCTGAGATAGATCTGCGAGCCTTCGAAGGGGTCTCTGTAGGTGGGCTAGGGTCTCAGCGCGAAAGGCGCGGCTCTCTTTACGAAGCTCTCTCTCGATTTCCAGGACTTCTCGAAGGTTGGCGTTTGCTTCTAACTGGTCAACCTTGGAGGTCAGATCTGATTCGGAACGAACCAGTCCCTCTACGTCTCTCTTCACTCCGCCCAGCTCCCGGGCCTTCTCTTCGAGTTCATTTCTAGTTATCTTGATGCTCTCAACAATTCCTGTCATCGTTCTTGCCCTCTGGAGTTTTGAGCCCTCGCCTTCCAGAAATGAGGCGAGCCTCTCGCCGCTCTTCGCTATCCGATCCAGTGTTCCACCGAACGAGCGCATGTCAAGAATGTAAAAACCCGAAAGTTCTCGGGCTGTGGAGTCTCGGAGGTCCCGAACCGACCTACTCGCCACCGAGAGACCGTCCTTGACGATCTTCAAGGACTCCCAGCTGGTCTCGGATGGAATTACGATATCCCGGACCCGTGCTGCCGCTTCGTGGGCTCCATGGGCGATTACTCGTGCTGCCCTGTAGGAGGCGGCATCCTTTTTCGTCGCCATGTCCCTGTCGCCTTTCTTGCCCAAATCCTCAAAGAAACTCTGTCCCTCGCTAACGGCTCGCTTCGCTTCGTCGACGAGTTTGGCGGCCTTGGATCTAGTGGATCGTAGTTGGCCGTCTAATTGGTTAGAAATCCAGGGCCCGTATTCTTCGATCGTCAGTCTCAATTTGACTTGACCGGAGGAGTCTACCTGATCTCCTCTCGTAGGTTAATGATTATCGTGTCTATAGTCTGTTCCGCTTTCTGTTTGCGGCGCATGAGGTCGGCGTTTAGAGATTCGTAGAGGTCTCTGGAGATCTTGCCGCTCCGATTCTGGTTTCGTAAATCATTGGCTGTCGTCTTTATCACGTTAAGTTCCACTTCAGCTCGTTCAATCCGCTTTATCATGTCTGAGTATCGCCCTTGGGCCGCAGACAATTGCTCTTCGACAGGTGCTAGTGTCCGGTCGATCTCGGTCATCCGACGATCCAGCATTCTTCTCCGTTGCTTGTAATCGTACCTGTTCAGCGCGCCTCTGGCGAGGTCTTCCTCCATCTTGTCGGATTCAAGTCTCATCGACGATTTCTCGTCGTATAGTTCCACGAACTTGGTGATGAGCTGAGATGGCGCGCCTGAAATTACTCCCTCGGGACCAGGTTTACTCAGAACTGCTAGGACGCCGGCGGCTAAGGCTGCCTCTACAAGGCCTACCCAAGTGAGTGGGCTTAGGCTCGCCCAGAACGGATCCAATTGATAAGTCATGGAGAAGCCTAGGCTGCTGATTGGAGTCACGGGGGAAGCCAGAAGAGAGATCCGATTGCCAGAGATCTGGGGGACTTGTCCGGTGAGTGAGTTTAGTCTGAAGCCTGATGGTGTTACAATCTTTGTTTGAAGAGTCGGGGCGTAGAACTGCACATTGTTGAACAGGGCAAAGTTCACTGTGAATATTCCCAGGGAATTAGTGGAGATGTAGGTGTTGGGAGAGAGGGTATACGCAATCTTCGCTTTGAATGACTGGTTGAATTGCACCGCGCCGAAACTGGGCGTAAATGTCACTGTGCTCGTGCCGTCAGGGTTCGAAGTGGGCGCGGAAGCTTTTTCTGGCTGGTCAATTTCAACCCCAAGAACATAGTTCTCAGTAATGGTCGATACTCCCTTCGGCACTTTGAGCGCAAGCGAGGAGAGAGTTGGACCCAAATTCGTAACGTTATAACTGTCAGTGACTTGCAAGGCGCCTGTCGGAAAGATCTGGATTAGTCTTCCCGCTGACACCGTGAGAACATTCTGAGTCGCTGAAGAGGTGAAGGTAACTTTCCATACGGTCGAGTTGCCAAAGTTGAGCGGACTCGATCCAGGACAATTATCAGAGCCAGTACTAGGCAGCGTGCAGGTGAAGGTTCCACCAGTAATCGTCTGGTTTAGGGGGAGTGGAATCCTGGGAGACTGCCAGTCGCCAGTCTGGAGAGTTACTTTTGCTCTAGTGACGTTGTAACTGCCGTCGACGCGCGGGAAGGGGTTAGCTTCGAATGTGAAGCTGTTCGAGCCAGGGCTGTAGGATAGGAGTCCGGCAAAAACCGTGGTCACGTTGAAAACGAACTTCGTCTCGCTTGCCGGAAATTGAACGTTGAGTGTAGTGTAGTTTTGGCTCGGTGTTGGGCCCTGCTTGGAGACTTGGAGGTTGACTCCCTGAGCTGTTGCCAGGGTGAACCGAAGATCGTCGCTCACGCTTGCGGGGATGCCGATCGTCAAGTGGGTAACTGGAACGGTGCTTGTCAGATTCACATAGTCGTTAAGAGTAGTGACGCCCCAGGCGTTAGTTGAGATAGTTCGTTCGAATGATGCGGAGCAGGTTGCCCTCTGACAGTCTGTTGCCGCAGTAGCAGGGTGAGGTAGAAAAACGACGCTCAAAGCGAGTAGCAAAAGTACAGCGAAAAGCGCTCTCATCAGTTGAGACCATTAGCCGAACTCGAATTTGGAGTGCGACGCATGACTTCCCTACTTATTAGTTGCTCCGATAGTGAACGACTTCTCAAGGTCTGCAAATGAAAAGCATACTAGTCACTGGAGCAGGGGGAAGCGCGGGCCACAACGTGTGTTGGAGTCTGAGAGTCAGCAAGGATGGACGATCTCTAGTGCTGACGGGTGGCGATGTAGACAGGACGAGTCTAGAACTAAACATGTGGTTGGATTACTCGTTCCACCTTCCCGGTGCTCATGACCGTGGATATGTTGCCGCCTTGAACAAAGTCATTGAAAATGAAAAAGTTGAGCTGGTTATGCCACAGCCCGACCCAGAAGTCGAGCGAGTCTCAGCAGAGCGCGCAAGAATCAACGCGAGAGTGTTTCTTCCAGACGCTCAGACAGTCTCGACCTGTCTCGACAAGTTCGCCGCACTATCTCGATGGTACGAGTCAGACCTCCGGAAGAAACCAGTCCCCATCTCCCACGATGACTCTTCCAACATGCGAAAGGTCCGAGAACTCGATTATCCGTGTTGGATTCGCGCTCGGGAAGGAGCGGGCGGCTTGATGAGTTGTAAGGCAGCTAGCCCGAGCATCGCTGAGCATTGGGTCAAGTTTCATTGGGATCAAGGAATCAAAGCGAACTTCGTAGCGGAAGAGTATCTGCCGGGAAGAGACTATTGCTTCATGTCTCTCTGGAATAAGGGTGGTTTGGTCACTTCTATGATTCGCGAGAGACTGAGTTGGGTTGGTCACCGTGTGGTGGGGTCTGGAGGCACATCGAAGCTTAACCGGGTTGTTCACTCGGACACAGTCAACAACAAGGCAATGGAGGCGATCAGAGCCGTTTCCAAGAAACCTCATGGGATTTTTTGTGTCGATCTCAAAGAAGATGCAGAGGGTGTTCCTCGTCCGACTGAAATCAACTGTCGATTCACAACCAATGTCCACTACCTCTCGCTTGCGTCGATAAAACTTGGACATCCCGAATGGAATTTCCCATGGCTCGTAGCCAGACTAGCACTCGAAGAGGAGATACCCGACTGCACCAAGACCAATGCCCTACCAGATGATTTGTGGTTCACGAAGAACACAGACATGGGCTTTACAATGGTTCGAGGAAATCATTGGAAGGCCGCAGAAGTCTTCTGAGGGCCGAATCTATTTTCCTCGTCGACGAAAATAGAATCTTACCTGACGATCCCAAATGAAAAGCCACGTCAAGGAGAGAACGAGAGCAATAAGCGCCTTTGCTGCTGCGTCGAAGTACAGGCCAAGATACAAGGTCGGGCTCAGAAGGTTCAACGGTGCAACGAATTTCGTGAGAATACCAAATCCGAAGAGCATAAGGCCCCACTGCGTCGCAAAGACTACTAGTTCGTAGCCGACCGCTGGTTTGTTCATGCCATTACTCCGGTGAGTAGCAGAGTGATTACAGCAAGGCTCGTTGAAGTTAGGAAGATCATCCATATCGTGGAGACAATTTCATTCTCAGCGGCTGGACGACCTATGAGGAGCGTTCTGACCAAAGTCAACGGGGCGCGCGGATCCTCTGAATCAGCGAGCCTCCCGTCTGGTAGGAGCTTTGTCGGTTTTGCCGTCAATTCCCTGTGTTCGGTGAAACGTCGAATCCTAGAGAGGAAGAAGAAGGAATTCTGGATGTTGGGGAAGATTGCAACTATGCTTGCGATCTCAGTTCTTCCCAGAATTGCTAGTGCCCCGATAGACGCGCCAATAGACAATTGACCGACATTTCCCGCAAATGCCCGTGCGGGAAAGCGGTTGTAATATAGGAATCCTAACAGTGAGAACATCAAGCTGGCATAGAGAAAGATTGGCATAGAACCCGCTCCCACCAATAGTGAGCCAATGAGGAGGCCTCCAGCAACTATCGATATCCCTCCAGCCATCGAACCGTTGAGAGGGTCCAGCATGTTGACCGTGTTAGATGTCACAGAGACTGCGACTAGTATTGTGAGAGGATAGATTACTGGAAGATGGTACCCTCCGAACAAAGGAACATGAAGAGTCGAGGTGTAGACTTGACCTGGAAACGCTAGTCCCAGAATCAAGATGGGCAAGCCGCAAAGAAGAGTCAGGAGCGGCTTGAAGATTCCCCTCAGCTTGAGTCGATCATCGACCGCGCCTACAAATGCAGCAAGTCCAACGACGAGAGCATAGGCTAGGAGAGGTATCGAACTTGATCCGCCGACCATCGCGTAGATTGCGGCGAAGAAAACGAGGGTGATCGGAACCGCCACTCCGACCATCTCCGGGACTTTCGGTCGGTTCAGTTTGTGGACGTCGATCCCGATTATTCCACGTTTAGCATTCCAGTACATGAAGAATCTGGTTAGAGCCAATGATACGGGGAACGAGCCCAGGGCGATTAGGATTGCGACCGTGTTCGCCCCGAGCGATGCCATGGCGGGACTCAGCGAGGACGTGTGGAGTATAAAGCAACAGTGTGCTGAAGGAAGGGTTATCAGTGGTTTTGAACCGGCGCACCGGAGGTAATCTTGGCTCAAACCGGCCACCCGTTCATTCCCAACTCGAGCGATCAGCTTCGAACGAGCATGTTGAAGACGATTGGAATTAGCTCGCTCGAGGAACTCTATTCAGACATACCGCGAGAAGTCCGATTGAATCGACCGTTGAAGGTGAATGGTTTCAGTTCTGAACAGGAAATGCGCTCAAACGTTGAACAACTTCTAAAGGAGAATAAGTCCGGCACAGATTACAATTCGTTTCTCGGTGCAGGAATATACAATCACTACATTCCAGCGGCAGTCAAAGCGATAGTCTCGAGAACAGAATTTCAGACCTCGTACACACCATACCAGGCGGAAATCTCCCAGGGTCTTCTACAATCACTCTTCGAATTCGAATCTATGATCCGCGACTTGACCGCTGTAGATGCAGTAAACTCGTCCCTCTACGACGGGTCTACTGCGCTCGGGGAGGCCGCGAGAATGGCGGTTCGCGCAACAGGAAAATACAAGGTCATCGTTCCAAGAAATCTTCACCCCGATAAGCTATCGGTACTTCGAAACTACACTGAGCCGGTTGGGATAAGAGTCGAGGACTTCGAGTACGACAAAGAGACAGGCGGTCCGGACATCGACGATCTACAGGCAAAACTTGACCATGAGACCGGGGCACTCTATTGTGAAGTGCCCTCATTCTTCGGAACGCTGGACGCCGATGCTGTGAGGATCCCTTCCATGTGCCATGAGAAGGGAGCCCTCTCGATAATTGGTTTCGACCCGATTTCCCTCGGCGGCCTCAAGCCACCAGGCGAATACGGCGCTGACATTGTTGTTGCCGAAGGTCAGTCTATTTCATCTGAGATGAATTTTGGAGGTCCAGGACTTGGAATAATTGGCTGCAGGGGAGAGAATCTTTTGAGACAGATTCCAGGTCGACTCATCGGCATGACGACCACAATCGACGGCACTGACAAAGCGTTCAGCATGGTCCTTCAAACGAGAGAACAGCATATTCGTCGAGAGAGAGCCACTTCAAACATCTGCACAAACGAGGCTCTCCTTGGCATTGGAGCAGCCGCCTATCTTTCCCTCCTCGGACCCAAAGGGTTACATGACTTGTTCGAATCGATCCTGGTAAAGACGAGGTACGCGATCAAGAGGCTCCAAGAAATACCAAAAGCCTCTGTCCCAAGGTTTGAGGCCCAGCATTATCAAGAGTTTGTCGTCACATTCAAACGGGCTCGAGGCATTACATCGAGAATCAATCGCAAACTCCTCCTAGCGGGTATGCACGGAGGTAGAAGCCTAGTCAAGGATTTCCCTGAGCTTGGTGAAAGCTCTCTCCTCTGCGTAACAGAAACTCAGAGCGGCGAAGCTATCGATCGATTCTCGGGTCTCATGACGAAACTCTTGAGAGGTTAGAGACCATGTACCACCAAGCCACTTGGGACGAGCCCCTCATTATCGAGAAATCCCAAGCCGGTAAGAGAGGGCACAGCCCGGCGGGACCCAGCGATATTGAGAGGAAGATTGCTGGGGATCTCGGGGACGCTGTCCCACGTTCTCTGCGAAGAAACGGTCTCCCGCCCCTTCCTGAGGTCTCTGAGCCGGAAGTTATTCGACATTTTGTACGGTTATCTCAAGAGAACTATTCTCCGGACCTAGGCATCTATCCGTTGGGTAGTTGTACGATGAAGTATAATCCAAAATCGGCGGACTTAGCGGTCCAGACTCACAAGCTGGAGAAGCTTCATCCTGAACAGGACGAGTCAACCGTCCAAGGAATGCTCGCTCTCCTGTATCGTTTGGATAAAATTCTGGCGGAGATTACAGGGATGAGCCGCATGTCCCTTCAACCGGCTGCAGGAGCTCACGGAGAGTACTTGGGCTGCCTCATCATCCGGTCGCATCACCGCTCAAGGGGGGAGCTGGAGAAGAGAACGGAGATGATAGTCCCGGACTCGTCCCATGGGACCAACCCTGCTAGTGCAGCGATGGCCGGGTTCAAGGTGATGGTTGTCCCATCGAACTCAGAAGGGATGGTAGACCTCGACGAACTGAAGAAGTTAGCGGGTCCGAACACAGCTGGATTAATGATTACGAATCCTAACACTCTCGGAATCTTCGAGAAGAACATTCTCGAAATCGCAAAGATAGTGCACGAAGCAGGGGGCTTGCTGTACTATGATGGAGCAAACTTCAATCCGTTGCTCGGAAAGGTTCGACCAGGCGACATGGGCTTCGACATTGTCCACCTGAATCTTCACAAGACTTTCGCGACTCCTCACGGAGGTGGGGGCCCTGGCGCAGGTCCTGTGGGCGTGACGAAGGATCTAGAACGCTACCTTCCTGTTCCACTGATTGGATTTGATGGAAAGAAATATTTCTACGATTACGATGTTCCAGATACGGTTGGAAAGATTAGGGCTTTCCACGGCAACATTGGAATTCTCGTCCGCGCCTATGCATATATCATGAGTCTGGGTGCCGAGGGACTCAAGACAGTCGCTGAGACTGCCGTTCTCAACACGAACTACATCCTGTCTCGGATTCTAGCAAGCGGCACGTACGACCTTCCTTTCGCGCGAGCTAGGAAGCACGAGTTCGTTCTCAGTGCCAAGAAGCTCTACGATTCTACAGGGGTCAGGGCAATGGATCTTGCCAAGCGAATGCTAGACAAAGGGGTGCACGCTCCGACGACATATTTTCCGCAGATTGTGGACGAGGCTTTGATGGTGGAAGTTCCCGAGACCGAGAGTCTGGCGGATTTGGATCAACTAGTCGAAGCTCTTCTCGGAGTCTATCGTGAAGCTCAGACTAATCCAGAACTGGTGAAGGATGCGCCGCACTATGCGTCCGTCAGGCGGATCGATGATGCGAAGGCATCGCATCCGAAGACTTTGACACTTCACTGGAACAATCCATCCATATCGAAGAATCGCGAAGTCTCGAACGAGGAGATATCTCCTGAAGAATCGAAGTCGGATTGACATCCCTGCCTAGCAGATAGTGAACGTGAACGTCTCCTGTTTGGACAAGTGCGTGCTTCGTGCGACCCTACTATTTTATAAATAGGGATGCGCTTTGAGCTATTTCGTATTCGTATCGTCTTACCTCTGCTTGGGATTTGTATATATCAGAATCAGTAGTTTCACTGCCCTATCTTGTCTACTGAAGAAATGGTCTCTCATCAGCCACTATCATCTCACGGCTCACAAGTAGCAATTGTTGGAGTAGGTGGAGCCGGTAACAATCTTCTGAGCCAGGCAATCGATGGAGGAATCAGTCCGAGAAACTGCGTAGCAGTTAACACTGATCGAAGCCAGTTATCAGAATCGAGAGCACAGAACAAGGTCCTTCTGGCCGACTCTACGGAGACTAACTCTCCGTTGACGAGGCAGCGAGGTGGACAGGGTCAACTGTTAGCTTACAGAATATCTCCCTTTACCCGGGAATCTGATTTCACAATTCTACTGACGGGTCTTGGAGGAGCGACCGGGACGAAGGCGGCTCCTCTAATCGCGCAGTGGCACCGTGACCGAGTCAGACCTGTAGTTTCAGTCGTAGCCTTGCCTTTCATCCATGAGCGAGAGAGACGCTTCGTGGCTCTTCGCGGTTTGAAGAAGATGGTCGAAGCATGCGATTGCACGATCATTGTCGACAACTCTGCCGAAAAGCCAGCTCTCCTAGATTCGAAAAGGGTTGCAGATGAAACAGCAGCACTCGCCGTGCGCGGTCTTTCAGAAGTTGTCGCTTCGAGCGACGAGATGATTAGTCATCAGATCCTGAACATTCTCTCATTGGGATCGGTTGCGACTGTTTGCATTGGTCCAGTAGAATCGAAAGAAAGAGTCCAGTCAGCAGTATCAGACGCCCTAACGACCCCATCTGCGAGTCTCCCATTGACGAAAGCCAAAGGAGCTGTTCTCCTCTTCAGAGGAATCGAGCCATTAAATAATGGTCAGGCGGCCCAAGCCTACGAAGCGATCTCGTCTCTGGTGGGTCATGACGTGGATTTCGTCCATGTGAGTACAAGATGTCAAGCACGATCGAGCTTGTCGATATTCCTGTCAGGATACACCTACGACATGGCGCTCGGAACCGTTGACGATCTGATCGAAGATTTGTACGATATGGAATATGGACTCGAATCAAAGGCGACTAGAGTCTGCGTGCGAATGCCACTGTACGAGATGGAGCTGGCTTAGCCAACTATTCATCTGATAATTTTTCTCACCCTATCATTGAAATGATAAGGTCGTCCTTCAGGAGCAACTCGTCCGTTTCTTATCGCATTTAGAACTGAAGCAACGTTTCTAGATTCGACGTCAACAATCGTGTAGGCCTTTCCTATTGTCTCCGGAATGTGCGAATCGCTCCCCGCGGTTTGTGGCAGCTTCCTTTTCTCAGCGAAGGTCCTCGCCCGTTTCCAGGTTATGGAGTGTAGCATGCTGGCAGAGTTGATGACTTCGATCGCATCAGGCACCGTAGTTAGAATTTCTGGGTTTAGGGCTGAGCGAAGAAAGTCATAGGGATGTGCTACTATCGAGACGCCCCCTAGCCGCTTGATTTGTAGGATTGTTTCATCGGCAGACAATCCTCTCGGGACGGTGTCTGATACGCCTAGGCCGATAATGTGTCCATCACGGCTCGAGATTTCTATTCCAGGAATGATCAGTAGTTCTGAAGGAACGGCTCTCGCTAACATGTTATGGTCTGTTATCGCAAGACCATCGATGCCTCTTTCCATACATCTTGGGACGAGTTCGTCTGGTCGAGTATGAGCGTCCGAGGATGCGGTTGTGTGAACGTGAAGATCAAGCTTCAGCTTCAGTAGCTTTTCACATTCCGTATTTCTTCGAGTCTGGTTCGGAGATTCTGAGCTGACACTTTGTGGAAGAGCGGTTGCATTGGCTTGATCTCAGCACCGGGCTTCGCACTTATCGCGCCTGCGATTTTCCAGTTTGGGTTCTTTCCTAGGAAGATGCTTCGATGGATTCGTGTCGCGGTTATCGGGAGGAATGGTTGGAGTTGTATTCCAATCGTGCCAACAATCTGGGCAGCAACGCCCAGGGTCTGACCGGCCTCTGAGGGGTCTGTCTTGAATGAGTGCCATGGTGCGCTCTCGTTGAGATACCGGTTGCCTTCTCTCGCCAATTGGACGACTTGTTCGAGACCTTCTTTCAACCGGAACCGTTCAAGCCTGTCGTCGAGACGTCTCGGCGATTCGTGAAGAATCTCGAAGATGGCTTGGTCTCTCCCTTTGTCGGCGGTGAAGTTCGGGATCTTGTTCTTGAATCTTGTACTGATGAAAGTGATTGTGCGATGGATGAAGTTGCCCAGAACATCGTTTAGTTCCGTATTGATCTTCCGCTCGAATTCTTCCCAAGTGAAGTTTGTGTCTCTCTGTTCGGGTCGTAGGCTGATGAGAGCATAGCGCCAGTATTCCGCGTCCTCGAGCTCGAGGGCTTCGTCTATCCAGACGCCTATCTTTCGGCTCTTGGAGAAGCGTTGTCCTTCGAACTGGATGTATTCTGTGCTTGCTACTTCCCACGGTAGGTTGTAGCCTTCGTGGCTGGCGAGTAGTAGGCCGGGGAAGACGATGACGTGGAAGGGGATGTTGTCTTTGCCTATGAAGTGGATGTTGCGGCTGGCGGGGTCTAGCCAGTATTTCTTCCACTGGCTTGGTTTCTTGTTTTTTTCTGCCCATTCTTTGACTGCGCTGATGTAGCCGAGGACTGCTTCCATCCAGACGTAGATGGTCTTGTCTTGGGCGCCTTTGAAAGGTGCAGGAATCCCCCACGCGAGGTCGCGGGTTAGTGAGCGGGGTTTCAGTCCGTCTCTTATCCAGCTCAGGCTGAAGTTGCGCGCGTTCTCCGGGAGGTTCGGGTTCTCCTCAACGTACTTTTTCAGTTGGTCTGAAAGTCTGGGGAGGTCGAAGAACCAGCTGGCTGATTCTTTCAATACTGGTGCGCTGTGGTCGAGGACGCAGTATGGATTGATCAGGTCCTTCGGGTCGAGTACTCGGCCGCAGTTGTCGCACTGGTCTCCTCGGGCGGGGATGTAGTGGCAGTATGGGCATTCTCCTTCGACGAATCGATCTGGGAGGAAGCGCTTGTCGTTCTCGCAGTAGGGCAGGATGATGTTCTGTTTGAAGACATATCCGTTCTTGTCTAGGGTCCGGTAGAATTCTTGGACGAACTTCTTGTGGACGGGACTCTCTGTTCGTGTGTAGTTGTCGAATTGGATGTTGAACTGTTTGATGCTGCGGGTGAAGATCCGATGATACTGGTTGGTTAGCTGGCGGGGTGTGATTTTGCGTTTTATTGCTTCAACTTCTATTGGTGCGCCGTGTTCGTCGCTGCCAGACACCATGACGACGTCTTCGCCTTTCAGTCGCAAGTAGCGTGCGTAGACGTCGGCTGAGAGAAGGTGTGTGAAGGTTCCTAGGTGGGGTCTGTCGTTGACGTAGGGCCAGGCGCTGCAGACTACCCATCTTCCCAGTCGACTATCATCCTCCGATAATGTCCGATTGTCCGGGTTTTGGATAAGCGTTTGCGACCGGAATATCGTTGAAATAGGCCAACCGACCATTACTAGTCATGACGCTATCAATGAATGACTACGACGGCTTGCTGGATCGAGCGTTATCGAAGATTACACAGTCCACTGGTACCGGCGAGCGCTTCGAGCTGCCAATTGCTATGGTACAGATAGTCGGGCAAAGGACGATTGTTGTGAATTTCTCTGATGTGGTGGACCGGTTGAACCGTGATCCGCATCACGTCTTGAAGTATCTGGCGAAGGAGATGGCTACTGCGGGGTCGTATGAGGGTGGCCGTGGATACTTCCAGGGCAGGTTTTCACGTGAGACGATTAACCGACTGATCAATGTCTACTCGAACCGGTTCGTTATCTGTCCTGTATGTCACCGGCCTGATACTCGGGTTGTCCGAGAGGGACGCTTGTCCTTCCTAGTCTGTGAAGCGTGCGGCGCGCGATCGTCAATACTGACGACATAAGGGGTGCTTCTTGGATCTCGTCTACGCCACGTCCTACAAGACCGAGAAAGGCTTGTTGGTGGCGTGCTGTGACGAGGAATGTATGAACCGGATCTTCAGGGAGGGACGATTGAAGCTGGCTCCGGAATCAAAGTTCTACGGCAGCGCGGTTGTAGGCTTGACAGAGGCGGTAGTATTGATGGTTGGCGCGGACATGCTCAACCTTGTAGGTAAGAGGGTCGTGGACGCGGCGATTACGAATGGCCTGGTTCATCCGGACGCGGTCATAACCATAGCCGGGGTCCCACACGTTCAGGTTATGAAACTCTAGGATTTCTGGAAGACGGTTTCTGTGTCGCGAGACGAGCACCATACCCATTTTTTCTACAGGGTCCCGAGCTGACTATGTTCTAAACGCGGACCCATCAACATCCCCCTAAGACGGATTATTCTCTCCGGTTGACATTAACATCATCATGGAGCCTCAGCCGTTTTCTAGGCGTTTTCCTTGGGACTCCCAGGGAGATTCCCTTGGCTCTGTGATCCACTCCCTTTGAACCACGCGTAGATTTCATTTCTTGACATAGTGAGACCCGCGTAGAAGATCGTGTCGAAAAGAAACGAGAAAAAGGCGAAGGTGCGCCAGTATGTGGTGAGATCGGGACTGAGTGCGCACGGAGGCCCGTCAAGTCCCGTGTAGTGAGTTAAGGTAAGATACCATGGTAATGGGAAGCCGCTTCCTGAAACGCCAAGAGCACAGGGCCCTACCGTCGTAAGTGTCGTATTGAATAGGGCTGATATGACAGTAGCCGCGATTCCAAAAGCCAACACCAAAGGCAACTCCCTCTTCCGAACTCGGCCAGAGACAACGTAGAACCCTTCCATAGCTACCAGAAACGGGAGACATGGGATCGAGACTCCCAATAAGACAGGGGCAGGGTTGAACGAAGAATTGTACAGAAAATAGAGGACGGAGACCACTCCGGCAACGAGCAGGAGCAGGATGATCAGTCTCGGTCGAGGATGATGGTTCGTTGAAGGCTGCACAGGAACACATCCCCCTTTCATTATGAACGAGCACGTAGACATGAGTATACCAATCCAAGTTATTGTCGATGCAACGAATTAATTCCAACGCTTAGAACAAGGAGTCCAGAGAACAGAACAGACTGTTTTTACTTTCTGAGAGATTTGACCCATTGAACCCGCACGAGAGACCATTCGCTCTGCGCGGAATGGGTTAGACCTTTCTCCCTCAGAGGTTCCCGCTGAGACCCCTTAAGATCTTCCGGTCGACTTCCACGCCCTAGGTACCTAACTTGGCGAGGCTGTTCTGGATTTCTTCGTACAGTTGGTCTCTTTTCTTGTCTGAGTAGCTCTCGTAGAATAGTTCCAGGATTCTATATCCTCTCTTCCGAAGTAGAGTTCGTAGTTCTTCGTCCTTCGACATCTGTGCTGTTCCAAGATGGACCCGGCCGTCGACAAACACGAGTAACGGTCTAGACCCCAGCGGCAAATAGAAGTCCGCTATGGTTACAGCTATCTCGACCTATGTCTGATATCGTATCCCATTCTCTGAAGTTTGATTGCTAGCTCCTGTTCCATCCTTGATGGATTGGCGTGCAGTCGATCGCGCCAGTTGCTCCACTGACTCGACATCTGTAGGGTTGAGCAGCAGATCGGCTATTGCTCGGACACGACAACGAAACGCTCCCCATAACGGATTTATCTCCCGCACGGACAGGGCCCACGAAGTACAGTTTGTCACATGGTCAGCGAAGGCTGGCAGCAATCATGTTCACCGACATGGTAGGCTACACAGCCCTTGGGCAGAGGAACGAGTCCCTGTCCCTCGCCCTCGCAGACGAACAGAGAAAGCTGATCAGGCCTATCCTAGCCAGGCACAGCGGGAGAGAAGTGAAGATAATTGGAGACGCTTTTTTTGTCGAATTCTCGAGCGCTCTAGACGCCATAAGGTGTGCATACGATGTTCAGCGAGCAACTCGGGAATACAACTTCTCCTTGCCTGAGGAGAGAAGAATTCACCTGCGGGTGGGCATCCACTTGGGCGACGTGGTCGAGTCGGCGGGCGACATTTCCGGCGACGCCGTGAACGTGGCATCTCGGATAGAGGCGCTGGCCGAGGACGGAGGAGTCTGTTTCACGAGACAAGTCTATGATCACATACAGAACAAGTTCGAGCTTTCCCTCACTAATTTGGGATACAAGCCTCTGAAGAACGTCACGAATCCAGTAGAAGTGTACAAGATGGTGATGCCATGGGCTGAGAAAAAAGTGATCAACGAGCAAAGAGCGGATGCCCGAAGAATCGCGGTACTGCCTTTCACAAACATCAGCCCTGATCCCAACGACGAATACTTGGCCGATGGCATGACCGAGGAGATGATCACCAAACTCTCGGAGTCTTCTGACCTGAAGGTGATCGCGAGGACATCTATCATGAACTACAAGGGGAAGGAGAAGAGTGTCTCCCAGATCGGGAAGGAACTCGCGGTCGGCTCAATCGTCGAAGGGAGCGTCAGAAAAGCCGGCAGCAAGATTCGAGTCACGGTTCAGCTAATTGACGCTGGGACCCAGGAACACCTCTGGGCTTCGAACTATGACAGACAACTCGACGACATATTCGTAATCCAGGATGAGGTGGCGACCAAGGTCGCGGCTTCACTGAAAGCCGGGGTCTTTTCCAAGACTTCGAGGAAGGACACGGACGACATCGGAGCATACACGTTCTATCTGAAAGCCATGCAGCTGCTTCCCGAGTCAACTCAGTCAAGAATCAGAGAGTCCATTTCGTTACTTGAACAAGCAATTGCTGCTGACCCAATGTTCGTGAGGGCTCATGCTGGGCTTTCGCAAGCTTGGGCCAGCTTGGCCATGGGAGGATACGAGGACTTTCTACCAGCGGTGAACAAAGCCGAGGAGGAAGCGAGAAAGGCCCTGGAGCTAGGACCCGAGTGGGCTGAAGCGCACGCCACCATGGCCAGAGTCCATTCTTTACTCGACAGGCTGAATCTGTCTATGGAAGAGGCAGAGAGGGCGATTGAGATTAACCCTAACCTAGCCGAAGCTCACATCAGCCTTGGCATTGAATACACGACATTCAACAGGCTCGACGAGGCCATTTCCGCATTCCAGAAGGCAGCTGAGCTTGATCCCCTCTCATTCTACGCAGGCAACCATCTTGCCCTGGCATACAGAGTTGCGGGAAGAATCGGCGAGTCCTTGGAGGTACTTGGAAAGATGAGAGAGCACACTCCGAACCATCCCAGGATATACGCGGGTCTCGCAGAATCCTACATGATGAAGCGCGAATTCGGCACTGCCCAAGAGATGATTGACACGGCAATGAAGCTCGGTCCAGACGAGCCGCTCGTCAACTTGGACCAGGGACTGATCTACGCCTTCACGGGAAGGAGCAAGGAGGCAGAGGAGACTATCGAATATATGATGACCCAAAAAAGCGAAGGCGCACGCCTCTATGGCCAGCTATTCATCAACACAGCCTTGGGCAGACTCGACGAGGCTTTCAAGGCACTTACGAGACAGGCGGAAATCCACTCGTGGCCGTTCAACATCGAGTCACACCCTCTGTTCAAAGATCTCAGAAAGGATCCCCGATACTCGGAGTTCCGCGCGAAAGTCGGACTGACAAATGGCTAGAGTGAAAACTTCGACAGTGAAGGTTAGATGTGAAAGTGCTGGTTAGATTGCCGCAGAAGGCTTATTGGGACTTGGCCGGAGACCCGGGTCTCTTGTAGCCCGGTGGTGTAGTGGACTAGCAAGGGTCGAAAAACAGTGACCCGGCCAATGATGGGCTTTGGACTCAAACGATGGAAGAGACCCATCGACGGGAGTTCGAATCTCCCCCGGGCTACCACTTGTCATGAGTGCGAATTTATGCCGAGCGGACTATGGTCTTTTCTAACTGCTTCTCTGATTGCGTTCATGAGGACTTCGGCCTGGGCGTTGCTCTGCGCTATATCGAGGGCAGCGTGAATATAGAAACGTTAACCATCCTCCTGAGCACTTCCAACAGAAGCAGAATCTCTCGTGGCGGACATAGTTCTGCCGAACCCATTTGACAGCCAACACGACAGAGGAGAGGAGCCAAATCCTGACTATAAGCCAGAGAGTCACCCGACGATTAGCTAACAGAACCTTCAGGTGTAACGTTTATTTGAATGGAGCGACATTTGGGCGCCAATTGTCAGCGATTAGTTCGCATTGGAGAATTGCACTTCTTGCGATCGGGGTAATACTACTCCTAGGTGTCGTTCTGCCGGCAGCGGCTGTAACGGGAGACCCAACGGTTGTCACTTTCACCAGTCCAAACCCGCAATTCAGTGGAGGTTTTGGAGCGTCAGTCGCGGTCAGCGGTTCGAGCGTAGTTGTAGGTGCCCCTGGCGAGACTGTAGTCTACATCTTCAATACCACGGGTTCCCTGATGGCTACTCTCACTAGTCCAAACCCACAATCTAATGGGGATTTTGGCGGTTCAGTCGCGGTCAGCGGTTCGAGAGTGGTCGTGGGTGCCTCTGGCGAGACTGTAGCTGGATTCTTCAAAGCAGGCCGGGCTTACATCTTCAATACCACGGGTTCCCTGATGGCTACTCTCACCAGTCCCAATGTGGAATCCTCCGGATACTTTGGAGCGTCAGTCGCGACTACCGGTACCAGGGTGATCGTCGGTGCTGAAAACGAGACTGCTGGCGGAGTGATCGGCGCCGGCCACGCGTACGTCTTCGGTACTACTGGTTCTCTAATTGCCACTCTCGCCAGTCCAAACGCGCAACGTAACGGACGCTTTGGGGCATCAGTCGCGTCAAGCGGTTCCAGCGTGATCGTAGGCGCACTCAGCGAGACTGTAGTAGGATTTCCCGGCGCGGGTCGCGCTTATATCTTCGGTACCACGGGTGTTCTGATCGCTACTCTCACCAGTCCCAACTCAGAAAGCAGCGCAGAGTTTGGCGGCTCAGTGGCGGTCAACAGTACCAGCGTGTTCGTGGGCGCCTATCTTGAGAGTGCTGCTGGAGTTTCCGGCTCGGGTCGCGTCTACATCTTTAGTACTTCGGGTGCCCTGATGACTACCCTCACTAGTCCCACGCCACATGTCGTCGGGAGATTTGGCTGGTCGGTCTCGGTTAACGGAAGTAGCGTGGTCGTAGGGGCTCCTCTCGAGGATGGCGTTGGAGGTCACGCCCACGTCTTCAGTACTACGGGTACTCTGATCGCTACTCTCACCAGTCCCGAGGGCGGCGGAGAGTTTGGCTACTCAGTTGCGGTCAGCGGTTCCAGGGTGGTCGTAGGCGCCCCTTTTGAAATTGCTGCTGGATTTCAAATGGCAGGTCACGCTTACCAGTTTGTTTTGCCAGCGTTCACGACTATAGATTGCACCCCATCTAGCGTGGCCGTCAACCAGCCTACTCAGTGCAAAGCCACTGTAACGGACATATCAGCAAATCCTACGACGCCAGGTGGTACAGTCACTTTTTCCAGTGGTTGCTCAACCTCGTCGTGCGGTTCGTTCACCCCCGCGAACCAATGTACACTTAGCCTTACTAGCTCCTCGACGGGCAGTTGCTCGATAAACTATACTCCGAGCCCAGGCACTGAAGGAACACACATCATCAAAGGGACCTACAGCGGTGACTCTGCCCACGAGGCGAGTTCGGGCACGACAAGTATTACCGTGGCACAGCGTACTACTTCGACCAAGGTTAGTTGCTCAGTGACCGTCCTTAAGCCCCACCGTGATACACAGTGCACTGCCACTGTGACAGACACGTCACTTGGAACCGCGATAACGCCGACAGGAACCGTTGATTGGAAGAGTAGCGGCAAGGGCGTCTTCAGCCCGACAAGCTGCACCCTTATAGGCACGGGCGGAACAGCCAATTGTACCGTCACATATACTGCAAGTACAGGCAAACCTCTGCCTCAAACAATCACAGGAACCTACGGCGGAGACACAGACCACTCTCCAAGTAAAGGTACTACCCCAATAACCACTCCGTAGGAGAACCGGGGGGGCAGAAGAGAACAGGAACACGACTCCTCTTCTCGTTTTTCAGCAAATCCCACTCGCTACATGCACCGAATTAGTTCCAGGGCAATTCGCACGAAAAGAACCCCGTTTAACAGCAAAACGGGCAGAACCGAACGGCCCAGATCGGATCCCTCAAGCAGCCCCGAAAACCAGGAAGAGACCCATCGACGGGAGTTCGAATCTCCCCGGGCTACCAAAGCGGGCACTAGAAACAGGGGTATGCCGTTCGGCTTGGTGAAGACGCTTTGAGCAAAGCCTTTCGTCAGAGTTCTGTTCCCATTGTTCCCTCTCCGATGTTTCGATGCGGTGTGGCTCGCCGGAACCGTCCGATTGAGCTTCTTCTCGGAGAATCCGTTCATGATCTAGTCCTCCTCCACGAATGAATGCTTCAATGACCTGCTTATCTGTTAGGTTCGGCTTCGGACCAAAGTCTACGGGTGCGTCATTTTTCACGCAGGAACTCTGGGCCTCGCGACTTCATGTCGTTGTAGAGAGCGGGTTTATGACCTGCCATGAAGTTAGCCCTGTGTGGAGCCACGCCAGAGTTTGTCAGTGTTGTTATAAACGTCCATCGCAGGCTGTGAACACTGATACCATGTCGCCCTTGGATTGTTTTCGTTAGACGCGATTTCGAGTCTATTGAATGGGTGTTCTATAGTATCGAACTATAAGCTACTGATCAGCTATCATACCGCCATGTGTTCGAGTCACTAGTTCGAGAAAGGGCTGGCTTGAAGCTCTCAGAGACAGCGATGCTCATCTACGTTTACATACAGTCCCACTCTGGCGACGAGGTCCGACTCCGCGAGCTTCAGCACGCGATG
>Ga0209055_1000830_pt1 | contig 20982 bp, 16 predicted proteins | sample GraSoiAngelo_110_FD_185875 | JGI IMG/M metagenome (GOLD analysis project Ga0209055, IMG submission 185875) | Grasslands soil microbial communities from the Angelo Coastal Reserve, California, USA - 14_0903_12_30cm (SPAdes) (version 2) | ecosystem: Environmental > Terrestrial > Soil > Grasslands ... | reverse complement strand
GCAACTGATTGACAAACCGGCATGTATAGCAGGGATTTCCCTTCGCGGTCAAGAACACCCGCCCGACAAAGGGCAAAAGGTGTAATCCCAGATGAACACCGATGAATGCCGATTGACAAAGGAAGATTCGAGGCCAGGAGGGGGGGGGAACCCCCCGCTTTTTTGTAACTGTTCATTTCACGAGGGTTTAAGTCCAATGATTTTGTAAGTGCGGATTCCAGGGGATTTACAGGGACGTTTTTTGTAATTGCGGATTCTAAAGGCTTTGGGAGTGCGGACGCGGGACAGAGCGTCGGAGGCCTGAGACATACCGTCACCATGTAGGAGTCCGTCGTTTCTGCAAAGCTCTAGGCCAGCTTTGCAGTTTAAATTACCTCGGCGGTAATAGTCGGGCAAGCGAAAACTGCGTGAATTGCGCGAATTCTGTCTTCGACTACTCGCGAGGTTAGAGTGTTCGAAACCGATGTGCCACAACCACCAGGGTGCTAGGAGAGTGTAATTGGTTGCAATGCTGAAAGATCTGCGAGCCCGTCATATCGCAGGTATGCTGCCCTGAGGGCAGCGCTACATCTTGTTGCAAACCGACGTCAGATGGGTGGATAACTCGGCGCGACCGAGCTGATGCGCTCAGGAAAATATACCGATGGACCTTCTCTCGGCATAGAATGCTGACCTCCTTGAAGGGGGTTCTATGCATTCAAACCAGGCACTTTCGCGTCGCAGCTTTTTGGCAGCCACCTCTTGTTTCGGCGCCGCCGTCGCTTTCGCCAAATTGCTTCCACTCCCGGCTCTTGGCGAAGACCTCGCGCAGGACTCACGCATCGCCCAAACACCGCTGGTGGACAAAGGCTTCGCCTCCGTCCGCAAGATGGGCAACGGCGTTTACGCCACCATCTCCGATTTCTCCAAGGGCGCCCAAACCATCTGCAACGGCGGCTTCCTCATCGGCCGCGACGCTGCCCTGCTCATCGAAGGCTTCGCTTCGCCTGCCGGCGCCGGATTCCAAATGGACACCCTGCGCACCCTCAGCCAAGTGCCCGTTCGCGCCGCCCTCGACACGCACTATCACTTCGATCATTCTCTCGGCAACGCCTTCTACGGCGCGCAGAACATTCCCGTCTGGGCCCATGCCCGCGTCGCGCCCCGCATCATCGAAAGCTACGTTCCTCTTCAGGGCATGGAGCGCGATAAAGCCCTTGCGCCCTTCGAGAAGCGCCTCCAGAGCGCCAAGAACGATACAGAACGCCAGCGCGCTCAGTCCGACGTCAACGCCGCCACTGCTGTTTGGTCGCTTGCCAACGGCACTGTTCTGGCCCTTCCCAACCACCCGCTCGACCCCGGGAAGCTCCCCGTGACGATTGATCTCGGCGGCGTCTCCGCTGTCCTCGATACCTACCCAGGCCACTCCGGCACTGACGTCATCGCCCGTGTCCCCGACCAGAACATCGTCTTTACCGGCGACTTGCTCTTCAACGCCTGGTATCCGGTCACCTTCGACGCCTCCATTTCCGCCTGGCGCGCGACGCTAGGCAAGTTCGCTGCGTTCGACAAAGACACTCTCTTCGTTCCCGGTCACGGCCAGCTCTGCGGTCAGGAAGGCATTGCGCTGTCGCGCTCGGTCTTCGACGACCTCGCCGAGCACGCGGAGAAAATGTACAAGGCCGGCGTACCCGTCGAGGAAGCTGTCCAGCGATACGCCGTCCCCGAAAAATTCAAGAATTTTCCGATTTTCGCCTGGGGCTTTACCGTCGGCCCCACCATCGCCAAGCTCTACGAGGAATGGAAAGGTGGGCGCCCGTAGATCCGTGGCAGGAACTGAATGACAGAGACTGATGCGCACTCTTGTCACCTCGCGCGGGCTAAGCTCTGCAGGAGCCGTGTGAAAAGCCGGCTTCATCGGGCTTCAGCGGCTGAAGCCGCTGAAGAGATATTGAGATGGCCCGACTTGCGGCACGCCTGAAGGCGTGCCCTGACGAAAACTCGAGTTTTCACACAGACTCTTCAGGGCGACGGGCACAACCCCTGCCGGGCTGAAGCCCGGCGCTACAAAAACAATGTAGCACTGCTGAAGAGGTATTGAAATGGCCCGACTTGCGGCACGCCTGAAGGCGTGCCGTGACGAAAACTCGAGTTTTCACACAGACTCTTCAGGGCGGCAGGCATAACCCGTGCCGGGCTGAAGCCCGGCGCTACAAAAACAATGCAGCGCTGCCCTTCAGGGGCCCAAATCAGTTAAGGAGCACGCCGATGAGCTTTTCTCATTTTTTTCTGGCATGCCTCGCAGGCGCCTCCGTACTCGCGGCTGTGGCGGTGGGAGTGGACTCGCGTGTGCTGATGGACGAGATGACCACCACCGAAGCGCGCGATGCCATCAAGTCCGGGAAGACCGCAGTGCTGATCTTCAACGCCAGCACGGAGGAATCCGGACCGCACCTGGTTTTGGGGAAGCACATCTTCCGCGCGCGCTATCTGGGGGAGCGCATTGCGCGCGAGCTGGGCAACGCCCTGGTCGCCCCGGTGATGCCCTTCGCGCCTACCGGCGAGGAGGCGAAGTTTCCGGGCACTGTGAATCTTTCGCCGGAGACGTTCTCCCGCGTCAACGAAGAGGTGGCCGACAGCATGGTCAAGGCCGGCTTCAAGTACATCATCCTTATGGGCGATCATGGCGGCAACCAGGCGCCACTGAAGGAGCTGGCTTCCAAACTCGACGAGCGCTATCGCTCGCAGGGTATCCGCGTGTTCTATTCCAGCGATGCCTATGCCAAGTCCGACCGGGAGATCGAGAACTACCTCAAGGAGCACGACTTTGCGCCCAGCCGTCACGGTGGCGTGGCCGACACTTCCGAGCTGTGGGCAGTAGGGGAGCAGTACGTTCGCCGGGACAAGATTGCCATGGGCGACCCCGTCCAGCGGCCTTATCCGCCGCAACTCAGCCTGGGTCCCACCGGTGTGGAGGGCGACCCGCGCAGGAGTTCCCTGGAGCTGGGCAAAATGTTCATGGATTGGAAGGTCAAAAATGGCGTGACGGAAATCCGCAAGCTGATCCAGGACGCGCAGCCAGCCAAGTAGCGCGAAATTTCCGATCAGAGAACGCAGCCGAGAACACAGCGTGGAGATTCGTAAACGCTCGATCATCAAAGTAGCCGGTAGTTGTGCGTTACTAGGATAAGGGACCCAAGAACTGGACTATTCCTGCGCAGGTCAAGTCTTATGGTATAGACTTGTGATATATATCCAAGACGGGAGGATAGGCCCATGGCCAAAACAGGGGTCGCCAAACTGTTCCGCAACGGTCGTAGCCAAGCTGTCCGCCTTCCCAGAGAGTTTCGCTTCGAAGGGGACCGTGTACGGATTCGGCGGGTTGCCGAAGGTGTCCTCTTGGAGCCGCTCATTTCTGATGCTCCCAGGTGGTTCGCCGAGCTCGACCGCCTCAATTCTGAGGCCTTCATGAAAAAAGGCCGCAAACAGCCGGTGACTCCCCGCCGCGCGGTTTTCAAGTGACATATCTTCTCGATACCAACGCCTGCATTGCCTTGATCAACGGCAGGCCATCTTCTGTGCGAGCCCGGCTTCAGAGAGCGCTCGATGCGGATGTCGAGGTACTCGTATCAACCATTGTTGCGTTCGAACTCTGGTATGGGGCCGCGAAGAGCGCTCGCCAGGAAACAAACGCAAAGCGGGTTGAAACTTTCTTCGCGGGTCCTGTCAGCTTTCTACCTTTCGAGGAAGAGGATGCGAGGACCGCTGGCAAAATACGCGCAGCAATGGAAGCTGTGGGCAAGCCGATCGGGGCCTATGACCTCTTGATCGCGGGTCAGGCGTTGCGCCACAAGCTCACATTGGTCACGGCGAACGCAAAGGAATTTGGTCGCGTAAAGGGTCTGGTCTGGGAGGATTGGGCGAAGCCCTAACCTGGACTCATCTGGCAGGCTCCTACTTTCACCTGGCGTTGCAGAACTCCCCTCACGCTTTCCTCTCCTCTCCAGGCCGGTCGCGTGGCAAATGACAAGTTGTCGGGCGTCCCTTTCCTCCGGCGAGGGTAGGCGACAGCCTCGGCTTCGGTTTCGCGGCCGGCGGTGTCGCTGGTGAGCATACTCACTCAGGTGTTAGACTTGCGAAATCGAGGCTAATTGCCGGTCGGCACCACCCCGGCTCCCTCGATCATGAGGACAACAGTTCTTTCCAGGGCCCGCGTCCGATGCATCACACCTTTCGGGACAGTAAATCCCTGCCGCGGCATGAGCTCAACTGACCGGCCTTCCAAGTCAATCTGGAAACGCCCCTCCACTACATAGAAGAACTCATCTTCCTTGTCGTGCTTGTGCCAGTGGAACTCTCCCTGCACGACGCCGAGCCGCACAACGCTGTCATTCACGCGACACAGAGTCTGGTTATACCAAGCGTCCTTGCACGCATCGACCAGCGTCTGAACGTCAATGAGCTCAAGAGGACTGAATCGCGCGTCTAGTTTAATCGAATAGCGGGTTTGAGACCCCATAAGAAATCTCCTTCATAGTCGTAAAGTCGATTCTACGACCGTGCTCATGGCGTTGAAGCGCCTTGCCCCACGACCGTCGTCCATTTCCGCACTCGCCATGCGGTCACGAGTCCATTAGTAACATACGGGTCGGATTTCGCAAACGCTTCAGCGGGCTGAGGAGACGGTCCACGGAACACGAGCACCGCGCCGTCGACGGGATCCGCCAGAGCGCCGGCGAGCACCAGATCGCCCCGCTGGTGTGCCTGCCGGGCGAGCGCCAGGTGTTCGTTTCGAAATGTCGCGCGCTTCGCGATGAAGTCGTCTACGACATCGTAGAAGAGGATGTAATGCATCGTTAGACCCTCCGATCCGCCCGTTAGGCGTGCTCAAATCCATCCGTGAGAAATCCGGCGCACGCCCGGTCAGCGATGCCTGATTCGACTGGGGCGCACAGACGAGAAGTCCATCACGCGTCGCAGTCTACATGAGCTTGATGCGTTTGTTCCGCGCGGAAAATTCGATTAGTTGATTCAGGCGCTTGAGTCTGGTTTCTTCCTTCTTTGCGCTGGCTACCCATCCGATTGTGATTCGCCGGTAGGACGGCGGAAAACGCGCGAAGTGTTCCCAGGCGTCTGATTTCATTTTAAATTGGTTTTCGAGATCTTTTGGCAGCCGCTCGGGCATGGATGGAGTTTCCCGCCGCACCTGAGGGCTGAATGCCCTGAGACCAGCCGGGGTCATCTTTCCTTCAGCAATCAGCTTCTCAGCTCGTTGGATATTCAATGCAGACCAGCGGCTTTGCGGTTTGCGGGGAGTGAATCTATGCGCGTAGCGGGCTTCATCTATGTTCTTGACCTTGCTATCTATCCACGCAAAGCAAAGGGCTTCTTCAACGGCATGGTCATAAGCGATGTACCGTTTTCCTGACTTTTTCTTGTGGAACAAGAGCCAAATTTCGTCGCAGCTCCTGGAATTCTTCCGCAGCCAAGCGCGCCATTCGCTTCTATCCTTGAGGTAGAGAGTCTTCATCGGGATTCGCGCTTTGGTCTTTGGGATGTTCGTGATTATACGACTGCCTCGAGTCCAAGCAACTGTTCGGCCCGGTTCCCCGGTTGCTTCCGAAAGAGCCAGCCCTCGCGCTCCCCAGAACTGCCGGGGAGTGTCAGATTACATCCCGTGGGTGCACGATTGCGGCACCGCCGCCTCTTCCAGGCTGTCCGCAACGCGGTTGTTTGCTACAATCGCGGCCTTTGAACACGTTGGGGCTCTTCACCGATGAACCTGGACAAGCTTCCCCACTGGCTGCAGCCGCTCGTCGTCTCGCTGGGCGGCCTGGGATTGTTCGTGGTGGCGTTCCTGGATTCTTCGGTGCTCACCTTTCCGGTGATCAACGACTTGCTGGTGATCCAACTCTCGATCTGGAGCCCCGCGCGAATGCCTTACTACGCACTGATGGCCACACTGGGCTCGGTGGGCGGTTGTGTCCTGCTCTACTTCCTGGCGCGCAAGGGTGGGGAGGCGATGTTCCGCAGGCTCGCTGGTGCCCGGGCGGAGAGCATTCGCGCGTGGGTGGGGCGGAACGGCTTTACCAGCGTGCTAGCCACTGCTCTTCTGCCACCGCCTACACCGTTCAAGATTTTTGTCGTTGCCGCCGGGGTATTTCAGGTGAGGCTATGGTCGTTCACGCTCGCGCTGGTGATCGCCCGCGGTTTCCGGTATTTCGGCGAAGGTTATCTGGCCATCCGCTATGGCCCCGCGGCCATTCACTACCTGGCCGAACACAAGCTGCAGTTGGCAGTGATCGCACTGGGAATCGTTCTGATAAGTTACCTGCTCTCGCGGCTCTTCCTGCGCCAATCACCGCAAGGGGACGTCTAGATGCTAAGGGCACGGCACCCCGTGACCCATTCCTTTGTCATTCCGAGGCCCGACGATGTGTGTCGGGCCGAGGAATCTCTCTGTCATCCCAACACGGATTCCTCAGAGAGATTCTCGCCTGCCGCAGCGGGCTCGAAATGACAACAGCGCCGGGCTAAAGCCCGGCCCTACATTCAAGACCGCCGGCCAGAGGCCGGCGTTACAGGTCACCTCTTACGATCCGTTCCGAGGCGCAGCTCTTCGTGGATCACCTGCGCCTGGGGATTCAGCTCGATGATAGCGACCATTCCGCCGCGGCCGAGCCCGGACGCGAACCGCAGATCGCGCAACTCCACGCGGTAGCCGTCCGAGGTCTTCTCCACGCTGGCTTTCGGGAAACGCGCGAATTGCAGGAATTCCCGCGCGAGGGCACTGTTGCGAGCGGATTCGAGTGCGGGCGACGCCTCGGGCTTGAAATGCGTGCGGGCGAGGTCGGGGTCGAAAGCGCTGCCTGGCCCTAGCGACACCGGCAGTTCCTCCACCGCGCTGTCCGTTTCCACGATCCCGGACCAGGTGAAAGGCGAAGCGCCGGCCGGGAACGCGCCCACTGCGAGCGGCGTCTGGCCATTGTAGATACGCGAATTCAGCGCTTCCAGCGCGCGATCGTGCAGCATCCAGCGCGCGCCGACATAGCCAGCCACCAACACCAGGGCGACAATGGCCCCCCGCTGCGCTCCGCGGGCTTTGGGCCGCGCCCCGATCTCCTCGCTCACCAGACGAAACAAGCCGGGCAACAGCAGCCCAAGCAGCAGCAAGATCAGGACCCACGGGTCGATGGGAGCGAGCAAGTCCCAGGCATACCATTTGGCGCGGAAAGGCCACAGGAGCATGACGCCATAGCTGTTGCCGAGGTCGAGCAGCAGATGGCCGGCAGCGCCTGCGCCGCACACCAGTAACGCCCGGACAAACTGGACAGGCGCGGAAGGGTGCTTGCGTCCCAGTGCCCAGAATACGCCGGCGGTAGCCAGCGCGATGACCGCCGCGCCGGCCAGCGAATGGGTGACTGCGCGGTGGTCGCGGAGAAATGCGCGCGCCCCGCGGAACACGCTAAGCCAGTCGAGATCCGCCGCCAAGCCGGAGATGAGCAGCATGGGCGTGGCCAGGCGCGTCATTCTGTTGACACCGGCGCGGCCCAGGGCGAGTGAGGCCAGCGCATGTGTAACGGGTTCCATTTCTGAGCTGTCAGCCCTCAGCTAGCGGCTTTCGGCGGGCCGATTTCTGCACTCCGCCGCCTGCATTCAGGGCACGGCCGCCAGTTGGCTATTCCGTTCTAGTTGACGGCTGACTGGTTCTGGCACAGCCAGCGTCAGCGCATCTAGCACGATGCGGAATTCTATCGGCAAGCGTCCCACTAGCTCGCCATCCACCTGCGCATAGACCGGCTCATGGCTCAGAGGCTCGCAGCGCAACCACGCGCATTTTATGAACTGGACATCGCGCATCCGCCGCAACTGCCCCAGCCAGGCAGCAGGAAGGTAACTCAGGTAGCGAGCCGGGCTGCGGGTGGTGTACGCGGCAAGTTCGAATTCATCTTTGAACAGATCAGCCTCAGTGGTGAGGCGGAACGGCCCGCCGTAGTGCTTCGTGCGCCCGACAACCACCAGCGTGGCTTGCGTCTCGAATCCGGCAGTGCTGAGCCGAAACCTGGGAAAGGTGTAACGGAAAAGCTGCCGGAACCCTTCGACCCAGTAAGCCATGATTCCCATGCGCCGCTTGAGTTCCGGGTCGAGCGAATGGACCATCACGCCGTCAGCTCCGGCGCCCGCCACGCACATGAAATAGCGGCGCGCTTCGGGCGAATCGAGCGGCACGGCCAACCCCAGCGCGATGCGCCGCGGTGTGCTCCCGCCAACCAACCCGGCGGCCCGGGAGATGTCCCATGGGATGCCCAGCTCTTTGGCGAGCACGTTGGCGGTTCCCGCAGGCAGTACTGCCAGCGGAACCTGGCTACCGGCCAAGCCGTTGACGACCTCATTCACGGTGCCATCGCCTCCGCAGACCATGACGAGTTGGCGCCCCTGCTCGACGGCACGCCGCGCCAGCGCGGTGGCCTCGCCGCGCGCCGTGGTGGCTTGCAGTTCCGCTTGGATGCCGGCACGCGCCAGGATGCGGCGCGCCGCATCGAGCTGCCTGGCGCGCGGCCCTCGACCGCTCCCGGCAAGCGGGTTATGGATCATGACTGCGTTTTGGACTCCAATCAGCATCCTAATTTTGGGCTCTGTGGTGCTGGTGGCCCAGCGCCGCTCCGCCGAGGATCGCATTGTATAATACGCGGCCATCTTTAGATTGCTTGGAACCTCTGAGGCGCGCATGGGGGAGAGCAAGTCGGCTGTCAGAGCGAAGATCGAAAAGCTCCGCAAGACTATCCGCGAGCACGAATACCGCTATTACGTTCTGGACGACCCAAAAATCTCTGACGCCGAATTTGACAAGCTGATGAACCAGCTCAAAGCGCTCGAAGCGAAGTATCCGGATCTAGTGACGCCGGATTCGCCCACGCAGCGCGTTGGAGGGAGCCCGCGCGAGGGCTTTCAGACAGTGCGCCACAAGCGGCCGATGCTGAGCCTGGACAACGCTTTCTCCTACGACGAGCTTCGCGAGTTTGACCGGCGCGTGCGCGAGCTGGCCGGGCGCGACCGCGTGGAATACGTCGCCGAGCACAAGTTCGACGGCCTGAGTATGTCGCTGCAGTACGAGGGCGGGGTGTTCGCGCGCGGAGTGACGCGTGGCGACGGCACCACCGGCGAAGACGTCACGCCCAACGTGCGCGCGATCCGCTCCGTCCCGCTGCGCGTGGACTCTGCCACGCTGAAGAAGCTCCGCCTAGCCGCCGACTTCGAGGTGCGCGGCGAAATCATCATGCCGCGCAGTGCGTTTGAAGAGCTCAACCGCCAGCAGGAAGAGCAGGGAGGGAAACGATTCGCGAATCCGCGTAATGCCGCCGCCGGCGCGGTGCGCGTGCTCGACCCAGCAATCACCGCCTCGCGGCGCCTGGACTTCTACGCGTACATGCTGCTGGCAGGGGACCGTGTGCCAGTAAAGCGCCACTCGGATGCGCTCGAGGCCTTGGCCAAGCTCCAGTTCAAGGTCTCGCGCGATTGGAAGCTGTGTCGCACCCTCGACGAGGTGCTGAAGTATTGCGAGGCCTGGGAGTCGCGGCGCGAAAAGCTGCCCTATGAAATCGACGGGATCGTCATCAAGGTGAATGACATTGCGCTGCAGGAGGAGCTCGGCTTCACGGCCAAGGCCCCGCGCTGGGCGGTGGCGTACAAGTATCCCGCGCACCAGGCAACCACCGTGGTCAAAGATATCCAGGTGAACGTCGGGCGCACCGGAGTGCTGACCCCTGTGGCGATCCTCGAACCGGTGCAGGTTGGCGGCGTCACCGTGAGCCGCTCGACGCTGCACAACATGGATGAAGTACAGCGCCTGGGCGTGCAGATCGGCGACGCGGTGCTCATCGAACGCGCCGGTGAAGTGATTCCGCACGTCCTCAAGGTGGTAAAGGAAGGGAAGAACCGCAGGCCCTTTGTCATGCCGAAGGAGTGTCCCGTTTGCGGCACCAAGATCCACAAGGCCGAGGGCGAGGTGGCCTACCGTTGCGTCAACGCTGCCTGCCCCGCCAAGCTCAAGGAGTCGCTGCTCCATTTCGCCGGACGGCACGCGATGAACATCGACGGTCTGGGCGCAAAGATTGTGGACCAGCTTGTGGACAAGGGCCTGGTGAAGGATTTCGCCGACCTCTACAGTCTCAAACTGGAGCAACTCGCTGGGCTGGAGCGCATGGCGGAGAAATCGGCGCAGAACCTGCTGGATGAAATCGAAGCCAGCAAAAGCAACAGCCTGGCGCGGCTGATCTACGCCCTGGGCATTCCTTTCGTGGGCGAGCGCACGGCCCAACTCCTCGCCGAGCACTTCGGTTCGCTGGACAAGCTCGCCTCCGCTACGGTGGAAGAGCTCAGCGAGGTGCCGGAAGTCGGCCCGAAAGTCGCCGCCAGCATCGTCGAGTTTTTCAGCGAACCGGCCAACCGCAAGCTGGTGGAGAAGCTGCGCAAAGCGGGATTGAGGTTCACTGAGGAGCGCAAAGCGCGGCGCGATTCGCGTCTGGCTGGCAAGACGTTTGTCTTCACCGGCGCGCTGGCCCATCGCTCGCGTGAGCAAGCCGAAGAGCTGGTCGTCAGCCACGGCGGAAAAGTCGCATCGTCAGTGAGCAAAAAGACCGATTACGTCGTGGTCGGCACCGAGCCCGGCTCCAAGTACGACAAAGCCAAATCGCTCGGGGTCACCATTCTCGACGAGGCGCAGTTTGAAAAGCTTCTCGCTTCGAAGTAGGACCTCGTCCACCCCGGCGTTGGCGCTAGCCGCTCGAACTATTGCGGTAGGCCGAGGCGCCGCGCCAGGTCGGCGAAGCGCGGGTCGGCTCGCAGGGGGTCGAACGCGGGATCAACGTTGAGGAGGTTAAGCCCTCCATCCCGCTCCTCGTACGCCTTCTCCAGTGCCGTGAATGCTTGCTCTTTGTCTCCCAGCCGCGCATAAACCCCTGCCAGATCGCTGGCTGGCAAGTAAGGTTGCCTGAATTCCTGCGTCATCCACGCAAGCTGTTTCTGCCAGTAGCCCTTCGCCCCGGAGGCGGAGTAGCCTTGGCGGAGCGCCGCCGCGTCGCTCGAGTGGCCTCGAATGTTGGGCATCATCCTGGGCGTCGCGGCGATTGCCTCTTGGTACTTCCCCTCTTGCTCGTAAATGCCAATCAGGCGGAAAGTAGCCGCTATAAAGTTTGGATCCATCTCGAGCGTTTTCCGATACTGTTCCATTGCCTGGTCGTACTGGCGCGCGTAATAGTAAGCCATCCCCAGGTTCGCGCTGATGATGGGCGAGAGCGGATCGAGCTCCTGCGCTCTTTTCATTTCGGCAATTGCTTCGTCCAGCCTGCCCATGGGAGCCAGGTAGCGGAGGGCATACCAGTGATGCGCATTTGCATAGCGCGGGTTCAGTTGTAAAGCGCGCCTGAACTCTCGTTCCGCAGCCGGCCAGTCGAGATCGTAGGCAGCAAGGACACCGGCCAACGTCGTGTGCGCCTCAGCCAGGGTGTCGTCAAGTTCGAGAGCCTTCAGCGCCGCTGCCTTGGCTCTGGGGAGGGTTTCCCGCGGGGGAAGCACCCCGAACCCGCTCATCACGCTGTAGCTGTCGGCCAAACCAGCGTAGGCCGATGCGTAGCCCGGGTCCCTGTCGATGGCCTCCTGGAAATACTGGATGCACTTTTTGAAGCCTTCCGGGGAACGCTTGTTCCACTCGTAGCGGCCTTTGAGATAGAGCTGATAGGCCTCGGCGTTTACGGTGTGCCGCTTCGTCATGCGGGTCATTTCCTCGCCGCTCAACCGCTGGCGCAGCTTCTCGGAGATTTCCTGAGCAATCTCATCCTGCATCGCAAAGATATGCGCGAGCTTGCGGTTGAAGTGCTCGCCCCAGAGCTGCCGGTCATCCTGCGCGTCCACCAGGTCCACGGTGATGGAGAGGCTGTCGCCGCGTTGCACTACGCGGCCGGTGACCACCGCGTGCACCGCCAACTCGCTCGCCACTTTTTTGGGGTCAATCTCCCGGCCCTTGTATCGAAAAGCGGAGCTGCGAGAAGTCACCCGGAGATTCGGGATCCGGGAAAGGCTGTTGATCAGGCCTTCGGTGAGGCCGTCGCTCAAGTAGTCGTTGTTTGGGTCGGCGCTTGCGTTCACGAAAGGCAGCACGGCCACCGAATCAATGATCTCACCGTGCCCCCGGGACCAGGTGAGCCACGCCCCAATGGCCAGCAGCGCCGCCAGCGCCACTCCGCCTAGCGCCAGCGCCGCCTTGCCCCGCCACCGCGGCCGAACTGATTCGCCGGCTACGTCGCCGCCCACGGCCGCTAGCCGCGCGGACTCCGTATCGCGTTTCAACCGCTTCAAATCGGCGCGCAACTCGGCGGCGCTCTGGTAGCGCATGGCGCGGTCCTTTTCGAGCGCCTTGGCAATGATGCGTTCGAGTTCCGGTGGCAGCTCCGGATTCAGCCGCAGCACTGGGGTGGGCGCGCGGTGCAGGATCGCCGCGAAGATCACCGCAGAAGTGTTTCCCGAAAACGCCATACGCCCCGTGGCCATCTCGTAGAGCACCGCGCCGAAGCTGAATAGGTCGGTGCGCGCGTCGAGTTCTTCTCCCCGTGCCTGCTCGGGCGACATGTAGGCAACCGTTCCCAGAGCCGTGCCGGGGCTGGTCAGATTCCCTTCGGTAGTGAGCCCGGACGAGCGAAACGCGCCGTACGCTGCGCTCGCCGGGCGGCGTTCGGGAGCTAGCTTGGCGAGGCCGAAATCCAGCACCTTGGCCTGGCCGCGCTCGGTGACGAAAATGTTCGCCGGTTTGATGTCCCGGTGGACGATGCCCTTGGAGTGCGCGGCATCGAGCGCGTCGGCAATCTGAATGCCCAGTTCGAGTAATTGCTGTGTCTCGAGCGGTCTCCCATCGATGAGGTGCTTCAGCGTGTGACCTTCGAGCAGCTCCATCACGATGAAGTGCCGGCCCTCGTATTCGTCAATGTCGTGGATGGTACAGATATGCGGGTGATTCAGCGCGGAGGCGGCGCGGGCTTCGCGCTGGAAGCGTTCGAGGGCCGCCGGGTCGGAGGATGGCTCCTCGGGCAGGAATTTCAGCGCCACGTGCCGGCCAAGCTTGGTGTCCTCGGCCATGTACACGACTCCCATGCCGCCGCCACCCAGTTCTTCGAGAATTCGGTAGTGCGATGGTCTGCCCGATCATGGAGGGTGAATCCGCCCTTCGGCGGGCTCGGCATCGCTGCTTGCGCGGAGCGCAGCGGAGGGCGCTGCGCAGGCATCTTAGGCTCCGCCCCGGGGCAAGTCAAACCGGTGATGATCTGACCTTGGCGGGTCGGGACTCGTTCACACTACTTCATCACCAAGTCGCGCGTTGAGGGAGGGCGGCGCGCCGCGTATAATGGAACTGGCGGGCAGGTCGGGTGATCGCTGGGCCGGCATCTCACGATGCTCGGCCTGGAGGAAAGTCCGGACACCGCGGTCCGACGTCTAACGAGGTTGGACTGAAGGGCAACGCGCCTGGTAACGCCAGGGGGTCGGGTCTGCGAGGACTCGGCCACGGACAGTGCCACAGAAAATAAACCGCCGGCGCAGCTTGCGGTAAGCGCAAGCGAACCGCGAAAGCCTCGATGACAAGCTGGAGGAAAACCTTCGGCTCGTCTTTCACAGGCAGGCTGTGCAGGGCAAGGGTGAAACGGTGGGGTAAGAGCCCACCGCTCGGGCGGCAACGCTTGAGGCACGGCAAACCCCGCGTGGTGCAAGGCCAAATAGGAGGGGAGGGCTGGCCCGGCCCGTTATAACCCTCGGGTAGGCCGCTTGAGTTCCGAAGCGATTCGGGACCCAGAGGAATGATCACCCCGGTGCGTAGGCCGCACGCGGTTCGGCGCCGAAAGGTGGCGGACCAATGGACACGCGCCGGACAGAATCCGGCTTACAGACCTGCCCGCCGCTAACTCGTATATTTTCCAAGTGTCATCTCAGAAATCGGGCCAGCGTTCCGTGGGAACCTGTGGGGAGCGGTACTCCTATCGCTCAGCCCGCTCCAGTGTGTCGTATAGGGCTTGGGCCGGGCGCACTTGCCCACTCTCATCCGCCACCGTGACCGCCAGAATGCGGATTTTGTCGTTATCCGGCAGTGCGAGTGTCTTGGCATTCCCCGGCACATCGAAGGAATAGGCAAACAGGTAGGAATAGGCATAAGGCTCATTAGCGCCGTCAGCGGTGTGGCGATGCGAAGCAAACCACGCCACAGGCGAGCGCTTGATAAAGCCCGGCGTCAGGCCCTTATACTCCAACACAATCTGGGTCCTCGGCGGTTGCTGCTGGGTCCCGGCGGCACCTCCGGCCGGGGCGCTTGGCGGCGTCACCGGCACTTCCACTCTATTCCACAAGCGGTTGTCCCACTGCCCGATATAGCCGCCCCAGTCCTGGATCGCGAGTTCGACAGGATTACTGCCAATGCGGAAAGTGGCCTTCTGGTCGCCCTCCGCCGACGCCGCCAGCACGTACAGGCGGTTGAACTTGCCAGCCGGCAGCGAAATCGTCTGGCCACGGGATGCCACGGCATTGGGTTTCCCGCTCCCGGCAGGGGCAAGGCTGAAGCGAATGCCGGCATAGGCAATCTCGCTGGGCAGCATCTCCGCCGGCAGGCTGCGGCCAGCGGCATCGAACCCGCCGGCCGATTTCGTACCATTTACGCTGGCGACAGATAGATCGTAGGGCAACGTGACCGGCCGCGACTGCGGCGCAGCCACCTTCGCGGGCGCTGGGGCGAGCTTCACCGCAAAGGTGCGGAGCTGATACGGCCCCAAAGAGGTCACCAGTGCGCCCTTTGTCACGGTGGCTGCGCCCAGGGGCATCTCCTGGCCGTTGACCTCGCGCGCGGCGGCAACCGGGGCGGCAAACGTGACGCGAACGTTCTGTGCCGGCTTGCCGTCGATTTCGACGAGGCGGACGATCACCTCATCGCTCTCCTCGGCTTTCTTCAGAGCCAGAACGCGCACTCGGCCGTTGTTGAGATTCAGCAATGAAAAGCTCTTGCCAAGGGCCCCCTGGTGCTTTGGACTCTCGAAGGCAAAGAGGGGCTGATTAAGGCGGTACGCCTGCCAGTCGGTCTGTTCCCGGCGCCAGTCGCCGGCATGGCCGGCCAGGCCGTACACGAATTCATGGTGGCCCCAATCCTGCGTGGTCTGGTCGCTGTACTCCTTTCCGTTACCTTCACCGAGGCCGGGAGTGTAGAGAAGGGTCAGGCGCAGGGTGCTGTCGTCCGGCTTATCCGAGCCGTACTTGCAGTCCGAAAGCACAGTCACGCCGTAAGCCCCACTTCTGTCGGTGAGATCGAACCACTGGTGCGAAGGAACTTCGTACTTCTTGGGGTCGTTGTTGCCCCGCTGAATGGTGCCGACATCCCAATTGTAGGTCGCCTCAGGATTCGAAGCGGTCAGGGGGAAGGTAGCCTTGAGGGCGGTCTCGCCGGTCTTCCAGTCGATGACATTGCCGAATTCGACGCGATTGCCGGCACTACCGGCGGAGAGACGGATCGTCTGGACGAACCGGGAGGCTTCGGATTCGCGTTCGATCTCGAGGGACACGCGAACCGGACCGTTTTCGGTGATGCGTACCTTGGCCGGCCCTTGGACGAAGGCGCGCGGCGGCTTCTGCTGGTCTGTCCAGTCCATGTTCCAGGCGGGCCAATCCCTGGGCTTTTCAGTCTGAAACGCCAGACGAGCTGGGGCGGAAAGGAGTTCGCGGTTGATGGTCTTGTCGAAGATGCTGGCCACGTCGCCGTTCTGGTCCACCTTGATGCGGTAGCGGGCGTTTTCCAGCGACGACTCGGTGATTTTCAGCGTGGAAGCGGAAGGGGAAGCGGAAGACTCGCCCGCCTGAACGTCGTAAACAGCGAAGCCAACGGAAGGCGCCGTAGCCAGGAACAGGACCTTCGCGGCTGCGTTGCTCCCGCTCCCGCGGGCCAACTGCGCGGGCACTTCCTTGCCGTCCGGTCCGAAGACGCGAACGGCCTTCGGCACGCTATCGGGGAAGGAGACAGTGGCTTCCACCACGTCTTCGCGCTGAACGTTCAAGGGGTTGTAAACTATGATGGCCGTGCCCTTGGCCTGGGTGTTCAGCCCGGACGCAATCGCCTCTGTGGCGCTGGTCAGCACGCCCGCGAACTGGTTCATCGCTAGCACGTCGTCGTTCCAGGAATACTCGTACGACTTCGGGGTGGCGGTTCCGGCCATAATGTCGTGGAAGTGGCCGCCCATCACCAGTGTCCAGGCGTTATTCAGCCGCTGCCGGGGATAAGGCCTGCCACCCAACCATTCGGCGGCAACAGAAGCCCGCTCAGCAGCATCGGCGAGCAATTCGTTCTGACGGTTCCACCTCTTGTGGTAGGTCTCCGATGTAAGGGAGCCGGCCGAGTGCTCGATCAGCAGGAGATCGCCCTTGTAGCGCGGCAGGCGGGCGGCCTGCTCGGGTTTGATGTTGAGGAACATCTGCTCGGCGTTGGAGGAGATGACATTCAGCGGACCGTCGCCCACCCTGACCTCCGGACCGCTGGCCGCGGAAATTCGTTGTTGATATTGAACATATTCCTCGCCCGGATTCCGTGGTGGCGGCAAGACCGCAGTGCCCTTCGTGACAATCGCTTCCACCAATTTCACCGAAGGTTCCCGGGGTGAACCGCCGGTGTCGCCGGTGCCGTAGTAATGATAGTCAGCGAACAGGCCGCTCACCTTCCCGTCCAATTGGATTCGTTTGGGCCAATCCACATAGCCTCTGCCCGCCGGCGGTGGTGGAGGATTGCTTTTGCTCAGGTCAGAGATGATATCGCCGTCATAACTGCCAGGGTTAAACGCCGCGATCACGCTTCGGCCATCAGGACCTTCCCAAATGCCAACGTTGAACGGGATGCCGACCGGCGTGTCTTCCGGCGAGCCGGGGCCGCCGACGGAGGCTGCCGAGTGCCATGTCAGTTTCTGCGTGGAAAAACCCTTGATTCCGGCATGAGCCATGAGGCTGGGCAACGACGCGGGGAAACCGAAGCAGTCCGGCAGCATGTATTCGGCACTGGCCTTGCCGAACTCGCGCCGGAAAAACTGGTTGCCGTAAAGGAACTCCCGGATAATGGACTCGGCGGAAGGCGAATTGACGTCGCCTTCTTCCATGGACGAACCAGCTGGGAACCAGTGCCCGGCTGCCACGTACTTTTTGACCTTCTGATAATCGGCGGGGAAATACTCCTTCATCATGCGGTAGCGGTTGGCGCCGCTGAAGTTGAAGATATAGTGCGGGTACTTCTCAAAGAGATCGAAGTTCAGCCGCATGGTCTTCAGAATGTACTCATTGATGGTGGTTGGATATTCCCAGCGCCACTGCGTATCCAGGTGCGCGTAGCCGACCACGTACAGCGTCGGCTGCTTGGTTAGATCCGGGCCCGCCGACTCCTTGGGGCGCGCCGCATTAGACTCTGAGGCATTGGACTGTGTCGCATTGGAGTGGGCCGCAGCCACACCTTGGGATTGCGCGGCGGCTGCAATCGGCAAGAAAAGGGAAGCAATGATCAGGCCGGTGAGCACGCGGACAGTTTTGCGGTGGCTTGGCATAATCTTTAATCAACTCCCTGCGAGGGCATTTTAATCTGCCCGGCGACGTTCAAATGTGCCCGCAATTTAGCCAAGAGGCGGTATCGAAAGCAAGCGCAAGTTTGCCGAGCTCTGCGCCATCGCTGCCGGCGCGAGCGATCTCTTCCAACCCTGCGCCGGTTTCCATGATGCGCCGCGTGCGTTCCCCGTTGCACGATTGGAATAGGCGTGCGCGAAGGCCCCTGCCCAGGCAGCAGAAAAAACCGTATCTTACAAAGCAGGCCACGAAGCGACCGCAACGATGAAGGTCAGAATAGGCCGCCGCCGCAGCGAACGCCTAGCTCTGCGCGTGCCCGTGGTCGTTTATCGGAGGGTCGAGGGATAGAGGCGCCCTTCACGGGAGAACGCACATGCTTTCTCTGAGGGCCAACCGGGGGATGCTTGCTGGCCAGTGTCCTTCCCACCGGTTGATCACAAATCATCGCCCAAGTAGGCGGAAGTGCTTCACCCTGGAGCGACGGCCTGCAGGCGGCTGAAACGCAAAGGAGCAGCAATGATCGGTCATCCCCTTAAGGTCCGTGAGCTAATCGAAGCAATCGATCGAGGAGAAATATTACTTCCCGAAATCCAGCGCGCCTACGTTTGGAAGGGGCCCCAGGTTACCAAATTGATTGACTCACTATACCGAGACTATCCATCCGGCCAGATCCTGCTCTGGGATACTGCCGACCTTCCCGTAACGAAAGTCATCGAGGGAGTGGAGATTCAGCCTGGATCGCAAAACGGCCACCCCAAGATCGTTCTCGACGGCCAGCAAAGGCTGACCTCCCTCTACAAGGCACTAAGAGAAGATGCCAAAGACCTGGAGGTCTATTTCCATCTGGGGAATGAACAATTCCAATTGTACTTGGCCCGGCTCAAGGCGGACCCACTCTGGATCTCGGTGCGGGACGTGTTGAACAACAAGAAAACGGACTTGAAGACGCTTCGCGAGATCGAAGGAAAACTCGGAACGAATATTGACGACGATATGAAGGACGTTTATTTGGACCGCCTCCAGAGGCTCAGGAGGGTCGGCGACTACAAGTATCCCATCGAGATCTTCAAAACCGATGACTATAACCAGGTGACCGAATTATTTGTAAGGATCAATTCGGGTGGGACTCGTTTGCGCGCTGCGGAGCTGGTCCTGGCGCAACTGGCATTGCGTCTGCCTGGCGCTCTTGTGGACACATTCGAAAAGGCCATCGATGAATACGATGAATTAGGCTATGAGCTGGATGCACGCTTCCTGATTCGCGCGCTCATTGTTTCCGGGACCGGGCAAAGTCGCTTTCGGTATCTCTCCGACTTTTGGAAGAAAGATTCGGAAGAGTTCAGGAAAGTCTGGCAGAGGGCAAAGCGGGGCGTGGATACGGCCGTAAACTTCGTTCGTCAGAACGCCGGATTCGAGTCTTCCGACTGGCTTCCCTCATTGAACGCCCTCATTCCGCTCGCCGCCTATTTCGAGCGCCACAATGCGATAACTGGAGATATTGAGCACGGGCTTCTGCAGTGGTTTTACGTTGCTTCCCTGCGAGGCCGCTACAGCTCTGCCGCGGAAACCGCGATGGATGAGGATCTGAAGGCAATTCAGAGCGAAGACCCCATCTCCAAACTGATGCGCAACACCCTTGGGCCAGACGAAAAGATCGAAGTTAGCGCAGATGAATTTGATGATGCCGGCTGGAAAAATCCACTTTTCCCCATGACCTATGCGGTTGCCAAGAAACGAGGGGCAAAGGATTGGTTCAAGGGAATGGCACTGAGCCAAGATGTCGCCGGCGAGGACCACCAGGTGGAAATCCATCGTATATTTCCCAAAGCGCTCTTGAAGGAGCGGGGCGAACGCAGGAAGGACATAGACGAAATCGCCAATCTAGCGTTCTTGATGGCTCGCCCCAACAAGCAGATCAACAAACGCGAGCCCCTGGAGTATCTTTCGGAAATTGCCGACGAGCATCCTGACCGGCTCATTGCGCAGTCAGTGCCGATGGAAAGAAGACTTTGGACGCTTGACAAGTTTCAGGAGTTCCTCGCGGCCAGGAGGCAACTGCTTGCAAAAGCTGTAACCGATCTGCTCCAAAACCCTGCGTGCCGTTCGTCGAGAGTGTTGGTCGAGCGTTAGATAAACCTCCGGCTCCTCCATCGTCCTGCCGAGGGATTCCAGCCGAAGAGCTTCATGCGGTCTCGGGAGCTTTCTGCGTTACGGCTCGCTGGAGTTGGCTGAGCAGGTCTTGCTGCCAGGGCTGCTCCTTGCGCAGAAGAAGCTCCGCATGCGCGCGGAGACGTATCTCCTCCTCTCGGGTCAAGTCTTTACTGGTCAGAATGAAAACGGGAAGATCGGCGGTTCGCGGGCTGGCCCGCCATTCTGCCAGTAGCTCGAAGCCGCTTACCCTCGGCAGCAACAAGTCCAGAATCACCAGTTCGGGCAAGGAAGTCGCTACCTGGGCGCGGGCCTCGGCACCATCGGCAGCGGTGGCCACCGCGTAGCCCTGCTCGGTGAGCAATTCGGTGATGACTTCGCGGGTGGGCGTATCGTCTTCGATCACCAGGATGGGCCGCTTGGGTGGCGCGCCGCCTCTCCGAACCAGGCAGCGCTGGACCGCGGCCAGAAGCGTGGACCGCTGCACCGGCTTGACCAGGTATTCGTCAGCACCGAGCGCCGCGCCCATGCCGGGATGATCCACGATCGTCACCACGATGATGGGAACGCTCGCGGTGCGCGCGTCATTCTTCAATTGCAGCAGAACCTCCCAACCGTTGGCCGGCTTCATCAGCAGGTCCACGGTGATTGCGTCGGGCTGGAGCTCCGCCACGATCTCCGCGGCACGGTCAGGCTGATTACACAACACCACCTCGTAGCCGGAAGCGGTAAGATGCGTCTGGATAAGCTGTCCCGCCACCGGGTCATCCTCAATCACAAGAACCCGCGGCGGCTCCTCCGACTTTGCACCGGCCTCGCTGATTCGGGGGCTGGCTTGTCGCAGAACCGTGGCAGCAGGCAAGGAGAAAAAGAAGCAACTTCCCTGGCCCGGTTGGCTCTGGAGGCCGAGCTGGCCGCCCTGCAATTCGACCAGGCGCCGGGTGATAGCCAAGCCCAGGCCCGTACCTTCCGTGGCCTCACCGGATTGCGAGAAACGGTAGAAGGCGTCAAAGATACGCTTTTGCTCTTCGGGGGGAATTCCCGGCCCGGTATCGCGCACCTCCACTCGGACTTGGCCGTCCGTCTTGTGAGCTACCAATTCGATGCGGCCGCCTGCTGGAGAGAATTTGATGGCGTTGCCAACCAAGTTCATGAGCACCTGCTTGAATCGCGTGGAGTCGGCGCGGATGGCGAGCCCCGTTGCGGCAAATTGAGATAGAGTTTGCGATTTTTTCTCCGCCA